>Ga0116230_10001729_pt1 | contig 20916 bp, 21 predicted proteins | sample S1TSphfallax_3_FD_88678 | JGI IMG/M metagenome (GOLD analysis project Ga0116230, IMG submission 88678) | Host-associated microbial communities from peat moss isolated from Minnesota, USA - S1T2_Fd - Sphagnum fallax MG | ecosystem: Host-associated > Plants > Peat moss > Unclassified | place... | reverse complement strand
CCTAAACCCTCAACCCTCAACCCCCAGAATCCTGAACCCTAAACCCATAAAATGTAGGCTGAGAGGAGTGTGTGCATTCGATAGCAGTTGCCAACAATAGGCTCTTTGACTGTCTAGTCCCAGTTTGTCCTTTGATCTTGCACTTACAAACCAATCCAAGAAGATCAACCCCAAGACCCCAAAAATTCCTCAGGTTCAGATAGCTGGGGTAACAACTAGTGGCATCAGATTTTCAATCTTGGAATCACCCAAAACAATCCAAAACCTGCACACTCAAACACCAAGTGAAAGTTTTTCAACAGCAGATGATCTTATGAGCAGGAAACAAAAGCAGCCAGATCTTTACCCATTTGAGAAAATCACAACCGTTTGAATCTGTAGAACTCCTTATTGCTTGTTAGATTAGTTATCAATCTGGTTACCACCTCCTTGAAAAGGTTGTCCTCAATAGGAATAGGATCAACCTTTCAATAGCCACGAACCCAACAATTGGTCTGTTTGTCAGTCACTGAGTATAAAATATTGTACAATAATTTCCACAAAACAAAAAAGCCTATGATTTATACAGTAGCATAAAGACAAAAGAAGCTTGTTCAATTTAGGGTTTAGGGTTTAGTTGTGACCCACACTAGCAAACATCCCAAGCATGCGAATGCATCCAAGCAAGTGCAAGTATCCATTATGGTCTCTCTGAGTAGCGTAATGATCTAGACTACATTCTGAATGATACACTGGAAAGTTCGAATATCCAGACATATAGTGAAATGAACCTCTGCATACTCTGCATCCTTATAGATCCGAATCACCTGCAAGAGTGTTCAACATTAAGAGCCTGAAAAAAAGAAACCCATTAAGGTCTGTGAATTGAAGAAGTGCCAAACGACAAGAAGCAACACTTTCAGGGGAATCATTGTTATGTTCCTCTTGCGTCAGAAGTCCACGAGCACCTGATTTCAGCTCACCCCCATACATGTTCACCCCAAACACATGCATAATCACTGAGAGATAGTCTTCATTAAACCCTGATTTTGTGAAGACCTGCAAATCCACACTGATCGCATCCCTGTGCACAATCCAGATCCATACTTGATGATCCTGGAAGCTTTCAGATTGAGCATCACATGATGAGATCATTGCTAGTGAAAACTTCATAGGTCCTTCATCAGGCATGTCTAACCAGGAGAGTGTGACTGTTGTTATATCTCATCCAGCAATCACAATGTTGAGCATTGTGTCCCGAAGATTTTTGTCTGTGAAAATCTCTGCGCCTTTTTCAGCTTCTTCGTTGAGCAACGGAAACCTTATGAAGAGATCTCGCTTTCCAAGCAAATCTTTGGCTACCTGCAGCAACCATGCAAGGTCCAAAAAAGAAGAAGCTGAATGCATCATGGACATGAAGCTCACAATATCTGGGGTTTGAGGGTATCAACTATGTGTATTCTGAATATCGCCAAATTTGGCTAAATGATTTATGGACTATAGCCACTTGAGCAACATCACGAAATTAAGGGGGAAAAAAATACTAGACCATCCGTTCCCCCTCGGAGTTATTAGAAAGTTGGGCACAGTACCGAGTAGCCATGGTGACAGAAGGTCCAGGTGCCAGTTGAGTGTTCTACGACATTGTGACAGCGGCACAACGACAGCAGCAAGCGGTCTTGCACGGTGTGCATCGGCTGTTGTGCGCGACAATTGTGCTCATGGAGCGCAACAACTACACTAGGAAGGCGCCCGCTCGCACGGTGGTAACTTCCCCTCCCCCCTTCTTGTGGTTACGGACTCCGTACGTAGTAGGAAAACAGAGGACCGAAGGACCACAGGGAAACATGAGCACTTGTCCAAGTTTAGTCTTCGTTTTGCGTTATGAGTTCCGACGTCTGTGCGGACAGGGAATAGATCAATCGAGTGCGGCAGTGATTTTTTTTTCTCTCTAGTGGGTTTGTTGCTTGTTTTTTTCTTTTGGTTTTTTTCGATTTTTTTGGGTTTTCAAGGACTGGGATTATTAGGGGTTTGAAGGACCTGGAGGAGGGATGAGCCAATAGGTGTGATATTGCTATGCCATGTGCAAAGTAGTGGATTATTGCTAGCAAGCGTCGTGGCGACAGTGGGGGAGTTCTTGTTCTAGGGGAGGTGGAATCAGGAGATTGATTTGGAGTCTTCAGGTTCATGGTTACCTCTCTAAGGAGTGGAGGAGGAGAAGAACCAGAAGGGGACAAGTAGAGAGGGAAGGGAGCAAGTTAGGTTGTGAGATTGTGGGATTTTTCTTTTTCTTTTTTGTCTCTTTGTGTCGAAATGGATGGAAGGTCTTCTTCGACTCTCTTCGTCTCTTTTCCTCATTTCTTCTTTTCCTTTTCTTGAAACAACAATGTCATATTTGTAAGAAAAGGGATGTCCTCCTTTGTAACAAAATTACACAAAGTTGCAAGATGGAGTTGGCTAGGGCCTTATGACAAGCATATTTGTTTCTTTGTATTGATGCACAAAATCAACTTGAACTAGGGGATGGTTGCAAGCTAAGGGTAAGGGGATTTTGCATCATTAGCTGTTGCATAGGCACTACCTCTTTGTATGTCTCTTTGTACCTTGGGGCTCATGAAGCATGGAACATAAAATGATGTGAAGCTTCCTATAGGTTGGATGTGGAAATTGAAAGAACATAATGGAACATAATTGCATCCATTCATGATGAAAGTGATGATAATGGTTTTTATTAACTCCATTCCTTTTTTTTGTTGGCAACACTAGGCATAAGTATGGCAAAACACATGGGGGAAAATTTGAAAGTAGATTTTGAACAATTTGAAAGAAACATAGATCTATTGAGTATTTTGTATCTAGATTCACATGGTGATATTCAAGACCCATTTATGATGATTGATATCATGTGATGGTTTCATGATGGTTTTTATGATGTGAATTTGCCTATGAAATTGGCAAATTCTATGGAAAATGTTTCTTTTGTTCCATTGGGTGATTTGATGCCACATCTCAAAGGCAACATACCACAAATACAACACCAATTTTCAAACCCATGTTCAACAATGCAAATTGAATCACATGTTTGATTCTCTTTTCTTTATGAATGGTTTTAGTTATGAATATGTATACAAGGTTATAGATTCAATTTTTTGTGATTTTTTTAATAATTAGTTTAGGTTCATTTGTTTTAAACATCTTTGACCTTATAAGCACCAAAACAATTGAGGTCATTTAGGGCAAGATGAGGTGATAGAAAAATGCAAATTTTCTTCTCATAATTCCAATGAATATTATTGTATTTACTGTGAAAAAAAGCTTTCACAAAATGTAAACCGTATTGAAGCGCACAACAAAAGTTGTTCCCATGTTTGATTTGTCAAGCTTTAACAAAAAAATGACATATCTTAAACGACTTTCAATCGGTACTTCTTTTTTAAAACTTTTATTTTCTTGCAATTGGTATATGTGCATGTATTAGTATCCTTATCATTGTTTTTTGTATTAAAATTGCAGAATGGGGTGTAATGGGGCATTATATGGTTTGTAAAATTTGTGACGTTTTTGTGCTTACTTGCTTTGAAAGGATTGAATAACATCTTACAAGATCAAAACATGTCCAAAGTTTTCATAAACAATTGGACAATGTAGTCCAGAAGACATGTAAGTTTTTTTATATTTTCTTTTCACATTGCGAATGATTGTTTACATGTTGAATATTTATGATAGGTTTGAATGATGAACCTTGTTTATATAATTAGGTGTGGAATCTGGAAGAGCTAATCCATTCTTGGTAAATACACAAGTTATCTTCCATCAAATGTCAAATGTTTACACATATTTTTCAAGGATAAAAAACCAAGACAACATTGCATGAAAAAATTGATCTTCAAGTTAAATTGTTAAGTTTCCAAAATTTGGAAAATTTAACAGTATTCATTGAAAAACAAAATATGTCTACAATTGCTAGAGTTTTATTACACAATGTAATTTCATCTTATGAATTGGATGAACTTTATAAAGAAGCAAAATGGTTGGAAAGAAATGCAAATGAATACAAACGAAATCCCACCATGGGAGGATAATAAATGTGTATGTTTGGTTGGAGGAAGAATATGTTCAAGTCTAGTGTTGTTGGTGCTTATGGAAGGTAAAAAATTTTTTTATAATGTGTTGTGTTTAGGGTGTTCAATTCCAATTATGAAGCTTATGGGTTTGTTTTTTTGTTTTTTTTGGGTATGTACATCATGTGTTAGAAGTTGAGAAAAAATTGAGTGATTTTATTGAGAGAATAAATCAATTCTTGATACAAATATTTCCAAAGGTGATGGAAATCTTGGAGAGTAAAAGGAAAAGACTTCAATTTCCTAACACTGAAGGTTGTGTGGTGAAAAATTCACCATTCACCACTATTGCATTCACAAAGGATTATGAAATTAACATTCATGAAAATAAGGATGATGATGATTTATGTTTCATTTTGTGGTTACGAGAAGGTATTTGAACACACCTCTAAATTTTGGTTTGAATGTTGTTCGTAATTGTTCATGCATTGATTTGATTTTTTGTTTTATGTGTTTGGTGTAGACTGAAAGGTGCATGCTACTGGAGAAAGTACATTCTATCTTCTGGAGTTTGGTTTGAAGTTCAAAGGAGTCAATGGTACAATTTTCATGTTCATGGTTCATAAGATTTTGCATTACATTTTTAAAAATGCCAATGGCATCCAATATGGCATTGCATTTTTTCAAAAAACATCTATTTTTAGACATTTGAAGTGTCAAATTTTAGTGCAATTTGTGTGTTGATCAAGCCTCATTGGGGTTGAAATAGTATTCCATTTTGAATTTTTGTGAATAGTGATCAAGTTTGAAAGATGCTTGAAATTTTATTCAAAATGAAGTACTTATTATCTTGGAGGTGGATGGGGCATATTTTGCTATTGGGATTGTTCCAAATTCTTTTGAAGGAACAAGTTTCATGAATAGCGATCAAACCTTTTTGATGCTTGAAACATTATTCTAAAATCATGGGAAAATGATTATTGATCAACCATCATCAATGGTTGGAACAATATTCTATGATTACATCTCACCACACAATTTCCTCATAAATTTTGGAGGGACAAAGGTTAATGAATAATGATCAAACCTTTTTGGTGCTTGAAACATTATTTTAAGATCATGGGAAAATTATTATTGAACAACCATCATCAATGGTCAGAATAATATTCTATGATTACATCTCCCCACACAATTTCTTCATAAATTTTGGAGGGACAAATGTTTAATAATAGTGATCAAGACTTTCCAATGCTTGAAATATTATTCTAAAATCATGGCAAAATGATTATTGATCAATCATCATGAATGGTTGGAACAATATTCTATGAATGCATCTCACCACACAATTTTTTCATAAATTTTGGCGGAACAAAGGTCAATGAATAGTGATCAAAATGACCTCATCCTTGAAACATCATTCAACAACTTGTGGGAAAGTAATCATTAATTAATCCCATCCTACTATGGTCGATTGATAAAAAATATTAAGCAATAATTACATCATAGTTTTTTTTTTCTATTGGTACAAACCTTTTTTTCACCTTCAACTAACCATTGTAAGTTTCATTGATTTGTTAGGACAAAACCATTTTCCTATCAAACCCGCATATTTTGACTTTTTGGCATTTAATGGTATAATCCAAAATCACATACTGACCACCATTAGACATGTTCATAACTTGTATGTAAAAAATATTTTTTCAAGATCAAATAATGAACATCACCATTGGAGATGGTCTAATAAAATGCCTTCCAGCTACATTATATGAAATTTCTTTGAATTTTTTTTCTTTGAATTAGCAAAATAAACATAGAGGTAGGAAAAATTAAATTAAATGTTTCAAAATTTGGAATGCCCAATAGATAGCACACGTTATATTGGACTTCCCAAATTTTCAGAGGTACAATGAAATGTTCAAATTAATGGGGGTCCAAAATTTGTGTTGAAAAATATTGGGTTGGTTTTTACATTAGAGAAAAAGGTTCAATAACACATCAAACAAAGTGTAATTGTGAGCCATACCGACATAGCCATGTCTGGTAGTTTCAATTTTTTAAAATTGCATCATGGATATTCGAATGTGGTAAGGTTATTAAGGGTTTTTAACAACTTCGTGTTAAAATAAAAGATGATGAATGCACATGGTTATATAAGGGGGTTGTTTTATTTTCTAAAATATAATATTGGTGAATAAAGTGTTGGGTTAATTTTTTTATTTAACAAAAAACTAGTAAACCGTAGTTTTAGAACCTCAGTGGCGTAATTAGGGGTGAGAAATCTCTAGAGGGTTGGGGGTAGAGATATACACCAAATTCATGGTGTGTAACAAAACATTCGTCTTATTCTAGTATTTAATGAATAGCAAGGATGTTTAAAATTCATGAAGCATGTGAAGGGGTGTCAATGGAAGGTCGAATAAAGATAAAACAATCTTCAAACCTTATAAGCATAAGATTAATTTGAAACAACTTAACGATTAAATAAACGAGGGGGGATAAGGTGGTAATGGCAACATGGGTTTTATAATGAATGAAACATTTATTTAGATTATGGATAAGTTCAATGAGGAGCTGCAATTACATGTTGAGTCTTGGGTTATGTCACAATGATAGTTCATAATTGTAAGAAATCTAGGATGCGTTGAATGGTGCAAACTAGGTGGTCCGCTTTGCTATTAAAAGGTAATCGACAAATCGAATCACGTAACCAATGATAGTGTCCAACACCAAGAATTGAAGACCATGCGAAGATGGAGGTGTCTTCAATTTCATAACAACTTTCATAAACGATTTCAGGTTCATCATCAAAAGCGAGGTCGACTTACAACAAAATCACTAGGGTGTGAGAGTTCGGAGAAATGTGATAGTTTCAAGCTCGAGGGGGATTAACTTCAAAACGAGTGCGCACTTTTCGTGATTCGGGGTTTTCATCACAAGGATGTTGCGTCAACGTCAAATTTAAAGATGGCTCCAGAACCGGTTCCTCATTCACTTGCATAGTTTGAGGCTTATAAGACGTGACCATATGTAACGCCACAATTTCAAGAGAAAAAAAAAGATCTTCAACCAAAATCAAATCGACAATGAATGTGTGGGGACTTGTGACATTAAAATGCGCGATCATAATTTATAGGCCAAGGAAAAAGGAGGAAATACGTAAATAACGGCCTAGAACCATGGTAAAGTAAAACCTTAATATCAAAGGAAAAAATGAAGGTCTAAGTAAAGTTTCTTAGGGGGAAAGTGGGAAAGGGTGAAAAGGTGCTTCTCCTTCTCTTCCATTAGTTACCAAGCATGGGAACCTTTTCCTTCTCCTTCCATTGGTCAACCGAGTTGGGATCTTCCTTCATCTCCTTCCTTTTCTTTAAAAAGACAAATCCAGATCATTTGGGTTCTCTCTTTCTGGACATAATTTTTAATTCAAATCTTGAGAAGACTTGTTCCCACAACCATTTTTGGTAGGAGAAAAATGATTAGTCTTAGTAGATGGTAGAAAAAAGAAAAGTAGATTAGATGTTGTAATAGTTTTCAAAGAATGGAAGTGAATAGGGATAATGTTGGGAGCTTGAAGTCTTAAAAAAATTTTACAAACCTTTTCGGGCTTGGTAGCATAACTTATTACTAATTTAGTTGTAGAGCTTAGGATTTGGTAAAAAGGTGCACCTTGTAGTTAACTTTCTAAAGAGTTAAGGCAAGTTAAATTTGAATAACATATGTGTAAGGAATAATATTTTAAATGACTAGTGGTCTACAACCAAGTTCAACTTCTTACCTTCACAAAGCCCTCTCGGGTTTGGTAGCATAACATATTATTGGTTTAACTAAAAAGTTTAGGATTTGGTAAAAAGGTGCGCCTTGTAGTTAGCTTTCTAAATAACTAAAACAAACTAAATTTGGATAACATATGTGTTAGGAATAATATTTTAAGTGACTGGTGGCCTGTAGCCAAGTTAAATATGGTGTTGAACCCTTACAAGTTGGTTTAAATGAATGAGAATTTAACATAAAATTTTAAGATTTGGCTTGTTTGAGCTTGAAAAATGTATTTATCAAATCTAAATCATAATTGATGCATAAGACACAAGCTATTTGGTTTCAACTATAAATGTAATTTGACATGGAAAAAATGATTTTTCATGAAATAAATAGCCCATATTCCCCATGTTTAAAAGTGAAAATTTCCAAATTGCCATATTTGATGCACTAAAGTTCCAACATGTAGCCAAGGGAATTAACAAACTTTTTTCCACATCTATTTACATGTATAGAGCCAAGGCACGATTAGAAGCTATTGATGCTACTCTTCCCTCTCCAAATTTGGTTTAAATATTTTTTGGATGACATAAACCTTGGTTATATTAGATAACCCCTAAAAAAAAACTACACTTAGGTATTGAAATGTGTGGTTGAAGGTGTGGGCTCTAAATAGGTGTGGGGGATATGCAAGTGGTTCATTTCTTATTCAAATGTTCTCATGGGGAAAACATTGAAATGAAACAATGTGTTTTTTAAGCATTGTGTGGTATTCCCAACATGGCCATCATCCATTATTTTAATCACATTTTAATCTTCTTTTTTTAGTCTAAATAGACCAAAATGGCAAGTATTGATTTTTTATTTTAGATTTTGGGTAGCTTCCATAGTTTCAACTTTTTTTTTGATGGGCCAATCAAAATGGTTCATTGTTTAAAATAAATAAATAAATAAATAAAGTTGGAGTTAGAAAGCACCCTAACCAATTAATATGAATCACATTATACTATACATATCTTTTGCTAAAAATTCTACCCTTTAACCTACATGTATTTACATTTTAAAGATAAATAAATAACATGTCTTCCTTTTGGCCATAGGGTAATAAAGGACACCCATTTGGTTTTCATAAAAAAATTGGACATGCATGCCTAATTAAAACAAGTTACAATAAGTAGCCACATGATTTTTAATATGAAAGGTTTAGGTTTGAGGCCACTGTGGAAATTGAGGCGCCATCATAAGGCTAACATTGCCTAGTGGAGGTGCAAAAATTTCTCAAAGGGCCTAAAACCAATAGTCTTTACCTTGATAAAGGAATGGCTATAATTTTAGTCAAAAGAGGTAGCGTACAAAGTTATAAGATTTTGTTGTTTAGTGGACTAGTATTTTATAAACTTATTAAACATAAAAACATATTACTTGTAAAACATTACCCAATTTTTTTTGTGTATTTTGAGGTTATGTTATAAAGCAAAATGCAATGGTGGTGCATTTCAAAAAATGGAATGCACTCCCATTTTATCTCCGTTGTAGAGGAAGGCATTCCATTTTTTGAAATGCATTGCCACCTTTTTTAATTAAAAAGTCAATGATATACTCGACGAATACCCATCACATATCATGGGTTAAAAATTTAAAAATGAAAAAATTGGTAGTGCTTTATGTTGAGCAATGCCCTAGTCCTTGGGTGTTACCTCACACTTAATAAAACACTAAAACTATAAAGGGAAATTTTGGCCAATTCTTATGTTTCATCAATACATTAATATGTCATTGGTTCACCAAATGTAAACCAACCTTTTTTCTTCATGGGCAAATTTTGCATTAAATTAACTTGGGATACATGTTTTCCAGGTATACAAAGGTTTTATCATGCAAAAAATGGTCCCAACTATGGATAAAATCTAAGGACAAGGAAGTCCAAATAGTCACATATTTATGAGAAGTCCTTGTAGGTAGCCAATAATATAGAAAAAAATTATTTTTCTTTATTCACATTTTTAGAATGTAGCCAAATTTGACAATATTGTTTTTTAGATGATCACAATGTTAGACACATCACAAAACAAGTTGGAAAGGAACAATACATTCATAAACCTCTTTGAAGTGGGTGAATGTTGATGTGGAATATCAACAAAACCTTATTAGTCTAGAACTTCATCTACATACTTTAACCCAAATTTTGAAAGGGGAGTTGGGGGGGGGGGTGTTAAAGGTAGAGGATTGGGATCTTTTCTCTTCTCCCAAACCTTGGACCCCAAAATTTTCTAAGCTTAAGCCCAATTGTAAACCAAAATGTTCATATTTTGTCAACCCTAACCCAAAATGGTAGCATAGAATTACTTAATGAGTTGTTAAAGAGCCTTAAAAACTAACATTTATTCCCAAAGTTTAAAACACAACAAAGTTGGTGCATATCTTTTTTTAATCAAGATTTATTGGCCCACATTAATATACCATGCATAAAGGACCAATCATATTTTTCTACTAGTTTTAGGTTACTTTTCAAGAGTGATTTTTCCTTGGGATTTACAACCTTGTAAAATGCTAGTCAATTGGCCAACAAGATCTTACAATTTGTGAGCTACCCATGTAAAAAACATTTGATTGACTTTTCATACAAATGAAAATGGTGTAGGCCTACGCCCATGTAAGATTTGGGCATGGGTCTGAGCTGAAACATTGTCTCTTACAAAATAAAACCACCCTCACTTAAGGACCATGGTTCTTCCAAGGATTTTCCAACGTTGTCAAAGTGGTTATAATCACTACTACAAATCATGACCTTTTAGAAGGTCCAACTTGACCAAAATGTTTGTTTTGATTAGAAATGATCTCCATCTTGAATAGTGGGCTGGGGCATGAAAGACATGTGTTACTTTTTACTAATACATTTGATTAAAGTGACATTTTTGACCAAGTGTCAATTGGTCATTTAGTCAAAAGGGACAAAAAAAAAGAAAAAGATCATTCAAAATGACCATGCCTTAATCAAATTGAACATACTAATTTAACATTAGTTAGGTAGGCCTAGGTCAAGGCTACCTACATACTTAACATACATAATTAACTAACCTAGTATAACTAGCCTACTAGTTTATTAATTGATTTGGGATTTTGCTTGATACATGTTCTTTATAGGGTATTACCTTGTGGATACACAAATTTAATGGGTGTTTATAGAATTGAAAGAAAACATAGTAAAGTGAATAAGATGATTGTTTTGGGGGTTAAACAAATATTAGTTTTTCCAAATTTATTCACTTATTATGAACAAGACATGGCAAAATCAGTGATACTTTTGGATTATTATGATATGGTGTATGAAGGACATTATGAAAAATGGTAGATTATGACTCCTGTTAAAAGAGAAGATAAATGGATGAAAAAAAAAAAAACTATAAAAGAAGCTAAACAAAAAAATTAACATAAATTATAATTATGGGTGGAATTTTCAAACTTATTTTTATACACCAAGGAATGCACCAAAATTAGATAAGTGGGCTAATTTTTAAGAGAAATTTAAAACATTACCTCAAAACATATAAGAATTGATTATTAAGAAAATACATGGTGGCACTAAGGTGTGGTGTATACAACATAGATCACTAATTATTGATGTTATAAAATTGACAAAATATAGAAGATGGTTACCAGTAATTGTATGCATAATCAAATTAATTCCTATAAGGAATTTTTTTGCAACATATCATTCAATTCAGTTCCTTGACATAAAAAGATTTATTGGACCCAACATTAATGTATTAATTTAAAAAATGGATGCCAAGTGATATGCTTTGGGCACCTAGGTCTATGGGTTCTAAATATGTCATGAGGATAAGAGGGAGTGAGGAATACATATCTGAAATAATTGAATAAGAAGAATTTTGGTCTACAGTCATGATTCCAGAATTATATGGGAATTCAAAATTAGGAGTAACAATAAAAATGGTTATAAAAGAGAAACAAGAATTTCTATTTGGAGCCTATGTCGGATAAAGATAGAGAAGAGAAAGAGAAGAGAATAATAGATTGAGAGACTAGAGAAGAGAGAATTGAAAGGAAGTTAAAGAGGCTACTATTATAGCTCAACAATCCATTACACATAATAGATGGAGAAGTATTGGCGTAATCTTTAATTCACCAATAGCATATCAAGTACTTCAACCTATAAAAGAAGAAATAGTAATTATTGTTGCTCAAACTAATGTTGAGGAAATGAACGGATTGACAAGTGATGGAACTCAACTTGATCTATGGAAACATGCTCATCGAATGTTGATCATGAATATCAAAAACCAATTGAAGAATTGAATATGTTGTTATTGAATACACAAAAGAAGATTGTCAATGCATTTGGAACAATTGATTGGGTGACAAAAGAGGGGTGGCCTCAAATACCAAGATGGCAAGCTAACAAAAAATCAGTAAAAACTTTGAAGAACAGTGGAAGTAATGACCAACCACTCGAAAGAGAACTATTTGGAACAACTTCGAATCTTGATTTGGTTAATACAAGAACTTTCTTAACTCCACAACCATCAATTATTGCAACAATGATGAATGTGAATGCACTCACGGTTGTCATACTTGCTACTGTTTTGTGCATTCAACTATTGAAGTATCATGACAATGATTATTCTGTTATACATATTTGACAACTAACTTAAGTATATGTGACTAATGGAGAAGATACAAATGATCATAAACTATAATATTTTGCAAATTTTCTTAAAGAGAGAGTTGCTAATTGATTTGCCAAGTATGAGGTAGCTCATCCAATGGCAACATGTGGTGAAGTACAGCGGGCTTTCATCAATCAATTTAATGAGATTCATAGTGAATGATAAGTGGTTGTAGCTTTGAAATATGCAAAACAAAAGAAATATGAGTCTATAAAGGACTACTATGATAGATTTTTGCAACTTTGTACAATGATTCCATAGTGACCACATGATATTTATTTAAAGAAGCTTTTAGAAAAGGATTGAAAACCAAAGTCAAAATGGCCATTATAAGTATGTCACAAAGAACTTTGGCAAAAGTAGCAAAGTCAATAATTATGATTTTTAAAAAATGCTAGTAAGAAAAAAAAGTGTAGCGAGATATCACCAAGACTCTAACAGTGAAGAATTAGAAGATTCCGATGAAGAAGAAAAATGGAAACCAAAGAAGAAAGAAACAAAACATCACTTTGAAACTATTAGAAGAGGTGTGTATTGTCAAAATTGCTATAGTGAAGGACACCTTACAAAAGAATGTAAACTATTGAACAAATTTTGTTAGATATGCAAACAAAATGATCATAATATTGATCAATGTCCTAGCAAAGCAATGTCTGGAAAATGTCCTTCAAGGGAAATTGTTCCAATCCATGTGGTGCAAGTAGAAACAATAGTTGTGCAACAAAAACAACATGAGTATAACACACCAAATAATCAATTTGGAAATCGACAATATAATTCAAGACCAAATGGTTAGAATTAATGAAGCAATGGTTAAAAACTTCAAAATAACCAATATAACCAATGTGGTTATAATCAAAATAATAGATTTTGATAGAATGGAGTGAGGTGTTTTTATTGTCATAAAGAAGGACATGTAAGAGTTGATTGTCGTATATGGAAGAAAGTAATGGAAAAGGAAGAGAAGAATTCCAAACCAAAAAGTTGGAATTAATGTTGCTATGGTTGAGTGGGACTAGTTAGTTGTTGATGTGTGTGTGACCACAAGAGGCTAAAGGGCAAGTATGCTAGTAGAAGAGCCTCTAGAAAAAGAAGTTAGTCCTATAAGGGGTCGATAAACAAAATGGGAGAAAGAAAAGAAGGTTCATTTGGATGTAGTTGACAAACTATAGAAAATTCAAAAGTTTGAAAATAGACCCATTGAAGTAAAAGTGTTACTTGCTGACTTGGAACCGACCAAGTTGTTTACTTAGCCATGAAGGTTGAATGGAGAAGTGCCATTGGGAATGATAAAGGAAGTCGGTTTGCCAAGTGGTCACAAAGGGTTAGTTGAATTGACCAATTGATATGCCAAGCTAGTAGGAGTTGGCATACCAACTAGAGTGGACACATCAATAGGAGAAGTTGATATGATAGGAAGTAAGCATATTATGAATGGAAGTGACAAGTCAACAAGAAAGGTTGATTTGATGAAGGCAAGTGAGTCATAAGGAGTTGACAACAATTTAGACAAGGAAAAATTGACATGTTTAAATAACCAAGACATAATGACTATATAGAGTGTAGTGGCAAACCAAAATGGAATGTTTGAAACACCGAATGGGTATGGATTTAATATGAATTCAATAGTAGAAGCTACATAAGTAACTATGAATTCGAAATTGGAAGTGAAGCTAGGACATTTGATGAGAATTTGTCTTCAATTAAGGGGAATGGTGGAAAAGTTCTTAATCAAAATGAAAAAAGATTGGGTTGTAGATGTTTCCAAAGTAAGAACAAATGTGAAGATTTTGATGAAGCTATGCTAATTGTTCAAGTTCGGGTGGGAAAGTTTTGAAGTAAGGGATGTGTTATTAGATAGTGGCTCTAGTGTGAACATTATTTCAAAGAGTTTGAGAAAGAAAATTAGATTGAGAAGACCTCAATCAGCTTCATTTGTGGTGCGAATGGCTGACTAGGGGAAGGTGCAACCAATTGGTTTGATTAGGAACTTGAAAATCAACTTGGTAGGTTGTGATTACCAAATTTCAGCCATTGTGTTGAATATGGAGAATGGAGTGGAAGCTTATTATGGCTAAAATTGCTCATAATTCATCACAATTGGGGTGATAGTACCCTCGTTATTACTTTAGGAGAATGAATTGTGACGTTAAGTACAATTAAAAATATATATTAATTCATCATTTATGGCTGAAAAATTTAGATGATGAATTTAATTGGGAAAAAAAAATGTTAGAATAAGAAGAGGAGTAATTTTATAATGTAGTACTAGAATTATGGCATGTAGGGGGAAGTAGCATTTGAAGAACTATATTTTTTAAAAGAAATAAATTATGGTACGTTATAACCAAAAAACACAGTTGATAATCCAATGTAATTTTATGAGCATCAACTAGGAGAAGCTTTAATATTGGATGAAGCTACTAACATCATTGTCAAAGATAAAAAAATTGTTGGTTGGACGATGACAACTAAAGAATAATTAGTTAAATTCAACTTGGGAAGCAAATAAGAACTTAAAGAGGTATTAATTAATGCCATACTACTAAGTGTATTTGAAGCACAAATTAAAAAGGTGTTAATGGAGTACGAAAATATGTTTGCATGGAACTATAAGGAAATAAAAGGAATTCCAAAAGAAGTATGTGAGCATAAAATTGAGCTGATGGTGAATGCTCAACCTATTAAGCAAAAATAATATAGAATGAATCTAAATTGTGCATTAAAGGTTAGAGGAGACCTTGATAAATTATTAGATGTTGGATTTATATATCTTATATAAACCATTCAATGGTTAATTATCCCCTCTAATAATTATGCCAAAGAAAAATGGAAAATTGCATATATGTGTGGATTATCGAAAATTAAATGCCCAAACCAATAAAGATCCATTTTTGTCACATTTTATGGATTCAATTTTGGATTCAATGGCTAAACATGAAATGTACTCATTTATGAATGGCTACAATGGCTATAACCAAGTTAAAATGGTAGAAAAAGATAGAGAAAAGATAGAATTTATTTCAAAATGGGGTGCATATGCATATAACATTATGCAATTTGGACTATGTAATGCTCCTACCACGTTTCAAAAAGTGGTGACCAAAACCTTTAAGGAATATTTGAATAAGTTTATGCAAGTATTCATGGACAATTTCAGTGTATATGGAAGTAAAAAGGACCACTTGGGTCAATTACAAAAACGCTTGGAAGAATCTAGACGAAATGGCATAAGTCTTAACCTAGAACAATGTGCATTTTGTGTTAATTCGGGTGTTTTACTTGGACACATTGTTTGTAGTGATGGATTATTAGTGGATCCCATAAAAAATATTGTATTCATTACAATGCCAGTACAAGTCAATGTGACAAAAATATAAAGATTTATGGCAGCAACTAGTTTTTATTAGCTTTATTTTCGAGACTTTGCCAACAAAGTGGCACCCATGTGCAAATTGTTAAAGAAAGACGAAAAATTCAAATGGATTAAAGCTTGTAATAAATCTTGGGAAAGGATGAAAGCATCTATGACATGTTTGCCAGTTTTAATGGTATCGAATTAGAAAATCAAATTTCATGTGCATATTGATGCATCAAACTTTGCTTTAGGAATTATGTTAGGTCAAAACCCAGATAATACCATTGATAGTCCAATATCCCATGCAAGTAGATTTATGAATAATGCAAAAAGAATTATAGATAAGTTATCTAGTAAGAATTGAACTCAACCTAGTTTGTAAACAACTTTTAAATCAAACACTTGTGACAATAAAAGCCATATGGGCAATTCAACCTATTATTGTCAATTGGTTCACCAAATATAATAATGTTTGATGATCTACAAAGAAAATAAATTTACTTTTTAACAAATAATGTTTAATTTTTTTCACAACATATATCATTGTTATTTAGCTTCCATTTATTTAATGTGGGGGTTGATTGGTATGGTCCAATCATAAAATATTTAAAGAAGGAATACTTTGACATCGATGTACATAAAGAGGAAATAAGTCGAATAGTCATAAGGGTTAAGCCCTACACATTATATGATGGACAATTGTATAAGTTAGGACTTGATGGGGTCCTATGACAATGTTTATTTCCATAAAAGGCGTTTACAATATTGGAAGATTTCCACGAAGGGCTGGTTGGTGGGCATTTTGGCATGAATACTATTATTAGAAAAGAATTATCTTTAAGCTATTGGTGGCCCACTACGCATAAGATGTTATTGAATTATATCAAAACTATGACATTTGCCAACATTTAAAGCTTATGTGGTGAAGTGGTAAAGGGCCACTCAAACTGGTTATGGCATTTGAACCCTTCATGAAATGGGGTCTTGATTTTATGGGACCAATTAAACCGATAGCAAGATATATTGGAGATCAATATATCATAATAGCAACTAACTATACTACTAAATTGGTAGAATCAAAAGCACTTCCTAACAACACGACTAAAAGCACCGTTAAATTTATTTATGAACAAATTATTATTCACTTCGACTGTTCAACCCATCTTATAAGTGATTAGGGCAGTCATTTCATTAACAAAACTATTGAGATACTTATGGAAGATTTTTTTATTTCACATCATAAGTTGGCTACTTACTATCCGCAAAGGAACATGCAAGCCGAATTGATTAACAAAGCATTGCGTAAAATATTAGCCAAATTGGTAAATGCAAATAAGACAGATTGGGATGTAATGTTAGTCATTGCTCTATGGGCATATCAAACAAATTATAAAGTGACAACTCAATATACACCTTTCAAATTGGTTTATGGCACTTAACCAATTATGTCGAAAAAATTTGTGGTACTAACTAAAAAAGTTTACAACTTACCACAAGAAGATCTAAACAAAGTTATTAGGGTAAGGATGGAGGATTTATTTAGATTAGATGAAATTTGTTAGCAAATCTGAGAAAATATTAAGCATATTTTAGCTATTGTGCAAAGAACAAAGGGATGAAAAAGGGAATATGAATTTTCTTAAGGAAGGGGAGTTAGTACTATGGATGCCTAGAGCCACGTAAATAAAGGGAGGTAAATTTACTTTACCTTGGAAGGGTCTTTTTAAAATACAAAAAAGTTTGATAATGACACTATGAAGTTGTCAACCATAAGTGATGAAGGGGCATATGAAATAAATATTAACAAACTAAAAGCCTACCATCATAACAATCCACCGACCAATGTAATAATAATGGTTGTTACAATTGATGCAAAACCTAGTGGAAAATTAGAAATAGGCATAGAAAGAAAAACAAACTTAATTTTCCACCTAACTTGCATACCAAACCAAATAATCTACCTTGGATTGACCCAAAACCTAGAAAAACATTTAATGAGGATGATATTGAGTGGAATGAAGAAGAAGATTCAAGAAGTGCCATATCAAGAATGGCTAACCATGAAATATCAAGAAATTTTAAATATAAAGGAGGGAAAAAGGAAACAATACCATTATATTCAAGAAATTATGTAAATGAAAAAGGGGGCCATAAAAATAGAAAGTTGGTCTAGAGCCTAGGCTAGTTCATGTGAAGGAAACAACGCATGATATGCTCAACATGCCCATGAATGAATTGCATCCTATATGGCCTCTAAAACAACTATTATGTTCTCAAGAGTCAGTAGAATTAAAAGCAATCAAGCATAGATACCACATGTGGAAAGACTATTCAAAGAAAGATAATGAGCGGATTGCTAAGTGGAATGTAAGAACAAGAGAGGTGCATGAGAAAGAAATCCATAATAGAGCAATAGTTGCAAAGCAAGGAATGCCAAAAGATTTTTGGTTAAATTTATACATTGGAAAATTTAGTGCAGAGAAGCTTGTAAAAGAGTATGTGCAAAAACAATGTGCTTCTCAGTCTACAACCCTAGATAAGTGAAGAACTTCTTATCAATCACTAGATTAGAAAGTGAAAAAAACTAGGGAAGAAGAAATTGGAAGTAAGGTGGACAATAGTTCTAAAGTGACAACGCCTAAGAGTTTTAAAAAAAAAAGGATGTGTGGAGTTTTAACCATCCACATCTGAGCATGAAGAAATGTTGGGAGAAATTGCGTTGAGTTGCTGAAGTGCTTGTCAAGAAAGGAACATTTCAAGTTTTCTAGGAAGAGGAACTTGACAATTTTGAATATGCTTTGGAGTTTGCTATGAGTTTGGGTGTACATGAAGGCAAAGCAAGAAAAGAAGTATGTTCCTTACAATTCTTAGTAGCAAGAATAGTTAAATAAGGAAGTGATTATTCTAGGGCTAGACTATTTATTTGTTGGGATATATAAAAAACCTATAGAGCCACCTTATAAAACCTAAATTGCAATCTTTTGGAATCGAAAGTTCAACTTGTATAAAGAACATAAGTTGGAAGTGGGTAAAATCAAGCATGAGATGGAAGAGAGTAGTGGGGGTGTTGCTTCAAAGTGACACAAAGTTAGGGAGTTGGAGAAGTTGCCAACTCTAGAAGAGTTAGGAAAAATTAATTTCCTAGGTTGTACACATGGTAACATCTAAACCATGATGAAGGAAAAAGCAAACTGGGCAAAGAAAATAGGGCTTGCCAAAATCAAGAAGCTAGATTGGACTTTTGTTGATGAGCTAGTACTAAAGGAAATGATCAACAATAACAACCATGTTGATCAGTATGTCAAGTTGAAGGGAAGGTTGTTAACATTTTTTTCAATTCCCATTAAGGTTGTTCAAGTTTTGATTTTTCCAACAATAGGTTCCTAAAACAATAAACAAGTACATTTAAACTAACAAAATTATAATTATTTACAATTCCTAAACTAACATGTACTCAATTTGCACATAATTTCAAGAAAGATATTGTTGAAGTACAAAAATGCTTTCATGTTTTCAATGGAAGATAAACACAAAATCAAATTAACATCAAAAGTCTTTTACTTGATGCAAATTTCCTTTCTTAAATTTTGAATAGGTACAAATTATTCAATGCTAATAGGTACCCCAACTTGTATTGAAAATACAAAATTGTATTAAGAAATCAAAGTTTTTACATTAAAGATTTTAGAAAGTAAGTATGGAAAGTAGAGATCTAATGTCTTTCATTTTTTGCCACCCTTCCTTTACATTCTAAGTTTGAACTTTGAAATGCCTCATGCAAATCACCTAAATAATAGCTAATTGATAAAACTCCTTGTTCTAATCAACTAATAGAAACTAGTTAGTTAAATTGTTATAAACAATCATAATTTGCAAAATTTGCTACTTGTTTTGTTAACTACCTATTTTGTCAAGTACAAGTTCTATAGACTACCTATTCGACAAGTGTCACTAGTTCATTTACTATTAGTTATATTGTCATTACCGGTTCAACAAGTGTCATCGATTCAATTACTATCGATTAAAGTATTGGTTCACAAAGAGTTTTGGTTAACATTATCCCCCTCTTAAAACTACATTTCATCCTTGAGATGATAGCTCTAGGACTCTATGTTGACCTCATCTTCTACAATAGATTGGTTGGTAGCTAATTCAACCATTTCATTAATAATTATTGGTTGAACACTAGGTTTTGTTGTAGCAATAGGTACTACATGTTTTGCTATTCTATCAGTTTTAGACATGGTTAACAAAATATTATAATTCAAACTAATAGGTCCACTTTCTTCACATACTATAGTAGCTTTCTTGTGTTCCATCAAGGTACGTTTCAACAGGGGTTCATACTAAACCTCAACACATTCAGCAATTTGTTGTTGGATATTTTGTAATTGCATGTATAGACCTCCTCATTATTCTTTACAATTTTGAATCGTTTGCAAAATGCTTGTTCCAATTCTTCAAAAGTGCAATTTGGATGGTCTTGAACATAGTTTTCTCCCCATTCAGATATAGTATCCTTAAGAGTAAAACCAAACAAGTTGATGATGTTAGCTTCCACTGTTTCACCATTAGTTTTAATGGCCTCCTCGAACACTTTGATGTGAACATCTAGATCAATGTTTTTGACATAGTTAGATATTGTAGCTTCATGTGTGGCAATTTGGTTGTTAATTCTGATACAAGTTGCATAACATGTGGTTGATACCATGGTGGTATGAACATGCACATGTCAAATGTTGGCCATCCAAAAGATCCACCATGTGGATTAAAAGGTGGTTTTCTAGGCAAATCTTTTTTCAGGTGAACTCCTTTTAGGTGAGTCTTTAGGTTGTCCTCCATCCAATGGTTGGTGAGCAAAACCTTTGGGTACATAAGTTGGTAAATTAGTACTAACCTACATAGTGGTTGGAAATCCAATGTAATAGTAGGTTGTTAAACCATAGTAGTGACATACTCTCAATTCGATTCAAACATACGCGTATTTTACGTTTTTTGGGGCTTTTTAAAAAATACTTGAAAATACTTGATACAAAGGCCAATTTTCAAGCCTTTGTATTTTTATAATGTTTTTTTT
>Ga0116230_10001727_pt1 | contig 20927 bp, 19 predicted proteins | sample S1TSphfallax_3_FD_88678 | JGI IMG/M metagenome (GOLD analysis project Ga0116230, IMG submission 88678) | Host-associated microbial communities from peat moss isolated from Minnesota, USA - S1T2_Fd - Sphagnum fallax MG | ecosystem: Host-associated > Plants > Peat moss > Unclassified | place... | reverse complement strand
TCGTCGGTCGCCATGTCCGTCGCGGTCATGCCCGGCGCCACGGCGTTCACCCGGATCCCCTCGCGGGCGACCTCGGTCGACAGGCCCTTGGTGAAGCTCTCCACCGCCCCTTTGGTCGCGGCATAGGGCACGAACCCGCTCAGCCCGCCCAGCCGCGCCGCGACCGAGGAGATGTTGACGATCCCGCCGCCCCCGCCGCCATGGCCGGTCGACATCCGCCGCACCGCTTCCCGCGCGCAATACATGGTGCCGAAGACATTGACGGCGAAAACCCGCTGCAAAGCCTCCGGCTCCTGCATATCGATGCGGGCGGTCATGCCCGTCGTGCCGGCATTGTTCACCAACCCGCCGATCGGCCCCAGCGCCTGTTCGGCGGCGTTGAACATCTCGTAGACCTGGCGCGGGTCCGCTACGTCGCCGCCGATGCAGGTGGCGCGCCCGCCTTCCTTGCGGATTGCCGCCGCGACCCGCTCGGCCGCATCGGGCTGGGTGGCGTAATTCACGGCCACCGGAAAGCCCCGGTCACCCAGCAGGCGGCAGATGGCGGCGCCGATGCCCCGGCTACCCCCGGTCACGATCACTGTTCCGAGCCTGCTCACCGCTATACTCCCGCCTGTACGTTACACCTTTGCGACATGCAGCATATTCGTGCCGCCCGACTGACGGAAGGGTATCCCGGCGGTCACCACGATCTGGTCGCCGGGCTGCGCCAGCCCTTCCTGGCGGGCTTCGTCCCGCGCTTCCTCGGCGGCCGCCGCGAACGAGTCGACCTCCTTCGCCACCACGGCGTGAACGCCCCAGACGACGGCCAACCGCCGCGCCGTTTCGGGGTTCGGCGTCAGGCCGAGGATCGGGCAGTCCGGCCGCTCCCGCGCGACGCGCAGCGCCGTCATGCCGCTAGCCGTGAAGGCAGCGATCAGCGGCGCCTTGATGGTGTGGGCCACCTGCCGCGCGGCGGTCGCGATGGCGTCCGGCGAGGACCCCTCGGGCTCCGGCCGCGCCGCGTCGGTGATCTGCCGCCAACCGGAATCCTGCTCCACCCGGGCCACGATGCGGTCCATGATGTTGACCGCCTCATAGGGGTATTGCCCGGCCGCCGTCTCGGCCGAGAGCATCACGGCGTCGGCACCGTCGAACACGGCCGTCGCCACGTCGGAGGCCTCGGCGCGCGTCGGCGCGGGGGCGGTGATCATGCTCTCCAACATCTGGGTCGCGACGACCACGGGCTTGCCCATCTGCCGCGCCGCGCGGACGATCCGCTTCTGCGCCAGCGGCACCTCCTCGGGCGGCAACTCCACGCCGAGGTCGCCGCGCGCCACCATGACGGCATCGGACAGCCGGATGATCTCCTCCAGATTATCCAGCGCCTGCGGCTTCTCCATCTTCACCATGATCCAGGCACGGCCGGCGGCGATCTCCTTGGCCTCGATCACATCCTCGGGGCGTTGGACGAAGGACAGGCCGATGTAGTCGACGCCCGCGTTGAGCGCGAAATCCAGGTCGATCCGGTCCTTCGTCGTCAGTGCCGGGATCGGCAGGATCACGTCCGGCACGTTCACGCCCTTCCGGTCGGACAGGGGGCCGCCGAAGATGACCTCGGTCTCCAGATGGTCGTCGCGCTTGTGGGTTATGCGCAGCCGCAGCTTGCCGTCGTCGAGCAGCAGGTTCGTGTTGATCGCGGCGGCGGCGATGATCTCGGGGTGCGGCAGGTTGACCCGGGTGATGTCGCCCGGCGTCGGATTGAGATCGAGCCTGAACTTCTGGCCGGTCTGCAGGTGCACCTTGCCGCCGGCGAAGCGGCCGACGCGCAGCTTCGGCCCCTGCACATCCGCGAGGATGCCGATCGGCCGGTCGAACCGCTTCTCCACCTCGCGGATGGAAGCGACCCGCGCCGCGTGGTCTTCATGGCTGCCATGGCTGAAATTCAGCCGGAAGACATCGGCTCCGGTCTGGAAGAGGCGCGTGATCACCTCGGTCGTCGAGCTCGCGGGCCCCAGCGTCGCGATGATCTTCGTGCGACGGCGGCGGCGCAGCCGCTGTGAAGCGATCGGCGTTCGTGTGAGCGACATTCCGGGCGTCCCAGCTTGAAAATGGCGGGGCCTGCTGGCCCCTCGGGACCCGCGTCCGAGGATGGCATTCTGGCTCGGGTGGCGCGGGCGGCGCCATCAGCCATGATAGCGGGTGCCGAATCAACCCCCTCCCCAAGCAACTCAAATCGCCGGCCGCGTCAGAAGTGCAGGACTGTCGCCAGCGATTGGAGCAGCCTTGGCCCGCGCGGGCCGGCCGCCGGTCACCGCCGCAGGAGGTCGAGCAGCGCGCGCACCGTCTCCGCCGGCGCCTCCTGGGGAATGTTGTGGCCGACACCTGGCAGCACGCGCTGCTCGAACGGGCCGCCAAACTTTGCGGCGTCACCCGCCTCGCTGGGCGGCCCCGCGACGCCATCATCGGCGCCGCACAGCGAGATCGCCGGGACCGCGATCACCGGCTGCGCGACGAGCGCCTGTTCGATGGCATCCAGCGCCGGGTCGCCCTCCGCGTAGCCATAGCGGTGCCGGTAGGAATGAATGACGACATCGACGAAGTCGGGATTGTCGAAGGACGGCGCCGTGCGGCCGAAGGTCTCGTCATCGAAGGCCCAGGACGGCGACCACAACTGCCAGAGCAGCTTGGCCAGGCCGGCCCGATGCGCCTCGAGCCCGGCGCGTCCGCGCGCCGTGTGGAAATAATATTGATACCACAACCGGTGCTCGACCGCGGGCGGCGCCGGAACGCCTGAGCGCGGGATGTTCTGGATGTTGTAGCCTTCCCCGGTGACCAGGCAGCGCGCCCGTTCGGGCCAGAGGGCGGCGACGATGCAGGCCGCCCGGCCGCCCCAATCGTAGCCCATGAGGGCGGCCGAGGGGATCGCGAGGGCGTCCATCAGGTCCGCGAGGTCCCGCGCCAGCGCCGCCTGCTGGCCCGAGCGCGGCGTCTCCGCCGACAGGAAGCGCGTGGGTCCGTAGCCGCGCAGATAGGGGACGATGACGCGATACCCCGCCCGGCCCAGGACCGGGGCGACCTCATCGAAGCAGCGAGGGTCGTAGGGGAAGCCATGCAGCAGCACGACCGCCTCGCCGTCCTTCGGCCCATGCGCCTCATAGGCGAGATCAAGCACCGGGGTCGTCACGCGTCGCAGCATGGCCGTGCCCTCCCAGCCCCCGCTCAGGCGATGGCCCTGGAATACTGCACGAAACCCGAACGGCTCGCGACGCTGTCATAGAGCCGCATCGCCGTGGCGTTGGTCTCATGGGTAAGCCAGTAGACGGCACCGCATCCCGCTGCGGCCGCTTGGGCATAGACCTCCGCGATCAGCGCCCGGCCGATGCCCACACCGCGGACATCCGGCGAGACGAACAGGTCGTTGAGGTAGCATTTATCGGCGGTGGACCAGGTCGACGGGTGGCGGACGGTATGAGCGAGGCCGACCGCCTGCCGGTCCCGCCAGGCGAGAAACCCATCCACCGGCGACCCCGCATCCAGCAGGCGCTCCCAGGTCACGGCCGTCACTTCAGGCGCAATATCGACGTTGTAGAAGGCCTGATAGCCGCGCCAGAGCGGCAGCCACGCCGCGTAATCCTGCGCCTCCAGCGACAAGACGGTGACGGCGCTCATTCAGGGCCGCGCCCCGCCGGCAGGTTGATGAAAGGCATGCTTAAGACCTCCGCCTCTACAATGGGAACGCTAGGGGAGCAAAAACTCCACTAGCAACCAAGTGCTTCCAGGGGAGCTTTTGAATTTGGCGTTTGAGAACAAGATGCCGGCCGGCAAGACCTCGAACGCCACAGTTGCTCCACCAGGGTAGCCTCGGGGCAGGTTGAAGCATTCCGCGCCTCGACATCCATGCACGCAAGCATTACGTTGCTATCTTGCAATGAGCATGAGGCCGGGACATGACCCTGCAATGCCCATGCGGCAGCGGGTTGCGGCCAGTGCGCTGCTGCGCCTGGCAGCCCGGAGATCGCCCGCCGCCCGACGAGCGCCTATCAGACGCGGGGCGTCACCTGCTGCCGCTGGTGGATCAGGCCGCCCAGGCTGAGGCCGCCGGGGATACGCTGACGGCCGAGCGTCTCTGTCTGGACGTGCTGGATCTGGCGCCCGACTGCCTGCCCGGGCTCGCCCGCCTCTCCGGCATCCGCCGCGCCCAGGGACGGCTCGAAGCGGCGGAGGCTTTGCTCCGCCGGATCGTGACCCTGAGCCCCAACAGCCTCGTGGCGACGCAGGACCTCGCCCTGATGCTGTTCGGGCGCGGCAAGCTGGCGGAAGCCGAGGTCTGCGCCCGTAACGCCATCCGCATCGCCCCGGAAAGCGCGCAGGCCCACAACCTGATGGGCATGATCCTGACCGAGACCAACCGGCCCCAGCCCGGCGAGTACCATTACCGGTGCGTCCTGACGCTGACGGGCAAGCGCGATCCGATCCTGCTCGCCAACCTCGGCTGGAACCTGAAGAACCAGGGACGCATGGCGGAGGCACGCGCCCTTTACCGGGAGTCCCTCGCCGCCGCCCCCCATATCCGGCAGACGCTCATCGGCTACGTGCGGCTGGAGGAGGCCGACCGGCGGTTCGAGGCGGCCGCCCAGACGCTCGATCTCGCGCAGGCCGCCTACCCGCAGGATCAGCAGCTGCGGCTGGCGCGGGCGGTGCTGCTCGGCCGCACCGGCGCCCGCCGCGAGGCGATCGCCCTGATCGACTTCATGGCCGCGGAGAACGAGGGGCTGGGACCCAACGAGTTGCTGGAAAAAGGCCGGTTGCTGGACCGGCTCGGCTGCTTCGACGACGCCTGGGCGGCCTTCGCGGAGGGCAAGCGCCAGGCGCTGGAGCGGTCCGGCCAAGGCTACAGGGATAAGGCCGCCGCGCGCGAGATCGACCGCCTGCAGCGTTTCTTCACCGCCTCCCGCCTCGCGCTCCTGCCCCGTGCCGGCGTCCGGAGCGATGGGCCGCAGCCCATCTTCATCCTCGGCTTTCCGCGCTCGGGCACGACGCTGGTCGAGCAGACCCTCTCGGCCCATCCGCGCATCGCGGCGGGGGACGAACTGCCGGTGATCCACGAGATCAGCCAGATCATGGCGCGCGTGCTGGGCAGCCCGCTGACCTATCCGGAGGCGCTGGCCGAACTGTGGATGGGCGACCAGCGCGAGGGGCTGGATACTCTGCGCGACCTCTATCTGCAGAAGGTGCGCCAGCTCGGCGTCCTGCGGCCGGGCGCCACGCGCTTCACCGACAAGATGCCGCTGAACGAGACGCATCTCGGGCTCATCGCGCTGCTCTTCCCCGAGGCGCCGCTGCTGCATGTGCTGCGCCATCCGCTCGACATCATGGTCTCGGCCTTCTCCAACCACTTCACCCACGGCTTCCATTGCGCGAGCGCGCTGGAGACGGCGGCCCGGCACTACGCGCGCGTGGCGGAGCTGGTGGCGCATTACCGGGCCGAGATGCGGTTGCGATACCTCGCCATCCGCTACGAGGACATCGTGGCCCGGCAGGAGGCGAGCGTCGCCGCCATGCTCGGCTTCGTGGGCGAGAGTTTCGATCCGGCCTGCCTCACCTTCCACCGTAACAGCCGCTATGCGAGGACAGCGAGCTACGCTCAGGTGACGGAGCCGCTCTATGATCATTCGGTCGGGCGCTGGCGGCACTACCGCAAGTATCTGGAGCCGGTGATCCCCATTCTGGCGCCCGCCATGGAGCGGCTGGGATACGCGCTCGACTGACGGCGATCAGGCCGCGAACACCACCCGGTTGCGCCCGGCGCGCTTGGCCTCGTACAGCGCCACGTCCGCCCGCCTCAGCAGCCCCTCGAAGCTCTCGCCGGCCGTGGACAGCATCGCGCCCCCCAGGCTGATCGTCACCGGAACCGGCCCGCCCTGCGTCGCCACCGGAATGCCCGCGAAAGCGGCGCGCAGGCGCTCGGCGATATCCACGGCCTCGGGCGGCCGGGTGTACGGCAGCAGCACCGCGAATTCCTCACCGCCGATCCGCGCCATCAGGTCGTGCCCGCGCAGCAGGCCACGGCTTCGGATCGCCAGTTCCCGCAGCACCTCGTCCCCCACCGGATGGCCGAAGCTGTCGTTGATCGATTTGAAATGGTCGATGTCGAGCAGCAGCGCCGACAGCACGGAGTCGCGACCGGCGGCGGCGACGGCCTTCAGCCCCTCCTCGAAGAAATGCCGCCGGTTCGGCAGCCCGGTCAGCGCATCCGTCTGCGCGCGGACGCGCAGTTCCTCGGCCAGACGCTCCTGCACTGTCACATCATGGAGCATCCAGATCCGCCCCTGGCGGCCGCTGCCCAGGATAGGGTGCGTCTCGACCTCGATATGGGCGCCGTCCAGAAGCCAGGTCGTGGTCACGTGGTAATCCACGTCCGCCTGCAGACGCTGATAGAGCGCCTCCAGCGCGTCCCGGTTGTGGCAGCGGGCGCGCAGGGCGCCCATCCGGTCGGCCAGCACACTGGCCGCAACCGTCCCCGCGGGAATGCCCAGAAGCTCCGCCGCCCGGCGATTGGCCATGCCGGAGGCGCCCTCCCCGTCCAGCACGACGATGCCGGTCGGCACCGTCTCGAACAGGTCATGAAAGCGATCGGCCGTCATCTGGCGCTGCAGGGTGCAGCGCCGGTCGGACAGCATCTGGCCGAAAGCCGATTTCAGCAGCAGCACGCTGCTCTCCATGTCGGTGCGGAAGGGGCATTCGCACCGCCATGCCCCGTTGGCCGCCCAAAGCAGGAGAACGCCGCTGCGCTCGGCGCCGTCGAAGGGAGTCGCGATGAACAGGCCCATGCGAACGGGCCGGTCCAAGGCGAGCAGGATGGAGCTTGGCAAGGCAAGCGCCGCCACCTCCCGTGGGCCCTGGGTGTAGTCGAGATCGGCGAATTTGGTGCGGCCCAGCGCGAAGGGGCGCGGCAGCGGGCCGGGGTCGGCCGCCAGGGGCTCGGCGAGGCCGACCGCGCCTGCCTCAAAGGCGACGGCGAAATCGGCGCCGGCGGCCAGGCGGCCAAAGCGGATCAGCGCACCCAGCCCATCCAGGGCCGGACCAGCCAAGGCGGGCTGATCCAAGGCGGCCTCATCGACCGCGCGGCCCTCGGTCTGGGCGCGGCTCATCGCTCAGCCTCTTCCGTGATTGGCTAAAAGGCGCTGCTCCAGAAGCCGGATGACCTCTCCGGGCGCCGTCATGTGAGGCAGGTGCCCTTCCGCGTCCAGGATGTCCAGCGTCGAGCCCTCGATATGCCGGTGCAGCCAGGCCGCGACGTCCGACGGAACGGCGAGGTCCTTCGCCGTTTGCAGGAGGTGGGTCGGACGTTCCAGCCGGTCGGCGATCATGCGCATGTCCGACTGGAAGATGGTCCGTGACGTCGCCAGCGCAATGTCGGGGCGGATGAGGAACAAAGTGCGGCAGAATTCATACACGGCCTGATTGTCGGGCACGCCGACCACCGCCGGCGCGAATCCGGCGCCCCAGGCCTGGAAGTTCGCCGCCATCCCGTCATACAGCTGGTCCAGATCCGACTGGTCGAAGCCACCCCGGTAGCCCGACTCGTTCAGATAGCGCGGGGAGGCGCCGATCATGACCAGCCTCGCAAAGGCCTCGGGCTGAGCGACCGCGGCCGCCGCGCCGATCATTCCGCTAACCGAGTGACCGATGTAAGTGCAACGCTCGATACCAAGCTCGGCCAGGATCTCCAGCAGATCGTCCGCAAAACCGAACAGCGTGTCATGGCGGCGGAAATCATAGCTGTCCTCCCCGCCCTCGCCCGATCCCGCCAGGTCGAAGGAAATCACGCGGAACCGCTGATCCAGCCAAGGACGGATCGCCCCCCAGGCGGTCTGATCCGTCCCGAAGCCATGGGACAGTACAACCACGGCATCCCCGGCGCCTGTCGTCATACCGTTAAGCTGGGCGAACTTTGATGCCAAAGAGCCAAGATCCTTTCAGGAGGCCTCCGGTTGATAATGTTAGAGCAACTCTTCGCAATACGCGATTCATCAGGCCGCAGATGCAGCGTCGGCCCGTGGCTTGCGCAGGACCAGGGCGGAGGGCATCACTGCACCCGGACGCGGCTCAGACAGTTTGGGTTCAGGCGGCCGACCTGGCCTATGCGGGAGATCCTATGCAGCGTGAGTCGATGGAATTCGATACCGTCATCGTCGGCGCAGGCCCGGCGGGCCTTGCCGCGGCCATCCGGCTGAAGCAGCTCGCCCCGGACAGCACCGTCTGCGTCGTCGAGAAGGGCAGCGAGGTCGGCGCCCATATCCTCTCGGGCGCGGTCATCGAGCCGCGGGCGCTCGATGAGCTGCTGCCGGACTGGCGGACGGAGGAGACGCCGCTCAAGACCGCGGCGGCCGAGGATCGCTTCTACTTCCTGACCGAGACCAAGGCCTACAAGCTCCCCACCCCGCCGCAGATGCACAACCACGGCAACTATATCGTGAGCCTCGGCGATGTGGTGCGCTGGCTCGGGAGCCGCGCCGAGGCGCTGGGCGTCGAGATCTATCCGGGCTTCGCGGCGGCGGAACTGCTGGAGGAGAACGGCCGCATCGTCGGCATCGCGACCGGGGACATGGGGGTCGGGAAGACGGGCGAGGCGGGGCCGAACCACCAGCCGGGCATGGAGTTGCGGGCGCCTTATACGCTATTCGCGGAGGGCTGCCGGGGCAGCCTCTCGAAGCAGCTCATGGCACGGTTCAACCTGCGCCAGGGTGTCGATCCGCAGACTTACGGCCTCGGCATCAAGGAGCTATGGGAAATCCCGGCCGCCCGCCACAAGCCCGGCCTCATCGAGCATACCTTCGGCTGGCCGATGGACCGCCGCACCTATGGCGGCTCGTGGCTCTATCACCTCGGCGACAATCTCGTCTCCTACGGCTTCGTCATCGGGCTCGACTACAGCAACACATGGATTTCGCCCTTTGACGAGATGCAGCGGTTGAAGACCCATCCCCATCTGCGCCCGCATTTCGAGGGCGGGCGGCGGATCGGCTATGGCGCGCGCGCGCTGAGCGAGGGCGGGCTGCAATCCATCCCGCGCCTCACCTTCCCGGGCGGCGCCTTGCTCGGCGATGCGGCGGGATTCCTCAACGTGCCCAAGATCAAGGGCACGCACGCCGCCATGAAGTCCGGGATGATGGCCGCCGAGGCGGTCGAGGAGGCGCGCGCCGCCGCCCTGGCCGAACCCACGGGCTTCACCGACAGGCTGCGCGCCAGCTGGCTGCAGGCCGAGCTTTCCTCGGTGCGCAACATCCGGCCGTCCTTCGCGAAGTTCGGCAATCTCGGCGGCTTCCTCTATTCGGCGATCGACACCGTGCTGCTGCGCGGGCGCGCTCCCTGGACCTTCCACCACCCCCACGCGGACAACGAGGTGCTGAAGCCGGCGTCGCAGGATGCGAAGATCGAGTATCCGAAGCCGGACGGGACACTGACCTTCGACCGGCTCTCATCGGTTTTCATCAGCAACACCAACCATGAGGAGGACCAGCCGGTTCACCTCAAGCTGCGCGATCCTGCCAAGTGGCTGACGGAGAACTGGGAGAAGTATCAAAGCCCGGAAAGCCGCTATTGTCCGGCGGGCGTCTATGAGGCGGTCGGCGTGGCCGAGGGCAACCCGCATCTGCAGATCAACGCGCAGAATTGCGTTCACTGCAAAACCTGCGACATCAAGGACCCGACGCAGAATATCGACTGGGCCGTGCCCGAGGGCGGCGGCGGCCCCAACTATCCCGGCGGCATGTAAGGACGTTCGACGATGGACGACACGACACGGACCGAACTGGAGGCGGCGGCTTTCCGCAGCCTCGTGGCCCATCTTCGCGCGCGGAACGACGTGCAGAACATCGACCTCATGAACCTGGCCGGCTTCTGCCGCAACTGCCTCTCCCGCTGGTACCGGGAGGCGGCCGAGGCGCGCGGCCTGCCGCTCGCCGATGCGGAGGCGCGCGAGATCGTCTACGGCATGCCCTACAAGGAGTGGCAGGCGAAGAACCAGAAGCCCGCGACGCCTGAGCAGGCGGCGGCCTTCGCCCAAAGCCAGGCGGGGCACGGCTCGCCCTGATCGTAAACCGGAGCCGTGCGACCGGCGGTTTCGGCAGCCGGCGCAGTGGTCTCTTAAGCTCCGCCGGCTAAGGTCACCCCGGGCACAGGGCGCCGTGCGCGCCAATCCGGAAGGTTGACCATGACCAGCTTTGTTTCGGGCGCCGCCGCATCCTCTGACTGGCGTGTCGCGCCGCCCTTGTCCGAGGCTGAGTTGAGCGGCACGTTCTGGAGCTTCGGCCTCATGGGTCATAAGCCCCACGCCCAGTTCATGGTGCTCGCGCCGGATGGCCGCATCGGGAACTACCAGAACCTGAACGAAGACAGCTGGCTCGTGCTGCGCGGCCAACTGGCCCTGATGTCGCGACAGGGGTTGCCCACGACGATCTTCGACCACGCGCGGACCGAGAATGGCCTGGTCACCGGCCTCGTGGGGCGTGTTCGCCTCCCCGGCGCGCGCCTCATCCACGTCCTGCGGCGCGTTTCGCATCCCGCGCATCCGCTGCATGCGACGTCGTCCGCCGGCGCCGATCGAACGGCGTGCTTTCTCAAGCGTCCGTCACGCCCGGCCCGGCCCAACCTGGTCGTGCTGCGCGCCGGCGACACCTCCCTTCACCAGAGCTGGGCGAAGGACATCGCCGAGGACGACCGCTCCTGGGACCTCTGCATCAGTTCTTACGGTGCGAGTCCGGATAAGGCGGCGCTCGACCAGGCCGAGTATGTGACGCACCAGCCGCATCACCGTAAGTTTCAGGCGATCCATGACCTGTTCCACGAAGACAGCCCGCTCTGGCAGTATGAACGCGTCTGGCTTCCGGACGATGACCTGATGGTGCGCTGGAGCGACATCAACCTCATGTTCCATCTTTCGCGAAAATACGGCCTCGATCTCTCGCAGCCCTCGCTGCTGCCCGTAGAAGGTTGCTTCATCACCCATGGCATCACGCGGCGCCACCCCGACAGCGTGCTGCGCTACGTCGATTTCGTGGAGATCATGTGTCCCATCTTCTCGGCGCGCGCTCTCGCGGTTTGCCTGGGAACCTTCCGCGACAGCGTCTCGGGTTTCGGGCTGGACCACCTCTGGCCGGCGCTGCTGGGCGGTGGCCGCACGCAAATGGCCATCCTCGACGCGGCCGGCGTCGTTCACACCCGCCCCGTCGGCCAGAATTACGACGTTCGATCCGCCATCGCCGAAGAAGCGGCGCTGCTCGACGCCTACCAGTTCACGCGCGCCCAGTTGCCGCCCCTCGCCGTCGCCCTTCAGCCGTCGGCCCGTGTCGCGGTCTAGCGGTTTGGCCGTTCAGGCGAGCGCGAGCTTGCGCTCCTCGGCGGAGAAGGTCCGGGTTCCGACGCCCATCCAGATATCGGCGACCGATCCTATGTCGAGCGCGATGCCGCCTTGCCGCTTGATGATGTCACAATAGATCTTGCCGAAGATCCCTGCCGCGACCAGATAAAGCTCGCCCGCCCTGACCGAGCCGAACCTGTCGCAGATCGCGAGATGGCTGTCGAGGAACCTTCGGCCAGGTTGCACTGAATGAGCTCCTTCGTTCATGGAGACCCGCGCGACGTGTTCGCCGTAGGTCTTGATCAGCTCAGAGGACCCGACGCCGAAGCTGCGCATGAGACGCGCCGGCAAGTCCTCGTAGCAGGACACCAGACCAACGAAGGCGCGGTTCCGGATCAGCCTCTCGAGATCGCCCGTCAGCAGCATGTCGCGGCTGATGTTCGCGACACAGAGGGTCTTCGGCCGTTGCGACCCCTGACGCATCTCGCGGAGGAAGCGTGTAAGGTTATTCATCGCCGGCATACCCCGAGGACTGCCGATACTATATTCGTGCTTGATCCCCGCTAGATTGAGCAAACTGAGACAGTCGGCATTGCGATAGGCGGCATGGACACGGGACATCTCGCAGATGAAATCCGGATCGGCTAGCAGATCGGTGCCAGAATACCAGATCCGATGAAACTCCGCGCGACCGCGTCCGTAAAGGTTGGAAAACTCGGCTTCGTCAGCGATGGAAATCTGCAGGTAGATGCCTTCACCGTCCCCTAGCCGGATCATTGACATCGGCTGCCTGCCATCAAGCGCATCGGAAACCGCCTGCGTTAAGTCGGAACAATCCACGATGTGCCAATGCGATGCCTCGTCGTCATGCTCCTTGACGGCGGCTTCGAGCGGGAAGCTTCTGATGTAGTTAAAAAACTCAATTTCGGCCAAAGCCGCCCCGTAGAGATGGCGATCGTGCTCGACGGCCAGTTCGAGAATATCTTCGGCTGTTCTGAAATTCCCGAGCCGCGCATATTGCCGCGCGACATAAAGATTCTGTGCGGGGGATAGAACCGAATCTTGTCTGATCGTATCGAAAATCTCGACACATCGCGCGAGCCTGCCCTGCAAGGAGAAGAGGACCGCCAGCTCGTAGCGCGCGATCGACCTTTGCCTCGGAATCATGAGTGCGAGGTTGAACAGCGCCTCCGCCCAGGCGAATTCACCGCGGTTCCTGAGCTCCATGGCAAAGGCAACTAAATCCATGCCCTCAGGATCGTGCGCCGTCCGGCTCAAGATGTTGCCGACAATAGCCTGTCGTGTTTGTTCATCGTTCGTGCGCAGGAATACAGCGCCATCATCGTCTAAGGATCGCGTCATTGGAACAGTCTCCATCACTCGGGCTCCAAGCCGGTCGCGGCAAAGCTGGGGATCCCGCTCGTCAATCACTCGTTCGCGGTGTGGGCTGAACTTGGCTTCGTGGCTTGCCAAGCCTCCTCGGCCTCCAACAAAAGGCTTGTAATGTCACTGCCGAGCAATTTTGGCACCAGACGATCCACGACGTCGTCGTGCAGGTCCCACCACCGAACCCGTAGAAGCCGCGAGACCGTTTCCGCGTCGAACCTTGACCGAATGATCTGTCCGGGATTGCCGATCACGATCGAGTAGGGCGGGATGGAACCTCGCACCACGGAGCCCGCGCCGATAACGCAGCCGTCGCCGATTGTCGTCCCAGGCAGGATGCACACGTCGATCCCGAGCCAAACATCGCTTCCAATATCAACGTTGCCCGGTTCATGGTCCCGGAGCCCGTCCTCGGCTCCGGACCAGATTGCGCGAAGGGCGGCAAACGGATAGGTGCTTCCGGCATTGGCGCGATGATTGGCCAGCACAATGGTGACACTGCCCGCGATCGAGCAGTACTTACCGATGCGGAGGTGGCCGCCGTGCTCCGCCTCAGCGACAGTTGGCGTTCCATACGTGTGGTCGCCAACCTCCCAGCCGTGCCGAGAGATGGCATCGGCCAGAACAAGACGTGTGTAGGCGCCCCACACTCGGGGCGGCCTGCTGGCATCGGGAACCGAAGGCTCCACAGCGGAAGGCAGATAGGATGCACCGTCTTCCATCTTGTCGTAACTTGCCTTCCTGATTAGCGCTGCGCGCGAGCGTGATGAGGGTGAGCGGAATCGCCGGCGGTCAGATAGGGCACAGGTCCAACCGGCGCGGGGCTATCGGCTCGTTGCGAGCGGATGCGTCCTATCCTCAGGACTTCGACAGCAGACGCAGGATATCCGCGGCGATCAGCTCGGGGTTCTGCATCTCGATGCTGGTGATGAACGCGCCCGACCCCTCCTCGACAACCCGGGATCCGGGCGGATGGAAATAGTCGACGCGCAACTTCGATGCGAGGTCGATCAGAAAAAAGTTGCTGTTCGGCCCGGCGGTCGAGCTGATCATGCTGACGCGGCCGCGCGACGGCCAGAACGCCTGGGTATGCAGCGCCGACCCGGCGATGCCGCAAATGTTGTCCCGCTCCGCAAATAAACGGATCTGCGACGGCAGGTCGATCTGTTCGGGGAAGATGATCTGGACCCCGGCCCGGTCCAGGATCTCGACGATCCTGATTTCATTGACCACGCGGCCGACGCCGGATTTGAGCCCCGCCTTGGACAGATACGCCGGTCGCGCCTCGCGCACGCTATGCTCGGCCCCCAGCAGGTTGCGGCCGATGCGCGCGCAGAGGTCGCCGAACACGGCGTGAACATGATGCTGTTCCCTCATGCTGGTCAGGGGAACGATCAGGCGCGGGATCAGCGTCGGCCGGTCGAACGTCACGAAATCCTCGCGCGTCAGCCCCAGCGCGTTGAAGATCGACTTGATGAATGGGATGGCGAACCAGTGGTCCGGATCAGCCGGGCCATGGCAGAGAATCTTCACCTTGGACGGGAGCCCGCGCGCCCGCGGCCATTGCCGGGCGAGGGAATTGACGATGAAATGCCCGTAATGCGGGTTGATGAACCCGCCATAGATGTAAATGGCCTCCGGCGCCTCCTCCAGATCACCAGGGAGGGGCCGCTCCAGCCTCAAGGCCTGTTCATGGTGGTGATCGCCGTCCGGTCCGTGAAGATCGACCGTATCCGCCACCAGCGCGCCTTGCTGGTCATAGATGCCCCAGTTCCTCCCATGCCCGAACGGAAGATAGGCGACGCCGCAATGGTGGCCGATCTCCGGGTCGGCGCCGATCACACGACACCTCCCCCAGCTTTCGGAGCATGGTCTCAAGAACTGAAGTTGCATCCTCGCTCCACTTCGGCTCGATACGTCTTGATCCGCGCAGGGACCCTGGCCGTGGACAGATCAGGCCCAAAGCAGGCGCCGCATACTTAATACGATTAAGCAACGAAATCTGTCAAAGAACCGTTCCAGCGGAGATTAGCCGCGCGGAGATGAACGCCGGTTTAATCGGGCGAGGCTGCCGTCATGAAGAGAGAAGCGGTTAATCCGCCGGCGGCCGGAGACCGCGCCCAGACGCAGAGTCTCGACGCGCAAATGCCTGATGCTAAACTCCGGCGTGACCGCGAGGTCCGCGATTCGCTGACCGCGCGCCGGGGAATGGCCATGATTGACCCGGCGGCTCGCCCGGGTTAGGTCCCCCGCCCGCCGCTCTGCGGTGCGACCGTCGATGAAGGAGATTTAGCCCATGGCGCTCGATGCCACCGAGACGACCGACGCAGCCTCTCAGGGCAACATTGCCGCTGATCGTCTGCGCAGCATCATTGAGCGCATCGAGCGGCTGGAGGAGGAGCGCAAGGCGCTCGGCAGCGATATCAAGGACATCTATTCGGAGGCCAAGTCGGCCGGCTTCGACGTGAAGGTGCTGCGCCAGCTCATCCGCATCCGCAAGCAGGAGCCTGCGGATGTCGAGGAGCAGGAGACCTTGCTGGACGTGTATCGCCGCGCCCTCGGCATGTAGAACAGCGCCACGCCGGGCCGCGGCGTGGCGCCGGAGAGGCTACAGTGCGGCGAGCACGGTCTCGGCCTTGCTCGCCTCGAAGGCGCCGCCCTCTTCCACACCGAGGAAGGTCACGATGCCATCCTCGGCGATGAGGGCGTAGCGCTGGGAGCGGATGCCCAGACCCCGCGCGACGAGATCAAGCTCCAGCCCCACCGCGCGCGCGAAGTCGCCGGAGCCATCCGCCAGCATGAGGATCTTGCCTGCCGTTTCCTGGTCCTTCGCCCAGGCGCCCATGACGAACACATCGTTCACGGCGATGCAGGCGATGGTGTCCACGCCCTTCGCCTTGATGGCGTCGGCATGCTCGACAAAGCCGGGCAGATGCCGTGCGCTGCAGGTGGGCGTGAAGGCCCCGGGCACGGCAAACAGCACGACCTTGCGGCCCTTGAAGATGGCATCCGTCTCCATCGCTTCCGGCCCGTCGGCCGTCGCGGCGGTCACGGTCACATTCGGTATGGGGTCGCCGACCTTGATCATGTGTCTCATCCTTGCGCTGAGGTGCCTGCCCGTTCCTAGCCTTCATGACCCAGGCTGTCACCTCCGCAGCGGGCGCCGGCCTCAGGTCGTTCTTGCGTGGCGGCCCGGAAAAGCCAGATAGTCGCTCATGAGCACACGTCCGCGACAGGCAAGCCGCCTACCGAAGCCGACCAAGCACGCGCCAGGCGCGAAAGCGCGCGGGACCACCGCGGCCGCCGGCGCCTTTGACCTCGCCAATCGCCAGGCCGACCTTCTGACCGGCCAAATTCTGGTGGCGATGCCGACGCTCGCCGATCCGAGTTTCGCCCAGACCGTCATTCTGATCTGCGCCCATAGCGCGGACGGTGCGATGGGCATCATCCTCAACCGTTCGCTGGAGCGCCCGAGCTTCGAGGGCCTTTTGCAGCAGCTGGACATCGCACCGCTGCCGCCGCAGCGGGAGATCCGGCTCTGCGCCGGCGGTCCGGTCGAGAATGTCCGGGGCTTCGTGGTCCACACCACTGACTGGGTGGCGGATGGCACCTTGCGCGTGGACGAGGGTCTGGGCCTGACCACGAGCCTCGACATCCTGAAGGCCATCGCCCAGGGCCAGGGGCCGCGCGGCTGCCTTCTGGCGCTCGGCTATGCCGGCTGGGGCCCGGGGCAGCTGGAGGCCGAGTTCGGGCAGAATTCCTGGCTCTCCGTCGCGGCCGACGAGGGTCTGGTGTTCGAGGGCGACAACGAAACGCGCTGGCGTCGCGCCATGCAAAAGCTGCATGTCGATCCGGCGCTGTTATCGCCTACGGCAGGCCATGCCTGACGCGGGATGCGCCCGCTCGGGCTCATCATCCGGTTCCGGGTGTTTGATCGCGCAAGCCGAGCCCCCGCCGCTCGCGCGTCCGGCCAGCGCGCTCTAGGACCAGCGGAGGCAATACACAGCCTCTTGACCAGGAGCTGCGCTCAGAGCGTTGCCCGGAGCGGTCAACCAAGCGAGTGTTCCAGCCTGCGGCCAAGGAAACGCGGCAGCAAGGCCCCGCCGCTGATTACGAGCAGCTTATCAACGGGCGGCTGATCGCGGGCGGGGCAGAAGCAGCCGCAAACGCCCGGGCACGCTATTCGGTCTCGGCAGCCGCCGCTCGGGTTTTGCGGGCCGCTTTCGGCGCGGCATCGGTCAAAGTTGCCGCGGCCTTGGACAGCGCCGTGAGCAGAACGATCAACTGATCAACCTGCTTCGGCGAGAAGTCTGCCAGCAACTGCTCTTCCCGCGTCAGGGCGGCCTGGGCGATGCGGTCGTGCAAGCGGCGGCCCTTGGCGGTCAGGGCCGTCGCGCGGGACCGGCCGCTGGTGTCGCGTGACAGCACAAGACCCTGTTCCTCCATCCGCGCAAGGCTGCGGCTGACGGCTGCCTTATCAAGCCCGGCATTTTTGCAGAGGATTGGCGAGGTGATCCAGGGATCGGACGCGAGCGCCACCAGGATATGCCATTCGGAAAGCCCGATCGCGAAGTGCTTCCGGTAGAAGCGCGAGGCGCCGCCTTCGAGCTTGTTGGCGACGGCCCGCACCAGCCCCGGGACGTAACGCTCGGCAGTCACCAGGGGCGCCGCAACCGTGCGAGCGGCTGGCTGGGTTTCCTGCGGCCGAGAGGTTTCGACCCGCTTTGATCTTTGCGTTTGTCGGTCTAGCACAAGCTTCTCCCCTCAAGTGTTGCGTGGGCGAGTTCCGACGAATCGGGTGGTCGTGAGAACTCGTCAATTACCTACGGTCAAACGTATCATAAAACCAAGCCGATCGCACGAGTCGCAAATCAACTTTCACTAACCAAGGCGCTCAAAACCGCGTCCAGCGCTGATCTTGCACAGCCGAAACGCGCTTCCCGGAACCCTAACCGCAAAGCTGACCCGTGAAACCGATCATAGCTCCAAACTCATTTCGAAATCAACCCAATATCATTTCGTGACTTAGTATAATGAGATACTCCTGCGTAGGGTTGCTGTGCCCACGCAGGAGAACCCGCTTCCCCACACAAAGATAGTGCGTCCGGCTTACCAGAGAATGACGTCCCAACCAGCCTTCACGCTCATTTTTTTGGGTGGCGACGCAAGTCTGCATCTCGTCTCGCGCGGTGCGGCCCTCCCAGGGACACAGGCATCCGACCGCAATTGCCTGACCATTGCCAGCGGCGCGGCACATCACCAGCGCCAATTGTCTCCCTGTCAACCTTCGACATGAGAGACATTACAACCCCCAACAACGCGAGGTCTCCGCGATGGCAGGCCCCTCGTGCACGACTGATGCAACGGTTGCCCGGTCGACCGAGGCCATGCACCGCGCCTGGATGACTCGATCAACAATGTCGGGGTGAAGGAACAATGATCGGGTGACGCCCGCGCGGCGGTCACGGTCGCCGCCTGAGCAACCTTACAGTCTGCTCAGCCTAACAAGCGCGGAGCGAGGTCATTTCGGTTGCATGCTGAATGGGAAATACATGGCGCTGACCTTCTCGAAGGTCCCATCCTCCCGGACCGCGTTGATGGCGGCATCGAACGCGTCCCGCAGCGCCGCGTCGTCCTTGCGCACCGCAATCGCGGTATTGCCCGCACCGAGAATCATCGGATCATCGAGCGGCTCGCCGAGAAAGGTAAAGTCAAACTTGCCGCCGTCGCGGAGAAAATCATAGGCTGCAGGTTGATCGAGGATTACAGCGTCCAGCTTGTGGTCGCGCAGATCCTGCAGTTCCAGCGCCCCGTCGTCATACAGCCGGACCGTGGCGATCCCTTTCAGGTGGGACTGCGCCCAAGCTGCTTCCACCGAGTCGGCGCCGACGCCGATCGTCTTCCCGCGCATCGTCTGCGGATCACTGGTGATGGACGAGCCTTTCGGCCCCAGCACCACGACGGAGTTGTACGTCACCGGCGCGGTGAAGCTCACCTCCTGCGCGCGCTTGGCGGTGATGCTCAGCTGCGCCAGCACGGCGTCTATCTTATGGTCGAGGAGAGACGGAATGAGTTGCGTGAAGGGCAGCGTCACCCATTTGCACGTCAGATGGGCGACGTCGCAGTACTTCTTGCCGAGCTCGATCTCCATGCCCTTGGGGCTGCCGCTGGAGGAGCTGTATTCAAACGGGGGGTAGTTCGCCAGGGTCCCGATGCGGACCACGCCTCCCGAAACGGCATCAGCTTGAGGCGCAGTAGCCTGGGCGGAGGCGCCGTGGGGCATCCCCACCGCGGCGAGCAGAACGGCAGCCCAGAGCCATGTCTTCATGACGACCTCATGCGATGGGGTTGCCGAAGTCACGGAACCGGGTCGCTTTGTCAAGGGAGATGCAGGCGCTACGTCCTACTCGGGGACGCCGCTCCCGCCATTGAGATCGCGGGCGACCTCGGGCCGGTGCAGCAGCGTGCTGACCTTCATCGCATAATCGATCGAGGTATCGGCGGCGAAGGACAGCTCCGGCGCCACGCGCAAGCGGATCACCCTCGCCACCTGGCCGCGCAGAAAGGCCGCGGCGCGATGCAGCGCGGGCAGCAGCTTGTCCACATCGCTGCGTCCCAGGCGCGTGACGTAGACCGTCGCACGGCGGAGGTCCGGGCTCACCCGCACCTCCGTCACGGTGATCGGAACGCCGCTGAGTTCGTGGTCGCGCACCATGTCGCGCGCGAAGATATCCGCCAGGATGTGGCGGATTTCCTCGGCGACCCGCAGCTGACGCTGAGAGGGAGCGGCCGCCTTCACGCCGGCACAAGCTCCCGCTCGTAGCACTCCACCACGTCGCCTTCGCGCAGGTCCTGGAAGCCTGCAAAGGACAGGCCGCACTCGTAGCCCCGCGCCACTTCGCGGACATCGTCCTTGAAGCGCTTGAGCTGCGACAGATCGCCTTCGTGGATGACGATGTTGTCGCGCAGCAGCCGCACGCCGGCGCCACGCCGCACCAGCCCCTCGGTGACCATGCAACCAGCCACCTTGCCCGACTTCGTGATGTCGAACACCTTGCGGATCTGAGCGTAGCCCAGGAAGTTTTCGCGCACTTTCGGTGCCATCCGGCCGCGCACCAACTTCTCGATGTCATCAGCGACATCGTAGATGATGCTATAGTACCGGATATCCACACTTTCCCGGGTTGCCAGCTCACGCGCCTGCGCGGTGGCGCGCACGTTGAAGGCGACGATCACGGCGTTCGACGCCCTCGCCAGCTGGATGTCGCTCTCGGAAATCTGCCCGACGCCCGCCAGCAGGATGCGGACCTTGACCTCCTCGTTGGCGAGCTTGAGGACCGTCGCCTGGATAGCCTCGGCGCTGCCCTGCATGTCGGCCTTGATGAGCACACCGACTTCCTTCTGCACGCCGGCCTGGATGCGGGCGAGCATCTGGTCGAGCGTCCCGCGTCCGGCCATCTGGCCCGCCGCCGCCTTGTCGCGCAGCTTGCGCTGCCGGAACTCGGCCACCTCACGGGCGCGCGCCTCATTCTCGACGACCACGAAGGGCTCGCCGGCAGATGGCACGGCCGAGAGGCCCAGCACTTCGACGGGAACCGATGGACCCGCCGTCTTCACATTCTCGCCGTTCCAGTCGATGAGCGCGCGGACGCGGCCGTATTCGGCGCCGGCCACCAGGATGTCGCCGGTCCAGAGCGTGCCCTTCTGCACGAGCACGGTCGCCACCGGGCCGCGGCCACGGTCGAGCCGGCTTTCGATGACCGAACCCTCGGCATCGCGGGACGGGTTGGCCCGCAGGTCGAGCACTTCGGCCTGGACGAGGATCGCCTCCTCCAGCTTGTCGAGCCCGGTCTTCTTCAACGCCGAGACATGCACCTCCTGCGTGTCGCCGCCCAGGCTTTCCACCACGATCTCATGCTGCAGCAGCTCGTTGCGCACGCGCTCGGGGTTGGCGCCGGGCTTGTCCATCTTGTTGATGGCCACGATGATCGGCACGTTCGCGGCCTTGGCGTGGCTGATCGCCTCGATCGTCTGCGGCATGACGCCGTCATCGGCCGCCACCACCAGCACCACGATGTCGGTCACGCTGGCGCCGCGCGAGCGCATGGCGGTGAAGGCCGCGTGGCCCGGCGTATCGATGAAGGTGATCTTCTCGCCGCCCTCGGTCGTGATCTGGTAGGCGCCGATATGCTGGGTG
>Ga0116230_10001726_pt1 | contig 20929 bp, 15 predicted proteins | sample S1TSphfallax_3_FD_88678 | JGI IMG/M metagenome (GOLD analysis project Ga0116230, IMG submission 88678) | Host-associated microbial communities from peat moss isolated from Minnesota, USA - S1T2_Fd - Sphagnum fallax MG | ecosystem: Host-associated > Plants > Peat moss > Unclassified | place... | reverse complement strand
TTCCAGGCACTGCCTACACAAACAGACACCACTATTGCTTTAATATATAAGATAGATGTAGTGAATCATGTTTGATTTTTTAATAAGTTGCATTTTAATTGCATGTGACAATTACATTAGAACTAGTGTAAATGTAACACTCAATCAACAATTACATTGTAACTATTGTACATCATCGACACGTACAATCATGCCACATGTACACATTTTCACCACACAATAGATATGACATTTACAACTAGTTGTCAACTATGATTTCCATTCATACAACTAATTGAACCATTATGTTCGCATTATAGAAGTATTATATTTCCATTATTTTGTGATTTGTTTAATTGTTAGTAAAGTAATAACAAAAAAATCATATTTAATCATTAATATTTAATAATGATTTTTTTTTCAATAAATTATTAACTATTACATACTAGTTAATATGTAATTTAATTAATTAAATTCAATGATTAACAATTAATTTGAAATAATCCATTTAATGTAAAAAAAAAGTTTGCTAATTGAATGAAATAATTTATCAATTGATAATTAAATAAATAATCGGTGTTTTAAATGTGAATAATTCATAAAAATATTGATTTCAAATAAGTTATTATCAATTCAAAATTTCAGATAATTAATTATTTGATAATAATGTCTTCTACCCAAATTTATATTTGATCTTTAATATTTAATAATGATTCATTTTTCAATAATTTTTTCACTATTAGCTATTAATTCATTTGTAATTTATTTAAATAATATGAACCAATGAATTAGGCTGAATAATTAACTATTAACCTGAATTAATTGATCCAATTCAAAAAAAATAGTTAATTTAGATGAGTAATTTAAACATTGAAATTGATATAATAAATGACTAACTATCCAACTTCAAATAATTAATTCAAATCTCTAACTATTAGATAATCCAAATAATGAATTATTTGATAACCAATTAATTAATTAAATGAATTAGACTGATTAATTCAAAAAAAAATTCAATCATTATTTAAGATAGTTAATTATTGATAATTAATTCCCATATATAATTATAAGGTAATTAACTATTAAATTGTACAATCTACAAAATAAAAAGTAAACAAAAGGAATGTGAAAATTATTTTTTCTAGTTGCAACCCAATTTGCAATTAATGTGCAACTACAAAATTTAACCCATATGTTTTGTCCTTGATTCTCATCTCACAAACTATATAAAAAAGGTGTCTTTTCTTGTGTGTTCACATTAAAATACATGTGTCAATGTTGGATGAACGCAAAAAAGTTGAACCTTAAAAACAAAAAAATAAAATAATTTAAAATAATTTACATGGTTAGTCTTTAGCTTACCTACCCTTGTACCTTCCTACCTATTTGCCTACCTAGATAGGTAGGTAGGACCCACTAACATACCTACCTATGCTTATGTATTGACCTACTTAACTACTTTTAAAAAAAAAAATTAAATCAAAATTCTATTAATACTCACATGGCAACTTTTGACTATGTCATGTGTCACAATATAAAATGACATAAAAATGAATAATCATAATGGATGGTAGAGATCAATATTTCAAAAAAAGAATTTTCACTTAAAAATCGCCAAAATGCCATGTGTTAGATTTTGATGGATTGATGAAAAGTAACATCAACATGACATTACCTTTGTATTTGCAAATTAGTTGCATTAAAATTGCATGGTAATTGTTCGTACATAGTTGTGATTGAGTTGCATGAGTTGCATATATATACGATTTCAAATATGGTGAATTGCATTTGTTGCAACTCATGCAACTTGTCCAACAACACTAATACCCATAAAAATATGTTGAGTTACAAATGGTCGTTGCAATTCAAAAGCCCAATTGCAAGGCTAGTTGCAAATCACTTCTCATAGTGTACCAAATGGATTCGGACTAAAAATAAGACCTTGGTTATGTAAATGTTTTAAGAATGAGTGGAAAGTGAGTCTACCAAGCCAAATATAGAGCTATTTTGTGATATTGAAGTTCTTTTGGGTATTGCTTGGATCCTCATTATATTGTGATGTTTTTAAAATCTTTTCAAGTTTGCTCGAACTTGTGATGTTTTTATTTGTGATTTTATATTGCCATCAAGAGTTTTGAAGAGGTTTTTTACTAGATGTATTGTGATGAGCAAGCAAGGTATGAGCAAGCAAGGTATGAGCATAATGACTTTGGTCAATTGTTGGACATTATGGACCATTACAATGATGTTTTACATCATGTTTGGGTTATTGAACTAGCTTCACAGATTAAAAATGTAGCATTTCAATTTTATGGGTGGACTTACATGTTGTATAAATGATGCACAATAACATGGTGTTTGAATTGGGTTTCAAAGGTGGACTAGCTAATGGTTGTGTGAAAGGTAAAAACAAAGAAGGTTTGGAGGGTAGCAAAACAATAGTAGACATTGCTTTTGGAGCAAAGCTTATTGCCCTATTTTTTAAACCCCCATATTTTGCTTCAATTTTTTGCCTTTATTGTTAGTTTTGATATGTATTAATTATTATGTTTTAAGTTATGTTCTTGTTTTGATGATGATTGCATATTGCTACCAGATTATTAACTACGATTCTATTTGTTTCAGGCCTATTTCATGCAGCCATGGGCATGATCCATTAGAATTGGGGTTCAATTTTCCCATGAGATTTTGCTTCTAAGTTCTATCCCTTAAAATTTTCCACTTGCTTCAATTTCAAGATGTAAAATTTTTACTCTATTTCTCAACTTCTCGCCATTTTTTTCACTTGCAAGAGCATGCAGTTGCCTTCAAATTTGAAGTGAGAGCAACAGCAACCTTGTAGCCAACAACCTTGTAGCATAAAGAAAACACAAAATAACCACATTTTTGCTCAGAAAATGAAAAGATCCCAAAAAAAGCAACTGATCAGTTTTACAGGCTATCATCACATGTCATCCCTGGACTGGAAATCCCTAGCCACCAGGGCTACCATTGAAAATCCTTTAAGAAAAACTCTGATGCTAAAGTAAGCCTTGTACACCTGGAAGTGCATAGTATCCTTATTGTTCTGGAACATTTGAATTGAATGTTGCATTTTCTTGGAAGAAATCCATTTATATACATATATATGGTATTCTAATGATCCATCCTGCTGTTAAATGCCCATTAGATAATGCTTGGATCTTCCCGCTATCTCAACTACAAATGTCTGCACTGCCATCATCTCGAATACAAATTATCTCGCTAATCAATGAACAAGAAGAACAGCGCATGCATGTAGCTGATCAGCTGGGTTTTTGTAGCGGGTTTGTAAGACAACTTGGTTTCAGGTCACCCGCAAGTGAATAGATGCTCCAATCATGTTTCAGGGAAGATTCAAACATGCCTGCTGTCTAACGTAATAATCGAAGTTCCAGAATCAGCAATATATAATTGTGGTTTTAAATTTTGTGCAGGCTGCCACTTGCCTCAGACGTTGCAGAATGAGAGCAAATGCGTGCTTTAATAGCTCACTTTTGGATCAGATTGATTTTCATGGCTACTTCTTAATAAGTGGGTTTGGAGCTCCTCATTTGGGTGTAGTTCGCATAATGATCGAACTGTAAACATGCATGTGCATGATTCTAGTTCAAAAACATCTAAAATTCAGTGTTTTTTTTTTATAAGTGTTCAAGTGTTTTGGTATGGGTGGTGTGTGAAAATTTTGTTGTGTAACTTATTTATGTGCTAATCAAGGTTTTTCTTTTCAATTTGATGAGGTTGGTGGACTGGCCACAAGAGGAATTAGCCAAATCTGGCTACATGTATGTCAAGGATAGAAGTCTATTCTATTCCAAAATCTTCTGACTATTGAATTTTGGAAAAATGAACTGAGAGAGAGAGAGAGAGAGAGAGGAAAGAGAGTTGAACTGCACACCATTGGTCACTTCTCACTTGAAACAACGAAAATACATCTAAATATGCACAAATACACATAAGTATTACTACTCGGCCTTTGTTTTTACAGGCGAATTTAGCTGGAAAGTGAAATTTCAAATTTCAAAAGTAGAAGTGATTTTCAAAGGTTTCAGTTGCCAAAAGTGAGGAAAGAAAAGAGTAAAAAATTGCAAAATTGCAAAATTTCATGCACTTGTGTTTTCATTGTGTAGCCAAAAATATAAGAAGGATGATTAAAGATTTGTACTTTATATTTCTGGTTGATAGCCAGATTTGGCTAAATCTCCACAAGGATCATCGCCACCTTTGCTACATCTTCCTGTGGATGGTTGCCACTTTGGCTACAAACAAAAGTTCTTAAAACAAGGGATGTGTCACACTGTGGCCTTGCCATGTACATTAAAAAGCATCTTATTAAGGCAAAAGAAGAACAATTCTGGAAACTCAAATACTTCACCATGCAAAAAATATAATCTTCAAAAAAAAGCCTCTAAAAGAAACCAAAATCCTTCAAGATATTATAACTTGATAACTAATCTCAATTTTCAATAAAAGCCAAAATATCATGTTTCAAAAATCCCCATATAAAAATAGACCTATTATTATTACCTAGTGGCCACAACCCATTAAGCTACTATACTCTAGAATGAATCTAAACACAATATCCTTCTTGCCTTGGCAGCAGGCAAGGCCAACAACAAAAACTGCAACTACTTACAAAGAAGAGTGAGTGCTCCGAGGGCTTGACTGAGGAAACACAGCTTAGATAGATACATACTTTGACTCTTACACAGGTCAAGGATCCAGGACAGCCAGCTTCCCGGGTGGGTTGTTGTCAGTGTACTTCCCGGATTAATGGAACTTTGTTTCCAAGAAAAAATTGAAAGGCCGCGCGCGGCGCGGCCCGCCCCGCTGCCTGGCCTGAGGAATTTGGGGCCCGTGCAGGAGCTGCCAACATGCCTGGACCGACAGTGGACATGGGCAACATGGGCATTTGGCAAAAGGTAGTAAGTAAGCAAGTAAGTAGCAAACAAATCTTGCATTCGAATCCTTACCAACTTATGGTTTCAACATTATTTGTAGCCTGTGTGTCTCCATGTAGGTACTGGTCAACTCTGACAATGCAAGAAGAGCTATCGTGTTCGTCCTGGAGAGAAGTCAAGGACTGCTGTGTTCCAGACTCCAGTACTGATCAAAACTTTCCCCTTATGCCAGCCAGTATAAGAGTCTATGCTCCTGAGCTGTAATAAATTTTCCAGCTCAACTCTTATGGGTACCATTATAAGTAGCATCTCTGCCTTATAGATTCATTAAGACCTGCTCGGATTTTTCAGTTTAATCCAACTTACCCAGTGTCATGTTTCCCGTTTCAGAAAACAGAACGGCCGCTTGCTCCAGCAGTTATTCTGTTTTGGAGCGGTCATTCCGTTTCGAGGGTTTACACCCCACTTTTTTCCATGATACCCATACGAAAAGAAGGAAAGAAAAAATCCGAGCAGGGTGTTATGCTCAGTAAAGCCCTTGGCCACAGGCCTTACCAGAATTGGGCTTGCGTGCTCAACGCAGAGCTGAGTGTAAAGCCCAATTCATGTAAAGCCCATAGGCCAACAGCTTTAGTGGAATCTGGCTAACTCAGTCCTGGCACTAAATAAGGATCTCCTTGACCATAGAATTGTGAGGTCACTGTGATGGACTAAGCGCGAGGGTCCAAGGTCCAGGGACCAATGAATTCAAGCAATCTTATGGGTCAAAAGCTTTAAATTGGTTCCAAGGCCTTTAGACAAGTGTCCAAGACCAGAAAGTGGCAAATTGAGGCTAAAACTACATGGCACGAGTTTTGGAGGGAAAATCAATTGGTTCAGATCACAAAACAGTGCTAAAAGGAGAGCTCCTGATTTGGAGAACTAAGTAAGAATAAGGCTAGGGACCAAGGTACTCTAGTCCAACTCAAGGATTCAATTTGCTTCAAATCAGTCCAAATTGGTTCCTAGGAAATTGGACGGCGGACCCTCGTCTAAAGTGGGCCTAAATAAGGGTCTCCTTGACCATAGAATTGTGAGGTGACTCAGAGCAGAGCAAAATGGACTCAATGTAAGGAAAAGCTAGTGTTGGGATAGAATCTATGATAATAGAGATGCGGCCTACTGGAAAGAGGCCCTTACTCATCACTTGCCAGATACAACAGATTCCACTCATGATGATAAAGCCAGTACTCATCTGACTCTCATATCTGATATCTTTCATTACAAGCTGCTAACTGACATCTGCTAACTAGTCATGTAAGTTAGCTTCCGCCTGTTTCTTATTTTATTCCTTTTCTTTGTGACAAAACTGCAGACTACCAGTCCAGACATGGAGCTTAATATGTCGTTTACACATGACAAACAATGGTAGAATCTTCAATCTCACTAGACATCTGCACACTGGTCATGCTCACTTGATATACACACCTAATATGACAAGAACCAGGGTGGATGTTTTTTTGGCTGGCAAAAATGTTTCCCCCCCCCCCAAAAAGTGAAATTCAAATTTTAGAATGAAGTATCATTACTGGGATTATAAATTTCCAGAATTCGGAAATTCTAAGAAAAACATCCACATTTCTATACTTTATTCAACTAGGTAGTAGCCAGAAATATAGAAGGATGTTTCATCTCTCTTTTAATAGCCTAAATTTGGCTACATCTTCCTCTGATTGATCACCACTTTGACTCCATCGATGCACCTATGACCAACAACAACATTATCTTGGAGGCCACTTACAAATTGGAAAATTGCATGTCATAGACGCAACAAGGTATCATTCACACTCATGGGTGTGCATTAGTTTCCCTCATATGAGTCTCACAGCTTGAGAGGTAGAAAGTCTCAGGCAGTATACTAGGGTAAGTTATTGATACCCATACATCTCAACACTCCCTCGCGGATACAATGTATAGTGTAATGCCCACATGGTGGGGGCATTCCCCAAACAAGGAGCCCTAAGATGGGGCAATAGCCCAGTCTAGCCCACATTTCAGGAATGTTCCACACCCATGGGCCTTACCCATTGTAAAAGCAAGCCACAAACATCATAATGATCCCAAACAAACATAACTAGAATGAGAGGCAATAGGAGGAGGCACTTATATTTGGTATATTAAGAGGCCTCTTAAATATGTATATACGCCTTATTGCTTTAAAAATTAAGCTGTAAAGCACTGAGAGAATTTTCCAAGTGTAACTTTTATGGAGGACACCTTATCTTTGTGAGACACCTCTTATACAGAAGTGCACATTTCACTCTATGAAATACTCACACTGTTTCTTTCTCCCCATGATACCCAATGGCTATCACAAGGAAGAATGAAATTCCTCATTGGTCTTTACACCAAGTAATGCCTAGAGAGCAAGGTGTTCTTGAAATAAGCATATGCCCCAAACACCCTCAGAATGGTGACTTCCTAAAATAGGTGCCTGCCTCGAGCCAAAGGGTATGTCTATTTTTGGAATGCACCACTCTTTGGGTGTTACCTTACATTTTTCTAATGTTTGTACCAATGCGAGTTTTAATAGTGAAACATATCACACATTGAATGTCTTTCAAAACATTGAAAATGAATAAACATGTAAAATTTGATGTGTCACTTCTCTAAGTGTATTGATTTCTATGTCTTCAAATATAACTTGAAAATCTCACATTATATGTCATGACCCAAGTCACCTTGAGCCCACAACCAAAGTTAAGGCACGATAAAAGAAGCAAATTGAAAGAATGTCTCAAGATTCAAACACATTCCTACAATTGCAAGAGAGTGCTAAAAAGTGAATCCTGGCACCTTAAAGCATATTCCCACTTTGAGAATTAAGTCTCATGATGTTCCAAAATTTTGCAATAAGATTTATAGTTTCAAACCTTGTCCAAATTGAGCCTTCTTTGTATTATTAGAAAGGTCATGACAAATAAATATAGGTCACATTCCCCATTTGAAGATCTGAAGCATTAATTATGACTAATTGAATGGTTCAAAATAAAATTAACAATTTGACACCTTATCATTAAAACTTCCAAGAGATGTCCAAAAATTCCTAATTAGATCATGTGGTATCACATTGGAAAGATCTTTTCAAGCACTACAACTTGTACCTTGAAAGTTTCTAAATTAAAGTTCATATGCAAAAGTTATGAACCCAAACAATAATGAGATTCATAACTCAGTAATTTCAAGAATTTTTCACTCCCATTTTAGGAATTTATGCCACTTCAATGTAGTCTTCAATGCAATTGAAAAAATATATTATCAAGAGAAAAATGATGATTCCTCACAAGTCAAGGTTGTAAAGAATCATGTAAATGTGTGTTTCTAGTGATTTCATTCAAGCATCACTTTGGTTCCAATTTGCACTAAACACCCTCTTTCTTAATTGTGCATACCATAGTACCTTTACCATTTTGGCAACAAACTGCCATATAATTAATTAAATTTGAAATCTTAACTTCAACATTTGGTTTTTTAAATCTGAAATTTTTGGCAGGGAATGATTATAGAAAATAATAAATTGGGTCTTGTCAATGTTATGGAACAATCTAGTGTGTCTAAATTACCTCAATTTTAAGTCATTGTCTTGGAAGGTTTGCGATTCAAAACCTAAAAATTGAAGTTTTGATTTTATTAAAATTTCAGCATAAATAATAGATAATATTTTCAAAAGTTCGACAAAACAAAAAATAATTTAATTTATGCTGAAATGGTAAAGGTACTATAATATTGAATTCAAGATTCACCTTGAATTCAACTTTGTGAGTTCATCCTAATCCCATTTTGGAACTCCCGTGCCTTCTCCTTTTGGTGGGAGATAACGAATGCACCTTGGGTTTACAAAATTGAAAATTACCAAGGTTTTTTACCCCAATGTATATGTTATTTAACCTAGACTAAGATTTTAGCTTAAGGTCTAAAAATATTATTAAGACCCATGTAACTTGTAACAACTATTTAATTTTTCATGTTTTTATGTGACCTATATTAATTTAATGTCAAAAAAGTTTGATGTACTTTTATAATAATGTTTCAAATACATTATGGGAACATTTGTGTAAGTTTTGAAATGCCTTTAATGAATATAGAGTACCCAAAAACGTTTAAAAAGGAATGTAACCATTGTGTTTGTAATTTAATCCTTTTTAAAAATGTTTATGGGTATTATATATATTCATTTTATTCACAAATGTACCTAATAATATAATGTGTTCTCTTTGAATTGCCAATCTAGTTCTACCAAATTATCTTGATTAATTAACAACTTCTTAAACAAAGCACCAAGGAGGTGGGGTTGGGTCCTAATAAGATGTTTGCATCCATTAACCTAATCTTGGTTGGTACATTAGTCCACCTAGGCTAGGCTAGCATTTTATTACTACTTGTATTTACCTTGGTAAGGTATGCATGTGATAGGTGGGTTAAAAGGTAGGTAACTAAGTAGGCATGTAGGTAAGGTAGGTTAATAAGAAGGTGTATGGAGTTTTGCTAGCAAGCTAGGCTAAGCATGTTGGTCACTAGGCTATGCAAATAGTTAAGCATTCAAAAAGATATAGTTGTTATTAGCATTTGTGACTACAACAATGGAAACAACTAGTGGCAAAAATATTGTATCTAATTTTATTACACAATCATGGAAGCATATGTGGCATAAACAACTACATTATATTTTTGAACCATGTTTTGGCATAATGTTTGCACACTTCTTAGAAATGAATTTTTAAGTCTATGGATGTTATGTATGGAGGTGTCCCACTCTTGTAAGCAAATTGCATGTCTAGGCTTTGGCCTACATTAATGTTTGCCCCTCTAATGTTTGTAAGATTCATTGTATCAATTCACACATCTAACGGTCTATTTTTAGTTCCTACAAGTAAAAATCATGTAACCTCAACATTAATATTTTTTTGATTCACATCAACATTGTTTAACACATCATTCAAACTTCTTTTTAAAGGTTATAACTTTGCTTACTAAGAGTTCTCAATTTGAATGCAAAATGAAAAAGTTATGAACCCATGAAGTTGCAAGACTCATCGCTTATTAATTTCAGAGATCTTCATTTTGGGAATTTATAAAAAAAAAATCATTTCCAAAGGGCTTCATGGGGAGTTGCAACAAAGTATAATATAAGGAGGCCTTGCTAGAACCTCATGCCAAGTTTGGGCCACAAGGAGTCTTGTAAATATGAATTAAGTTGTGACTTGTCCATGCATTCTTTTGGCTCCAAATATAGTTTTTGTTTTTTCTTCTTTGGTTTGTGTTATTTGATATGATTTTGAGTTCAACTTAGGTTGTTATAATCCCACCTTAAAGTTCTCACACCTTTTTACTTATTGAAAATTAAAAGGCACACCTTGAGTTTACATTCCATTACAAAATTGAATTAAGGAGGTTACTTTCCACTGATACCACTTGATAAGCATAGGGGTGCATCAAACGTTATTCCTTGAATTTATATTTATTTATTTATTTTTATTTTTTATTATGTGTGAAAAAACATTCATGTCATGACCCTAACTTGGGGGTGCAACCAAGCCTTCAAATTGAAAATGAATTAATATCCTTCCCAACATGAAGGTAAACCAAGTTGGCTCCCTTTGTACTTTGGCTCAAAATGAATTCAAGGTATGACATGAACCAAATGAGTTCAAACACAATTCCATGTGCAAAGAAATTAAGTGTAGTGTGGAGGTCAAGAGGAAGCATTCTTAGGACTATTTATGTCAATTTGCACTTTAAGAGTTTGATTCCTTGAGAATCCCAAATGGTTGGAAATTTATTTAAAGGATCAAAACATCTCCAAATAGAACAATTTTCAATCATTAAGAAGGTTTTAATGTGAGCTACAATGTGGTGGTTTGCATTGCCAATTTTTTTTTAATGATTTGAAGGATTGTGATGGAATTATAAACATGTGGTTCATGTTCAGTTGCTCACTTAGAATGTAATTTGACAAACTCAATGATGTCCAATTAAGGATTTTGATACAACATTGGAATTTCTTTTTAAAGGGTCATAGAACATATAATCATATATCATCCCAATTAGACACATTTTGAAGAAATTAAAGCTAACCTCTTAAAATTTTGGGAATTCAAATTTGCCCATGAATTTCAATACTCCCATTTGTGAGAACTATGAGCAAATGCTATTAGGATATGCCACATTCATGATAACTTTCAAATTACACTATTGGGTTGAAGGCATTAAAAAATTTAACAAAATATTACACATTTCAAAATCTAGTTTAAAATTGAATCAACTTTTGACTATTAGGGGCCAAATTACTAGATTAGAAGTTGGGGTTGGACTTTACTATTTATTGCAATAGTTTGATCATTTAAAATTACTAGTATTAAGTAGTAGCACTAAAAAGGCATTACTTCCATTAGTTTAAGAGGTAGTTGATTCAAGCCTTAGTTATTTTAGTTAGTGTTCTAAAGGAATGTGTTAGGGGGGAGTTATGTGACTTGAGCTTAGCCACCAAATAAGAGCTTGGTTGACTTTGGAAAATAATTTAAGTCATTTTTATAAAAGGTATGTAGGATTAGTTCACCTATTTAAAGGGTTGTTTTTTGGACAATATTTCATAATCAACTGAAGTTTTTCACATATGAACCTAAGGTCAAGTAACCTACGTACTACTACATGTATTTTGACAAGTTTTCTTGCCCCAATAGGAGTAATTTGTTATTTTCCCCCTAGGAATTATGTCTTACTAAATCCCTTTCCATCAACATAAACATAAGAAAGTAGATTCAAAATCTATTTTAAAGTTCCATTGTGAAGACATTATGCACTCCCTTGAGTTTCTAGGAAGTTAAATACCAATTTAAGAAACTACCTTATAATAAAAAAATAACAAATACATTTCAAATTGACTTATTGGTATGGTCTTTAAATATTTTTTTAAATAGGAAACTTAATGAAATACATATGTACGAAGTTACAACACAAAGATAATTGTGTTAGTACATCATAATAATAAAAAATTATTAAAATATACTTGACATATACTCGAAACAAAAGTTGATATCCACTTGCATTTGAAAAAATATATTGAAAGTGTAATCAAACAATGTAAAATTTGAAAATTGATGACCATTAATAAATAAGTAATTTATCATTGATCATTAAATTAAAAAAATTGAATGCACAACAATTCATTATTATACTAATCTATTTTCATCCTACTTCTTTTGGGGCTACCAAGGTGGTTAGGTTTTTTATTTTATTTTTCATTAACAGGGAAAATAATATTTTTGAATAATATAAATCAAGATGCTTGTCCAATGTGAGTTCATGTTTGTCATGTGTCGCAATTAATTTAGATGTTTGGCTAGTGCAAGTTACATTAAACCAATATGGATATTACAATCACATATTTACAATATGGATGTAATTCAAATGGGGTAAGGGCAAAAACATGGTAAAGTAGACACCAAAAGTAAATGTCTTTAACTTTACCCTATATTGATGCATATTAGCATAAAAATGGGTGAAAATATAATTGAAAACATTTTTACACTTTTGTTATTATTATAAAAATTTAATTCCAAAACATTAGGAGCAATGTTTTTTAAAAGTAGACCAACAATATCCCCATTTGCTAGGTGGTAAATTTTGTAAATGGGCAAACCCATCTTTGGGTGGTACCACTAAATACCACCTCAAGGGATGGTTAAGGAACCAAAAGTGGCCAAATCATTTTCGTAGGCCCTTTCTTTTAAGTGTTTGCACAACTACAATTATTTTTTTCCCCATGTTTATCCATTACATGCCATAATATATGGCTTGAAGTTTGTTTTGGATTTTTAAGAAGTGAAAACTGTTACAATTTTGTATATCTTAATAGAGATGACCCCTTTAGTAATCAATAACTTTGAACTTTGGAAATTCATAACCAAATTATACTTACTTCATTAATTGCCTAATAAAAAGTTTAACATATAATGATTTCAAATTACCTTAGGAAGAACATTTCCAAGAAAATTCTAAAATTATGTTTCAAATTTGTGTTCTTGACCAAAAAGTTCAAGGAAAGGAATGAACGTGATGTTCTTGAATTTTTTATAAATGCAATGATTATGAGCATCAAAATACACAATATTTTGATATTATTAAAATTTCAAAATTTTTGGAACCTAATAAATGTATTCATTAAAATAATTTATGAAAAAATAAATCAATGTTTTTTATTTTTGAAAGTTCAATGGGTCTAGGAAAATTAAGGTGTGACATTCCTAATGGCACCACCCAAGGATGGGTTTGCCCAAATGGGAATACTTTTGGACTATTTTTAAAATGCATTTGCTCTTTTACTTTTCATGATATAAATATCATTATGTTCTTGAGGTGTGATTTTAATGGAAAGTAAAATATATATTTGTTAAAACTTATTTACCACATACTTTACAAGAAACAAAGTATATTTTGAAACTATTTGCATTTCAATCAAGTAGATTTATTTTTATAAAATGATTTAAAAGTTGAAAATTGATGCACAACAATGAATACCTATGTTAGCTTTGATCTTTCAATTAAAAATATTCAATGTACAACAATTTTTTGATCATCTACTTTCATCCAACCTTGACAAGCTAATTTTTGTGTACAATTTATTATGCTTACTCCCGCAAATGTATATTAAAACTAAAATTACCAATTTGAAGACATAATTTAAGATTATTAATTTGAAATTTTATGTAATGTAGGTATTTATTTATGCATAATACATAAAACCTTCAAAATTATGGACATTTGAAGTGAGCATTAGGGACTTTACAACTAAAAATATACGTGTACATATATGGATTTCAAAGTGGTCCAATCTTTGATACTATGATTGTTAAAGACTTAAATTTAGTTAGATAATATATGAGTAGGTTGGGGTAGGTAGATAAGTACATAGGAAGTTAGGTAGGTAGGTATGTGTTGTGACTTCAACATGGGTGTGTGACCAATTTTTGAGAGGGGGACACAATGGCCTTCCCAAGATGAAAGAAGTTGGATGTATCCAAGTGGAAATGGGCTGCAACTAGGGCTAAGGGTTCATGACAAGGAAAATGCACAAAGAAAATGTCTTGGGATTCAAGCACTCTTACAAATGTGAGGAAATGCATAGGAGATGAATCTTAAGCATTCCCAAATGAGGATCACTTTGAAAATTAGAATTTTGGAGTGTTTGAAATATTTGGATCAAAAGTGTAGGTAGTAAAAAAGGTCCAAATTGTGCTCCCAATACAACATTAGAAAGGTCTTTGGAGCAAGAAAGTTCTTTTGAGTGCACTTGTTCCAAAGACCTTTTTAATTATATATATATCGGGGGCCAAATTGGATCATTTTTATTACTTGCACTTTGGGCCCAAACATTCAAGACACTCCAAAACTCTTATTCCCAAAGTGATTCCCATTTGGGAATGCTTGGGACTCACCTCTTTTGCAGTCTCCCACACTTGTGGGAGTGTGTTTGAGTCCCAAGACATTTTCCTAACCCACTTTTGTTATCATGAACTTTTAGCCTTGGTCATGGCCCATTTTCACTTGGAAGTATCTTAATTCTTTCATCTTGGAAGGCCATTGTGTGTCATTCCCAAGAGTTGGTCACTCTCTCAAGTTAGGGCCACAATATTGTCCCCTAGTTAAAAAGAAAGGTCAATACCTTCATTGTCATTATGAGGTTCAATTGTGAACTCCCATATTTCATGCACTTTGGTTGAAGTTCCTTTGACATTTTTCATGCCAAGCTATGTTAACAAAATTCTTGGCTAAGCTTCATGATCATTTCGAGCCTATGTTGCAAACCCAAAACAAGGGTTGCAATTGTCACCTTGGCTTCAAACTTGCATTCAGCCTATGTTCAGTGATTGAATCCCATCAAAGGGGAGGGGCGGGGGGTGGATTTACAAGGTATGCCCTTTAGCATCCTCATAAGGTGGCATGTGTTCGTTTACCAGCTTGCACATGCACTTATGGGCGTCGGGTTACCCACCTATGTTCAATGATGGGTGTGCTTACCCAACTGACTTGTTTTTTGATGATGATTAATCTTTGCCAATGATGTTAATGTAACATCCAAAACTACCACTCTTTTCCTTCTTTGGTATAGTCATCCCAATAATACAAGAAATGGGCTCTGTTCTGCAGAGTTAATCTAACCAGGTCCTTGGTTTTCTGGGCCATACAAGTAGCGAGAAATTCTGCCAAAATTCCTTATATAAGAATAATCCGTAAAGTCATGCTCTGTTTCACCGTCTAGCCCCTCTTTCAGTGGGATCTGCAAAGTAAGGAAATTTTTATTGAATCTGGCTATGAAATGCTGAAACTCAGCATTTAATGAACAAGGTTTGAGAGTAATTATAGTAGTTGTACATGTAGGAGCAGTGAAAATATATGTAGCAGCAGTGCAGGCGGTCAGGAAAAAGGAAACACAGGATGATGAAACTCAGTTTACCTCCAAAATTCGTGGAAAAACTAGTTTGGGTCCCAGTTATTTCATTTTGTAAAATTTTCATTCCCAGATACCCGTTCGATGCCCTCTTATGCGGAAGCTGGACGTTCTCGGCCCCTAATCGCCTGACTTTACAGATAACTCGATTGGGTAAAGCTAAACATTCTACTCACTCAAGCTACCACTAAGTAACTTAATACTTACCAGTGATTCATAACATTCCTCCCACTAGCGCCTTGATTTTGTCTGGCTTTATACTGTACCTTATCCTGTGAAAGATTAAGCTTCTTCCTCCAGGTGAATCCAACCTGAATGGGGGAGTCTGCCAATGAGCTTGACTTGGGGGATGCCAACAGCTTGTCAGGTTGGGTCTGCTGTTGTGCTTCAGAAAGAAAAAATTAAACCCTGTATGTTTGAGACTGATTGTACTTACCCCCCAATACTGAGTTCCATTACTAATCTCACAGAATCAGCATCAAAGTTGATAGCAGAATGAGAAATTGGTAGTGCAGTACTCCAAGCTTCCACCCTATAGCCCACTTGTTGAATCTGTAAAAGTTTCATCAATTTTGGGTGTGAACATCAATTTTGTGCAGGCGAGGCACCCAAGTTTCGTGAATTCTGTGCACACACTCAAGTCGTGCACACCCCAGTCATGACGACTCCTGACCTGTACCCATGTTGCAAGCGAGCAAAAGGACGGAGCATTTATCTTGACAAATTTAATCCTACTGTCAGCAGTTCAGTGGTTAGCATGGTAGCCTAAGTTTGCCAGGTTTCAAACTAAACCCCAAGACTCGATGTTCTCCAACTTTTCTCTGGCAACCAAAATATCTAGCTGAGACTATAAAACATTAGCAGCTGGTAATGAAACGAAGCCCTGTACAACAATATGGGTGGAAAAAGCTAGTTTCATCAGTTGCATCAATTGGTTCCCTGGATTCATTCTATCATGCATTCTTCAGAAGCATCTTCGCCAAAGGTGCAAAACTATTTCATTAACAATAAATTTTCCTTCATAGTCTTTGATAACTCCAATGGTTTATATAGTTGATCTGACCCTGTACTTGATCCTTCTGAAGGATGCGCTGCACCTCATAACACCCCAAAAAAGGTTGAATAGAGAGGTTTACAGTTTGCACGCCCTCAATGGGGCCAAGTTCAATACCGCCAAGTTCATGGGTGGTTTTGGGGGCTGGAGCATATAAATCTGAGTTTGGTCACGAACCACAAACTTTCTGAGTAATCATTGATGGCTGGAATTTTAAGTTTCTTGATGTGTTCGACATATATGTGTGTGTATAATGAAATCATTGTGAGTGAAAAATACTTCAGGAATATATCAAAGGGGCCACCAAACATAAAAAATCTTTGGGTTCACATGCATGCAAAAGGAGCTTTGGGTAGATAAGAGTTGGTGAAGGCAATAGATAAGCCTAGATGCCAAAGATTTTAGGATTGTGTGCAACTCCCATTCTAAGTGGTCCAAATTTCTTTGTGATGACCCATTCACTCACATTTTGTGTACTTGGAACTGGAGAGGATCAGGATTCAGGAAATCTTTCTAATGAAAATAAAGGAAGAAAAACCTCTTATAAACTTTTGTTTTAGAAAGAGGATTGGAATCAGAATATGGATAAGGGGGGAATGGAAAAGGCTCAAAGGGCAATGCAAAGATCCAGATGGATCCATTAATTGACAAAAAATGTTCCTAATTAGATACATATTGAGAAATGTTCAATCAGATTACAATAACTTATCATGAATAATTTAAGTCCATGATTACAACATGATGAGTTCCAAACCATGTGGCACTAATAGGATAAGCATGGAACTAATCAACATTAACTAACACGCTACGTTTCTCTTTGGATCACTTTGAATTCATGTTCCCTAAAGTGACTCCAATATAGTTAAACGATATTCTTTTGCCAAAAATTTGAAGAAAGGAAAAATAGAAAATTTCACAATTAAAGGTAAATTCAACATATTAAATTCAATGTTTAATTAAAGGTTACACTCAATGTATAACCACATTGTGCTCAAAATTGAACAAATGATTACTACTTTGCTATGTAGACATTATATGTGCACAGTTTCAACAATTTAAATCATGTATGACCCACAACTTATTTGATAGGTTCAATATTTAAAGTAAGAATAACTAGTCAAAATGAAAGAATTAGATCTGGTGGTTTCTACGAGTCAATCAAATGGTTGTAATGGTTAAACAAGTAGCCAAGTATTGGATTATACTTTACATCTACAATATTATGTTTATAGTGAAAAATATGTAGATGAATGAACAAATGTCAGTACTTTGATTCCCGATAATAATATCTCACAAGCCCACAACCACCCATTTATTTTTCAAGACTTATAAATTGCTCAAAGACATTATATTGTTTTCCCAAACCCAAAACAATAGATCTTGAATAGGAAAGAGCTATTATTGAAAATAAAACCTTTAAATTCCAATTTTCAATTCCAATAAGTGTGCTTCATAAGAAGAGCTAGTGTGTCCAGAGTCCATTGTAAGCTTATGGTAGACATGGCAACATGGAAATTCACTGTGGTCTCAATTATGGATATCTCACTGAGTCTCTCTACTATGTGTGCCCTTTGCTCAAGTCTACTTCTTTCAAAAGAAAGTTCCATGATGTAGTTCATCTATATAGCTTCCCACCAACTCTTTTGGATCACTTCAAGGGTGCCAGTTCTAGTGATGATGTGTGGTGTATTTGAGGCAATATCACTATTTATCATATGCAAATTTAGTATTAAATGTTTGCCCTTCCCTATAAATATTGAATAATATACATTGAGAGGGCAACTTCAATATCACACATGGGCCAATCACAGGAGCTTTAGATCACTAGTGCACACATTGATCACTTCATAGTAATTTGTTCACAAACTCCAACACGAATTTAGTTTCACTTGATGAAGGCCAAACACAAGATAGGGATTTTCTTAAGCTTAAACATTCGGATAAAACACCTTTTAGGCCAGATAACCATGGTGTAAGGGGAGTTGCAAGGGTGAATCCCATGAAAACCCAAACATGCTAGCTGGTGGCTAAAACAATTGAAAACCCTAAAAATATGCAAATATCCATATTTTAATTCATGTTTCACTACATATAATTTGATGGCAGATATGAGATGTGTTGTGGCACATGCATGCCCTTTGTATTCCCTGTTTGTGTGAACATGTGAAAAATGGTTTTTATGATAATAAAAAAGGAGAGCACAAAGTTTCATTTGAAAAACCAAAATGTAGGGGAAGAGACTCTCAAGAGGAGATAAAAACTCTCTAGGGTTGTCAATTTTTAAGTGAGACTAATTCCCTTCATGTCTTTTCAATTTTGCAACTTGAGTACTTATTTGCATACTTCATTTCTTCCTTCTTGTGTTTTGTTTTCACATGTGTTATTGGCATTATGTTTGAGCTCATCTCTATTTATCATGTATTTTCATATGCTCTTAAAAGGTTTTTTTTTTTTTTTGTGCTCACAATTCAGGTTTTTTCCCTTCAATTTTGTCAGGTAGGTGGAACTCACGATCATCCACAAGAGGAATGAGCCAAATTTGCCTAGAGGTCAAAGAAGACAATCATAGAAACTTCTGGAATCATGCCTAGTTTTGAAGACAATCATAGAAACTTCTGGAATCATGCCTAGTTTTGAAGACAATCATAGAAACTTCTGGAGTCATGCCTAGTTTTGGCGAGCTATGAGAACTCATCAGTAGAGTTATTCGGAAAGTAACCCTGTCTTCACCCTGTCTTTGGGCCTCCTTTCACCCCCTATCCCCTCTTTCAGTTGTATACGCAAAGTATAGACATTTTGTTAATATCAGAGTATGCAATGCTGCAACTCAGTGCGAAATGCTGCAACTCAGCATTTAATGCACATGGTTAGAGAGTAATTATAGTAGTTGTACAAGTGGGAGCAGTGAAAATATATGTAGCAGCGGTGGAGGCGCTCAGGAAAAAGGAAAGACAGGATGAAACTCAGTTTACCACCAAAATTGATGGTCTTTTTAGTTTCACCCCCTCCTTGAATGCTAATGTATTTGTTTTGCTGGTTTTTTTTTAATCTCACCCTGTGTATGTCCAAACTCAGGGTTCTAGCGCTGTGTTTGTCTTACTTTACGGATAACTCTATTGTCTTTTTTTTTTAAAGGTGAAATTTCTAAAAACATTCTTCATAATGTGGCAACTTTTGTGTGAATTTTCCCAAGAATTCCTTTTTACAGTTCACAATGTATTTGTTATCATTGTCATAGTGTAAAATTTTCACCTTAAAAAAAAACATTGCTTGTGATACCCTTTTTGCATGTGATAATTTGATCAACTTGCCATCGACTCACACATGTGTCATTGTTACTTAAAAATCATATATGTGTCAAGGGCTGAAGTAATTGTGTCCATGGAAGAATTAAACTTTTTGTGACTCCATTGCACATCTATAGAACAATTAATTTCTCCCACCACTAAGACATGTTCCTATAACAAAATATCATATTAAAACCTTGGACAAAACTATATTTCAAATTGCAAAGTTGAATGAAACATGTTCAATGTTTTAAAACTTTGTGAATCAACTATGTTTGGTCAACCATCATTTCATAGATCATGATGATGCTCAATTTAGTTGCATTACCATTTGTTTATCAACCATGCAACCTTTAAAGGCACCAAATGATATGAACAATAAATTCTCAATACAACAAACCTCAAAAATTTCAAATAACAAACCACAATTTCAATATAACATTTGGAATACTAAAAATGTTTTACAACTTTCAATCATCATATTTGATCTAGCCATGTGAAGCAAATGGTCCATATCCCTTGTCATGAATTTTCAAGTTCCAAATTTGGATGTACTCCCAAAGCATGAGTTTTTGCAACACTTCGTGCTTTAGATTTTCAAATGATTTAACATATTATGAAAAAACAATTTCATTTTCACTATACAATCCTAATATATAATAGAAGTTTTCAATGACATGAAGACTTATGAATTTCGATAAGATTTCACCCCTCAAAACTCACTATGAAGATATACTAACATGAACCCTTGGCATGAAAAATGATGAAATTTCCCAAAAACAAATTGTGAAGGAAACTAAAAAATCTTTGAAAATATTTTTTTCAAAAGGTATTTGTTTAATTAAATAAATATTCCATATACATGTGTTGAAGTTGCCTTTGAACTATGATCTTATGTAACTTGGGGGTGAAAGCATAATTAGGCGGATAATTTGAATTGTCACAATTGTAGTTTTTGCAAATTGCAAATGAATTTAAAGTGTAAAGTCATATTCAATATTAACATTGTCACATATTTTTAAAATCACCTACCAATAGAATTTAATGGGCATCATTTTTAAAACTGTGGATGTGTTTTTTAAAAAGAATGGACTTTTGAAATGATGACATTACATTTGTTGTGTAGAGAAAATGAAAACTATGAATTCAAGAAATATGTCATAATAGTGTCAAAAAGGAAAAATAAGGCCACTATCGAATGAGT
>Ga0116230_10001725_pt1 | contig 20938 bp, 17 predicted proteins | sample S1TSphfallax_3_FD_88678 | JGI IMG/M metagenome (GOLD analysis project Ga0116230, IMG submission 88678) | Host-associated microbial communities from peat moss isolated from Minnesota, USA - S1T2_Fd - Sphagnum fallax MG | ecosystem: Host-associated > Plants > Peat moss > Unclassified | place... | reverse complement strand
GCCGTGTGCGCAGCGTCTCGCGGCCGAGGGGCTCGAGCTCTTCGAACCGATAGGCGGCAAGTTCGCCGGCGTAGGGCGCAAACATGTCCGCGACGCTGGGCAGCCCCGGCTGCAGGCGCACGAAGATGAATCCCCGGTAAATTTCGGTCTCGACCGGCTTGAGCCCGTACTGGTCCGAAGAAAAGTTTTCGAACTCCTTGCGCAGCGGCACCGCCGTCAACCGGCCGTCCAAGTCGTAGCCCCAAGCGTGGTACGGGCAGACCATGCGGCCGGAGCACCGGCCGTGGGCGCCGTCCAGGATGCGCGCGCCACGATGCCTGCAGACGTTGAAGAAGGCGTTCACCCGACCGTCCTCGCCGCGCACCGCCACCAGCGGTTCGCCGAGGAATTCCAGGGTGTGGTAGTCGCCGCGCTTGGGGATGTCGTTCACGTGACAGAGGATCTGCCACGAGGTCCTGAACACGCGCTCCCGCTCCGCGGCGAGGAATTCTGCGTCGTGATAAATCCAGCCGGGAAGGCTGAAACCGTCGAGGGCGGACGGGTGTGCCGTCCACGGGTGGTGCTGCGGTGAGCGCTGTGTATCCATACCGGCGGCCTTTCGAAGTCTTGTTGAACGGTAGTATAACAGCAACAGCGCACCCGTGCCTGCGCACCGATCTCTAGGCCTTGCGGCGGGCGGGGCTCCCGGGCTTTGCGGGCTTGCGGAGCAGCTGCGGGAACGCGCCGCTGCACAGCGCGGTGACCCAGTCCTCGCACAAGGCGATGGCTTCACGCGGCTTGAAGGTTCCTGGACTCAGACTCAGCTCCACCCACAAGCCGTCGAGCAGCGCCGACAGCGCGATGCCCGCCTGGCGCAGCTTGAACGGCGGCGCCTGGTCCGATTGCGACAACTGACCGAGCAGCGATTCCAGCACCGAGCGGTACTTGCCATAGGTTCGGTCGTGGACCGCGCGGATTTCCGGCGAGTGCGCCACCATGCTCCAGAACACCAGCCAGACGTTGAACAACGCGGGGTCGAGCAGCTCGGGGGCAAAGGAGGCGCGGAAGAAGCCGCTCAGGCGCTCGCGCGGCGCGGCGGCACGATCCTCGGACTGACGCCTGATCGAGTCCTGCAGCGACAGGGCCAGCGTTTCATAAGCCTCGGCGACCAGTCCCGACTTGCTCGGAAAATGGTGATTGATGAGGCCGATCGAAACACCGGCAGCGGCGCTAATCCGCCGTACCGATACGCCATCATGGCCATATTGTTTCAGGCACTTGAGCGTCGCGTCGACCAGCGCCTCGCGACGCACCGCCGGCGTTTCACGATGAAACTTGGGAATCGTCCGTTTGGCTGCCATGCCACATCCTGTTCGTTTTATTATGTTGCAGCATAACCCGCGCAGGCCATGCGCGTCGCTCAACGTGGGACGTGGTCTCCGATGCGCGTGGTGACGTACTGCCTGATATCGAGGTTCCAGTCTTCCATGGGCGCAAAGTAGCCATGCGCGTGCACACGTGAACTGATGCCCTCTTGCACGGCCTCGCAGACGGTCCAGTCCTGGCGGTTCACGAGGTCCCAGAATTCGACGGTGTCGGACGGATCGAAGCTGACCCTGGCGATTTCGTCCGGTGCGAAAAGAAAGTGGCAGGTAATGTCCGTGCGTTCGAACGAACGCGGCCGCAGAATGAATGCCGCCACGTGATCGCAGGCCACGCTCAGAAAGACGTTGGGATAGACGAGTTCGCCCTTGTGGCGCACCTGCTCATCGGCGTTCAAGCCTGCGAATGCGCGCCGTGTCGTGGTGCCGCTCTGCGTGAAAGTGTAAGCACCCTCGCGATGGGGTACGCCGCGCACCCAATCCAAATTGCCACCGCCGGCCTCGCGGAAGGCCGGCACCACCGCGCATAATTCCGGGTGCACGCCGGCGCAGTGGTAGCACTCGTTGTAGTTCTCGCAAATGATCTTCCAGTTCGCGTGTACTTGGTATTCGATGGTCGCGCCGATGCCGAGGCCGGCGAGCGGGTAGCGCTGCAGACGTTCGGGTATTCCCCCAAGCTGCGCAGCCAGCGGTCGAGACTCGGCGGGCGTCAGATGCAAGAAAATAAATCCGCCCCAGCTTTCCATGCCCACCGGATAGAGGTGGTAACCATCCTTGTCGAAGCCGGTGCCCGCTCCGAGATGCGGCGCGGCAACCAAGGCGCCATTCAGGTCATAGGACCATTGGTGATAGGGACAGACGATCAAGCGGCCGCCGGTGACTCCGCCCGCTAGGGCGACGCGGCCGGGGACCCCTGCCTCAGCGGTGCGGCACAGACGCGACCCGCGATGACGGCACACGTTATAGAACGCGCGCAGCCGACCGTCGCGATTGCGCACCACGAGGATGCTCTCGCCCAGCACGTCGAGGACCTTGTGGTCGCCCGGCTGCGGCAGCTCGTCCTCGCGACACACGCCGAGCCATTCGCGGCAAAAGATCCGTTCCTTTTCGATCTGAAAGATATCGGGGCTGCGGTACCAGGAGGTCGGCAGCGTCCGCTCGAGCTCGAGGCCATTCGTGCTCATACCGGGAAATCGCGGGCATAGGGCAGCGCGCCGGCCGGCGTGTCGAACTCGCGCGCATAGCGATGCCCGCCATGCACCGCATGGACGATCGCGCCGGGCGCTAGTGCATCGCCGATGGCGGTCACCGTGGCAATGCCGGCGCGCTCGAGGTCGGCGCCGCGCGCCGCGAGCGCGTGCAGCAACTCGTCCTTGGGCTTGCGCATGCCGACGATCACCAACGACCGGCAGGGCAGCTGTTTTTCAGCACCGCTGTAGACGTCGGCCACGGTGAGCGACTCGCCATTGAAGGCGGTCACCCGGGCCAGGGTGTGGATCGGCACTCCCGCCTTGCCGAGGGCGCGGTGCACCAGCGGCAGTTCGTTGGTCATGAACGTCCACGCCGAGGCGTTGCCCGCGGTGGTGACGTAGGTGGTGGCACCTACCTCCCGCGCGAGGCGCTCCGCGATGGCGCCGGCAAGGTAGTAATTATCGAAATCGAACACCACCACCGGAGCCTCAAGCACCACGCCGGCGGCGAGATCGTCGGGAGTGTAGACACCCGGAAGATCGAGTTCACCCACGGGAAATTCCAGGGTCGAGAACAACATCTTGGTCCAGCGCGCTCCGGTGGCGATCACGATGTGCCGATGCTCCAGCCCAAGTATGTCATCGGCGCCGAGCTTGCTGCCGGGAAATAAATTCACGTTTGGCCGTTCACGCAGCTGTCCCATGCGCCAGTCGGCGACGCGTCCCCAGGTGGCGAGCCCTGGCAGCCGGGTCTCGAAGCGCAATCGGCCGCCGAATTCCGCCGCTGCATCCGCGAGCGTCACCGAATAGCCGCGTCGCGCCAACGTCACGGCGCATTCGAGGCCGGCGGGGCCGCCACCGACGATCAACACCGTAGCGTCGCTGTTGGGCGGCGCGAACTTCTCAGGGTGCCAGCCGCGACGCCACTCCTCGCCCGCGGTGGGGTTCTGGGTGCAGCGCACCGGGACGCCGTCGTGCCAGCTGGAGATGCAGATGTTGCAGCCGATGCACTCGCGAATCTCGTGCTCGCGCCCCTCGTCGATCTTGCGCGGCAGGAACGGATCGGCGATCGACGGTCGTGCGCCGCCGATCAGATCCAAGATGCCGCGCTTCACCTGGGACACCATCACGTCCGGCGAGGTGAAGCGGCCGACGCCGACCACCGGCTTGCGGGTGATGCGTTTGACGAAATTGATGATCGGTTCATGGCTGCCCTCGGGCGCGAAGCGCGACGGCGCGCAGTCGGTGGGGCTCGAGTCCATCTTGACGTCCCACAAATCGGGGATTTCACCGAGCAGCGTCACGACCTCGTGCGCTTCGGACTCGGCATGTCGGCCCGGTTTGCCGCGCAGTTCTTCCAGGCTGATGCGCAGGGCGACCGCGCATTTGTCGCCGACGGCGTCGCGGGTCGCTTCCAAGAGTTCGCGTACCAGCCGCACGCGGTTTTCGATCGGGCCGCCGTATGCGTCGGTGCGGTGATTGTATTCGGGCAGCAGAAATTCATAGGGCAGGTAGCCCATCCCCGCATAGACGTACACGATGTCGAAGCCGGCCTGCATGGCACGCCGCGCGCCCGCCGCCTGCCACGACAAGAGGTCCTTGATGTCGCCGCCATCCATGGCGCGCGGCCGCAGATTGCCCATGAAACCCAAGTGGGTCGACATCCAGGGCATGCCGGATGGCGACAGCGGCGCGAGCCGGCTGGTGCGGTTCAACGAGCAGGCGCCGCCGTGCCACAGCTCGACCCCGGCAAGCGCACCATGTTCGTGGACCGCATCGGTCATCAGGGCATGGGCGCGGATGTCCTTGTCGTCCCACAGCGAGGCGAACGGCAGCGGTGAGTCATCGGAACTCGGATGGACGGACACCGCACCGGTGCAGACCACGCCCCAGCCGCCTTCGGCCTTCACGCCGCGAAAGCGCGCCCGCACCTGGGGCAGCGCGTTGGTCATGCCGCTGGCATGCGGCACTTGATAAAAGCGGTTGGGTGCGGTGACCGGTCCGATGCGGACCGGCTCGAACAAAATATCGAAGCGTGGATTTCGCGCCATCCGACGAGAGTAATTGATCGATCGTTTAGTAGCAACGGGCGCGGCGTGCCGCCCGCCGCCCTGAATCAGGCGCGATACGCGTGATACTCGATTCCCAGGGCTCTCGCCACGGCCTCATGCGTCAGCGTGCCCGCGTGCACGTTCAAGCCGCGCGCGAGGCCCGTATCCCGGGCGATGGCCTGCTGCCACCCTCCGTCGGCGAGCGCGCGCACGTACGGCAAGGTGGCGTTGGTCAGTGCGAAGGTCGACGTGCGGGGCACCGCGCCCGGCATGTTGGTGACGCAGTAATGGATCACTCCGTCGAGCACGTAGGTGGGCTCGGCATGCGTGGTCGGCCGGCTGGTCTCGAAGCAACCGCCCTGATCGATGGCGATGTCCACGAGCACGGTGCCGGGCTTCATGGACTTGACCATCGCGCGGGTCACGAGCTTGGGCGCGGCGGCGCCGGCAATCAGCACCGCGCCGATGACCAGGTCGGCGTCGCGGACCAGGTCTTCGATGGCCTGGGCCGTGGAATACACGGTCTTCAACTGGTTGCCGAAAATGGCCGACAACTCGCGCAGCCGCTTCACCGACCGGTCGACGACCGTGACGTCGGCGCGCAGGCCCACGGCCATTTCCGCGGCATGGGTGCCGGACACGCCGCCGCCCAGCACCACAACCTTGGCCGGTGCGACCCCGGGTACGCCGCCCAGCAACACGCCAAAGCCGCCATTCGCCTTTTGCAGGCAGTTGGCGCCAACCTGTACCGACATGCGGCCTGCGACCTCGCTCATGGGGGTCAGGAGCGGCAGCGAACCGTCGGTCGCGGTCACGGTTTCATAGGCGATCGCGGTGGCATCGGAGGCAAGCAGTGCGGCGGTTTGTTCAGGGTCCGCGGCCAGATGCAGGTAGGTGAACAGCACCTGGCCCTTGCGCAGCTGGCGGCATTCGGCGATCTGCGGCTCTTTGACCTTGACCACCAGGTCCGATGTGGCGAACACCTCGGCCGCTGTCGCGGCAATGGTAGCGCCGGCGGCCCGATAGTGGGTGTCCTCGAAACCGATGCCGGCACCGGCGCCGGTCTCAACCATCACCTGGTGGCCGGCATCCACCAGCTCGCGTACCCCGGCCGGAACCAATCCCACCCGATACTCGTGAATCTTGATCTCTTTGGGGACACCGATCTTCATGGCTCAAGCTCCGCGGTGGGTGATTGTGAGATTCTCAGTTTATGCTGAGGCCGAGGCGGATCTTTGCAAAAGATGACGGCAACGCCTGATGAAATGGTGGAATCTGTCTATAATCCGTGAGTGTGCGCAAGAAACCACCTTGGAGACGCCATGGAATCGGAATTACGGCTGAAATTGGATCGTTATGACCGGGCCATCGTGCGGGCTCTACAGCAGGATGGGCGCATCACCAACAGTCAGCTCGCCGAGACCGTCAGTCTGTCTGAGTCCGCCTGCCTGCGGCGGGTACGAGCGCTCGAGGAGGCCGGCTTCATCGAAGGCTACACGGCACTCATCAATCAGCAAAAGGCCGGGTGTCCGGTCAACGTATTCATCAACATCACGCTCGAGCGCCAGGAACAGGCGCATTTGCGGGCCTTCGAGGAAGCCGCGCGCCAGGTGCCGGAGGTGATGGAGTGCTATCTCATGTCCGGGGAATACGATTATCTATTGCGTGTGGTGTTGGCCGACACGGCGGACTTCGAGCGATTGCACAGCCAGCATTTGACGCGGTTGCCGAACGTCGCCCGGGTGCAGTCGAGTTTCGCACTGCGCACGGTGCAGAAGTCGCGCGAACTGCCGGTGCGCTGAACGCCGCCGTGGCGCTCAAGGTTTGGGCTTGAGCGCCAGCGAGAACGACACCTTGACCGCATCGCCGATCCATTCGGTGTTCTTCCAGTCACCCTGCCCTACGCCGAAGTCCAATCGCTTCAAGCTGGCGGTACCCTCGAGCTTTGCTCCCGCGGCGGCGGCGGTGAATTGAAACGCAATCGGCACTTCCTTGGTGACACCGTGCAGAGTGAGCGCGCCGGTGGCCGTGTAGCCCGTCGCGCTCTTGGTGATGGCATGAGTCACGTAGTGCGCCGTCGGGAAGTGCGCGACGTCGAAGATGTCCGCACCACGCATGGTCTGGTCGCGGTCGTGGTCCTTGGTGTCGAGCGAGCCCAAGTCGATCTGCACGTCAATGTGGGCGGCCCCGAGGGCATCGGGAGCAAAGTCGACGGTGGTCGAGAATTTGTGGAAGGTGCCCTTGAACTCGGCCCCGGCCTGAACCCCGACGAAGTCGAGATGGCTCGCTGCCGGATCCGACACGTAGCTGCCCGCATCGGCCGTGCTCGCCAGTGCGGCGCCCGTCAGCATCACGATCGACCATGCGGTGTGACGTATCACGATCGTTTCTCCGGCTTGGTGAATGGCAGCATGCGCACGAGCACGGTGTCCTTGTTCCAAAAATGATGTTTGAGCGCCGCCAGGATGTGCAGCACGGCGATGCCGAACAGTGCCCAGCTCAAAATATAGTGGGTGCTCTGCAGGAACACGAAGGCATCGTCGCTCTGTGAAATGAGATTCGGCCAGGTAAAGAGGCCGAACCAGCTGACCGAGTAATTCTTCGCGGAGGACATCATCCAACCGGTGACCGGCATGGCGAACAGCAGCACGTAGAATGCCCAATGCGTGCCCTTCGCGAGCAGCCGTTCTATGGGCGTCATCCCGGCGGGCAGCGCCGGCGGTGGATGCCTGAGCCGCCACGCCACGCGGAGGACCGCGAGCATCAACACCGTCATGCCGAAGCTCTTGTGCTTCGCGAGCAGTGCCAGCTTGTGCAAGCCGATCGGCAGATCGCTGGCGGTCCAGCCGAGCACGAACTGGGTGACGATCAGCGCGGCGATGAGCCAGTGCAGTGTCTTTGCAACCTCCGTGTACTGCACCGCTGGACTTCCATTTGGCATCGAGAGGCTCCAAGTGCAGACTGCACCAGGCACTAGTCTAGCAAGTCAGACGGGAGTGAATCGTGTCCAAGCGTTGCGTGGTGATCATGGTGGCGGTGTGGCTGGCGGCGTGTGGTGCACCAAACCCCAAGGAAACGCCCCCGCATCCCGGCGCCCCGCCGGCCGCGGGCGCCGGTGCGGCAGCTGCCGCGGCAGCGGCACAGATTCCGCTGGCGCCCGCGGGACCCGGTGTCTATGCGATCGATCCGGCCCTGTCCGAGGTCCGACTGTTGGTGTATCGAGCGGGCCCGGCGGCGCAGCTCGGTCACAATCACGTCATCACCAACCGCGCCATGAGCGGTTGGATCAAGTTCACGGGTGATGCCGCGGCGGCGACCTTTGCGCTCAGCCTGCCGGTGGATCAGTTCGAGGTGGACGACCCTGGAGCGCGCACTATGGAGGGTAGCGACTTTTTCGAGGAAGTGACCGACGATGCCAAGCAGGGCACCCGCCGCAACATGCTGAGCGCGGCGCTGCTCGACGCCGATCGCCATCCCACCATCACTCTGGTGAGCGTGTCGGTGGCGCCGGGCCCCGGCCTGTTGAAAGCGACGATGAAGCTCTCCATTGCCGGGCATGAGTCGACCTTGGTGGTGCCGTTCGAGCTGGCGACCGGCAAGGGCCAGCTCTCCGCATCTGGCATGGTCAAGCTTCGCCAGACCGACATGGGCTTGAAGCCGTTCAGCGTCATGATGGGCGCGCTCAAGGTTCAAGATGAACTGATGGTGAAGTTTACGCTGGTCGCGACGGTGACTTAGCAGCAGCCTCTTACACGCCAGCGGCCGCCAACAGCAGCGGCGTGCCCTCAGGGGCGTTGATGAGCACTGCCGGCAGGTTTTTCACCGCGGCGGGAATACGCTTGTTCGGGCTGACGCCCAGGCTCTCCAAGGTCGCGAGGGTCGCGCCGTAGTCATCGACCTCGAACAACAACGTGGGCTCGCGCAGCTGCGCGGGATCATAGAGCCCCACTTCGATGGTATCGCTGGTGCACGACACGTGCGGCAATACGGACTCGTCGTCGTCCATCCCGACGAAGCCGAGATCTTCCCAATGGGCTTTCGCGGCGTCGCGTGCAGCGGCGGGCAGAGCGATTTCCAGGAAATACCCGCATGACGACCGTGCATTCGGCGGACCTTCGGGGGGCGAGAAGGTTCGGGCCTCGACCAGTCGGATCAGATGGCCGGCCGGGTCCCGCCAGCCCACCTCGTTGAAAACGTCATTGCCCAGCCTCTGGAACTCGAACTCGAGAGCGAGCTGCTGGAGGCTGCCGAGATGCTTGAAGAGGTCTGGCTTGACGAAGGTCAGCGAGGAGACGAACTCCGCCGATTGGTGCAGTCCCAAGACGATGCGCCCGTCGCTTACGACGGCATACGGGTGAGTCCACGCCTCACCCACCTCGGCTTGGGAAAAACCGAGCTTGCCGTAAAAACTCAAAGAGGCCCGGATGTCCGGCGTCGCGATCGAGAATTCGAGAAACCGGCCGAGCACCGCCGGCTAGCTCACACCGCCCACGCAGACGTATTTCATTTCCGTGTAGTCGAGGATGCCGTACTTGGAGCCCTCGCGACCCGTCCCGGATTCCTTGATGCCGCCGAACGGCGCCACTTCGGTGGAGATGATGCCCGTGTTCAAGCCGACGATGCCGTACTCGATGGCCTCGGCGACCCGCCAGCTGCGCGCCAAATCGCGCGTATACAGATACGCCGCCAAACCGAACTCGGTGGCGTTGGCCATGGCGATGGCCTCAGCCTCGGTCTTGAAGCGGAACAGGGGTGCGATGGGCCCGAAAGTCTCCTCGCGCGCCACCAGCATGGCCGGCGTCACACCGGTCAGAATGGTCGGCTCGAAAAAGGTGCCACCCAGTTCGTGGCGTTTGCCGCCCAGCGCGACACTGGCGCCCTTCGAGAGCGCATCGGCGATGTGCTCTTCGACCTTGGCAACGGCGTTGGCATCGATCAGCGGCCCTTGGTCCGTGACGCCGGCCAGACCGTCGCCGACGCGCAGCCTGCCCACGGCTTCCTTGAGCTTGCCGGCAAAGGCGTCGTAGACGCCGTCCTGCACCAACAGACGATTCGCACAGACACAGGTCTGCCCGGTGTTGCGGTACTTGCTGGCCAGCGCGCCCTGTACGGCCGCGTCGAGGTCTGCATCGTCGAACACGATGAAGGGTGCGTTGCCGCCCAATTCGAGCGACAGCTTTTTCATCGTGCCGGCACATTGGGACATGAGCTTCTTGCCGACGTCGGTGGAGCCCGTGAAGGTGAGCTTGCGCACTTTGGGGTTGGCGGTCATCTCACCGCCGATCGCCGCGGCGGACCCGGTGACGACGTTGAACACGCCCGCGGGAATCCCGGCGCGCGCAGCCAGTTCCGCCAACGCCAGCGCCGAATAGGGCGTGAGCGTGGCCGGCTTCAATACCATGGTGCATCCGGCCGCGAGCGCGGGTCCCGCCTTGCGGGTGATCATGGCGGAGGGAAAATTCCACGGCGTGATGGCAGCCACCACGCCCACCGGTTGACGCAGTACCATGATCCGCTTGTCGGGCTGATGACCGGGGATGATGTCGCCATAGAGGCGCTTGCCTTCCTCGGCGAACCATTCGATGAAAGAGGCAGCATAGGTGATCTCGCCCTTGGACTCGGCAAGCGGCTTGCCCTGTTCCGCGGTCATCAAGATGGCCAGATCGTCCTGGTGCGCGAGCATCAAATCGAACCAGCGGCGCAGGATCACGGCCCGGTCCTTCGCGGTGCGTGCCGCCCAGGGGGGCAGGGCCTTTGCCGCAGCGTCGATGGCGCGGCGGGTCTCCCCCGCGCCCATGTTCGGAATGCTGCCCATCGTTGCATGCGTCGCCGGATTGCGCACCGGGAGCGTCGCGCCGCTTTCGGCGGTCTCCCAGGCGCCGTCGATGAAGCCCCGTTCGCGGAACAAGAGCGGATCCTTGAGTTGCATGCGCTTAAGCCTATCTGCTTGACGGCCCAAGAGTATAACCTGTCACCGCTCGAGGATGGCCGTAACCCCCATGCCACCCGCCGTGCAGACGGAGATCAGGCCGCGTTTCGCTTTTTTCTCGTCCAATAGCTTGGCCAGCGAAGCGACCACGCGTGTGCCGGTGGCGGCAAACGGGTGGCCCATCGCGATGCTGCCGCCCTTCACGTTCATCTTGGTGCGATCGATGCTGCCAAGCGCGCCGGGCAGGCCGAGCTTGTCGCGGCAGAACGAAGCATCGTTCCAGGCCTTGAGCGTGCACAGCACCTGGGCGGCGAAGGCCTCGTGGATTTCGTAGAAATCGAAATCCTGCAGACTGCGCTGCGCGTCCTTGAGCATCTGCGGTACGGCGAAGGCCGGCGCCATCAACAGGCCTTCCCGCTTGTCGATGAAATCGACCGCCGCCACCTTGCCGTAGGTCAGGTACGCGAGCACCGGCAGGTTGCGTTCGCGTGCCCAGGCCTCGGTTGCCAGGAGCACGGCCGAGGCGCCGTCGGTCATCGGCGTCGAGTTGCCGGCGGTGAGCGTGCCAGCGCTCGCGAACGCCGGACGCAGCTTGGCCAGCTTCTCGGTGGTGGTGTCGCTGCGGATGTTGTTGTCCTGGGTGACGCCCAGGTAGTCGTGCACCAAATCCTTGTAGAAGCCGTCGGCATAAGCGGCCGCCGCCTTGAAGTGGCTTTCGTATGCGAGTTGATCCTGGTCCTGACGGGTGATGCCCCATTGTTTTACCATGAGCTCGGTGCTCTCGCCCATCGACAGGCCGGTGCGTGGCTCGGTGGTGCCGGGTAGCACGGGTCGCAGATGCTTCGGGCGCAGGCCGAGCCAGGTGCCGATGCGTTCGGACCGGGTCTTGGCGCGAAACGTCTGCAGCAGCAGCTGTTGAAAGATCTTCGGGAACACCACGGCCGGATCGCTGACGGTGTCGACGCCGCCCGCGATCGCACACTCTATCTGCCCGAGGGCAATTTTATTCGCCATGAGTATGGCAGCCTCGAGACTGGTGCCACAGGCACGCTGCAGATCGAGCCCGGGTGTCTCGGGGGCGAGTCCGCTGCCGAGCACGCATTCGCGCGTGAGGCTCCACTGGCTAGAATGCTTCATGACTGCGCCGGCGGCCACTTCGCCGACACGTTGACCCTCCAGTCCGAAACGCTGCACCAGGCCGCGCAGTGCGGCCGTCAACAGCTCCTGATTGCCCACCTGTGCGTACGCCCCGTTGCCGCGAACAAAGGGGATGCGTACTCCGCCGACGATCGCGACGCGTCGCGCGCTTGCTCCAACCAACATGCTTATTCCCGTCCTTGTAGTTTGGTTTCACTGGCTCACGCGCTGAATTATGGACCCACCGAGCAGCCTATAATTCGATTCATGACAAAACGCGTTTACCATATGATGTGGGTTGCTCTTGCCGCATCGACTCTGCTGGCCTGTGGCGAGGCGTCGCCGCCGTCATCCCCGACCGCCATCGGGCAGCCATCCGCCTCCGCCCCGCGCGAACGCTTGAATCACCTGGTCGAGCGCTATTGGGACGAAAACGCGGCGTCGGAGCCCTGGTATTCCTGGGGCGGCGCCGAGATGCGCTACGCGGAAGCGCCGACCGACACGCTCGCACCGCAGGCGCTGGCCGATTCGCTCGCGCTCGAGCGCCGCTATCTCGATGCCGTCAACGGCGTGATGCGTCAGCCGCTCCGCGCGGACGACAAGCTCACCTACGAGGTGTTCCGCCGCGAACGTGAACTGACGATCGAGGGTTTCACGTATCCCTCCGAGTTGCTGCCGGTCAATGCCTATGACAGCGTCCCGCAACGGTTTGCCGTGATGGCGGCGGCGGCCGAGCGCGGTGCGTTGGTGAGCGACCGCGACTTCGGGGTCTGGCAGTCGCGTGCACAGGTCTATGAGCGTTGGACACAGCAGGCCATCGTGAACCTGCGCGAGGGCATGCGCCGCGGCTATACCTTGCCGCTGGCCGTGGTGTCGCGGACGCTGCCGATGCTGGCCTCCCTGGGCGAGGATACCCCGACCAGCGTGTTCTACGAGGCGCTGCGCGCCGCGCCCGCGACCGGCGATGATGCCGAGCGTACGCGCCTCGCCGCCGCGATCAGCAGCGTGGTGCGCGAGAAGATCCTGCCGAGTTATCGGGAACTGCACGACTTCATGCAGCGGGAGTATCTGCCGCGAGCACGCAATACCCTCGGCTTGAGCGCGCTGCCGCTGGGCCAGGCATGGTATGCCCACCTCGCAAGGCGCGCGACCGACAGCACGCAGACGGCGGCCGACCTGCATGCCCAGGGCGTGGCCGAGGTCGAACGGCTGCACTCGCGCCTGCAGGCGTTGCTGGCCGAAACGGGTGCCACGGGCAGCGAGCCCGGCATCGCCTACCCATCGGCGGATGAGTTGCTGGTTGCGGTTCAGGAACTCAAGACCCAGGTGTCGACCGTCGTGCCCGCCCTGTTCGCCGTGGCGCCGCGCGCGGATTTCGAGATCCGCCGCATCGAGCCGTTCCGCACGGCCACCTCACCGCGCTTGTCTTATCGGCCAGCGCTGGCCTCGGGCAGATCTGCGGCCGTCCTTTACGTCAATGCCGCCGATCTCGAGGCGCAACCGGTCGTGCCGCTCAGTTCGCAATATCTGCGCGAAGCGGTCCCGGGACACCACTTCCAACTCGCCCTGCAGCAGGAGCGTGCCGATCTGCCGCGGTTTCGCCGCTTCGGCGGCGCGCCCGGATTCATCGAGGGTTGGGGTCTGTACGCCGCGACGCTCGGCGAGGAACTCGGCGTCTACGACGCCGCGGGACGCTACGGCGCGCTGCTCGCACAACTGCAATGCGCCGCCGGCGTGGTCATCGACACGGGCATCCACACGCAGAACTGGTCGCGTGCGCAGGCGCTCGATTACCTGCATGCGCACGTGCCCTTGGATGCAGTGGCGGCCGCCAATCTGGTGGATCGCGTCGTGGCGTTGCCGGCTGAGGCGCTGTCCTGTCTCGCGGGAATCACCAAGCTCAAGAATTTGCGCGCACATGCCGAACAAACATTGGGGTCGCGCTTCGATGAGCAGGCGTTTCACACGGCGCTGTTGCACGAAGGCGCGTTGCCGCTCGATCTGTTGGATGCGGAGATGGCCCGGTGGCTCGAGGCGGCGGTCGCCGCGGCAGCAGAGCCTGCGGAGCCCGCGCCGGAGCCCGCCCCGCTCGAGTCAGCGCCGCCGGGGCCTGCACCGGTCGCGGCGACGCCCGCGCAAGTAGATGGCCGGTCGAATTTGGACTAGCCTTGGAGTCCGCCCAGCGGTGATGGCCGCCGAACCGCGATGATGGATCAGAGTCAGACTATGTCGTGCGTTCACATTTATTCATTGCCGCGTGTTGTTTGGTGGCCGCCGCCGCCCATGCGGGCACCCCGGCGGACGAGGCACCGACCGGCGATTTCCAGGTGGGCGTGGCGCTCGATGCCAGTGAACAAAGCGGTAGCGCGAATGCCACCGTCCGCATCCATGCGTCCCGAGAGACCGTCTGGGGGCTCATTACCAGCTGCGCGGAGAACTTACGCATGGTGCCGGGATTGGAGCGGTGCGACGTGCTCGAAACGGCCCCGGATCGCTCGTGGCAGACCATCCGGCACGTGCTGCATTACTCGTGGTATTTCCCGAAATTGACGTACGATCTTCACGCCACCTATGACAAACCCGCACGCGTGACGGTCGAGCGCTTTGCCGGCGATTTGAAGACGTTGCGTGTCTCGTGGACATTGCAGCCCGATGGCGACTATACGGTGGCCGAGTACAAGGTCGATCTCGCCCCGGGGTTCTGGGTGCCCCGCTGGCTGGTGCGCGTGGCACTTCGCCACGACCTGCCGAAGATGCTGGGTGCGTTGCGCGCCCGTGCGGAAGCCATTGAACATCATTGAGCCGACGTGCCGTCGATTGCTCGCAGCAGGCGGCGTGTACGTGCTGTTCTGCCTCGCCGCATGCGACAAGGAGCACGAGCCGGAGCCGCCGCCGCGCGCGAAGCAGGTGTTTCATCTGAACGCCTACGAGAAGGACTTCGGCTACTCGCAGGCGGTATTGATCGACAAGACGCTGTATATTTCCGGGTCGGTGGCCGCCGATGAGATGGGGCGACTGGTGGCCCCGGGCGACATGGCCGGCCAGATGCGCGCGGCGTACACGAACATTCAGCGCACGCTCGCGGCGCATGGGGCGGATTTCGAAGAAGTCGTCAAGGAAACGATTTACACCACCAACATGGACGCCTTGTTGAAGGCGTCGGATGTGCGCTTCGAGTATTACAACAAGGAGATGCTGCCGACCATCACCTGGGTGCAGGTGCAGCGCCTGATGGATCCGGGGTTTCTGGTCGAGATCGAGGTGGTCGCCGAACTGCCGTAAAAACCCGGCGACTTCAAGTATCCTAGTCGACTGGCGCCGATTCGCGCCTCACAGGGATTTGGTTTTGCGTAATGCCGTCGACAAGAAATTCGAGCGCCGGGTTGCCGGACTCGTCAACTCCGGCCAGCGGGGGGTGCTGCGCGGCGGGCGCAAGGGCGTGGAGCGCGAGTCACTGCGGGTGGTCGCGGACGGTGAGATCACGCAGACCCCGCACCCCCCCGCCTTGGGCGCGCCGCTCACCAACGAACACATCACCACGGACTTCTCCGAATCGCTGATCGAGTTGGTGACCCCGCCGTTCGGCGAGACCTGGGAGCTGGTGCAATATCTCTGCGACATTCACCAGTTCGTGTACCGACATTTGGGCGACGAACTGCTCTGGTCGACCAGCATGCCGGGCCGCGTCGAAAACGATGCGCGCATTCCGTTGGCCCAGTTCGGCGGTTCCAACATCGGTCGCATGAAGACCATCTACCGCCACGGCCTGGGCGTGCGTTATGGCCGCGTGATGCAGGCAATCGCCGGCGTGCACTACAATTATTCGTTTTCGCCGGCGCTGTGGGATGTGCTGGGTCATGTCAATCAGTCGACGCTCGCGCCACAGGACTTCATCTCCGACCAGTATTTCGGGCTGCTGCGCAATTATCGGCGCTATGGATGGCTGATCCTCTATCTTTTCGGCACCTCGCCCGCGGTGTCGAAGAGCTTCTTCCTCGGGCGCGCCACGGAGCTGCCCGAACTCGACCGCGACACCGTGTACGAGCCCTATGGCACCTCGCTGCGGATGAGCGACGTGGGCTACCGCAACAAGAATCAGGCCACGGTGAGCGTGTCGGTGAACAGCCTGGGCGAGTACGTGCGCGACTTGTCGCGTGCCATCAGCACGCCCTACCCGCCCTATCAACAAATCGGCGTGAAGGTGAACGGCGAATATCTGCAGCTGAACGCGAACATTCTGCAGATCGAGAACGAATACTACAGTTACATCCGGCCGAAGCGGATTGCGCGCTCCGGCGAGCGGCCGACCAAGGCGCTGTATCGGGCGGGCGTGGAATACGTCGAGGTACGTGCATTGGACGTGAGCGCGTTCGATCCGGTGGGCGTAAACCAGAACAAGCTGCGGTTTCTCGAGGCCTTCCTGGCGCTGTGTTTGCTCAAGGAGAGCGAGCCGATCGGCCGCAACGAGCAGGAAGACCTGGATGCGAATCACTTGAAAGTCGCGCGCCGCGGCCGGGAGCCCGGGCTGACGCTGAATCGCGAAGGCCGCAGCCATCCGATGGCCGACTGGGCGCGAGAACTGCTCGATGCCATGCAGGGACTATGTGAAATGTTGGATGAGGGCGAACCCGGTCGCCCGTACGCCGCGGCGCTCGAACAACAACGTGCCAAGCTCGACGACGTGGCGCGCACGCCGTCGGCACGGCTGCTCAACGAAATGCGTACTAGCGGCGAGTCCTTCATCGACCTGTCGCTGCGTATGTCCAAGCTGCACAAGGACTACTTCCTCGATCTCTATCCCCCCAACGAGCGGCGGCTCGCGGAATTTGCGTCCGCCGCGCAGGAGTCGCATGTAGCGCAGCAGCGGATCGAAGCGGCAGATAAAATGGATTTTGACCAGTATCTCGCGCAATATCTCGCCGACTGAACGGATTCACCGTTGTGCCCGTGCTGCGGCGCACAATGGGAATGGGGAGTTCCTAAGGATGGGAAGGGTAACCTAATGTTGATTGCCAATCGCGTGAAGATCGAAGATCTGCCGGATTTGCCGCACTCGCGACAATTAAAGGCAGGCTTTGCCTGGCTCACGTTCGATGCCGACCTCGAGGCGGAATTCCGGCGCTCGCATCTCGATGAGAACTTGCCGCACATCCGCATCAATCTCTGTCTGGCGCTTGCCATCACGCTGACCCTGTCGGCGATGGAGGCGCGGCTCCTCGGGCCCAGCCTGATCCGTGTGCCCAGTCTGATTCACATCCTGGTGATGGTGCCCGTGCTGCTCGTCTGCCTGGCGACGACTTTTTCCGCGCAGCGGCACCGGCTGTACGCGCTGTGCGCGCCGGTGGCCTGTGCATCGCTCGGTTTGAGTGTGCTGGCAATCCAGCTCATCGTCTTGCTCGCCGGCGTGTCGATGTTCTTTCCCTGCCTGCTGCTCACCAGCATGTTCGTGTACTTCATGGGTGGCCTGGTGTTCTATCACGCGCTGGCTGCGAATCTTTTGGTCTTGTTTGCCTATCTCTGTGCCGGCATTGTGCTGCGGCTGCCGGCTCAGGCGTTCTGTTACGACGCCATGTGCCTCGGCGCGGCGAATCTGTTCGCTGCCTCTGTGGTCTACATGCACGAAAAGACCAGCCGTCTGCGGTTCCTCGAATCGGCGCTGCTCCGTGAGATGGTGGCGCGTGACGGTCTCACCGGCATCCGGAACCGGCGCATGTTCGATCAGCACATCCCGCTCGCCTGGCAGCACGCGGTGCGCGAAGGCCGGCGTATTGCGGTGGTATTGATCGACGTCGATTGCTTCAAGCATTACAACGATCGTTACGGACATCAGGCGGGCGACGAGTGCCTGCGCGCGGTCGCGACGGCGCTCAGCCGCAGCGCGCGGCGACCGCGCGACTTCGTGGCCCGTTACGGCGGCGAGGAATTCGCGGTCGTGTTGTACGACGCCAGCCGGGAGTATCTGGCGGAGGTGTTGACGCGGATCCAACGATCGATCGCCGACCTCAACATTCCGCACGACGCCTCGCCGGTGGCGGCCCGCGTGACCGTGAGCATCGGCGCGGCCTTCATTCTGCCTTCCGCCAACCGCAGCTACGAGGGTCTGATTCAGCTCGCCGACGAGGCGCTGTACGGCGCCAAGGAGCAGGGCCGCAACGGCGTCGTCACGCTGGACGCCGAGTACCATATGCTGCGCACCGGACGGTTCGCCAAGCGTCGCGCGCTCGCCGGGGCAGCCAATCGTTGACGCGACGCCACGGGTTCGGCGGCCCGCCTTTCAGGTGCGGTAGATGTGGACTTCGGGTCCGCCGCCGGCCTTGCGGCTTGCGCGGAACATGCCCTCGGCATTGAATTCCATCACGATCTCGCCGCGTGCATCGATGGAGATCACGCCGCCCTCGCCGTTCATCGCGGGCAGTACACCGAGCACCACCTCGCGCACCGCCTCTGCGAGCGTGCTGTTGCCATAACGCATGCGGGCGCCGATGTCATGAGCCACGGCGGCGCGAATGAACACCTCGCCATGGCCGGTTGCCGAGACGGCGCAGGAGCGGTTGTCGGCATAGGTGCCGGCACCGATCAACGGCGAATCGCCGATTCGGCGGTAGCGCTTGCCCGTCATGCCGCCGGTCGAGGTGGCGGCGGCCAAGTCGCCGCGCTGATCCAGCGCCACCGCACCCACCGTGCCCACATGGGCGATGGTGAGCGCCGAGAGGCTGGTATCGCCGCTGCGGATGCGCTCGAGCTGACGCCAGCGGGCCTCGGTGAAAAAGTAGCTCTGCGGCACGAAATCGAAGCCGCAGGTGGCGGCGAACTCCTCGGCACCCGTGCCGCTCAGCAGCACGAAGTCCGATTGCTCCATGACCGCGCGCGCCAGTCTGACGGGGTTCTTGATGCGGGTGACCCCGCAGATCGCGCCGGCCCGCAGCGAATGGCCTTCCATGATCGAGGCGTCGAGTTCGTTGTGGCCCTCGAGCGTGAACACCGCACCATGCCCCGCATTGAACAGCGGATTGTCCTCCAGCAGCACCACCGCGGTCGATACCGCGTCCAAGCTCGTGCCGCCGGCCTCGAGCACGGCATAACCCGCGTCCAGCGCCGCCGCGAGTCCGGCCCGGTAACGCAATTCTTGATCCGCGGTCATTTCCGCGCGGGGCAGCGTGCCCGCGCCACCGTGTATCGCCAAACCGTACATCGCGGGTGCGTTCCTCTGGTCCATGGCCCAGGTGAAGGCTATCATCAATTGCCAATGAATCCATTCCCAAAAGACGGCGCGATCAACAGCCTGCTGATCGCCAATCGCGGCGAGATCGCCATTCGCGTGATGCGCGCCGCCGCCGAACTCGGCATGCGCACCGTCGCCATCCACTCGCGCGAGGACCGCTTTTCACTGCACCGGACCAAGGCGGACGAGAGTTATCTGGTGGGGGATGGCAAGGGCCCGATAGACGCGTATTTGGACATCGACGACATCGTGCGCATCGCCGTCGAAGCGCGCGTGGATGCAGTTCACCCCGGCTATGGCTTCTTATCCGAGAGCCCCGAATTTGCCGAGGCCTGCGCCGCTGCCGGGATCATCTTCGTAGGGCCGCTGCCCGACACCATGCGCCGTCTCGGCAACAAGGTCGAGGCCCGCAATCTGGCCGCCGCCGCCGGCGTGCCGGTGATGCCGGCCACGCCGCCGTTGCCTGCGGACGACGCGCAGGTCTTGGCTATGGCCTACGAAGTCGGTTTTCCAGTGATGCTGAAGGCGAGTTGGGGCGGTGGTGGCCGCGGCATGCGCATCGTCGAAGACGACAGCGAACTGATTGCCACCGTCGCCGCCGCGCGACGGGAGGCCAAGGCGGCATTCGGCAAGGATGAGGTGTACCTCGAGAAGCTGATCCGGCGCGCACGCCACGTCGAGGTGCAAATCGTGGGCGATGCCCATGGCAATCTCGTGCATCTGTACGAGCGCGACTGCTCGGTGCAGCGACGCAATCAAAAAGTGGTCGAGCGTGCACCGGCCGCCTTCCTCACCGACCAGCAGCGGCACGATCTGTGCGAGGCGGCGCTCAAGATCGGTCGCGCGGTGAGCTACCGGGCCGCCGGCACGGTCGAATTCCTGCAGGACGCCGACACCGGCAATTTTTATTTCATCGAGGTCAACCCGCGCATCCAGGTCGAGCACACGGTGACTGAGGTCGTCACCGGCATCGACCTGGTCAAGGCGCAGCTCCGCATTGCTGCCGGCGCGCGCATCGGCACGGCGCAGAGCGGGGTTCCGGCACAAGAAGACATCCACGTCACCGCGCATGCGCTGCAATGCCGGGTCACCACCGAGGATCCGGAAAACAATTTCGTGCCGGATTACGGACGCATCACCGCGTATCGCAGTCCGGCGGGATTCGGCATCCGGCTCGATGCGGGCACTGCGTACGCCGGCGCCATCATCACGCGTTTTTACGACTCCTTGCTGGTGAAGGTCACCGCCTGGTCGCCGACGCCGGAGGAGACCATCGCTCGCATGCATCGCGCGCTGTGGGAATTTCGCATCCGGGGTGTGGTTACGAATCTGCGCTTTCTCGATCAGCTCATCACGCATCCCTGCTTCGTGAACGCGGAGTACACCACCAAGTTCATCGATCAAACGCCGGAGTTGTTCCAGATCCCGCGCAAGCGCGACCGCGCGACCCGGCTGTTGACCTACATCGGCGATGTGATCGTCAACGGCAACGCGGAGGTGAAGGGGCGCGCACAGCCCAAGGCGCCGGTGTTTCCCCGCCCCCCGCGGGTGGCCTTGGGGTCTTTGCTGCCCGGGACCAAGCAGCGTCTCGACGAACTCGGTGCCGACCAATTCGCCGCCTGGATGCTCGCCGAGAAGCGCGTGCTCATCACCGACACCAGCATGCGCGATGCGCACCAGTCGCTGCTGGCGACCCGCTTCCGCACCCATGATTTGGCGCTGATCGCACCGTACTATGCCGCCATGCTGCCGCAGCTGTTCTCCGTCGAATGCTGGGGTGGCGCGACGTTCGACGTGGCCATGCGGTTCTTGAAGGAAGATCCGTGGGAGCGCCTCGCGGCGTTTCGTCAGTCCATGCCGAATTTGCTGCTGCAGATGCTGCTGCGCTCGGCCAACGCGGTGGGTTACACCAATTATCCGGACAACGTGGTGCGGCATTTCGTGTCACAGGCCGCGCGCGGCGGCATCGACGTGTTTCGCGTCTTCGACTGCTTGAACTGGGTCGACAACATGAAGGTCGCCATCGAGGCGGTGCGCGCCACCGGCCG
>Ga0116230_10001722_pt1 | contig 20975 bp, 11 predicted proteins | sample S1TSphfallax_3_FD_88678 | JGI IMG/M metagenome (GOLD analysis project Ga0116230, IMG submission 88678) | Host-associated microbial communities from peat moss isolated from Minnesota, USA - S1T2_Fd - Sphagnum fallax MG | ecosystem: Host-associated > Plants > Peat moss > Unclassified | place... | reverse complement strand
TCAGTGCATTTTGTGGAGGATGGACATGTACATTTGGCATTCTCAATATTCTTTTTGGTGCTAACGCCATTTTGTTGTTCCCAGGATCATTGATTACCTGTATGTTGTGCCACTTTTTTGTGGTTTCTAATTATCCACTACATAGAGTTTTTACAAGAATGAGAAGATAAGTGGGTGACTTGCCTTTTGAAACCACTATTTTCCTTCTATAGTAAGTGTACAGTAAAACACCAGAGTGGGGGCATTTCCAAAATAAGTGGCCTTGGACAAGGTGGTGACTTAGCCCAGTTCTGCCCACCATTTTGGGAATGCCCACCACTGCCCAACTGTGGGCCTTACCCACCATGAAGCATGAGATGAAGCTTATCATAAGCCTAAGCATACATGTGGAGGAGACTGCAGAAGTGTGAGTGATCTTATGCCTACTATTTAGGAGTGGGAGGGACCTTACATCAAGACTAAGCAAAAGGTCCCTCCCACTATTAAATAGTAGATTTAAGTTCCCTCCTTTTTTCCAGGAGGGATTTTCATGGATGTAACATGCCCTCCAAATTTCTCAAGTGCTTCACACATATGTTGTCAATCATTGGAACATATTGTTCATCATTATAAGATTCATAAAATCATTAATCCAGCAGGACCATTGTATTGTATGTCATATTATGTCCATATCCTCAATACATCATTTCCCTGTGATTTTGGAATGAGTTTCTCTTGCCTTTTAGTTCAAAGCCCTTTCATTCATTTTGAGAAACTACTATGCAAAAGCTCCTCGACGTCTCTTCTGGTCACAAATATCTAGATGTATCTCTTCATTCAGGCTTGGACACACTTGAACTTGCTAAGTTGACGATTTCTCTACCAAGGCTGTTCAGTGCACCTGTCACAAGCAAAATGAAAGGAAAAACAAATCAAAGACTTTGTTGGCCAAAAGAAAGGAAAAACACAACAAAAATGTTTGTCACACAAAAGGCAACTGGAAAAAACCTTGTCAAAAGAAGGATACCTTGCATAAACACAATACTCTAAACTTGTAAATATTAAAATAATAGATGTACAATTAATAACTTTAAATAACTTACTTGTAGGCTAGCTAGTAGATGGCCTGGCTCCAACCCGCAAACCCATTAGCAGAGGTGATGGATTCAAAATAGACCTAAAGTTATTAATCTTGGATCAATTTGCTAATAAGTTTATTAGTGGGTAAGCAGGAGTTGCAAGTGTAGTAAGTAACTCAAAAGCCTCATGGAGTTGCTTGATTTGAAACCATTGTTCATATTGCAATTCTACTCAGTGTGTTGGTAATCTTGTGGACAAGTGTTGTAGTAGATTTGGTATTGAACATGCTGGCTGTATTTGATGTTTTTCAAGAATTTGAGACCTATTAGAATTAACAAGTTACAATCTTTGAGCTTCAATTTATGTTTCATCTTTAGATCAATGTTTTGACAATGTTGAATAAATTGAATCAAAACTTTCAATACGACATAGTTGATACTTTAATAATTGGATCTACTTTGAATACATTCGTTTTTGTATTGATATGACAATTTTATGTGAACATGGTCCCACATTTGGACAATTGACCTAGAATTTAGGTTTTTTTAATGTTTGGAGATTGGGTTGATGGTACATAAAGATGGAGGGCAGACAATGACATTAAGAGTACATATCATCCTACGCACCATGGATGTTTTTTTTACCAGGTTGAAATGTTGCAAAAATGCAAGGTGATGAGAGCTAAATATGCGTAAGTGGTCATGGACATCTTGAATGAATGGAAGCAATTGTTGGAGGGGTTGATCTTAAAATTCAAACTAACAAAAATTAAAAGTGACACAAAGAGGTAGAGTTATTGAGTTTGTGAAAACTTTGAAGCATAAGTGCGAAGTATAGCCTTTAACGGCAAGGTTCAAACAAGTAAGGGCTTGCCTAGGTGTAATAAGCAAAAAGCTAAAATAAATCGTTGATTGAAGCACATTGGTGATTTTGTGAAGACATCAATAAGTGGTATATCAATTGGTCAGATCTCATAGAACTTTGACAAAAAGTTCTTACATGATTCTTCCAAGTATTGCAATTTGTGAAAGGAATTTTCAAAACAAAATGCTATCAAGAGTAGTTGTAAGCTTCTTTGAAATAAGACATTTTGGATGCTTTTGATATGAGTATTATTATAAGGGGTAGAGTTGGAGAATATGGAATGGAAAGAGACTTTGGAATGTGACACAACATGAGAAACCAAAGAATTTTAATTAAATTATTTTAAATTGTATGAAGTTCAAACTTCTCATTCATTTATGTTAGTTTGTTTTGATGTGATTCTCTTTTGTGAAAGTTATTTTCTTATTCAACTTGTCATTTGAAAAGCATTTAAGAAAATTGTTCGTCACATTTGGAAGGCAAAAACAATTGTAGCTTGTTACAAGAAAAGTAGCGTTACTTGTCGAAACATGCGATTAACATTCTCTAACCAAAGGGAGCAGTGAAATTGGAACAATCTCCAATAAGTTCTTGAGAGAGAGAAGGTGTTAGACAAGAAAAAACATTGCCAATTTTAAATGGCCCAAATTAGTCAGCATGGCAAAGGAGATAGTTTGGACCCTATAAAAGAGGCTGGAAATCTTGTAACTATTTTTACATGTCCATGGACCTTGGTTCCACTATAGTTACAAGCAGCACCAAGAAATCATCATCCAATGGCTTGGAGAAAAAAATTAACCCTGGGGACAGGCTTCCCCATTGTTAGGGTTGAATGCCCCCCCCCCCGCCCCCCCCCCCACAGCCTGATAGTCCCACCTCTATAATATCTGGAAAATCTGGAAATACCGCCTCATTGACCACTATGACAAAAGCAGATATCATCTCTCTGCACAAGCCTTGACTTATAGGCTAGTGGAAAATTTTCTTGTTTTAGACCATAGTGTTTTTGCAATAATCTAAAGCGAAGTAGATTATTGTGTCACACTAATATTCTTCATGTCTTCAAAAAGCAGTTCAATGACATGTTTTTAGAACACAGGTGTGTTCTTGTTTCGGATGATATTACAATGTATGTAAATCTATAGGAGTGAGCTTTATACCTTTAGTTTCTCTCTTGTGCTTTCCTCTCCTGTACTCTTTTAGCTGTTTGGTGAATAAATCTCTACTGGGGCCTTCCACTCAGTTTTTTTCCTTTATCAAACTGCGGAGGATTCTCCAAATCTTCTCACCACTCTAGCAAACTGCAATATCTGAGAAATATATGATATTCTTTAAAGAGAAGACAAAGATGGGGGGGTTTGTTATCGAAGGTGGGCCTTCTGATCGATCTGAAGCCCGGGCAGGGGGGTTAGGGGGCGGGACCCATACGCTCTTCTCCATACTACATCATCATCTGACCCTGGTCAAAGAATCCGTTGCTGCATAGCAGGCAATATTGCACTGCTATAGCTCATTATCGGTTCTTCTTTGGAAGGGGCCTGGGGTCCCTCCATGCAGCTCCTTATCGACCTATCCAGGGGGATGAACCTTTGACAGTCATAAAGATCACCCATGCCTAAATACACCAACAGTGGGACCTCTTATTACTCACTGCTGAATTGTGACAGGGTCTAGACTCAAGATTTGTCTCCTTTTGAGTCCTTTCTATTGACTCACAGGCCTGACACAAGATTCGAAAGAAACGCAGCTGTGTAGATAAACAACACCCCCCCCCACCCCCCCCCCACTCCACCAGATGCCTAAGTTTAGCAGACCCCAAAGAAGATTCGCAAGAAAAAGCCATTGCAGCAACCATGTGGTAAGATCTAAAATCCTCCTGAGTACCATACCCACCAAATCAACATTGATGAAGGGACAACCAAATAAGGAAACAAACAAAGGAAGGAACCATGGGCGAAGGGTGCACTGGTTGGCTAGAAGCTATTAGCACATACACTAAGTGCCTTCTTCATGGAGATGGTGACTAATGACCACAAGCTTCTCCCAAATTCTTGGCAGCAATGTTTTTAATAAGAGTATTATTGTTATTATTATTATTAGTGTACTAATAATTTATACAGAGGGTGTTGAATAGACTTGTGTGCAAGTGTGAAAAAAATATGTTATGACCAATGAAATTGCTGAATTTGATGGTCTGAATTATTTTCTTAATTATCTTGAGTGAACTAACAGTTCAATGTGCAATATGGCTTGGTAGCTAGGTTTGTGAGAATTTTACAGGACCTATGGAAATGGTAGAAAGAGACCATTATTTCCAATGTTTGACGAAATAAAGTTGTGTGTGGGCCAGAAGATGGTGTTTTTTCAGGCCACTGCGATTGCTAAACTTGGAGGTCTGACTTTATTTTCTTAGTTACCTTGAGTGAACTAGCAATTCAATGTGTAATAACTATTTACAAACAGGGTTCTTGCACATTTCTTGTGCAGTTTGTTTCTTTTCAGTTTTGTGATGTAGCTCAAGTGAGGATCATCCATAAGACAATTTTGCCATATTTGACTATAAACAAAATATGAAAATAAAATCACTTAAGCACCCTTCTATACTGTTGGCTACCTACTGGATCTTGATGTAAAATCTGGTGATTCTTAAAAAACTAATTCGAAATTCAGCAACCTAAACCCCAAAAACCACAAATTTTCTCATTTTTGGAAAATGAATTCAGTGATGGGGAAATTTTGTGAAAAAATAAACACTGCTTGGTAGGGTGTATGGTCACACACCTTGATGACCACTTTACTCTGGGAATTTAATTATAGTTGGATTGCCTAGAATGGTAGAAACTAATTTAGCACAACCAAGTAATGAGGTGAATTGCTAAACACGAACGGATTATAGGACTTTTGAACATATATAAAGAATCACGGCTTGAGTGACCCAGCACCCACCAGTGCACCATCCAAAAAATCCCATTCTGGGATTTCATAGATGGGATGAAGCTGTCCCCAGGGGTCAGTTTATTTGGTCAATAGTTTTTTTTTTCCCCCCTGAGACTTTTTTTTTTGGGAGCTCATCGTTTTCCCTCCCAGGCTCATTTTGGTTTTTTTTTTTTGGGGCCACCACCCTAACCACCATTTTTTTATTTTTGGGGAACTCCTACCTACCCCTCCAGCCTACCTCCTTTCCCGCCCTTCCTCCTACCAGCCCATCTACCTCCCTCATTTTGCTCAAGCTCCTCTCCATCGCCAATGCTTCAGATTCAGTGCGAGCGGGGTTTAGGGCTTATCAAGGTTTAGAGCTGATCGGAGGAGAACCAAGGGGAGGAGCTTAGAGTGGAGTGCTATTGGCACAAGGAGCTTGGAGTGGAATGCTATTGCAAGGAGCTTGGAGCTACAAGATAAGCTTAGTTCAAACCCGATTTTTTTCATTGCACTTTTGCTTTCTTTTTTCCAAAGTTGTAGAAACAAGGGCCACAACGACAAGGAGTTCAGCTCCTTGTCATTTTTTTCTCTTTCAAAGTTGCAAAGGCTATAGCTACAACATTGACACGTTGAGCTCATCATCATCATCATGGATCTTTTTCCCAAAGCTTCCAAAGCCACAACCTCATCATCGTCCTAGTTTTTTTTTTCCAAACCTACAGAATTAAGGGCCAAGACAACAAGGAGTGCAACCCTCCTCATCATTTTTGTTTTTTCTCTTCTTGAGCTACAAAGGCGAGGTCCATGACAACAATGAACCAAGCTCCTCCTCATTGGTTTACTTCTCATCATGCATGGTTCCAAAGCCACAGCAACAAACCTTAATCTAGAGTTATCAATTTCTTGGTTTTTTTCCCCAAACCTGTTGAGCTCCTTGTCATCTTTGTAATAGCCTACAAATATACTAGCACCACAACTCATCCTCTTTTCTTCAACTTGCTACCTCCAGAAATTGGTGTTTGGTAGTAGGAGTTGGTGTGGGTGTTTTATTTGTTTTTTGGTGTTGGTAAAAAAAAAAAAAAAATTGTTTTGTGATTTTTGCAACTTTGGTAGATGTAAACCCAAAAAAAACAAGGACTATTGGAGAAGAGGAACAAGCTTCAACTAAATTGGTAGATGGCATGGGAGGTGTCATGAATGAAAAAGGTTTTGAAAAATGGAAGATGCAAAAGCACATGCAAGCAAATGTTGAAGATGGTGCATTGGCTTTGTGTAATGTTAATGAGGAACAAGTGAAAATGAGTGTTGAGGTTGGGGAAACCTCTACAACAAATCTTGTTACAAGTGAAATTGACTTGCAAAAAATTATTGAAATGATAGTGGAATAAGAAAATGTAGCTCTTGTTTTAGAACCAGAGGAAGATGAACATATTATAGGACATGTTGAGATTGATGCAAGTGACATTTTTATTTTAACTTACAATCTACTGCCTACCCATCCTCTCAAAAAAAAACCTTCATTTTTTTGGCAAATTTGTGTTTGCAATACCTTTGTTAATTTTAGTTCTCAAACTTTTGCCCCACCTTTGTTCTCCATGTGAAAACGTGGGTGGGGCATTTTGTTTGGTTTAAATCTTTAAGCAATATCTTACAACTTTGTACGTGATATTGTTCCCTTTTTAAGGTTAGCCTCATTCTATGCAAATTTCAAAACTTGGTTTTAACAATACCCTTATCTTGAGTTTTTGTCTATTTATCCATTTTTGCAATACCCTCATGGTGTGTTTAATTTTTTAATTATAATTGCAATACCTTCATCATGTAGGAATAACCTTCATCCAAAATGTTAATTCTCACATTAGGTTTATTCTATTTGTTTTTTGGTTTCAAATGTGGTGGCCCCTCTTCAAATTGCCATAGAAGGTGTCCATTGGGCAAGGGATGCGCCCAAATTTGTTTGGAACATTGATGGGTGCAATGCATCATATACAACTAAATACAACTTGGTATGGCATTTGCAAGCATGCCACAATGTGACCATGGAGTTGGGCAAGCCTAAATGCCCATCTACTCAAAAGCTAGGCCCGAAAGTTCAAGATCACGCAACAATGAATGCGCAAATCTTAAGCAACCCTTTGGACTAGTGTTAATGGCAATGAGTAAAAGGCAATTGCTAGGGCTAGGAGGCACGCTACCTTGGAATGGGATAGGCTCTAGGGTGATTTGTAGTACACACTTAAGGTTCCTAAACCGGCACTTGTTATGTTAACCTCTAACCACATCCTTTGACTTCTTGGCATGATTGCACGGGGTGTGGGGGCCATCCCTTTCATGTGTAGGCCAAGCTAGAGCATCATGAAGACCTTACACTTGTGATTAGAATGATTTAAACCAAATATGCAAAGGCATTTAGAGGCGCTTAGATGGAACATTACTGGAAGTTTACATCAAATAAAATTATCCTGCATAAAAAGATTGGCCTCCTTATGCAATACCATGATTCAGAAATGATTCATGGTAGGTAAATTTTCACCAATCCCATAATGCTATGGATGCAACATTGGCCAATCACGAGACATATGCAATACTTATTGTATTGTGTTGTTTGTTTTAGGGTTTGAGGCACTTCGAAGGAGGTGTTTATGGCTAATGCTATGGATGCAACATTGGCCAATCACGAGGTATTTATGCAATGTTGCGCCCATGATGTAAAGGTTGCATTAACATGGTGCAACAGGGCTAATGGGATCGCATCCCCTTTTAGCAATGACACAAATAGCCAATAGTTTATCCCACTTTTGATTAGGGTGTTGTTTTGGTCTTCAAGATTTAAGGTAGCCACATATTTACCATTATGACATGTTCCCCATTTTAAGGTGGGGTTTTTTTGGACTTGGACATTTTTTGCACATTTTTGTAATACGTCACACATGTTTTTTATTTATTTAAAGCATTTTACTTTCATTTTGCACCTTCTTGTGTTAATAATTATAAATATATTTTCACATGTTATTATATGTATGTTTGACAAATTTATCAAAAAATGATTCTAGTCTTACACTCAAACCAAAAAATCTTTATTTATCCCCCAAAATAAAAAATTCAAACCTAAAAAGATAAAAATACCTTCATGAGGGTATTCTATAAACACCTTGGATTGAATTATTTTGGTTTAGGTTATCAGAAAAGTATTATTTGAACCCATAAATTTTTAATGCACATGCAATACCCCTATTAGGGTATATTAAAAATCCTTTGGGTTCCGCAACATATTTAAAGAATCCCAAAGGGGTATTGCATAACTCCAATAAAACTTAAAAGAAAATATCCTCATGAAGATATTTTATAAATAGTATCAATTAATTTATTTTAATCCAAGTTATTGGAGGGGTATTACTTGTGCCCATAATTACTCAATGCATGTGCAATACCTCTCTTTGGGTATATCAAAAATCTTTTGGGCTCCATCACATATCTATTGAAACTTAGAAGGGTATTACATAACCATACCAAAACCTACAAGGAAAAACAATACCCTATTTGAGGTGACTTGCAAACACCATGGGCTCAATTATTTTGGTTCAAACTATCGAAGGGGTATTGTTCATGCATAGAAGTACTTAATTCACATGCACTACCCCTTTTCGGGTATCCCATAAAACCTTTGGGCTCCATAACATATTTTATGGAGTTTGGAAGGGTATTGTATAACCCTAACAAAACTTATAAGGAAAACAATACCCACATATACAAAAGAATTTTTTAAAAGTATTTATTCCATGTTCACTATATCATGCCAAACATATTGATTCAAATAAATGAAGGTATTGTAAAGTTTTTCACATTGATGCTAGAATATCACTTGAACAAAATTATGGAATTTAACTGTAATACCCGTGTCATTTTGGGATATTTGCATTCACCATAAAATGTGGAAAGGTATTGCATAACCCTACCAAAACCTAAAAGGAATACAAATCATGTACCATATTGTGACAATATCCTAAACCATGGTACAAATGAGGATCTTGTCAAGTTAATCACATTGATGGTAAAATGTAATGAAACTATCATTAAAATGAAAGTATTGTAGTTAGACATCAAAACTTTGTTGAAAAAAACCTTATATCATCAATGTGGCCAATATTGCAATACCCTCATGTACATATACCAACAATTTTGCATTGGTCAATTTATGAGTTTGAAAATGTCTTTCCACAATATTAAATGTTTATTTCAAATTTCTAACATAATTTTTATTAAGATATTACATTTTTTAAATGATTTTTTAATAGATCCACACATTAAGAAATTAAAGTATATCATTATTTCATATATTGTCAAATACATTTTACATAGAGTTAAAAAGTTACATTGACCATACGTACATAATATTAATACTTATGTTTTAAAATGCAATTAAAACCCTTATTCCTATACCTTAAATACTAATTGAATCAAGTTAGGGTTATTACTGAATGATTTTTCTATTTTTTTAAAAAGGAAAGAATTGGGTCATTATTGAAACCAAATATTCATAAATAAATAAATGAATCACAAACACAATTTACACAAAATTAGTATTCAATTACATGCATTAATAAAATATACAATGTTAGTAACTTATTTTTTGGGAAATTTTAATTTTCTTTGAAAATAGAAAACACGATAAACAAATTACAATATACATAACAATGGGTTTATATATATTAACCAATTTTCATTGGTCCATTAATGAATTATTGTTGTTTATGATGTTGAAAATGTCTTTAAATTAAATTCAATGTTTAATTAAAAATTACCAAATTCAAATAATTAGGAAAATATTATATCTTTAGAAATGCAAAAAAGTATGATATCACATATTAATTAATTAATTATATCATTACTTCAATTAAAATATTTTTGAAAGACTATGTAGATTCGACAAGTTCAGTTCTATCATTTAATACTCAATGCATGACCTTTGCAACAACTTACAATACTAGTACTTGTAATAGTACTAGTATTGTTGAGGTTTGACAAAAGAGGTGCCTATTGAAGCTACTTATTTTTCTTCGTATTTTCATCATTGTTGAATAGATTGTTCATGCTAGATGACAATATATATGAAAAATTAGGGATGGTTGTTGATTGCACATTGTCTTTAGCTTTCTAAGGTTATGTCTCCAACTAGGAACCCATTTTTTTCCATTTTCTTGTTGTTGTTGCATTTTTCGCTGTTGGATACATGATAACAACATTGTTGTTCAAATGTTCAAGGTCCACTAGATGTAAAAATTGAAGAGATGTGAAAAGCTACTTTAAGGAGTGGAACCCCAAAGCTTTGTGATCTAGTTTTTTGCTTTTCTCAACCTTGAAATCATTTCCAAATTGATTGATATTCATTCCCATTACTTGTCTCTCACACAATATGAGTCCCCACTCTTGAAACCCTTGATTCTTAGCTTGCATGTGCCCCTAAACTCCCATGCGGACTTTCACTCACACTCCCATTACCCTTGACACTTGCATGGACTATCACTCACATTGCCAAGACCTTCAACTCCTACCCTAACTTGATGCATCACGTTGGTTTAGACAACCTTACTAAGCAATGCAAGTGGTGGTGTAGTTAAGAAAAGTAAGTCCTCTATAATGTAAGTTTTCCCAAAATCGAAAATGATTTTTTTAAAGTTCAAATTAAGTTATAGTTTTCAATAATATTTTCTTTGTGATTTTTGTGATTTGTTAGCTAATTTTTTATGAGCATGAAGATTACATGACATTCTTTTGATTACAAATAATCTTTATATTTCTTGTTTTAGATAGGCACATTGGATATTTGTTAAAATGAACATTCTTTGAAAGTGTGGATGTAAGCATAGACATAGGATGAATTGCCAGTTGCAATAAAAGCTTGTAGCCAAGGTTGTTAGATGGACTAAAATGTCAACACTGACGGTAATAACTCTTAATTCCTAACTCTTAATATTCCCCCACTTTTGGGATCTTTGATTGTCGCCTCACGCAGGCCTTGGGATTCTCGTATAGACTCAAGACTCTTGTGCAAACTCCTGCTTGCACTTTTATAGACATAAGACGAATTCCCAACTGCAATAGAAGCTCCTAGCCAAGGTTGTCGGATTGACCCCGCACGGATCTCACCCCCACTCTAAGGACCCTTTGACCCCCATGTGGACTCCCACCCCCACTTTTGGGACCTTGGACTCTTGCATGGACTCCCACCTACAATTCCGAGACACTTTGACCCCCATGCAAACTCTCGCCCCCATTCCCAAGACCTTGGATTTTCATGCAGACTCCCACTTGCACTTTGACCTTAGACTCCTACCTACACTTTCGAGACCTCTTAGCTCCCATGCAAATTCACACCCCCATTCTTGAAACCCTCGATTCCCACAATATGATAATATCTTGATTTTGAATTGATTAGGCAAATGATTTTGAAAGGTTTTAAGACTTGCATATCGTTTCACTATACATGTTTAAATTTTTAGTTTTCATGAGGTCATTGCATTTCAATAAGTACTCAAAGAAAGCCGCAACAAAAAAATATAAAAATAGATTACAAAATCTAACCCAAATTTGGGTTCTCAAAAACTCTCTAAATTGGTATTGCTCATTCAATGTTACACACACTAAGCAGGGCATTGCTACTGTCTTCAATGGGTTGATGATTTCTAGAAAAAATTCATGTAATATAACAACCACCTTTGATGTAAAGGATGCATGAAAATGGATACAAAATTGTGATTAGGAAATTATTTTGGATTTAACTTTTTGTAGATTGATAATATCTTAGTTTATAATCATCATAAATGGAAGGATTTAAATAATGGATCCTAGGTAAAATAATGTTGCATCCATTACAAGATATTTACACACCATAGCCTAACTAATGAACTCTGTTGCTACTTTGAAAGCATTTGGAACACAAATTTTAAACAACCACAATTGGAAGAAATTTCAAGGTTCTAAAAGCCTCATTTGAATAATGCACCTCTAAATAATACCCCACCTTTGGCCCACCTTCCTCTTCCATCAAATGTTCAATTAAAAATTCTACCAAGTTAAAATAATTATGCAAACATTATATCTCTAGAAGTACAAAAATATATAATTTCACACATTAATAAACTAAGTATATCATCATTTAGTACATCCTAAACTAAAATTTACATAGAATTAATTACAAGGACTAAACTTACATAATATTAGTAGCTTATATTTCAAATTCAATTAAAATATTTCAATTTGCATAGAAATAATATTCAATTACATGCATTATCTTTTGGAATTTCTCAATTTTCATTAAAAATAAAATTTACAAAAAAATTGCACTATACATAACCATGGGTTCATATATATAATCAATTATAATGTTATTTTAAATAGATATGAAAACATTTATATGTATTAAAATGAAGTAACAATATAATTCCATAATATCATTAATTATATATAATTTATTAATTGATATGTTATAAATAAAAAAATATTTAGACCAATATTTAAGCCAATATTATACATCATAAAAAATAAAATTTACATAAGGACTTGTGTTATATCGTCATAAAATTAAAAATATTATAAACCTATTATATAATTATTTTAGGCTAAAAAATTATTTATTACATGTCAAAAAAGTTTTAAATAAATTTTCAATCATACATAGGACTGATATATGGGAGAGATCATTTTAAAAAGTAAAAAATCACATGTTGTAATTAATTTTCGAGAACGCGCATTAAAATCTTATTAAAATTTTATAAAATTGGAAACTTTATGTTTTTATTTTTTGAAATGAGTTTACAACTTTAAAAGGGAAAAACATAAATATGTACATCATTGAAAAAATGTTAAGCACACTTTTTAATTTATTGATTTTGACAAATTTTGAATTTTAACATTAATTATTAAATTTAATCTTTAAACCTTAAACCTTTGTACCATCAATGTGACCAATTTTTCATCATGTTCATTTTTATATATGTTAAATCATATTGTAAGGTGAATAAATATTTTTGAAAACATGAATTTCATGATATATTGGCAGGGAATCAATTATTTAAAAAATAACCTTTTGTTTCATGGTTTAAAATATTATCACAATATGATGTAAATATTATTTTCTTTTTAGGTTTTTGTTGCAACCCTAACCTTGGGCTCATGACCAAGGTAAGGGCGTGCGAAGGTGAGGGCCAATAATGAAGCATGGGAGTCACATTTCATGTTGTTGAGAGTCTGGGAGATTGTGAAGGAATGAACCCCACACTCCCAAGTGAACTTCCATTTTAAGAGTTGGAGTCCCAATGGATTTTCAAATTTTTAGAGAGCAATTGCAGAGGTCAAAACCCATTGGATTAAAGAGTTAGGTATATCATTGGAAAGCTCTTTGAATGTAGATGTCTAAAATGGGCTCGCATGACCCATTTGGGTACTTAAAACACAAGTTATGGCCAAAAGAAAGGCCGGGAGTCAAATTGCTAATTTGACTCCCGACCACTAAAAGTCAAGAATCACCTTGATTTCCTTACGTGCAGGTAGCGTGTCACATAGCATTGAAAAGCTTTTGACAAAGGCTACAACTTTGTTTTAGACTTCACTTCAATCGGAGGTCTGCACACAAAATTATGGGATTCCAAAATCATGGGAATCCCAATTTTGGGAATTTCGAAACTCTCACTTGGGTGTCCTGGGACAAAATGACATTTGGGTGTTGGCCTCATGGCCATGCACAGAGAATAATATAAGGGGGGAAGGTGATGGTTTTTTTCCAAGTCTGAATCGTAATGAGTTTTGTGAGTTTGTGTTTACTCATGATTTGTCTATGCACCAAAAGTGTTCTAGCTACGCACTAACCAACTTGTTATTTGGTTTATGTAGGTCTGTGTGAGTAATTGATTTGCTTGTCAATCTTCTTAGTTTCGATCTTGGAGTTCCAACATGCCTTTCTACCCTCGAAGTCCTACAAGCCAGTGAGCACGCCCCAACTCCTTCTTCTTCCGTTATCTTCACCTTTGGACTTGCAGTTGAGTCCATCAAAGAGCTTGGGGATGCGTCAATGTTGGTATGGCTATGTAATACCCCTACAAGTTTCAAAAGATATGTTATAGAGCCCAAATAATTTTTGGGATACCCAAAAAAGGGTAATGCATGTGCATTGAATGCATGAGAAATACCCCTTTGATAGTCTAGAACAAATAAATTTAGTCCATGTTGGTAGGGCTATGCATTACCCTCCAAGTTTGAAAATATATGTTATGGAGCTCCATATTGCTTTGACTATCTAGTTGGTTTACAATAACCCCCATGGAGAACAATCTTTGAGCAAGTCTTGCAATACCTTCATATAAGGGGTGTTAAATATTTTATCATCCCCTTATTTATTTTGTTGGAATGAACAAGAACAAGCTCCATGCAATACCTTCATCATTGTTGACCATTGGGCGTCTATTGGAGTGGCAACCATGTAGGTAGGTATGTAGGTGGGGCTAGGTAGGTACCTACTTAAAGCGTTGGTAGGTAGGACAATGGAAGGGCATGTATGCGGGTGGGGATAAGAGTAGCACATTTTTAATATATAGGTGAATAGGTCGGTGGGGTGCAGTGGGGGGTAGTAAGTGGGCGGGTGGGAAAAGTTTCAAAAGCAAATAAAAAACAAGAAACCGGGTGGGGGGCAGGGAGAAAATAAAGTTGCAAAAAAAAACTGAGATCAGGGCTGAGAAAGGGCAAACAAAAAAAGTTAGCCTGGGATGGCACAGGGATAGAAAAGAGAATCCTATCAGTGCACCATCCATCGTTGGTGCACTGGTGGGTGCAGGTTCACTCTGGCCAAGAATCACAATTCTTTTTGCACTGTAGTTTGAGGTTCTTGTCATATGCAATTAACTATTGTTCTCTGAAATTTTCATAAGGTCCCCAACAATCTAGCACTGGTCTGTTTGAAATTGTGATGTTACCCTATTTGAAAGAAGAGAGAAGGAGAAATATTCATGTTCCATTACAAAATAAGAGAAAAGGACAGGGGTGCAAAACCTAAAACATAGGTCCCTTCCTGTTCCTGAGATGCCAGAGGCACTGGTGGTGTAGTGAAAATTTTGATATTTGAACACCATGTTGGTATCAATAATCCATTATTGGTGTGGGGACATTACAATGAATCGATAGTAAGATTTCCTTAAAACTCATACCAGGGCATTATCAGCAGGGTTTTCTTTTTTAATTTTGTGAGGTAGGTGGACCAGCAATCATCCAGAAGAGCACATAGCCAAATTTGGCTAGAGTTCAGAGAGAAAAATAGATTTTTTTTCAAATCTGCTATATACTGACTACTTACAAGTGTCTATGGTCTACATATGGTGAGCTCAACATTGTTTTCCTCGAAATATGGCAACTGAGGGCATTTTTTTCCAGAAAACATATTTTGGACAGGTTGTGACCTCTTTTTTATGTTGCCCAAGTGGCGAAAATTTGCTGCAAAAAAAAACCCCTTGGTATCAGATTGTTTTGGTATTTCTAAATTCATTATGTATATTGATATTATTTGCATAGTTGATTCACATCATTAAATGACAACAACAAGCATATGGAGGTATTAAAACTCCATGTACAACACTACCAAAACTTGATCTCCACTTTTCTCATCAAAAGGGCCACATGCATACTCTGCCATGTGCACAAGCAACTTCAAATTTCAGCATTCAAGACTGAGAAACATACTTACATCTAACTCTTTTCTCACAAAATGACCATGCATCTAGTACGAGCTACCGTATTTTCAACCACCTATCAGACAGGTAGGGTAGCACCCAGAGTATTCGTAAATATTAAAATGTTAGGAAAATACGAATATATGCTAGGTCCTGGTGCATAGCTTAGACCAAACTTCTTAGGTACTTTATACAAGCAAATATACCAGTTGTTATACCACTTTCTTGTCTATAATACCAGCACAACACTGGCTATTCACATCTGGAGTCTGGATGAGTAAAGTAATTATTGCTATAAAAGAGTCCATAATGATAATCCATTGCATTAATGGTCATCAATAAACAAGTAAAGTGATAACGTAGTTTTGTAAGATGTTGTAACTTATTGATTTTATTGAGGTATAATAAAGGTTTTATATATATATATGTGCTTTATCTCTGATTCTGCAGCCTTGAATCTTATAACTTTTCAGGAAGGTTATATTTTGTGACCAATCCTCTTCAATTGAGACCATTTGGGGAGTTGTGCACAACAGATGCATGTTCATTCAATGCCAAGTTGAGTCATTTTGCGACTGTATGCCACCTGTGAAACCGTAGAGGAGAAAAGGCATTGAATGGTAGACCCATAAGCCAATAAATTGGTGCTACTTTGCATTGAATGTTAAACCTTTCAATACGTCAATTTTCAATTGTTTGAATTACCCATGTGGCCATAATTGAGTTAAGGCATCATACTTCTGTTGACTTGTAATGAGGTAATATAAAAAGCCCATTACACATCTGCTTATTAGTCTTAATAGTGGCTGTTGGATAATTCAAATCGGATATTCTTAACCTAAGTCATGAACCTTTCAAAAACTTTGGTGTAATTCAATACCATAAAGGTATGTCTGTGTGAGGTGATGCATGAGTGTGTCAACTTTTCACATGAAAATCCTGACTAAGTGAGTAGGGACCACGTAGATAATGGACGAGTGATAGTTGTGGAAATGTGCCTTAAATGTACCTTAAATATACCCACCAATTCAACGTGAATTGTTAATGATTCAAACATTCACCCAAGTTAAATACTTTTCAAAGTTACGCATTTTCTTATTTTCTTCTCTTTTAGTTAGTATACAGAATAATTTGGGTTTCCTCAGGAGGAGGTCTCCATAACAAACTTGTTCACCCAGCTATTCATTGAGGGAAATGTATTAGCGTAGGTTGCATGTAAATCTTCAATGAGACAAAGTTTACTTTGAGAACTGGAATATACGACAAGAGGTCATGTGATGTTCTAATAAACTCAAGAATATTTCACAATGTTTTTTTGCACACTAAAAGTTATTGTCCAATCACAAAACCCATCCTACTTTTTAATTTATAGTTGCATCTACAGTAAATAAAGTTGACAGATCTGCCTTAAATATGGGGTGTTGACTGTTGAGGTAGAAAGAAGAGAAGTCATTGCAGAGAACACAGTTTATAGTTTATACATGGACCATACCATCTGAAGACTATAAAAACAATACAAACATGCACACACACACAACGTTCAACTACTTTACGTATGTCCAGAGCACTTCAACAACCCCTCAACCTTTGTCATAAAAAGCTTTGTTGTCCAAACGAGATGCAAGTGATGATGGTAATGGCATGATGTGGATGACAACAAGTTTCACATTGAATACGGTGGATGTATTAATATGTTGACCAAACATTGAGACAAGGCATCAATGGCATTTTGATAATATATTGCAACTAAAGGGTGATTTACTCTAGAAAGCTTAGGCTTGGGGCCACAAAAATCTAAAATTGTTCATTGCTGCAAAGCATGAAGAGTGATCAGTTTGGGATTAGGGGTAATTTGAGGCTCAAACAAATGGCCTTGATAAATAAAAACTTGTTGAAATCTTACATGGACTGCCATGGATAATGTTGCTTGGACATTTGGGTAATTTTTTTAGATCCATCTCAAAGCCTAACGAAAATAGTGACAGCCTAAGGGTCTCAAAAAATCTCAAATGTTCATCTATGAATTTTTTTAATGTTATTTTTTAACATAAGGTAAAAGGTAATGGGAATTTTGGGCAGCTTCCGCCCTGCTCCTCCCAACAAGATTGTTGCCCCTTCGATCATAAACACAATAATAAAAAAGGATCATTTCTTTATTTATCTTCCTTAAAATCATAAACAGAATAGTATAAAGCATGATCTCTTTCCTCTAATCATTTTCTTAGCTCCTCAAGGCATTGCAACTTTTTGCACTATAGTTGTTTGTTGATAGTTCAATTTATTGTTGGCTTTTTTTCACAAGTTTTTTTTCACTATGGGAGACTATTCAGATGATGAAGATTACTGACAATCACAAGGGTGGAACCAAAATTCTCAAGAAATGTGGGTTGCCCTTTCCATGGCTGAAATTTTAAATCATGGCCTTCTTTGAAAATGTTAAATTATAATGCATTTCAATGGGTAGGAAAGAATTCACTATCTTCACATGTAAGGATCCTTGTAGTGACAAGAATGCAACTTTTTTTGGAAAGAAACCACCAATTTTGTTCTCATGAAATTCATATTTTGTGGACAAAATTTTAAAAAATTGTGAGGAGCAAAAAGAAAAAATGAGCCATGAGAAAATCATGTGTTTGTTCTTTGGTATTAATTAGGTTTACACTAGGAACATTTCTTGAGCCAAGGCCCATGTGTTTACTTGTGATCTCATCCCAAAAGCAAGGTACCATGAGGTTCTATAGGCCATGGCCCAAGGGTTTTAATGTAAACCACCCCAAAGTAATTTTCCAATTTGTGCTAAACGAAAAGAGTGAGCATGGACAACCTTATTACTTAGATGTCTTGGGAAAAGAAGACAACCCTCCACACCAATATTGGGTAAGTATATCAATTTTAATATATCAATTAGGTAAATTTCAAAAAGTACATCAATTTGGTCAAGGTTTATACATTTCAATTTTTTCCAAATTGGGTAAGGGTATACAAACTTTGCAAAATTATCAATCCATGTAATTGTAAAGGCATATGTTCATCAATGTTCATAGGGTAAGGCTAGGGTTAAATATTTTATCATTTATACTACACATACTATGCAAATGTAAGTTGATAAGTGTACTGTGAATAGAAATATTTAAGCAAGTATGGCATAGTAGTAGTTCATAAGTTTAGAAATGGAGAAAGACAATTACTTGCATTGCAAATATGAATATGTCAAATTCCAACCATACTATCCACAGAAATAACAAAAATGAAATGAAACCAATCAGTAGGCTTAAAAGCATTCTTATGGCAAATGGTAATAAAATTTAAAGGGGTTCCAAGACCATATGATAATTTGGTTCAAGACAATTAATGGACGAATAGAAATGAAATGCCATAATTAGAATAGTCAACACCACAATTTGAATAATTCCATCATAAACACAAGAATTGCAAATATATGGAAATGCATAGACGCTCTATAATGATAAAGTAGGCATATACCCTTGTTTTACCAGCTTCAAAACAATTACCCTCACCAAGGTATGGGTAAACCTCAAATTTATATTAGCCGGGTAGAATGAAGACAAGGTAAGCTGAAATATTTACCACCTGGGTATGTCAATTGAAAATGAAACAAAAAAATTTACCAGCTGGGTAAAGTATGCATTTACAGTATATGTAGCCATGGGTACATCAGGGTAAAAGAGTTACCCACCCATCACCTCCAGAGTCCACACTGCCAACTTCGAAGCTGGACTTAGAGAGGACTGTGTAATTTTGTTGTTTTATAGTCTATCACATTTTGGAAAAGGAAGAGCAACAAGGCATTACAAACACACTGGCCCTGCCAATAGTTAAGATGTTGTACATCTACCTACTATGTCGACACTCTAAGCACCAAAAAAATCCGTTCCAATCTAAACAGTCTAAACACTTTCATCAAAGAAACAGGTTCACCAAATGTGAAACCGGCTCTAATAAGGTAAAACTTCCAAAAGTTGGATCCAATGCTATAGTCCCTGTCCCTGTGGGAGGCAGGGCCGAACAAATCAAGGCCTCTCAGAATTTAGAGAATAAGCATTATGAATTGAACAATGGTCAGCTCAATCTCAGGGCTTGTGGACATTGTCTGGAGGATTAGTTGTTCATAGGCAATTTTAATTTGATAAATCTCAATCTGAGTTTGAGGCTTCTCCAAATCTTGGAGCATAATGAGGGAGGAGTTGCCAAAACTTTGTAACTGCAGAGAGTGCCCATTTCCACTTTTGAATGCAAGCAAACATTGGGAAGCCAAGTGCTGTGTTGGATACATGGCCTGCTCATTGGTATTAAGTTAAGGCCTATATTTTGTAATTGACCTTAAACCACCATAATTGCCTTGCCTGTACTCAAATATACAAGAAAAACTTTCCTGTTTGAATCTATGCCTTTCCTTCATGAAGGGTGTTTTTTTCCCTCATTGCACCTCCATAAAAGCACAAAAATTAGTGCCAGCCAAAGCTAGCTTGGACATGCCCACTCAGGTACACTATATGTTTGTACCTTGCTCCAGAATCAGGCAGGCAAAAGACAATGCAAATCCAAATCCGCACATCCTGCAATTTTTGGGAAGAAAAGCAATGTTTTTTTTGGAGCCAATATTAACCTTTTTTAACCTGAGATTTCAGGTTGCAACAAACCCCATAGAGGGGCCCTATTTTGTTTCCTGCCGCACTTCACAAAAGGGCAACCTGATACCAATCTGAAATCCCCTTTAAACTGGTCTAGACTTCATGATGTGTAACTACTAACTAGTGTGCACTCAACAATGAGCATTTGCAACTCTCAAGTTTCAAGTCTTGGGCACAAGGAGGAGGAGGGGAATGTTCACATTTTCATTTCCCTTCATAACACTATTACCAAAGCAGGGTGCAATTTACTAGCTTAAATCATTATGGGATCTTAAAATTGAAATATTTCATTGCATTTTATTGATTTCACCTTAATGAAAGTTATTTCATTATAATATCATTATGTAAACATCATGTTTCATTACTAGTTAACATAATTCATTATTACAATTTATTATACCAAATAGGTTTATTTTTATGTTTTTTAAAATATTCTATCTATGTTACTTTAAGATATATCCTATATTATTTTAAGTTATTTTAGTTATTCTAACTTATATTTTATGTTATTATATGCTATTATAAATTATTTTACCCTAAATTATTATATGTTATTTTATCTTAAGGTATCTTAACTAGTTTATTATAAGCTTTTAAATTATTATAAATTAAATTATTCAACTAACTTTAGGTTATACCTTAGGTTATTTTAATTTAAATTAATATATGTTATTAAGTTATACTTTAAATTATTCAAGGTCATTTTATGTTATGTTATTATAAACTATTTTATCATCAATATAATAACTTAAAATAATTTAAAATA
>Ga0116230_10001719_pt1 | contig 20996 bp, 12 predicted proteins | sample S1TSphfallax_3_FD_88678 | JGI IMG/M metagenome (GOLD analysis project Ga0116230, IMG submission 88678) | Host-associated microbial communities from peat moss isolated from Minnesota, USA - S1T2_Fd - Sphagnum fallax MG | ecosystem: Host-associated > Plants > Peat moss > Unclassified | place... | reverse complement strand
ACCTGGACAAACAGTCTAATGAATCACAGACTTGTAATATTACTCTTATCAGTCTCATGGCTACCATAGAATGTTTTAAATTTTTTGTACACGTCAGTTTCAAACCATCAGATTGCATGACAAATTAATACCTTTACACTTCTCCTTTACAAGGAAGAGAACCTTAAAATCAATTACCGATTAAATAAAATAATTAATATTGCTCAGCAATATTGGTTCCTGTAATTCTGAGATTGAATGTACGATTACAGTATGGCCACACTTAATGTTAACTCCAATGTTAGGTTCGTGTTAAGAATGTTAGAATTAATCAGTAGTCTTTGATCATATACTCTGAAATTATTAATAGTGTGGGTGGGGGAGGTGACATCGTGATCTTGCAACAATATGCACATTACACTTCTCCATGATTCAAGGATGTACATACTGAATTCTTACACAGATTGGAATAAAACCGCCAGGCCTGAAAAACTAGGTCTAAGAGCAAGTCACACTGCAACGGTTGATGCTAAGGTTTAATATGGATATATAGTATGTATGGTCATGGCCCATGGGTCTTAGAATATTGTCATGCACCCATGCAAATCGCGTCTGCATTGTTGCCGTAGCCACCACTACCGGGGGCCACGCACGCGTCTCGCCTCCAATAAGATAATTGCCTACAGTGGCCACCGCTCCACGTCACGGCAACAGCAGTCGTGCACAATTAGGAGGTGGTAGTTGAGCACCCTTCTTGCGCCTTCCTTCTTAAGGAAAGCACTCTTTAGTCTAGAACTCTCCGCCGCCAGCACTCATTAGTCTGGAGCTCATTAGACTTCTTATGAAGACTTTACTCTCTGCTCGCTAGCTGTGAGACTTGGACAAAAGCTAGCTAAAACTGATCAGCGTTCGTTACAAGTCTGTTACAAGTGTAGTTTTCTCTTTGACAGACGTTTAGATCAGCGACAGTTTAGAAGACACTTGGAAGTAGTTTTTTTTCCAGTTTTTTCTTAAGTACCTGTTTGGATCTCCAGAAGCTCTGGTCCTTTCCACTGTCTGTCTGGTTCTTCTGGGGTATTGATCGTAGCTCCTCCGAAACACATCCCGGACGAGATGCTGATGCCATGTATGCAAGAGCTGTCCTGGCTCTAGACGACCTCCGTCGGCGCCGGGATTGAAGTCGAATGATGCGGGTGGCATCTTCTTGTGCACACAAAAGAAGAACTGCTTGAAGGCAACAACCAGGTTCGACTACTTGTAATCCGAAGAAACTGCAGACTGGCGGAATACCAAAAGATGATCATTTCAGCATCACGTCCTGGACATGTTTCGAAGGGGCTATGATCTTCAACCCCGTCGTTGCAAGACCAGCTAGAACGCCCGTCACTGCGAATCGATTCAGGTGCGGGAATCTCAGCTGCTTTTCTTTCTTTGGAATCTTTATTGGCTGCAATCTGCAAAGGTTTACATCTCCAAGGAAGAATCAGTACTGCAAGCGTATTATTATCAACTTATACATTATGAAAGACTAACTTGGAAGAAGTTCCAATACTTGACATAATGCCAACAGCAAGCATGCAGGAGTGTCTGCAGCCAGGGGATGACGATGGTGATCTATTACAAACCAAAGCTCCGACCATCTGCATTCTATATCTACAAACAATCATGGATGATCGGTAGCTAGAGCTCTAGATCACTATGAAAGACTTAAGTTTTTGAGAACAATCAAGACCCTATTGGTATGCAGGTGAGAGAATACTTGTGCAGCTGGTGATGGTTTCTGAACTCTGAATTGCTGCCATTCTTATACATGAGCTACACAACACCTGCAGTGTCATCAGCTGCACAGATCAAGTTGTTCCACTGGGTGCAGGCTACTAGTCAGATACATCCTCTCCAATTCCAAGACGTAGATGTTGACATTCATATTGTTCTTTTAAGAATGATTCCTTGCATGTTCATGCTTTTGGCGTTGGTTTTCGCTATTGGTACATATCCAGCATTTCTACATAGTATTAATTGCTGCTTGCTAATCGTGTGAATTCACAATTTTAGATTGTATAATTTCAGAGCTTATATATGTCAGCAATTAATTTGTTTTGGGTTCAACAACTTATTTGAGGAGTTATACAATTGATTCAAGAAATTTATACCAGTTGTTTAGGGTTCAATTCACTCAAGTTCATGACAACAGGCATATTAGGTATTAAAGCTGTACAATAGTGGGCAAGGCAAGTAGGTTATAGAAGTTTGCTGGTTATCAAGGGGTCCCCTTTTGTGTAGGGTAAGGCCCGGGCCAGCTGGATGAGGGCATTTCAGAATTAAGAAGCCTAGGACAAGGAGATGGTAGCCGTGTCCACTCCTGCATTAGTGGGCTTTCCTCATCATAAAGCAGGAGGTAAACATTATCATGAACCTAAGCACGTCCATAGATAATAAAGACATCCCAGAAATTTTTTAGTGTATTTGGAGGTAACATTACAGAAGGAAATCTTTAGTCTTGAAAAGGAGAGGAGGCACATTTCGTTTTCTGAGCGGACAATTTCATTTTGAAAAGTTTTTCCCCTTCACTTGGTCTGTCTTTATGCTAGGTAAAGCCCTGGGCCGAGGGCATTACCAAAATCGGGTTTACATGGCTTATTGCGCTATGATCTGTCCAGGATTTCATAGTGTATTAGGAGGGTGCTTTGAATTCATAAGGTTCCCTCAGGTGACAGAGGAGGTCATCTTAGGTTTCTGGTTGGGCTCTTGCATTTTCTAAGGGCCCACTCTTTTTTCTTTGTGCGTCAGATATGCATTCAACATGAGACCTTGAGTTGTCATTACACACAGTGATGCCCTCAGATGGGCTCATTACAAGAATTCGACACTACCCTTGGTTAATGCCTCTAGCCTGCATCTTATTTTGGGAAGGCCTGTGTGGTTGGAGGCCCCACTACACAGGCCTTACCTACCACACAAGGTTCCTCCCACTCAAGGAAATAGGCATTTAAGATCCAAGATATTTGAGTGAATGTAGGGTGCCTTTCAAATACAAGAAGAAATTTCTGTAAGTGCATTATGAGTCCTTGGGGAATTATTTAACCTTAAAAAGTAAATTTTAGCACTTTTGTTAGGTTAATTTAAAAGTTATTTAATACCTTTTTTTTTTACACTAATTTTTTTGAAACTTGACATGCAACTTATTATCAACCTAATAAACTGTATCATGATTTCATAATGATACTTCAAAAGGTTTTTAAATCATTCTTTAATATTTATATGTATAAAATTATAATGTAAAAGGATACTTTTTTGACCTATTTTCAAGCATGCTTAGTCTTAACATTTAGTTTTATAAAAACTTCACACCTTCTTTAGGTCTTGCATAAGTGTGACATGGATTATAACATAAAGAACCATGAAATTGATGGATATCATTGAGATCATCTCCCCCTTGACAATGAATTCCAAAGGAATGATTTGAATATTGTTTACTTGTATTGTTGGTGAAATTCAAAAGCCTCTCTTAAGGCACTTGCAAAATGCTGTCATGCTCTTTGTGCATCCATTAGCAAATTAGCATCAGCTATATCATGTCATGACTATATGTGTCATGAGTTACTTAGCATTAAATATGCATGTTTCATTTTTCTTTGAGGACCATAAGATGAAAAAATATTGCAATGATGCACATTGCTATTGTACCCACAAGGGTTGGTGAGACTGAATATGTGTACAAGTTAAATTTTGAACCTATCCCTTGAAGGAAGCCATGGTAATCATTTAGTGATGAGTTCCTTAAATTTATCATAGGAAAACAATTTGTCAAACAGTCAAAATGGCAAGCTCTGAACCAGTGTTCTACAAAACCTCCCCACCCCCCCCCCAAATTTTGTGATGTACCCAGAGTGGTGAACATCCAGACTTGATGATTTAGGTAAATTTGGCTATGGTATACAAACATGAAAATGGCATAAATTCATCAGATTTCCAAAAAAGCCAAAAAAATTCCTGATTTCTACAATCGGTTTCAATAGGCCGGCAACAATATAGAAACATGCTTTAATTTGTACTTTTGTATAGGTCAATATCAGATTTTTCAAAATGGTGCACATCTGAGCAACTATTCAGGAGCTACATGTGGTCCCAGCCAGTGTTGTTTTTCAGAGAATTCTCACCAGTCTGCAACTTTTGGCTAATTCTGGGAAAAAAATTTAGAAAATTGTCAGATTCTACATCACATTCCAGTAGGTACCCAACAATGAAGGATGGTTAAGTTTTTTTGTTCTCATTTTTTTATAGCCAAATTTGGCTAAATTGTCTACAGATGATCACTGCTACATCCCATAATTCCCAAAAAATGAACAAATTGCGCTCATCTATAGTTGCTCACATAGATGCAGGCCAGCTAAGTTTGAGAAAAATACCTTTTAGTCCGCCCAGGTACTATGTGAACCTTCTGTGACAGGATGGTGGTGGTGTTACATTTGTGAACGTCCTTTGACAGGCTAGCAGGCAACCACCTACTAGAAAAGGACCCCAGAGACCACATTCTGGAGGCACAGTCCTTGCCATAAAATACGACATGTAGTGTGAAATGAAATAATGGTGCTGTTATAGAGTAGTCAATGAGAAAATCGATTGTCATTGCCAATTCTGGTGCACACTTGATGACTAGAATACTTGCGTAATAAGTGAAGGTATGGTACTTTCCAGTATTGGGTGGCTATTAGAAACAGGAAAACACCCATCAGTTCTCAGTTTCTATTTGTAGCCAAATTTGCATTAATCACCTTATGGGTGATTGCTACTTCAGCTCCATTACAAAATATGGACTGACTGGGCCCCATCCACTTTTGCTTCAAGCCCATTCAATTTGCCAGTTGGTAAAAAGGTTCTAAAATGAAAGTGCGTGAAGACATATATGTGTGGAGAGCAGTCCTTTGGAAACAACTTGACAGATAAACGAATTGTATATTTTAGGTGCAGCACTTACGGAACCTCACAATTTGCATTGCATTGTAGCAGTGCAAGGCTTCATGGCATGTGATGTTTTTAGGTAGTGCATGCTTCCAGTGAGTGCACCATTGATGTACTTCAGATTGTGTGCATGCTTTCAGTGAGTGCAAGAGTACTTTCGAAGTGATGTAGGTTTAAAAGATTTTTGGAATAATTCAAGTCACCCATTTCATATTCTTTCTTGATAGGTTGGTTCCTCACTTAGTTTATGACCAAATAGAAAGTACTCAGAGCAACTGGTGTCAACAACTTGAGACAGTAGTCGGGCCATTAACATCGTAATAATCAAGCTGGTGGTTGTGTTGCTAACTATCAAGGCAAACTCTGCCTTGGCATTGTACACAACAGGAACAGGCCAGCTGCTGCTGAGATGTGTCCATATTGATGTAAGTCTGGTAGGGACATGAGGAGGGCCGTTAGGAACATCCTTGACCTATGGATGTTAGGGACATCCTTGACCTAGGGTCGTCCTGCTTACCAACCCTGACATTCATTGACTCGTAGAGATCAGTAATGGGTTTATTATCACCAGAAGACACTTGGACAATATAGGACAAATATTATTATGCCTAGTTGTAAAGAGTGCGAATGATCTTATGTGTGTAGGTAGGTGTAAGATAGATCTTATGTGTATAGGCCCAATGCATGCACTTATTTGATCAAAATTGCACACAAATCTATGTGAAAAATCGTAATCAATTGAAGCTCTCAAAGAGCCACATGCAACCCTAAAAAATAAAATTGCAAACTATTTAAATTTCCACCTCCCACATCTGTTTGAAATTCTTAAACAAATTATTTTCTGGGTTATCAAGCCTTTAGGGGTTGATATATTTCTAGAACAAGCTCATACTTTTACATTTTCATCTAGGACAAACTTACATGAAGAGTCTTAAAATTAGGAAGGGCACATGCACCCTTCAAATTTAAGGCCTGATTAAACTCAAAAATAGACAGTGAATCCAAAAATTAAGATCCTGAATATACTGACAGTATTGTACTTTGTGACTTTGTTTTTAGCGAATAATGTTTTGCTAATTAATGTTTTGCTAATTTGTGACTTTGAAGAAGAAAAACTTTTTCTTTTTGGGTTTCCAGTGTAAGATGATTTCCAGCAGAAATTCGACGCTTTTGTGAAATGAACAAATTGAAAACAAGATATCAGCCAACCGTTATATAGCACCCATAGTGTTTGGTCACCAGGCCCTATGCCTAGTATGTGGTCCTAAAACAAGTTCTGACAGTTGATCCATGACCACCTTTCAGATTGCTCTTGGTACAAGCACATCCCCTACTGGAAAGTTTTGCCCTGAATCTCTTTGTGCACTTATGTGATAAAAATGAAACAGCTTTTGCATGAAAGGAAACTATTACCAAAATTTGACTGATTATACCATAGTACCTTTACCATTCCGGCATCTTCTTCATGTTTTTTTACTTTTCACTTTGGCAGTAGAAATAAGAACTTCCTGAAATTCATACAATAGAGGTGGGGAAAAAAATTGCCAAGTAATCTTGCACTACTTTGGCACACTGCACCACCAAGCTTTAGGGTAGGTGTCAAAAACATTCAAAAACTCTTGGCGTTGTGAGTAGCTGATTTTGAGAAAAATTGGCATTTATTGAAATAATTAAGTTATTGCCAGAATGGTAAAGGTATTATGGTATGTGTTTGTAATTGTGCATTTTTTTAATAAATAAATGAAAACTTACTAGGTTATGTATAGTAGGTTGTGGTAAAAAGTTTGATCTTAAAATTGAAATACTACTTTTTCATAACTTTGTTCAGTAATACTTCCATTTTAGAATAAGTAATCTAGGAGAATATCATCTTCTGTGTTTGCATCAACAATTAAAAATTAGGGGTAGATCAGTGGAAATTATCAGTGATATAATTGATAAATTGTCATTTATGTACCCATTTTGTATTGTAAAACAACTTTAGGTTATTGCACTTTCAGGGGAATTGTTCAGAAAGTAGGTAGTCAAACAACATACGGATATTATCACACTTACCATAAACTCATGCTACATTGTATTGAAAGAAGACAACCATTAGAAAAGCCTTCATGTTTTATCTGGCAAGAGATTTTACGGTCTAAAAGTTTGGTCTTCAATCTATATTAGTAGTAGACTTTTGATGAAGTTCTCATCAAATCATAGTTGCCATACTAACAATGTTTTTTGTTTTTATTATCTTTTTGTTTATCACAAGTGGCTTAAGGGTACCCTATGGACAGTACCATTTTTCATTTGTTCATTCATATAATTGGGATTGTATAATTTACATGCTTAATTAGATTTGTAACTTTTAGCATCAATTGGGAATTAAGATGAAAAGTTTTTAGTTGTTCATTAGTTGTTTTCAAAGAAAATAAATGAAACTTCAAAAAAGCAATAATATGGTTCAAAGTTTGAGCATTATCAATTATTTTTAATTTTATGAGTCATGGAGATTAAAAGACCTGATTTAGACACCATTACAACAAAAGGTGTCTTTGTACGCCAAGTGATTTCACTAGATTTTGAATGAATTCACTAGTTGTATTGAACTAGGATCAATGACAAAACAATGAATTCCCTAGTCTATGGTTTAGTGAATGGGGACTAATGAACTGCACCCACATTTTGTAATAGTACTGCATTCAAATTAATATTTAAAAAAAAGAAATGACTTTGATTTATTTTTTTCACTTACTAATTTAATGTAATAACACAGTAATTTAGCTCAATTAACCAATTCTTTTCAAAATGTTTTTAGATGATGAAGAAAGAAAGAGATGGACATTCAATTTAATTCACATCAATGAAAGAACATGCCAAAATGTAACTTTTCAAAAATTGTCCCAAATAAATTGTAAGGTTACATGAAAGTCTAAACTCATAATCAATAGCATATAGGTTCAGATATTATAAAACATGGGGTTTTCCATTAAGGTCCACAAATGAAAAATGAAAAAAAAAAAAAAAAACTCACTTTGAAAAATAGCTTATGACAACCAAAATGTGAGGTTATATTATATATTAAAACCAGTCCTCTGTGTCCCTCAGAACAGTGGTTATGAGTTCAGAGAACCACCCTGATAACCAATTGGAGAAGGGGATGGGAGTGCAGGAACATACATTTACAAACCCTAAACAACATATATAATTTTGTACAATACTAGATTGGAAAGTTCTGAGGTCTGATATATCTCCAATTGGGCTCTAAATTGGCAAATAGCATGTGAACATCATGTTAAATGGATCCCTCTTTTTAAGGCTAGAGCCACAGGATCTTTGTATCTTCCTTAGACAATAAACCAAAACTGAAGCATGTGGAATATGCCAGAGAGTCAAAGTATAGTCTCATTGCATCCTTGTTTAGATGATGATGACCACCCACACCCTGTATTCGGGCCTCTAAAAGTGTTTATCACATCCAACTTGCAGTGTGCATTATTCATCTTTTCCCAGCAATTCACCCATAAAATGCAATAAAGTGGACAGTATAAAGTAACAGGCTACATATTTAAATATCACTGCCTTGGCCAATCGTTGTGGTCAGCAAAATAAAAACTGTCATATTATTTTACAGGTAGTCTTGGAGGGCATCATATTGAGAATATTTAACAGGCCCAAACTGAGTTTCACACTATTTCACTTGTATACTTCATAAAAAGATACTGTACAGGCCCTTGTACTCCTATAGTGCACATGCTCTAGGTTGCAGTTGCAAAAATGTTGAAACTTTTGTATTCAAGCTTTCACTTATGTACTGCAAATTCATGCATGTCATCCATAGTTCATGAAGTCAACAAATTTGCGAAGTATAGCTTTGGTTGTGTATGCAACTTGTGCTACTAATTCTATCTTTTGGGTTTAGGATTTAAGGTTTATTAAGATTTCGGCTTTAGGCTTACTCCACGTTTAGATTCAGCACTTAGGGTTTATTAATGTTCCAGAGTTTGGGATTCAAGGTTTATTAAGAGTTAGGGTTTAAGGTTGAGGACTTTAATAGGTTCAGGTTTAGTTTCAGGGTTTATTAAGATATAGGGTTTAGGCTTAGGCTTTATTAGGAGTTTAAGGTTTAGCACTAAGGGTTCATTAAAGTTCTAGGGTTAGGGGTTTACAATTTATTACAGGTTTAGGTTTAGGACTTAGGGTTTATTACAGTTTTAGGGTAAAGAATTTTGGGTGCTGCTGCAATTGTGTGCTATCATGTGGCCTTAACATCAGCAGCAGCATTCATGTCGTCCAAGGAAGGGTAGTCAGTGTAACCATTGACAGGATCTTGAATGTAGAAGGACTCTCGTTTGTACTTCTTGAGAGGAGTATGAAGAGCAAACCTCTTCACCAAGTCCCGGTTTGCCAGAAACAGTCTACCATAGACCACAGCATCAGCTCTGCCAGACCTAATGGCTTCATTTCCATCTTCCATATTGAAACCTCAACCCACAAGAAAGCTGTTATGGAATGCCTTCCTGATTGGCCACAGCCTTTGTGTCCACTTCACCTGGGCTTTTCATTCTTGGCTCCACACAATACAGATACAGGAGGTTGAAGGGGTTGAGAGCATGGGCCAGTTGAATTCCTAGTTTGACAGGATCAGAATCTGATGCATCTGCATAGTCTGCAAAAGGGGAGATCCGAATGCCCACTCACCACAAACCAATTTCCTTTGTCACAATATCCATCACTTCTAGTGCAAACCTGCACCGATTCTCCACTGATCCTCCATACTTGTCACTTCTGTCATTCACTCCATCTTTCAGAAACTGGTCTATTGAGTACCCATGAGCTCCATGTATGTCAACCCCATCAAATCCTGCAACAAATCAAATAGAAACAACCAGCTTGGAGAACAGTTTATCCCATGTTGAGTCTATCAAACCTGGAAGATTGATCAATCACCTGCACTTCTCAGGCATGCATGCACAAGCTGTGATATGATGGACAATGTACTTAATCCATGATGATCTTGAGATAGAACATCTGTTCTGCAGCTAATTACAGGTGATGAGATCAAAAGGCAGCTTCAATGACCTACATCTATGGCATTGTGAGCTCCAGTGTGGTACAGCTCCACATACTGTGGAATCTCATCAGTTGTCAGTGCTTGTGGAGTTGAATAATCAGCCAGCTCTTTGCCAGACAGTAAGGTTACCTGCCCATGCTTGAACCGTTTGGTTGTTAATGAAACAGGTGCTGCTTCATTGGGTTGATAAGCTACAGTGCAACAAAACCCATTGAGGATTCAGAGCAGCTTCAGACTTGCAGATCTGATCTATGAATCTGTGACTCTGTTTATCTTACCCTCCATGAGCCTGCAGCCTGGTTGAATGCAAAGAGGACCAAGGTTCCATGGATGTTCATGGAGGTTGTCTGTCTCAGCAGGACAATGTCATGCAGTTCTTAATGCCTACTAAACAATGCTGAAAGGACCTGTACACAACACCCTAAATTGTGCCTAGACTATGGCTAAGATCAGCTCAAGTCTGATCATTAAACCTCTAAACCCTAAATCCCTAAACCCTAAATCTGATGACGAGATCATTCTTGTTCATGTAAGACTTCCCTTGAGGAAGCTACCAGATTCTAGAGCTTCACATAAGTAGGATCATACCGGTATGGGATACATGACCAACATGCCAGATCTGACAAAAGAAATACCCGCCCTTGTAATGGACTGCCTTCACCACAGGCTTCCAAGCTTTAACTTGCTCCCTTGTCCAGATGACAGGAGTACAGGGATAGCCATTGCCACCCTCAGTGATTGCTGTGGCTTCCGCAATCAGGAGACCACCGGGTGTCGTCCGCTGTGCATAGTAGATTGCAGCATGGTGCTGTGCCAGTCCGTTGTATCAGCGACATCTTGTCAAGGATGCCAAAACAATCCTACCAGATGGCAAAGATCCGTGCCAAATTAGAGTAAGTTTTACGCATTGATCGATCGAGAGAAACAACCAACCAGATCAAGGAAGAATCGAAAACCCGTTGCAGGATGCTGTAGGAGCTTGGATCTCACCAATATTTCTGGGATCTGGAAGAAAAGCTGAAAGTAGGGTTTAGGGTTTAGGGTCAAATGGGTAAAGACTTAAAAAAACAAACCTGTGGGATAAATGGAAAGGGCCGAGCTGATAAGGTGTGAGCAATGGCATCACTTCCTCGACATCGGATTCCTTCTTCTTATCATCACGATCTGAAGTCTTCTCTGTGGAGGCCCCGCAACATCCCATATCCGTTTGTAAATTTCTGCCAGCAAATTTCTCGAACCCAAATCTGCAAAACTCATGTAATTACAAAGTCTCTCAAGCTTTTGTATCAAATTTTAATGCTGACGATGATCATCAACGTCGTCGTCGGCACTGTACTGGAATCCAATACCAAGAATTCACAAACCTCTAAACCCTAAACCCTAACTCCGGATTGCAATATTCTCATTCATAAACTTCGCATCATTTTCATGAGAAGATTTCCCATCGGCTAGCTTCTGATCATCGGGGTCAGCTGCCTGAATTCGCAACACATGCATGCGGGCGGCAAGCCTGTCTTCTTGCATGTTTGTGAACACGTCACCTGTCTTGCAAAGGGGCGCGCAAACCCTTTGCATGGCCAACTAACTTGCAAAAAAGATTCATAAACTTCTCCTAGAAAATTGGATGTTTTTTTTTAGTATTTAATTATTAATGTATGTTGCCATATACGACTTGCATTGCTTTTTTCCTCATTTGGGGATTTCTCCACAAAAAATTAGCAAAAGTAGTGGAATTTAAACATTAAAAAAAGAAATTTCCAAAATTTTCCAAATTCCAAGTTTGTCAGAAAAAACCACAAAAATTTGTCCAAGAAAAACACTATGATGATGATACAAAGTTAATAAAGTGTTCAATAGTTCTAAAACACCTTTAGAGTTATCCTTAAAAGTCACCTTTTCCTGGGGCCCTAGTTTGACCTGTAATCCTCGTTTCATCCCCAACTTGAGTGCACGCATAAAGTGAGTGAAACAAACTCAGTACCGTGTAATGAAATTGGGTGTCTAATTCACAGGTTTTTCAAGATTTTATCTTGACAAGACTTGATTGATGAAGAATGATACCAAAAACAAAGAAGGTGCAGCTGAGGCAAATCCCAAAATGGGGGTAAAACGACTGTGAGGACCAATTTAAAGATGAGAAATTTAAAGGTTTCGTCCCCTTTTTCACTTTTTCCTGTGTACTGTTTTCAAAGAAGGTGCAGGTAAGGCAAATTCACAAATGGGGATGAAACTCCTGCCAGGAACAATTTGATCCCCTCTTTATTTTTTCCCTGCATATGTAAATTTCATCCTGACTTTTGATGTCATCCCCAGTTTTGTCAAAACTGGGGTGTGATACATGTGGGGATAACTCTATTATATTACACTATAATTTGTGGAAATGCACACCATATTTCAAACAACTACGGAAATTTATATAACTCCACTAGTATTGTAGACCTTTAATAGAATGTTTTAAGGTTTAGGGTTTAGATTCACTTTCTCGATGTTATTAAAACATTGTGCACATGTCTGCAGTGCGGGGAACAAGAGGCTCAATTTCAAAGAGGTGAAATTCTCCTTGTTCAGGACCCATGGAAAAACCCTTTTCATGCAAGTTGCTAACATATCATAAACCCTACATTCACCTCACACTACCTAGGTAACAACCTATGAAATAGATAAGTATCATATAGACATTGAGGATCTATAGGTAATAGGTTACTATGTAATTAGGTATTTAGGTACTGCATTTGGTGGCTATAATTAGGTATCTAATTACATGGGGATGGTTTGGTACATATCTAGTTAGTTGTGTTGATGATGCATCCTTTTTTAATACACAAAGAATTTCACCAGAGACTTAATCAAATTCATCTTTAAAGAGGCAAAATAGTGCAAGTTTTAAAGGGCCAGATATTATTGCTGGCACCTGAAACCAGAGGGGATGGACAGGGGATGGACATTGAGCATGATTGACATGCTATGTGGCGCTTTAGAGATGAATTGGCTAGTGGACCTCAGTAATTGGGCACTCAAGATTTTATCACTGAAATCCAGAGTTTTGTAATGTTGCATGAGTTGGCTATGTAAGAAAATTGAGCCAAATTTGGCTAGAACCAAAACATGAAAGTGATAGTATTTAATCATCCTTCTATATTGTTGGCTACCTATTGGAAGCTGATGTAGAATCTGGCAATTTATGTAAAAACTTGTTTTCCATATTTGTCAATCAGAAATTTCCACATTCTAAGTCCACTAGTCCTCAAATGACACCCATACATTGAGTAGTATGCACCCAACACCCCTCTTGATTCTGACTTCCCAACCTTAATGTTGATGTTCAAAGCAAGTAAATTGAATTTTGGTCCTCCACAGTGGAACCTTTTGCTGATAAGTATTCCTACTATGTCCCCAGATTTCTGCCCCTTCCATTAGCCAAGGAGAAAAATGGTGACCAGCAGTTTTGGAAAGAGAAATTTCATGCAGCCAATGAGGAGGCTCAGCTTGCACTCATGAATGGTCCAGTTTTTTCCTTTTTGAAGGCGGGGGACATGGATTTTTTGTTTTTTCCCTTGTTCCCTATCTGTTCCCATCAGGTTCTCAAAGTGTTCTCAAATGCATTCCCAAAGATGTTCCCAATAGCACCTGGGTTTTATTCCATATGGTTTGCCCAAACTTCAACTCCCTTGTATATAAACTAAAAAGGTCAAACCCAAAGGTGCACATTTGTTTTTGTTTTGCAACTCAAGGTCCAAAGAGTTGCTTCTATTGGGGGCATGCCCAAAGTTCCAAAATAATTGCTGATGGGCCAATCAATATGGCTCTTTTAAAAAAAAGAAAAAGTTGTGAGCGCACCCATGATCTAATTAATATGAATCACACTAGAGTAGGCTATAAGCTTAGTAGGAGCAGTGTTTTTTTTTTTTGATGAAATTTCATCAAATTTCAACCTGAAAAATATGATTTCAACCTATGCAAAGGATATTTCTAGGAAAAAATGACTCTAATTCTCCAGATTTCAAAAAAACGAATTCAAATTGCCAGATTTTGTGCTTAGCCAAGAATATGGAAGGATTTTGATTTTTTCTCCACTTTCATATCTAGCTGTAATCATTTAATGGTAAATCCTTCTTAGTATGATAGCCAATGACATAACATCAAAATAAAATAAAATCACTAATTACAAGTCACTAAAATAAAAGTCTACACTACAAACACCATTGGACTTTGGGGATTCCTGGGCTGAACCATGTTATAATAATATGTAACCATGTTATTGTTTTCTTCAATCTGAGCAAATTGTGGGCATGAAGGACCTGAATAACCTGAAGTTTCTTCAAGATGAAAATGTACAAATTTGCAATTAATTTATATTTCTGAAAGGATTCCCCACATTTGAAATTTCTGAATAGGAGCTATGATCCATTCAATTTATGGAAAATAAAATCTGGATTTTTATTCTAAACTCAATCTTCTTATGGCAAACTGGTTATTGATCCTAATTATTCATCAATGTAATTTTTAAAAATTGGATTACATTATATATATTATTCAATTTATATTTATTTTAGCAGCTTACAAATATGGTTTTTCATTTCAATTTTTGCTTAGCAAAAATTTGGCGAAATTTTCCAAAACATTACTAATTTGGTCAAACATAAACTATAAATACAAAATTTCCAAAAAATTCCCAATTTTTTTGTCACTAAAACAACACAATTTATCAGGAAAAAAAACCACTGCTTGGGGACTGGTGGACCGAGTGTTTCACGTCCAGATCCTTCCCAGGTATAGAAATTCCAATGCCATCAACCCAATGCCAGAATGAGCCCCAAATCAACATGCACTATCCAAGTTATATTTTCAGTGTGAATATTTTTATTTGAACCAGTGAAAATTGTCACTTTCGGGAAATCGAAAATTGGAGAAAAGAAAAGTAAAAACACTGCTTCATCTGATTTTGATTCTTGTCGTCTGATTCGTGTCCTGCATAATCCTGTTCATGATGTTTTTCCTTTCTGCCCTCAGCAATAAATTTACTGATATGCAACTATAGCTTTAAGATCTGATGTGGAGTAGGAGGAAAAATGAGAGACTAGAGAAAATCAGCCATGTGAGAGAGACCTGCACTTACTATGAACTTGGTGTGAATTGATAAGAACAGACGCCTTACAGTCCTTAAGGGTTGGCGTGAGTGTACAGTGAGACCCATCAGCAGCAGCTGGCCTGTTGCTGCTGTGTACAGAGTGAAGGACGTGCTTTAAATTTAGTCCTACCACAATCACCAGCTGCATTATTTTGGTGTGGATGGGCAAGCTACTCATTCAAGCTGTTTACACATCTTGCAGTCATCTACTTCGAGTACCTTTTATCTGATTCATTTGTCTGGCTGTCATAAACTCACCGAGGTACCGAACTATCGTGAAAGGAAAAAGAAATGACCAACCAAAATATTCCGTATAGAATTTGAGAGGGAAAAAGTATACTACTTCTCTGCTAACTGAGAACACCACACATGCCATGGCACCTTGGACTCATCTGATGCAATGCAATACATGAGGTTTCATGTTGTGTGGAAGATGTAGTTTGGTGTAATATCTCTCATGTTGTTGCTCTCCGGACCAATATAAGTCTTCATGCACTTTGAGTATTATTATAGTTTTTGTACAGTAAATACCAATTTGAAAAAAGAATAGAGGAAGAAAAAGCAGATGTGCGCCCATATAACAAGTGATACAAAATTTTGTGCATTTTTGTAAGCCAATACTGAATCAAAGATTTTTTTCCAAATTATCAACCTCTAAATGTTCATTTGTTAATTCTCCAGAATGAACTAAATACATGATTTATTGAATATTGAACAGTTTTTTCACAAAAAAATTCATTTAAATCAAAACAAAAAATATAGAGGATTTATTGAAGGTGATTTGGAAATTCTTAGACCAGGTAAGGTGTGAGCGAGATTGAAATTTGAGTAATTTTTGTCATTTGAAATTCAATTAAATTGCCAAAAATGATTTTGGAAGGAAAAATTAGTTCGGTAACCACTTCGCACTTGGGCCAACGACATGAGCTACATTAGTCACATTGAAATGTGTAGGGTAAGGCACCTCAACTCAGGGCTTCAACAATTTTCACACCTGCCACGAGGCCAGACGAAAATGGTGAAGCCATCCAAGTGCCTTACTCCCCTAACTATAGTTCCCCTGGTCAGCCTATTAGGGCAGATCCATACAAATGTAATCCCTGCACCCTATCCTGTCAAGGGAGGCCACACATGTAACATCACCACGGTGGATGTTCACAGTCTTTTGTGTGTACGGTAAAGGCCAAGGCACAGGTGGGACTGATCATGAGTAGGACTATCCAATAGTATACGTGAGCACTAATTTAGTAAGCTGCGCACAATCAACCCAACATCTACTGCAGGGAAATGCATGGGCTCACAAATTATGACATGATATATTTATTATGGTGACGTACCAATTCATGGCATAAACTTAAAGGAAAATTGATCAACATTAGACACGTAGACTTCATAATATTGGGCAGTATAGATACAGTTCTGAAACAAGTCACAAAAGCAAAACACAAAACCTTTCGTGGATATATTAAGCTTTGCATGTTTTAGAAAAATGGAATATATCGAGCAATAAACTTCAAAGCTAGATACAGTCATATTGGGCACCATGTAGGTAGAATGCTGATTTACTGATCACAAAAGCAGAAGGCAAATTGTCGTGAAGATATAAGCTCAATTGCAAGAAAATTACGAACACCATTAAAACAACATTGGGCACTGTACAGGTACAATTCTGAAACCGATCACAAAATCAGCTTTTAGGCAAAAGATAAATGTATAACTTCAATTGCAAGTAAGAACACATTATGAGTTCAACCTTAGCAACAGTTGAAATTAAAATGTACAAAATCGATCAGTACGTCCTCAAGTAAAACCAAGACTTTAACCATGTTGTAAGGAATTCTTAACAACACGCATGTCAACATCGTCTTCCAACCTGAGGATACTAGAGCTATATGGTTCAACATGCTTCAAAGAGTGTACCTGATGACTTGAAATGGTAGAGCTTGGTGTATAAGAAAGATAGGATTTCAGTGAACGGAAAGCTTGCATTACCTGCACAACTCTCACACTCCGTGATCCTGTATGAAACCTGCATGTACATGGTCTTGTTCTGAAAAAAGGTTAAGAGTTTTGAACATGATATATAGCTACTGATGCATGATCCTTTGCAGATCATGGCAAATGCAGATTGCAGCTAGGATTTGTATTAGATCACCATCACCTGCAGATATGTCAACTGCACTCCTGCATGCTGTCGGAACATTCGGTATTGGTTCCAAGTTAGGATTTCATGATATAGCTAAATTTCTGTTTGCACTGATTCTTTCGAGATGTGAATAGCAGATTGCATCAAGTGGGGTAAGTTATTGGCAACTGCATATTGGCTTGCTCGGACGACACCTGCCACGGAGTAGAATTATCGAACACACGTGGAGTTGCCTGCAGCGGCCAAGGATGCCTTGTTCCAACTTCATGGTTCCATTTCTTGGAAACCGGCACGAAGCCAACTGTGAACTGTAACATCCGCCAGGATCTGTTTCGGAGTGGCAACGATCAGCACCCCAAACTGTTTATCACGTCAATGTTAGTCAAACAAGTAGCTACTACAGAAAGTCAGTCCTAGAGTTTCAGATCCAAACAGGTACTCAAGGTCAAACTGCAAAGATACAGTTTCCACTCAGAAGAGCAAGCACATGAAGAAGCTTGCAACGACCTCGTAACGACATATCTGGAGGCTGATATGCGGTGAAGCTAGCTTGCGTTGCACCAAGCTAGAGAATCAAACTGTTTTCAAATACTGAAGAGATTTCGTATCAGGGATCACATACAAAAGAAGATTCTAGAATCAATAGGCAACAAAGGAGCCACTCCAAGACTGAGGAGAGCTCTAATAGTGCTGCCCTTAAAGAAGCCGTATAGCAAGGTTGCTCAAACACCACCTGTCAATTGCTGTCTTGTCATTCTACGGAGATAGTGATGGTGCCCATGGCAAGAAGGCACTCACAATATATGCATGGGTGGAATAATGTAGAGACTTGGACCTTTAAATCCGATACGTCTCTTATTATTTCCAGCCTAGTGAATCCGTATGATCGGTCTACAGATTACATCATGCACCCCACGCATAATTGTTGCCTGACTTGTTGCCGTAGCCACCATCAAGTCTCCTCCGTAGAACACGACGTATGACTGCAGCCGTGCACAAATGTTAGTAGGTAGTGTTTGAGCAACCTTGATACGCCTTCTTAACAACCGCACTCATCTAGCTCTTCTCATTCTTGGCAGCTCTTTTTTGTCTGTTGAATCCATATTAAGCTTTTGTATTGGGTTCCTGATTGCGTAATCTCTTTAATATTTGAATATAGTTCAATTCAAGCTGCCTTGTTGCCGGAGCCCTGACCATCCATGGTCCCCGTAACATGATATGTTACATAACAGCAACCCACTTGACGTTGATTCATACCGTGGTGAACAGTCTGCCAATGGTGATTCTTAATAAGCTAAGCTTGCCAAATTCTCTTTTTCAAGCTGGTTTTGTGCCAATGCAGGTGATATTTAAATCCACTTTCTAAATTTGTTCAAATTATGTACCCAGGATAAATTCATCATGTATGAATTCATCTTCCTCCAAGGACTTGCAAGGCCTTAGAATCCCTCATCCACATTTATGATTTCATAGTATGACTAGTGGCTACTACATGCTTAATTCTGGGTGGTTCTAACTTCTTGCTGTGGTAAGCAGTCAACTATTTAGCAATCTGTTTCTATCTGTACTATTAGTAGTCTCCAACCTATTTCCAGTCCCAGTTTTAGTTTTATGAATGGGGTTGTGAAAAAGTAAATAACCAAACTTGGATGTGAGAAATATTTCCGCAGGATCACGTACGGAGCACCACTGGGGATGCTCTAAGTGAGCGCCAATATTGCCAGTCTTATTATTCTAGTGCTTGAGTCGATTTCAATGTATCTTCTTTACCTTGTAAGGAAGAACTGTAGTGGTATAAAAGTCATTGAGCTCTGAGGAGTTCAAACTGACAGACAAAAGCCCGAGCCTCGAAGTCCTGCACATTGTATGGCGTCCATTAGACTGATTATGGTATTTTATGAGTTTCATTGGGCTGTTCTCTGTGACTTTGAAAATGAAACTGAATTGCACTCTCTGTAAGCTGCAATATGCTTGGTGTAATTTGAAGGTTTACATTCTGATTTCAGCCCTTACCTGTGGAACACCCAATGTTCTTCATGCTATTTCCAACTTGGATGTTCTTCCTGTTGTCAATTGATGTCATTTATTGTCAGGTTGCCTAGTTTCCAGAAAATGTTTTGTTTGCCAACTTAGGTAGATGAGATGGGAGTTAAAGTCCAGAGAAATTATCCATGAGTTTTTACTTGCAATGGACTTTAAATGTTGTGGATGTACAGGTTATTACTTATTACTTTGCATCCATGAAAATGAAACTCAAAATACCATCGTGATTAGAAAAAAAGACCCTGGCCTTCAATCCAAGCTCTTTATAAACATAATGAAAGAAACAGAGACAACACTATAGGTTATTTGGTAAGAAGAAAAAACAAGTGTACATGTAACTGAGTTGATTTTTCAAAAAAAAAAAAGACCCTGAACTTTCAGCATTATGAGTATTAAGCCTTGTACTGGCTATATATGGCATACCACATCGATACATCCAAGTGGCCCATTCATCCATATTTGAGACTGTTAGGAAATAGTTTCCTGGTCACAATTCTGACATCCATGTTGAAAGGGCTGAAGAATTGGACATCATTAAAAAGTTTCTGAATGGTACATACTAGATACTTGTAGTCTCACACTTGAATTCACCCATCCTTGCACAAAAGTTATTGAGTTCACTATATGTAGTGCCTTCAATGATGGGACTTCTAAATAAATGTGGTGCAAGTCATTATTTTTATTTGAGCATCAATGAATTAATGTGACTTAGAAACCTAATCAGTGTTATCTTTTGCAATTTACTGATGGAGGAGCACAGATTTTGATTTAACTGGAAACAAAATTTCAAGGAACTCTTAAAACTGTACCCAGTACACATAAATGTGACAACACACTCCCAGAAAAACAATTTCTTATAATCCAATTTGATTCTGTTGTTAGAAAACTGTGTTGCATTTTGACCATTTTTCACCAAAACAAATATGACTGCCCTACATAACTTACATACCTAGCTTTCTTCACTTTTACTAATGTGGCCTGTGCCTTTGACCCAAGTGTGAACCCATTACAAAATAGGGAAACTCTACATGTGAACATTGTTTTGCAATGTACTTATTGATTTTTTTGAACAGCCAAATGTGAAAGGAAATCATGCTTGGATTGAATGGTAAGACACATTCTCAACTGATTTTTCCTTCCAAAACCTGCTTTTTTGGAATTTATTTGAATTTTCAGTGGCAGAAATCACTAAAATCAATATCTTGCTCATTCTGAATCCAAATCTTAGCAAATTAATTCCATTAAATCCTGCTATCGAGATCTTTCTAACAACACCAAAGGCACGTTCCAACTCCTCCAAAATTCAGCTATGATTTAATTTAATTTTCAGTGAAGAAATCATTCAATATTCAAGATGTTGCGGAACCAAGCCCATGCACCACTCCTCATCAAGAGCTTTCCAAAGACACCAAGGACATGATCTGAAGCATCCTGGTTTGGTGGATCTCATAACTACATAACAAAACAAAACAAACTACCTTCCTTCATAAATAGATAGATATCTTTTACATAACAAAACAAAACAAACTACCTTCCTTCATAAATAGATAGATATCTTTGTAGCATGAACATTTTGTTTTTCATGCAAGAATAAATCTTGTGGATCAGTTTGCAAACTTAGGCACGTGTTTTTGTGTGTTCATACACGTGGGATTACTTTTTAAACCTATCAGGTTTTGATT
>Ga0116230_10001718_pt1 | contig 20999 bp, 26 predicted proteins | sample S1TSphfallax_3_FD_88678 | JGI IMG/M metagenome (GOLD analysis project Ga0116230, IMG submission 88678) | Host-associated microbial communities from peat moss isolated from Minnesota, USA - S1T2_Fd - Sphagnum fallax MG | ecosystem: Host-associated > Plants > Peat moss > Unclassified | place... | reverse complement strand
TGCGCTGCGCATCCTGCAGCGCCGTCTGGACCTTCGGGTAAACGCGCCGATGGGTCTTTTCGTCCCACCAGTGGCCCGAGCCGGGCACGCAATATTTCAGGAGCACGCAGGTGATGCCGCGAGGTGTCAGCCAGTCACGAAGTTCCGTGCCCTCACCGCTCATGGCCAGAGCGCGGTGGCCCCCCCCAGGGGAAGACCGCGATCGCGACCCCCGCGTTATTTGCCCTCGGCGCATACACGGTCATGTTCGCGCAGCTGGCATTGAAAGCCCCTCCTGCGGAATCCGTTGCGATTGGAACTCCGTTCGGATCAACATCGAACGCGACCATGTGTGATCCGGACGGCCTGTACCCAGGCCAAGGGGGCGGATTCTGGCGACGCAGAAATCGACGCATCGAATGACACGCAGAGCCCGCTGTGTGATTCGTCTGACAAATAAAGTCAAAACACGCAGACAGACGCCGCACGTACGGCCGCCTATCGTGTCGGCTCCATCATTACAGGAGCCCAATCATGACAACCGTAAACGACACCGACTCCGCGGTCATTTCGTCCGACAAGGTAGAAGGCGCTTCGGTCTACGATGCCGACGGCCACAAACTTGGGTCGATCGACGACTTGATGATCGACAAATGGTCCGGGCAGGTCCGCTATGCCGTGCTGGAATTCGGCGGATTCCTCGGAATGGGCACCGATCGCTACCCGATACCCTGGAACATCTTGAAGTACTCGAAGGAGTACGACGGGTACGTCGTACCGTTGCCGAAGTCGGTGCTGGAAAATGCACCCAAGTACAGCGTGAGCCAGACTCCGAATTATGATCCGGAGTACGGTTCGCGAGTCGACGGCTTCTACCAGCGCGGCTAGGCGGCCTGGGCGCAGGCGCTCAACCTGCGCCCGTCATCGCCTAATGAGTGAAATAACGCTCGTTCAATAGGCGACCGACTTTTTCATGGCGCTCGTCCAACTGCGCCTGGGTCGACTGCAAGAACTTGCGCAGTCCCGGATCGGTTTCGGCCGCCGCCATCACACGGGCGAGATGACGCTGCTCGTTGAGCGAGTCGTAAAACATCAGCAGCGCTTCACGTTCGAACGCAATTCCGGTTTTTCCGACGACCGGCGCGAAGTCCTTGGCAAGATCTTCACCAATCGATTTTCGCTCCTCACCCTCAATCTCGGACATGGCCGGCGCGTCAATGCGCATCCCGGGGTATTCCTTCGATAGTCGACGCATCGTTTCGGCCAACTGCTGGTAGTAGCCAATCAAGTCGTCCGTGACGCGACCCATTTCCCCGGGTGTCTTCTTGAACAGGAAAATCCACTTGAGTTTGGGAATTCCGTCGGCCTCTTGGTAAAGCAGGCTATAGCCGATCGAAAGCTGTGCGCGCGAAGCAGTTTGCTCGTTGGCGGGCCGCTCGTTGGGGGACTGCTCAGTTGGGGTCTTATCGGTCGGGGTCAAATGCGTACAGGCCGCCAACGTCATGAGCATGGCTATCGGGGTAAGACCGAGCAGCGCCGAGTGCCGGAACGATGAGGGTCGTTCCCGATTCATCTGCCATTCTTGCATGCCGCGCACATGAATGGCAGTTTAGGTCGGCCTGGAGCTTGGCGGCACTGCGCCGCCGCCGCCATCGGATGTGGGACTGGAGCGGGTACCTAGGTCGGAAGCAGCCTCTCCCGCGCATTGCAAGGCACGGCAACAACAACGTCGCTCGCGCCGCCTACCCGCCGATCACGGTGCACGATCGCCGTCATGGACGAAACCAAGCTTTCGTAGACCACGCGACTCTAGATCTGCGAGCGTTTTCGCCACGATTTCATATTTGACGAATCGATCGGCCGCGATATGCACGTCGGGCTGTGGCCGCGTTGCTGCCTCGGCACGGATGTAGCGCTGCAGAGTGCTGCGGTCCACGAGAACCCCATTCCAGCGCAAGCTACCATCGAAGTCGATTTGCAGATCGACCACTTCGGTCAGGGCCGGGGAAGCTTTGCTGGGAAACTGGTTGTCGATGTTGATGCTGTGGGTCAAGCTCGGAATCGTCACGATGAAAACGATCAGTAGCACGAGCATGACGTCGATCAAGGGTGTCATGTTGATATCGGAATTCAGGCCTTCTTGGCTCGCAAGTTCGGTAACCCTGTGCGATGCCACGGCCTAGTTCGCGAGTCGAAAGTGTACGCGGAACGAGAAGCAGGAATTCACGGGTGAACCATCCTCTGTCGAGGCGCGGTAATGACCCGAGCCGGCCCTAGCCAGTCGCAATGCACCGGCATTGAGCCTCGGTACGCCCGAGCTTTCGGCCAACGTGGGCTCGGCCGTGAGTCGGCCGGTCGGATCGACACAGACTTGTACCGTCACAACGCCCTGCTCCCCGCGAAATTTCGACACTGACGGGTAGAAGTCATCGGTGTTGGGAAAGCCCGTACCGGGTCCGCCGGCGACACGGCTCACGTTGGGCGCGTGACCGAACAACTGCTCGGCGGCGGTTCCCGCACCGGCCTGCACCTGGCCATCGGCTGGTGCCGCACTGATGTGCCGTTCCTCATTCGGTTCCGGCAGCGTCGGGTCTTCCGGTATTGGTATGGTGAACGCTTTGTGAATGACCTCCGGCTTTGGCAGGTCCTCGCGAAGCGGGGGCCGCTCGGGATTCGTCAGTTGCCGAATTTCCAAGTGCGGAGTCGCGAAGTGTTGGATCTTGCCGCCAAGCCCGACCAGCAAAACCGCGATGATTGCGAGATGGAAGCCGAGAACCGAAATGACGGCCAGCGAATGACGTGGGAACAAACCCGGCTCGGGGTCGGCCTGGTTCCATACGCTCGCGCCCCGAGCCGTGGCGGCGGGCGCCGCCAGGACGCAATATTCGCTTGCAATGATTCCGGTCGCCCAACAGCATCCAAGTGCGAAGCCCAAACGCGAGATTGTCGAGGATCGTGTCCAAAGATCCGCGAGCCATTCCTCTTCGAGCCGCTCTGCGAGGGGCGCAGGCGCGCGGCGCGCCGCTTGATGAATCAACCAGGGAACAAGGCCGCGGCGCGAGGTGGCTGCAGTGGCGGCTGACCCTGGGGGCTCCGACTCGGAATTGCGCTCGTTCATGCGAACACACTCCTGTTGAAGCTCCCGAACACTTCACCCGCCCTCTTGAGGCCGGTCGACGTGAGTCGATAGAGTCGGCGCCGCGGCCGACCTGCGCTGGACGGATCGATGGACTCCCACTGGCTCGTGAACCATCCAGCCGCTTCGAGACGCATCAGGATGGGATACAGTGTGCCGGACGCGATTGCTGAGCGCTGATGCACGTCGGCACCGGAGAGTTGCGCCGCGGGGTCCTCGAGAAAAGCTTCCAAAACCTTGAGGGTCTGCAGCGACATCCGAACGCTGTGGTCTTTCTTTACCATAGTTGTAAGTCTACATAGGGTCCGGGCCGCACGCAAGCCGACTTATCGCTCGCTACCTCACGCCACACCGACGAAGACCTCGGTGCCCTCGATTTTGACCGGATACGTGGCGAGATCCTTCGGCATCGTGGACAGGAACATCAGTTTTGCCTTGCCGACCGCCTTGCCGCTCGTGAGATCGAATCGAGCGCCGTGTCGGGGACAGGTTACGACTGGGCCATCCAGTGTGCCGTCGCAAAGGTTTTCCGCCATATGCGTGCAACGGCGGCCCACGGCGTAATACCCATCCTGGATCTTGGCGAGCAATAACTCCTGACCCTCGATGTCAACCGCCTTCATCGCGCCATTCGCGAGTTCCGACGTCGTCGCCGCCAGTACAAATTTCATATCGTCCCCCCATTGTTCGACCTCACCCTTCGATCGATGGTGTTTGGCGTCTTTATTTGACCCGGCTGTAATCGTACCAAACCGCCTCGATGTTGTTGCCATCCGCGTCATAGACGAACGCCGCGTAATAGCCCGGCCAGTAACCGCGACAACCCGGTCCCCCGTTATCGCGGCCTCCCGCGGCGAGCGCCGCCGCATGGAACGCCCTCACCTCGTCGCCGCTGCGTGCCTCGAATGCGAGGTGTATCGGGACGATCCTCTGCTTGTGGGTGATCCAAAAGTCGGTGTTCTTGCCAGCATTGAACCCGGCGCTCTCGCCGTCCTCCATGTCGTTCGAGTAGCCCAAGGGCTTGAGCGCCGAAACATAAAAACGCTTGGCGCGCGCGTAGTCACCAACGGCCCGAGTCGTGTGCGCGGTCATGAGCATCTCCTTGGGTTTGAGCGAGGGCTTGCAGTTTCATCATAGCCCCAGTCTTACGTCGCGCGAGCACCCCAGCATGCTCTTCGTTGTTCGAGCGCACTAGCGCCTTGCGATCAGGAGTGGAGCCTAGACGCCGCCGGCATCGAACTGTTCACGATCACGTCGGCAATGAATCGAAGCTTGGCCACGACGGCGCTTGAGAGCACAAAGGGATAGGCATCGAGGAGGCCTAGGCCGCGGGTAAGATTGTTCAGCACGTAGGTCAGGACGTACCACTCACTCAGGAGCTGATCGAAATCTCCGATCCTCGCGCGCGACGGCTTGGAGGCCTGGGGCAACGCGGGCTCGTCGCGACGATTCGGCTGCACCGATAATCCGACCGCATGCGCCGTCTCCAAGGCGTCGACCATGTGCATGACATGCGCCCAGGATTCGGCCCAGTCTTCCCAGGGGTGCGTCGACGCGTATGCGCTGATAAATCGATCGGACCAATCGGCCGGCGCACCGTGCTCGTAGTGTGCTTTCAACGCCGCCTGATAATCGACTTGCTCGTCGCCGAACAACTCTCGAAACGCCGCCAGACGATTCCCATCTCGAATCAAGCGATCCCAATAGTAGTGCCCGACCTCATGGCGAATGTGGCCGAGCAACGTGCGCAAAGGCTCCTCGTGTTGAATGCGTTGCGTCTCACGATACAGATCGTCCGCCTCCGCGACATTGATGGTAATGCGCCCGTTGTCGTGACCGGTCATCACACGACTACGATCGCCGTTGACGGTCACGATATCACTGAGGAAGTCGAACTCCAATCCGCCGGACGGATCCTCACGCTTGCCACGCAATGGCAACTGCAGAGTCAGCACATCGAATATCAAGCGCCGCTTCGCCGTCTCCAATTTCAGCCAGGCTTCGCGATTGCCGTCAACCGTCAAGTCCGGAATCGTGTGCGTAAACCCGCAGCTAAGGCACAGCGGTTCCGGATTCTCTGTGGGTATCGCCCAGTTACAGGTTCCATGGTCGGAATAGTTTGCGCAGAGACGATAGCCAACCGCGTCGTTCGCCGCTTCGCCCAGCGCAGCCCAGGTGCCGCTATCGTGTTGCTCCAGGCTCAACATCTTCATCTGCTGCGCCACGAAGGCCAGCGTATGTCCGCAGGCAAGGCATTGGGTATTCTCGTAGAAGACCAGCGCGCCGCAGGCCGTGCAGTGAAATGTCCTCACGATCGATGTTCACTCTCTGCTCGGCAGGACGGCGCGCCGGCACTCAACGCACGAGCAGCGGCAAGCCGAACAAACTAGAGAAATACCAACCATTGGAAAGGCGGCTGACAGCGCCAGTCGAAGGCGCGCTCGACAGCTTGGCGATTGCGCCCGGCGCACTCCCGCGCGACAAGCGCGATATGGCACCCGGTGCCGTATACCCAGACAGCCGCGATATCGCCCCCGGTGATTTGGACGCTGAAAGGCTCGAAATCGCGCCGGGCGACTTGTAACCCGACAACTCCGAGATCGCTCCCGGGGACTTCGGCGCCGAAAGCCGCGCGATCGAGCCGACGTTCGGACTGTGGTCCCTGCTCGCGAACGCAGCCACGGGATGATGCTCATCGAGAATGGTCGTTGCGGCATGCCCGCTGCCCCAAGGCGCGCGTACGCCGACTGCCCAGTGGTTGTGGTGGGCCGCGTACGGTGTGAATTTGACCATGTCATCAGTGAACCCCGCCGCGCGCAACTGGTGTACAGCTGCTTCGGCGCTCGCACGGGAACCGTAGATACGCGTAATTTCGGCCATTCTGTTCGCTCCTGAATATCCTGTTGAAACCGCATGATGGCATTTATCACCGCCGCCATGTCCCTCTATAGTATTGCGCATCGGGTCATCGCAGTGAAGTCAGAGACTTACCCAAATCGTTGTCAGAGATGCCGCGATGCTCATGCGGTCAGAACTTGTGCTGGATTCCGGCTGTCCAGAGATCCATGCGTTGGCTGCCGCCAACGAACGGCAGTCGATGCCGCTTCCATTCGCTGCGTAACGCCTAGTTCTGCATGACATTGACCGCGGCACCCGCCCATATCCCCAGTCGAAAACACGATCGGCGCGTTCAAGACGAGACTCATAAACATCATCGACCTCCTAATTTGCTCCTGAATATGATTTGGTCAGATTCGGCCGAAGGCGAACGATGACAAGCGGCTTCGCCGTTTTGCACACGCCGGCGAACGCGAACCAATGCTTCCCATGAGGACTGGAGGTCATGCCAATCCGCGCGCACCTGCATGCTCGCGCAGCGACTGGAGCAGTACGTCGAAATCAATCGGCTTCGTAAAGTGACGATCGAATCCTGCCGCCTTGGTGCGCGCAACGTCCTCCGCCTGTCCCCAACCCGTCATGGCCAGGAGCAGCACACTCTCACCCCATGGCTCAGCACGCACGGCGCGGGCCAGATCGTAGCCGCTGACATCCGGCAAGCCGATATCGAGAATCAGCACGTCCGGCTTCTGCAGCTCCGCAAGCGCCAGCGTCTCGGCACCGAAATAAGTGACCGTCACTTCGCAGCCCTCCGACTGCAGCAGCAATCCCAGCGAATCCGCCGAGTCGCGATTATCATCGGTAATCAGCACTTTGATCGGCAACATAGCGCTCTTGGCGGACTGTGCCGCCGGAAGCTCACCTGGCGACGGTTCTGCCTGGATCACTGACGCCGGCAACTCAATCGTGAACTCGCTGCCCTTGCCGAGTCCCTCACTCGTCGCCGTGACCGTGCCACCGTGAAGCTCGACAAGCGTCTTGACCAGCGCGAGTCCGATACCTAATCCGCCGGACTGGCCGGGCGAGGCCACCTGCGTGAACATCTCGAAGACCTGATCAAGCGATGATTGCTCCAATCCCAGGCCTGAATCCCGAACCTGGATCCGCAGGCCGGCCGCAAGGCGGCGCACCGTGAGCGAAATATGGCCGCCGGACGGCGTGAACTTGGCCGCGTTCGTGAGCAGATTGGCCACCGCCTGCGACATTCTGAGCGGATCGACACGCATGGTCAGCCGCTCCGGCGGCAATGTCACTTGAAACTCATGGTGTTTTTCATCCATGAAGGGCTGGGCGAGTTCGATCGCCGAGTTCATCACGGCGGACAGTTCTACGGTCTCCGTCCTCAGCGCGAGCAGGCCGCGCGTGATGCGCGACACATCGAGCAAATCGTCGAGCAGCAATGCCATGCGGGAAACCTGACGCGTCATGACCTGACTGCTCCAGTCGCGCGTCGCCTGGTCGACTCCCGGCGCCTCGAGCAGTCGCAAGGAATGCCGGATGGGCGCCAAGGGATTGCGCAATTCATGCGCCAAGGTCGCCAGAAATTCGTCCTTGCGACGATCGGCGCTGCGTAACTGCATTTCCGCAGTATCGCGCGCTTTGATCTCCTCGCGTAACTGACGATTGACGTCGGCGAGCTGCAATGTGCGCGACTCGACCTCCGCTTGCAATTGCAACGGGGTCCTGAGCAGCATGACGCGAGGGGTAATCCAAACCAAGGAAACCAAAGTCGCGAAGGATACAACGCCCGTGACGAGCTCCAAAGCACCGGCTAGACGATAGATCGGATTCCAGACGGTCCAGATTTCCATTGCGTGCGTCGCACCGCAAAGAAAAATAAACCCGGCAAACATCAACGCGATCCAGGAAAACGCGATTTCGAAACGGCGTCGCCTCACATAGGCGTAAAGCACGACCGGGATCGCAAAATAGCAAGTCGCGATCAGGGCGTCGGAGCCGACATTCAGCCAAAGGGTTGCTGGTTGCCACAAATAGCAATGACCGTGCGGCATGAATTGTTCGGTCGAGAACAGCCAACTTAATGAATCGGTCACAAAGATCCCCCGGGAGGTGCACATGGCGGGCCATGAGCTATAATACACGGGCAAAAATCCGCGTCGGCGCCGCCGTCAGCCACTTTACCGACGCGTTCTCGCTCCCATTTCCTGCTGAGAGAACATTCGACTTGCAAGACGTCCACCGCGATCTCATAAAACTTGCGGATTATCTGGCCGAGCGGCAGGCCGCGCTGGTACAGACCTGGCGGCTCTCCATTCGGCGCGACCCGAAATTGACCAATGGCGACTCGCTCCCGCGAGCCGAACTCATCGATCACATCCCGTCCTTGCTCAGGGTTTTTGAACGCGCGCTGCGCCATCCCGATCGCGGCGCCGATACTCATGCGTCGACCGAGCCCTCACCGGCGGCTGCCCACGGCCTGCAGCGATGGCAACAAGGCTACGATTTGCATGAGGTAACGCGCGAGCTCGGCAAACTCAATGAGTGCGTGATCCTCGAGCTCGATGACTACGCAAAGCGGACCGCAGAGTTCTCTTTGGATGGCCTCATGGAGGCCCATCGCATGTGGACGCAATTGTGCAGCACCGCGATCGAAGAGAGTGTCAGCCAATATTTTGCGCTCCAGCAGCAGGAGTCCGCCGGTCACGTTGCGGATCTTGAGACCGCGCTCGATCAGATTCGCGAGTTGGAACAGCAACGCGGCGCCGTCTGGCAACAGGCGGCGCACGACCTTCGCGGCAATCTCGGGGTGGTCGCAAACGCGACCGTTGGCTTGACGCGACAAAGCCAGAATGATGCCTTGCGCGACAATTTCGTCCGAATTCTCATGCGTAATGTCACTTCGCTGCATCATCTGCTCGACGACGTTACGAGCCTGGCGCGATTGCAGGCCGGCCAGGAATCACGGCAGATCGAACCGCTGGATCTGACCTCGATCTTCGAACCCTTATGCGACGGCATACGCCCCATCGCCGCACAGCGTGGGCTGTACCTGCACACGGCGGGTCCGGATGGCTTCGCCGCGGAAGGCGACGCGGTCAAGATACGCAGAATCGCGCAGAATCTTATTCTCAACGCGGTCAAATATACGCGCTCCGGGGGTGTCAAAGTGAGTTGGGGCAAGAGCAGCGCTGATGACGAAAAGCGTTGGCTCTTGGAAATCGCCGATACCGGGCCCGGCATCCATACGGAATCCGGGCAGCCGATGGCGGCCGCACTCGAGTCTTCCCATGAGCCCGCTGCGCTAGACCCGCCGGCGCATCGGTCCTCCAACTCTTCAAATACTTCCGCTCAGCAAGGCGAGGACGCCCTGGTGAGACGCAGCGAGGCTGGCGAAGGCATTGGCCTGTCGATCGTCAAGCGCCTCTGCGAGATGCTGGACGCGACGATTGAGATGCAGTCGCGACCGGATACCGGAACGACCTTTCGGATCTTGTTTCCAAAAGCTTACCAATCCTGATCGCAAATCGTCTCGCGGATCGCACAGGCCGCGACATGTGACGATGCTGTCGGACGGGGACTGACCCGTAAATGCGTCTTCGGCGAGTATCCAATCCCGGGGGCTGACGGTAGAAATACGCCTGACGTTTTCCACCCTCAGTCATCGGAGAATCCATATGACAATGCTCAACAAACTCGTCGCGGCCGTAACCCCGACGGAATCCGACGCGGCGCGCAAGGAAGCGCGCGTCAAGGCCCAGGAGGCTGCCAAGCCCGGCGACTGGCTAGCGATGATTCTCGCCCACCACGAGGCAATCGAGGCTGCGTTTGCGGCCACGAAATCCGCCTCGACCGCGGCCGCTCAAACCGCCGCGCAGAAACATCTCGACCTGGTCATGACGGCTCATGCAAATGCCGAGGAGTCCGTGATTTATCCGGCGCTCGCGGGCGAGGATCACGGAAGTCAGGCCAAGACTGCTTACGCTGAGCAAGCCACGGCCAAAATCGAACTGGGGCTGTTGAAGAAGCTCAAACCTCTCAGTCCCGAGTTCATGGAAAAACTCGAGCACATTCGCGCCGCGGTTGCGCATCATATGTACGAAGAGGAGTCGGACTGGCTCTTGGAACTCAAGAAGCAGGCATCCGCGCACGATCAGGCCGAATTGACCAAGGATTACTCGGTTGAATACGATCGGTACATGGGCCAGACGAAGGAATCCGCGCAACCGCCACGATTCGGATCCGGCAGCCGCTGAATCCTTTAGCGGAGGTTGGCGCCGGATGCGCCAACCTCCTCCTCGCCCAAATCGAAACCGTCTTATCGACTATTTCGATTGACTTCCCTTGCGCCCGCGTTGGTCGACGTTGGCGCGGTCGTCCGATTTCTCGTCACGACGGTCAGTCCTCTGAGAACCCTGACCACCTTGTTGTCCGCCACCGGACTTTCCATGACCGCCCTCTTGATGCTGCTGGCCCTTCGACTGCTTGTGCTCGTCGTCCGGCTGCATAGCTCGTGGTTCATGATTGCTGCTCGCCATAATTAGCTCCTTCGATTGCGATGACTGATGAGGCGAGCACAGAATAAGCGTGCCACCGCGCTACACCCATCAGAGACGCGCGAGATAATCGGTAGGAGTCAGCCGACCTGGCGAACACCGGTTTGATTGTAGGCGTATTCCGACGGCGGCTTGCTACTCTATCGGACAGGCGACGAATGCTGAGGCGAACGTCCTGCCTTTCTTGAACATGGATGTTCGGCATATCATGATGCGACGCGCGCGCAATCCAACGAGATGAATGATAGACGTGAATTTTCAGGTCCAAGCAAATGAGGGCGGGTGGCGGGTCGACGAAATCGTCGACGCGGCGCTACAAACATTCAACAACCAGCGGTGTCGACATGCAGTCCTGCACGACCTGCGCGGCGGCTTACAGGCTGTCTCCAGTTCTCTGGAGTTGCTGTCTCGCTCTGCAAACAGTCAGTCCGTAGACCCGGCCATCGTCGCAAAGGCGTCATCCCTCGCCAAGCGTGCGCTCGCCAATCACGAGAGGTATTTGCACGAGATGCTCGACCAACTGCTGAGCGCCGATGATCCCGCGGCGCCCGTCAATATTGCGAATTTGGTGGCAGATTTAAGCGGACTCCTGCGGTCCGACCGTGAAAGTCGGGATGTTCGCTTGGTCATCGCGGCGGACGCCGAGTTGCACGTCCACATGCCGCCACTGAGGCTGCGCCGCCTGTTGTTGAGTATTCTGACATTGAACCTCGACCGCTCGCCGCCCGGAACGACGATGCACCTGAGCACGTCTCGAACCGAAGAACATGCCTGCATCGAATTGCATGGTCCCCGGGCATTCTCCACGGCGGACGGCGCCGATCCGATTCTGAGCCTTGGCGGCAGCGCAGTGCCGCGCACCCAATTGGTCCTCGCCGGTGCACGCCACTGGCTGGCGATAACCGGTGGTCGACTGGAGATTGCGAGCGGCGCAGCGGCGAACGGTGTGCTACGAATCTTCTGTCCCTTGGCTGCCGCCTGAGTTATCAGCGTGTCGGAGGATCTCTTGCGCATTTTATACGTCGAAGACAACGACCTCGTGCGGGATATCACCTGCGAGTTTCTTGCGCTGCCGAATCGCTCAGTGTTGGCCGTCACCAGTGCGGAAGAGGCACTGGAGGTATTCGAACCGAATGCATTCGACATCGTCGTCACCGATGTCAGTCTTCCCGCGATGTCCGGCTTGGATTTGGCACGCCAACTGTTGCAACGCGCACCATCGGTATCGATCGTGATTGCAACCGGCTATGGTCTGGCCGGTGAAGAGGCAGCGCTCGGTGACCGTGTTAGGATCATCCTGAAGCCGTTCGAACCTAGTCAGTTGGAACAATTGTTCGAGGAACTCCGTCCCACTGCAAAAATTGGGGTGGCGCGACAGGATCGGTGAGCCATCGCGCAGAGCAAAGTAAAATAGGAGTATCGGGATGTCATTGACGGATCGCTGCGGCTCTCTTATGCAACATCAAAGGATGCGGGTCGAAACTTGGCGCTCTAGTCATCGAATGCTAGCAGCCGGATGTACAGTGACGACCGGACAGCTGGATCCGGGACCCATGACTTCTGCTGCGCAGAAATCTTTCCTCAGCTCCCTGTGCCGATCGCTGGCGGCGATCGGTGCGCTCTTAATCGGTAGCTACGCCGCGGCTGCGGATCCTCCGGATCTGCCGGGATCGAAAGATAGTCCTCTTGTTAGCCGCTACTCGGGATCGTCGCTCGTCGCATACGCCGACATCAACTACGGCCAAGAAACGCTGCCGCTGAGCAATCAGATCGACAATGACCACTTCGTCAAAGGCGAGACCGTCGAAGGCAAAATTACGCGGCTGGTCTATCTCGCGCCCGCCGGCAGGACGGGGCTGGAAGTGGCCCGCAATTACCAGCTGGCGCTTACCAAGGCGGGCCTGACCATGCGGTTCTCTTGCGAAAAGGACAAGTGCGACAGCTCGTCACGCATTCAGCAGCCCTTTGTCGACTATGCCAACGGAATGAAGCAGCTTCAGAGTTACGGTGGCTATGCGGATCTAGGATTCGTGGTCTTGAACGACGGGGTTTCGCCGTATTACTTTTGGGGCACGATTACCATCGATGGACGACCCGTGTACGTCAGCGTCTTCACCAATGAGGTGAATGCTTCCGACGACAGCCCGCTCAAAGGCCGAGCGGGAACATTCATCGAAATCGTCGAACCGAAACCCATGGAGACGGACAAGGTCTCGGTCGATGCTACGGCCATCGGTGCGGGTATCGCCAATGCAGGGAAAATAGCGCTGTACGGCATATTCTTCGATTCCAACAAAGCCGATCTCAAGCCCGAATCCAAAGACCAGTTGAGTGAAATTGCCAAATTCCTCGCTACGAATAAGACCGTTAAGATAATCGTCGTCGGTCATACCGACAATGTGGGCAGTATTGAGGCAAATCAAACGCTGTCGCAACAACGCGCAACCGCCGTGGCCAACGCGCTGATCAACGGGTATCAGGTTGCGCCAGGTCGCGTACTTGCCAAAGGCGTCGGCAACCTCTGCCCGGTGGCGAGCAATGCTTCCGAAGAGGGCCGCGCAAAGAATCGTCGTGTTGAATTGGTACAGCAATGAGAAGAATTCGCCCCTAAGGGCCGCGGCTTGACCCGGCTCGCCGTCCAATTGCTGCGGAGACCACAGGGATGCCTTGCGCGCTTTTTTTGAATCATCGATGACGCTGCTCTACGAAAAAAACGCACGCAGGGATTTTGACCGACGATCGCTATCCTCGGTCCGGAGGGTTGATGTTCTCCGGTCGCTGCGCCTAGCTGTCTTCCTGTCTCTAATCGCTTGCTCCACGTCACGCGCATTCTCACTCGAGACGCCGTTCGATTTTTCACGCTCGGAAATCGGCATTGAGATTGCGATCAAGGGCAAGACTCTTTACGCCATTGTCGATACCGGCGTTGATCCGTCCGTCATCAATCTTGCCGAAGCGGACGAACTCGGTTTGAAGGTCGATCGGAACGATTCCGGCGAGGCCGGTGGGTTTGGCGAAGGTCGGGGCATGACCGTTTTTCCGACGAGAATCGAAGACCTGAGCATTCAGGGGCATAACTTTGCGGGCTTTGAAGCCCTTGCATCCGACACCAGTGCGTTCACTGCGGCTGAGCAGCGACGAATTGACGTGGTCCTGGGCTACAGCTTTTTGTCCGACAAGATTCTGCTCATTGACTACATCGCGCAAAAACTGGCCATTTTGTCCAGTTCGGGCGCAGCCCGGACGAGGCTGCGCAGCTGTCGAACCCGCTGGCGAGTGCCACTCAAAACCTTCGAGAGTTACCCTGTGATCCCAGGCTTTCGCTTGGGCGACGCGCGCGGACCGGTGACGCTCGATACGGGTTCGAATGGCGGCATCGCGCTATTCGAGGACACGCTCGATCTTCCTGGCGTAAGGGAGTCGCTGATCGATCAGGGCACCTCGATTCGCAGAGGGGCACGCGGCGAATCGACGGTAGAGAACTTCATCCTGAGCAAGCCGGTTGGTTTCGGGCCGTTCACGCTGCCTGCAGGACAACAGGTTTTCGTCCACAAACAGCGAGGATCCGCGGTTGAGCGCATCGCCAACGTCGGTAATGCGGTGCTCGCAGCATTCAAGATCAAAATGCTGCTCGATTATCGCAGCCGGGCGATGACATTCTACGGAGACTGTCACTGACCTCGGGGATGCTCCCCGTCGCTAGGCGCAAATTCGGCCGTCGGCTTGCGCGTTGCCGGCCAGCAAGCGCTTCGTGATCCTAAAGCGATCCGGCCACTCGGTCGCGACGCCGATCAGCAATCCGCCGAGCAGCGCGCGCCAAAGATCCGGCGTCATTGATATCGGTGCGACAGAGTAACGGCCACCGAATTGGCCCCCGTTTCAGTCTCCCAGCAGGCTGCCGAGTATGCCGCCGACCGCGGCAGCGCCGGCGACCTTGCCGATCGTGCCGCCGCCGTCGGAGCCGACGCCGGGCAGATAGCGGCCGATTTCCTCCGCGAGATTCATGATCGGCATGCTCTGCAACCAGATGTGGCCCGGGCCAGTCAGCGTCGCCAAAAACAATCCTTCGCCGCCGAACAACACGTTGCGAAATCCGCGGACCATTTGTATCGAAAATTGCACCGTGGGTTCTTGGATCCCGACATGCCCGGCGTGTACCAGCAGGCGCTCGCCGACACCAAGGTCGCGCTCGACCAATTCACCGGAGAGATCCAGCCAGACGACACCGGGACCAGTGACCCTTTGTAAGATGAAACCCTCACCGCCGAAGAAACCGGCACCGATCCGTTGTTGCCAGGCGATTTCCAAGGTCACGGATTTCTCGGCGCAAAGGAAGGTCTCCTTGCGACAAATCAGCGATTCATTGGGCGCCAATTGACGCGCGACGATCGTGCCGGGAAAACGCGGCGCGAAGGCGATGTGGGCGGGTCCCATGGCCGTGAAATCCGTAATGAACAAGCTTCCGCCGCTGAGCGAGCGCTTGATCCCGGCGAACAGGCCGCCGCCGGTATGAGTATTCATCTGGATGTTGTCGGACATCCAAGCCATGCAGTTCGTCTGGCTATACAAGGTCTCTCCGGGCCCTAAGTCAACGGCGATGGTCTGCATGGTCGTACCGGATATCGAGTAGCGCATGGCCGTCCCCTTCAGTCCTACGAAGAAATCAGTGTAGGGCCGACACGAATCCGCGACAAGGAGGGCGCGCGCAAGGGCGTCAACTCTTGGCTAGGCGAGGGCATCTGGCCTATTATTTTTGGCTATTAGTGAGCCAATCGAGGGACATATGCTTAAAGATCGAGTCGCAATTACTTGGGGTTTGTCGGCGCTACTGATGATGGGCGCCTGCCTCGCTGCAGAACCGGAACATGGCGGTGGACGGCCTGCCGGAGGTCATCCCGAAGCCGCGCATCCCGCCGAACCCCATCCCGGACCGAAGGGCTATCAACGCGTCCCCGAACCCAAGGGCTGGAATGAACGCCCGGCTACGGTCGATCGCAGCGCCTACCAGCACAATTACCAGGCGGCACGCACTTATCACATCGGCGCCTATCGTCGCCCACCGGGCTGGGTCGACCGTCGTTGGAGTTATGGTCAGATCCTGCCACGCGCGTTTTGGGCACCGCAGTATTTCATCGCGGACTATTGGCTGTTCGCGCTCGAAGTGCCGCCGGCCGGGTATGAGTGGGTTCGTTACGGCGCGGATGCGCTCTTGATCAACGTGAGCACGGGAGAAGTGCTGCAGGCGGAATACAGCGTATTTGCGTGAGTCTCCTGCTATTGTGCAGCGCGTGAACTCCAGTTTTCTGCAGAAACTCACGCGGACCAAACCGATCCCCAGCAACCCTGCTGGGGGTGGGCACCATGGCGAGACGTTAAAGCGCTCGATCGGGCTATTTTCGCTGACCATGATCGGGGTCGGCGCAACGATCGGCACCGGCATTTTCTTCACGATGGTCGAGGCGGTCCCGAAGGCGGGACCTTCCGTACTTCTGTCGTTCTTGATCGCGGCCGTGACGGCCGGCTTGACGGCGCTGTGCTATGCCGAGCTCGCGGCTCGTATCCCGGCGTCAGGCTCCTCTTATTCGTATGCCTACGCGACGGTCGGGGAGTTTGCGGCCTTCATCATGGCAGCCTGTCTGCTGCTCGAATATGGTCTCGCCGCCAGTGCGACCGCGATCGGCTGGTCCGACTATTTGAACAATTTCCTGCAGAACACCGTGCATTGGCAGATCCCGACAGCCCTGCGGTCGCCGATGCTCGTGTCGGGGCCGAACGGCGTCGAGATTCATGGCGGGCGTTTCAATTTGCCGCCGATCATTCTGATCGCGATCTGCGGCATCATGCTGGCGCGAGGCACTAAAGAATCGGCCACAACGAATGCCATCATGGTCCTGATCAAGCTTGGCATTCTGGTGTTCTTCGCGGTCGTCGCCTTCTCGGGATTCGACGCAAAGAATTTCGTGCCGTTCTTCAACCCGGATAATAGCAAGGGTTATGGCGGACTGGTCGGGGTCACCGCCGCGGCCGGCACCGTGTTCTTCTCGTTCATCGGACTCGACACGGTGGCCTGTGCCGGCGACGAAGTGCACAACCCGAAACGTAACGTCCCGATCGGCATTCTCGCCGCGCTGCTGATCGTCACGATCTTCTATTTGTTGGTTGCAGTCGCGGCACTGGGCGCGCAGCCGGCCTCGATGTTTGCGGGCCAGGAGGCGGGTCTAAGCGTGATTCTCGAGAACGTCACCGGACGCTCGTGGCCGGCGATCGTGTTGTCGGCCGGTGCCGTGATCTCGGTGTTCAGCGTCACCCTGCTCTCGATCTACGGCCAGACCCGGATCTTATTCGCGATCAGCCGCGATGGACTCGTGCCGAATGTTTTCCAACGCATCGATCCGCGCACCCGAACTCCGATCAGCAGCACGCTTATTGTGTGCGTGCTGGTCTCGATGGTGGCCGCTTTGGTGGACTCGAATTTTCTCTGGGATATGGTCAGCATGGGCACGCTGACCGCGTTCAGCGTGGTGGCAATTGCGGTGCCGGTGCTGCGACGTCAGCAGGCCGCCGCGCCAACGGCAGGATTTCGCGTGCCCTTCGGCCCCTACGTGGTGCCTGGCCTCAGTGTTGCCGCCTGCCTGTTCATCATGAAGGATCTTTCCGTCATGACGATCCGCGTATTCCTGGTCTGGATGATCGTCGCGGTCGCGATCTATCTGCTCTACGGCATTCGGCATTCACGGCTGGATACTTAATCCAGCTTTTCCGGCTCGATTTGAATATTCGTCTCGCCGGCGGCCTTCTTTGCCCAGTACTTCTTGATCCAAGACTCAAAGGATTTACCCGCCGCCGTATCTTTGCCGGTGAAGCTCAGCGCGGCGATTTCGGCATACGAGATGCGCACACGGGTCGGCTGCTTGCTGGGCAGCACGCGAACGAATGAGTCGGCGAGCGTGGCGCCGGCCTGCCGGTCGAACACATAGCCTTCGATGGTCGATCCGTCGCGGCGCGTGATCGTGATGTCGCCGCGATAGTCGAACGCTTTCTCGAGCGCTGCGCGGATATCGGCCTCGGTATCGAGATTCGCGACCCAGCCCTGCAAATTTTCCTGTTCCCTGCCCTGCGCCACTTCGATTTCGTCAGGGTTCAGCGAGGTCGTGGCGTTCAATCCTCGGCAACCTCTTGGAGTTCAGGCTTTCGGACCTTCACAGCCGACAAAGGCACTTTGGCGACCACGGGATCGTCGGCCGGTTGCCACTGCCGCAACTGCTCCAAGGCCTCGGGATCACGATACTTGCTGAAGAAGATCGCCTTGGCGGTCTGCATCAATCCTTTGAAGGATCCGAACGTGTAATTGACGCCGCTCGCCTCGTAACCGGAGTGCACCATGCAATTGGCGCATTTCGGATTGCCGCTTTCCGTGCCGTAGTTCGACCACTTCACGCTGTCCAGCAACTCCTGGAAGCTATCGGCGTAGCCGTCCTGGAGCAAGTAACAGGGCTTCTGCCAGCCAAAAATACTGTAAGTCGGCATTCCCCAGGGCGTGCAGGTCAGCTGCTTCTTGCCCATTAGAAACTCCATGAAAATCGGCGACGCATTGAAGCGCCAGGTCGACTTGCGGTTCGACAAGATCGAGCGAAACAGCTTGCGCGAGCGCGCCCGGCCGAGAAAGTGCTTCTGATCCGGCGCCTTATCGTAGGTGTAGCCAGGTGAGACCATCATGCTCTCGACACCGGCCGTCATCATCTCGTCGAAATGCGCGCGCACGCTGTTCGGGTCGGCGCCATCGAACAGCGTCGTGTTGGTGGTGACACGAAACCCCGCGGCGACAGCGGCGCGAACGCCGGCCATCGCGAGGTCGTAACCGCCCTCTCGGCAGACCGCAAAGTCGTGATGCTCGCGTTGACCGTCGACGTGCACGGAGAACGACAGGTACTTGCTGGGCTTGAACAGGTGCAACTGCTCCTCGAGCAACAGGGCGTTCGTGCACATGTAAACGTATTTCTTGCGGGCGACCAGCCCTGCGACGATTTCCGGCATCTGAGGATGCAGCAGCGGTTCGCCACCAGGAATAGCGACCATCGGCGTGCCGCACTCCTCGACCGCCCTGAAACATTCCTCGGGCGTGAGCTGCGACTTCAGGACATGCGCCGGATACTGGATTTTCCCGCAACCGGCACAGGCCAAATTGCAGCGAAACAAAGGCTCGAGCATCAGGACGAGCGGATAGCGCTTGCGCCCCGCGAGCTTCTGCTTCAACACATACGTGGCGACTGTCCACGCTTGGGAAATCGGTACTGCCATCTTCAGGGTTCTCCAGTCATTGCCGGGACGGCCGCGATTGATGCCGTACTTGTCGGATTCTAATGGATTTTTCGCCTCGAATGAGCGGAACCGGGCGCTTTTTAGAGACCGTCCGCAGGACAGATCTTGACAGTCGATATCATTTCGATAAATATGGAATCATGAAATCAGACGACGTCATTGCGGCCCTGGGGGCGCTCGCCCAGGAATCTCGGCTCAGCGTGTTCCGTTTGCTGGTTCGCCGTGGCCCGCAAGGCCACACGCCCGGGGAATTGGCGGAAAAACTCGCGATTGCGGCGCCGACCCTGTCCTTTCATCTGAAGGAGTTGCAGCATGCGGGCCTGGTCTCGGCGCGCCGTCAAGGCCGCTTTCTCTACTACAGCGCGTCGTTCGAACTGATGCGCGACCTCGTCGCCTTCTTGACTGATCAGTGCTGCTCCCAGGCGGATGAGTCCTACGATGCCGATTGCAAGCCGCTGACCGCTTCCGCCAGACGCAAGAGCGCATGACGGCGGCTCAAAAGGCGCTGCCAGGGGATCTGCCTAGGGTGCGCGAGTTATTGGCGCTTGCGCACTTGCCAGGTGAAGACCTCACCGAGTCGGCGCTCGAGCATTTCCTGGTCTGCCGCGATGGCGATAGCTTGGTTGCTGTCGTCGGGCTGGAACCCCGCGACGGCACGGCGCTGTTGCGCTCGCTGGTCGTGCGCCGGGACTTGCTGGGACGCGGGATCGGCGCGCAATTGATCGCTGCCGCCGAGACACGCGCGCGCGAACTTCAAGTCTCGGACCTTTATTTGTTGACGACCACGGCCGCCGAGTATTTCGACAAACGAGGTTACCGCCGCCTTGATCGCGACTGCGCGCCGGTCGCCATTCGTGCGACGTCGCAATTCTCTGCGCTATGCCCGGCAACCGCGACACTCATGGTCAAAGCCTTGCACACCGGCGTTGCCGCATGAGTGTATTCGAGCGCTACCTGTCGATCTGGGTGCTTCTGTGCATCGCGCTTGGGATCGTCCTCGGCCAACTGTTTCCCGGCGCGTTTCAGGCGATCGGTGCCGCGTCGGTAGCGAGTGTCAACCTGCCGGTCGGACTGCTGATCTGGGTCATGATCATTCCGATGCTGGTCAAAGTCGACTTCGCTGCCTTGTCCGAGGTGCGACGGCACGTCAAGGGAATCGGTGTGACCTTATTCGTCAATTGGCTTGTTAAACCGTTCTCTATGACCTTGCTTGCCTGGATCTTTATCCGACATCTATTTGCCGCGTTCTTGCCCGTGGAGCAACTCGACAGCTATGTAGCAGGCCTGATTTTGCTGGCCGCAGCGCCCTGCACCGCCATGGTTTTCGTCTGGAGCCGACTGACCCGCGGCGACGCACTGTTCACACTCACGCAGGTGGCGCTCAACGATGCGATCATGATGGTCGCGTTTGCCCCGCTGGTCGGCTTGCTGCTCGGCATGTCGGCAATCGTCGTGCCTTGGGATACGCTCCTGCTCTCGGTGCTCTCGTACGTCGTCATCCCGGCGACGATCGCGCAGGTTTGGCGGCGGTCACTGCTCAATCGCGGTCCTGCCGTGTTCGCGGCCGCTATGCAACGCATCGCACCTTGCTCGATCGCGGCGCTGTTGGCGATGCTCGTGCTGCTGTTTGCGTTCCAAGGCGAAGAAATCCTGCGGCAACCGATCGTCATCGCGTTGCTCGCGGTCCCGATTCTGATGCAAGTACTTGTGAACGCCGCGCTCGCCTATGGACTGAATCGTGCAGTCGGCGAATCCCATGCCATCGCCTGTCCTTCGGCCTTGATTGGCGCGTCGAACTTTTTCGAATTGTCGGTGGCTGCTGCCATCAGCTTGTTCGGCTTCCATTCCGGCGCGGCACTCGCGGCCGTGGTCGGCGTGCTCATCGAGGTGCCGGCGATGCTACTGGTCGTAAGCGTCGTCAACCGATCCAAGGCGTGGTACGAGCGAGGTGCAATTCCTGCAAGGGCCGTCTTATGACGGACGTGACCATTTATCACAACCCCGAGTGCGGGACGTCCCGCAATGTGCTTGCCCTGATTCGTAACGCAGGCGTCGAGCCCAAGATCATCGAATACCTCCGCGATCCTCCCGACCGCGCGATGCTTGAATCCTTGCTCGCACGCATGGGACTGCGGCCGCGCGAATTACTGCGC
>Ga0116230_10001715_pt1 | contig 21006 bp, 16 predicted proteins | sample S1TSphfallax_3_FD_88678 | JGI IMG/M metagenome (GOLD analysis project Ga0116230, IMG submission 88678) | Host-associated microbial communities from peat moss isolated from Minnesota, USA - S1T2_Fd - Sphagnum fallax MG | ecosystem: Host-associated > Plants > Peat moss > Unclassified | place... | reverse complement strand
CCATTCGCGCCCAAGTCCCCATTATTCCTATGGCCCTCGTCGGTACCTATGAGCTGCTTCCCAGCCATGTTTACCATCTTCGCCCGCGTCCAGTTATGCTTGCCATTGGCGAACCCATTCTTACTGTTGGACTTACACCCCGCGATGCTGATTCCATCACCGCTCGCATCCATGCTGCCATCTCAGAAATGTACTATACCTATTCCGATCTGATACCCCCGTCACAGCAGAATAAGGGCTAACTTCCTAACTACCTGTTACGTTTTTGCCGATAATTTGAAAGTAATTTACCCTGCTGGGTCTCTATAATTCATGGGTAAGCAACGTAGCATTTAGGCCAAGCATCGGACCGGGTCATTTCCCACAGGACTCAGAATGTCGTCATTACCTACGTTGTCACAACCTTTGTCGGAGGTAACATCACCCAACCCTCTGCCTATGCGTAATTGGACGAAAGCTGTCTGCACATTTCTTTTCGTACTCTGTGCTGTCTTTCTTCTAGAAGAGTCCATGCGTTATCTGAGCCAAATAAGCCAAACATTTCAGTTTCTCTGCTGGCCTACAAGTGGATTTGTTCTGGGTCTTCTGCTTCGCTCTGACCGCAAGCACTGGGCAATTATTATTTTTGCTGCGGTTGTAGGTGCAATGTGCTCGCAGACACTTGCTCACTTACCAATATCTGCAAGGACTTCCAATGCGGTTGCAACTCTCATTAGCGAATTTTTCTGTGCATCGTGCCTTCCACAATGCAAAAAACTTGATGAATGGTTGCAGGAACCACACCTTCTCGCTCTGTATGTTGCTTTTCCACTGACAAGTGTCCCTCTGTTTGATGCATTTATTGTTGCTTCAATCCGTTATTACGCGGGCGTCCTCTTTCCATCGCAGCCACACATTCAGTTCTGGCAATTTATTCATTATCGTGCAATTTCAGAGATGCTCAGCTTCGCCATGGTCACCACCCTTGTGTTGGTCATCAGTACGAGTTGGAGCAGGAATCCATTTCGATTGTCTGAGATATACAAACCAGCCATATCTCTGCTAACAGTTGCTGTAACTGCCTGGATTATTCTCAATCAGTCTTCCTACAGCCTTATTTTCATTCTTGGCACAGTCGTTGTACTTGTGTGTCTTCAACAGGGTTTTCGGACTTCTGTTCTTGCAATCAATATTCTTTCAATCATGGCTACCTCCGCTGCTTTCCGCAATCAAGGCATTTTCAGCCTTGGCGGAGGTGTCGATGTCCCCACACGAATTATATTGTTACAGGGCTATCTTGCGCTCCAAATGGTTTCTGTCTTTGCGATTTCCATCACCCTGCTTCAACGCGATAACTACCATGCCAAACTGAACCAGGCCAATACAGACTTGCAGAAACTGGCTACCATTGATGAAGTCACTGGCATCGCCAATCGCAGGAGTTTTGAAGACACGCTAAAAGCTGAATGGGCCCGTGCCCTTCGCACACAGGAGCCACTTGCAGTGCTCTTGATGGATATAGACAACTTTAAGGAATATAACGATCGTTTTGGCCATCCAGCCGGCGACTATTATCTCTTTACGATTGCCCAATCCATCGCCACTATGGAGCACCGCAGTACTGACCTGCTTGCACGTTATGGCGGTGAGGAATTTGTTCTGCTTCTGCCTGCCACCACCCTGGAGGGCGCATCCCAAATTGCAGAGCTGGTCCGCTCACGTGTCGAGCTACTACCATCAAATTCTGGCAATGCTCGACTTGGCAGCGTCACCATCTCTATCGGTTGTGCCGCTCTGGTGCCAAACAGTTCAATTTCTTCGACCCAGTTGATATCAGCCGCTGATCAGGCCTTATATCGTGCAAAAAGAAATGGACGTAATCGTGTTGAACTTCATGATGAAATCCTAATATCTCTCCGTTCTATCTGATTGTTATTGTTTGCATGACTATGCTCATGTTCTTTCCATCTCGTTAGATTGTTTACACAAAAATGACTAAAAATTTAGTAGGAAATTGAATAAATAAGCTTTCATGCCGATATTCGGATGTAGGGCCTTGTATTCATACTCCATGGCGCAGGTCCTTAGCGTGAAAGGTGGTCATGAGGACGTTTCAATCAGCTAAATCCCAAGTGGTTTGTTTGTTTGATCGTTCCTGGTTAAGCAATGTCTGCATCACGGGCGCGCTTCTCTGCCTGGTTGCCCTGATTGAAGAATCCATGAAATGGATTGGGTTCTATGACAATCTTATGCAGGCCATCTGGTGGCCGACCAATGCTCTTGTCCTTGCGCTTCTTCTGCGTTCTGATCGCGGACGCTGGCCTATAATTTTGATAGGCAGCTCTCTCGGTACACTGTTCGGTGAGGTTACTCACCACTACACCTTAAGCAAAGAACTCGCCAATTTTGTCGGCAACTTTTTCTGTCCTTTGCTCGCGGCATACAGTCTTCCGCGTTGCAGAAAAATTGAAGACTGGTTGCAGCAACCATACCTTCTCAGAAACTTCATTGTCTTTCCTCTTTTCCTATGCTCGGGACTTTCAGGTTTTATCTATTCCACTTGGTTATATATTTCAGGCTTGGATACCCATTTCTGGCGAGTTTTTGAAGTTCGTGCCGTTTCTGACATGCTTGGCTACGCCATGTTTACGGTCTTTGTACTGGTTGTTACCAATCGCGATAGTTACAAAAATCTGCGCCCATACTATTTCCTAAATCCAGTGCTTTACCTTATTTTCTCAGCTATCTCAACTTGGATTGTTTTCTGCCAGACAAACTACCCAATCATTTTTTTCCTTAGCGCTGTTATGTTGCTGCTCTCTCTCCACCAGAACTTTACTACTTCTGTACTTGCAGTGAATTTGATGGCCATTATCGCGACCCACCTCACCATGCGGGGTTTTGGACCACTTGTCCTTGGTGCTGGCGCTTATACTCCCACATGCGTCATTCTTTTGCAGGGATTTCTCGCTATTCAAATGATTTCTATCTTTGCCGTCTCCATTACCAAAATTGAACGCGAAGTCTTTCAGACCAATATGAAGTTGGCTTATGCAGAGGTGCATCAACTAGCCACCATTGATTCTTTAACTGGGATCGCAAATCGTAAACTTTTTGAAAACACGCTGCAAAATGAATGGCTACGTGCCATTCGTTCGGAAAGTCCCCTCGCGCTACTCATCATCGATGTAGACCAATTCAAGGACTATAACGACCGCTATGGCCATCCAGCGGGGGATGCTTGTCTGCGGACAATTGCACATATCCTTGCTTCCATCGAACATCGTGCCACTGATCTTGTCGCCCGTTATGGTGGTGAGGAGTTTGTTTACCTAATGCCGGACACAACAATTCATGGTGCCGGATATTTTGCTGAATCAATTCGTGGGCGGGTACAAAAAATGCATCATGATCCCAACCATGGATTATTTCGGAACATCAGCGTTTCCATTGGTTGTGCTGCTTTAGTCCCTACGTCGGAAGTTAATGCAAAATCTCTTGTCGTTCTCGCCGATCAGGCGCTCTATAACGCAAAAAGAAATGGACGTAATCGTGTTGAACTTGCGGCTTAATGGCTGATTATTTGGGTGTAATCTGTGGGCAAGTTTTATCTGAAGTAAAATCAGTGGAATGGACAGTCCGCGCATTGCTCTCCCTGTGCCCACCAGCAATAATGTTGACTACAATCAGCGCACTCTTCAGCAATATGCAGATGCCATTAAAGCTTCGGGCGGAGAGCCGGTAGAAATCTCTTTAGTGCTTTCTCCTCATGAAGTTGCGCAGCTTATCTCCACCTGTCAGGGAGTGCTTTTACCGGGTAGTCCGAATGACTTAAACCCGCAAAAATACGGTGAAATGCCGAACCCGAAAACAGCGGCACCGGATGCGGCGCGGGAAAATGTGGATGAGCTTTTAATTCAAGATGCACACAATTTGCATAAACCGATGCTGTGTATATGTGCTGGGGTGCAGGCGGTGAATGTGTGGCGTAACGGCTCTCTTTTCCAGCACTTACCGGATGAACCGAACACAATTAACCATGCGCCGGGGCGCGAAGTAGTGGAGGCACATCCGGCAAAAATCGAACCGGGCAGTTTGTTGCTGGATATACTTGAAAGGGTTGATATTAGCGCTGCAAAGGCGGGCGAAGTGATGGTAAATTCCAGTCATCATCAGGCGCTAAAAGTGGTTGGAGATGGGCTGCGCGTTACGGCAAGATCGCCGCAAGATGCTGTAATAGAAGGAGTTGAGGGCACCAACCCCGACCATTTTCTGTTGGGAGTGCAGTGGCACCCGGAGCGGTTACAGGATAAATTTTCGCGGGCCATTTTTGACAGATTTGTGCAGGAAGCGAAGCAGTGGAAGCCAAGAACTGTAACAGAATCAATAGGTTAGACAATTGACTGCCGAAGCCACCATGCCATCTTTTCACCGAATGCAAGAGCTATTGGCGCCATTTTTGGGGCCGGAAGGGCCGCTGCAAGAATCTGTATATTTCAAATTGAATCAATATCTTGCGACACTTTTGGATTGGAATTCGCGGATGAATTTGACGGGAATTCGCGAGCCGGAAGAGATTGTTTGCCGACATTTTGGAGAGAGTTTTTTTGCTGCCCGCTATATTTCCAAGTGTTTGAAAACAATGCTTGATTATGGCTCTGGGGCCGGATTTCCAGGCTTGCCGGTGCAAATTATTCGGCCTGAAATTGCTGTCACTTTGGCGGAATCAAACGGCAAAAAAGCCACTTTTTTGCGCGAAATGACGCGAATATTTAGCCTGGACACGGTGGTTCATGAGGGCCGCGTGGAGAATCTTGAGGTGAGCGCGAGGTTCGACGTGGTGGCTTTGAGGGCCGTGGAGAGGATGGCCAAGGCGCTGCCCAAGGCAGCCGGGCGGGTTGAGTTGGGTGGCATTCTGTTGGTGATGACCACGATGAAGAATATTAATGAGTTGAGTTCGGCGGTGCGGGGCTTTAGCTGGCGGGAGCCGGTAATTATTCCCGAGAGTGAGGCGAGGGTGATTTTGGTTGGGCAGAGAACGAGGTAGCGAGAGTCAATTAGTTAAGATTCAGTGCTATCGCTCAAATCGAAATTGTTCCACGTGGAACAATTTAACTAGCAGTTCCCACTAAATTCATGCCTAGGTTTGTAGCAAATACTGTAGAAATTATTTGCAATTTACAGCTAAACTACAGCAACTTTATTTCATTTGTTTGTTCGACAACTATCCTATAATCACTGTGTTTCAACTGCATGTAGTTCAATGTTTTTCAACACGCGGTATGGAGGAAATAGGAATGAACAAGAAGATAATTATCGCAATATGTGGATTGGCGATGACCGCCGGAATCGCCGACGCACAGATTGTAGTGCGCATCGGCCCCCCTGCTCCGTTAGTGGAAACGGCACCACCACCTCCACATGAAGGCTGGGTATGGGTGAAAGGCTACCACCGTTGGGATGGGCAGCGTTATGTGTGGGTACATGGTGAATGGCGTCAGCCTCCCCACCCCCATGCACGTTGGGTGGATGGACATTGGGCAAATAGGCCTGGTGGCTATGTTTGGATAGAAGGCCATTGGAGATAGAGGTATGGATTTGAAGGAAGGACGAGCGGCCAGAGAGGTTTTCTGGCCGCTTTACTGTTGGCGCAGGGGTAAAAGCGCGACCGCGGATTACACGGATGAACACGGATAAGTCAAATGCTTAACAGTGATTGTCGGTGATAAAGGCTGACAAAGGTCAAAGGCAAAAGCTGGATAGAGCCAAAAACAACGGCCAACGGCGAAGGCGCCTAAGGTCAACGCCGGGTACAGTCAAGGCAGTGACAAAGGCGCAGTGCGGATTAAGGTCAAAGGCGATCGAGGGGGTAAATTGTTCCACGTGGAACAATTTCAGTGTGAGGTGCTCGCTTCGGGTGCTTGAGAGAGAGATATTTTATGAGGTAAAAAGTGACGGAAGCAGAAAAAGATTTCCACTGATTGATACCCTGCTATGCACATAAAACTATGACTCTGAAATCGCACAAAAGCCCAATGAATATAGGGGTATACGGGGTTTTCGGGGATGCATGTTCCCGGTTCTTCCACAGTGGAGAGCCGTTCTGCACAACGTATTAGGATGGACGCATTCTCAGCAGCACGGTACGCTTATTTCTCGCCGAGTTAAAGCAGGTCCAGTAAATGAATAAAGTGATTGCAGTAGTAAACCAAAAGGGTGGAGTGGGAAAAACCACGACCGCCATCAACCTAGCCGCCGCGCTGGCGCTGGAGGGATATCCCTGCCTGCTGGTGGATTGTGACCCACAAGCGAATTCAACTGGCGGGCTGGGACTGGGAAAAGACGATCAACGCCTCTCCACATACGATGTGCTGTTGGGGGAGGCGTCGATCCGGGAGGCATCCCAGCAGACCAGTGTGGCCAATTTGACGATTGTGCCTAGCAGTAGAAACCTGATTGGCGCGAATGTGGAGTTGATTGGCATGGAGCGGCGCGAATTTCGACTGCGTGAGGCGCTGGCAACGGTGCGAGGAGACTATCCAATTGTGCTGCTGGATTGTCCGCCCGCGCTGGACATGCTGACTTTGAATGCACTGGTGGCGGCAAATGGCTTGCTGGTTCCGATGCAGGCGGAGTATTTTGCGCTGGAAGGCATCAGCGAGCTGATGAGTACGCTGGATAAAGTGAGCCAGATATTCAATCCAACGCTGGATTTAGAGGGGATTCTGCTGACGATGTATGACGAGCGGACAAATCTAGCGCAGCAGGTGACACAGAACCTAAAAAGCTTCTTTGGAGATAAGCTTTTTCGCGCGACTGTGCCCAGGAACATACGAATTGCGGAGGCCCCTAGCTTTGGGCAACCAGTGATTTTGTATGATCCAAGATCACGCGGGGCGGAAAGCTATCGCGAAGTGATGTGGGAGCTGCTGGAGCGGAATGGCGTGGAGAAAGAAGTTGGGCAGGGAGTTCGAGGCTAGAAGGGCAAAGGCTTAACGCCGATTTACAGTGATAAAAACCGATTAAGATCAAAAACGCGATCACGGATTACGCGGATGTACACGGATTAAGGTCAAGGGCGAGGTCGGAGTAAGTTCAAAAAACCTAGCACAAATCAAAATGAAGGACGAAGGCGGGATTAAGGTCAAAAGCAGAAGCGGGGGAAAGTCTAAAGACAAGGGCGAAGATGGAGAAAGTCAAAAGCTAGAGAAGTAAGTCACAGGTAACAGAATTCGGATTACTGGCAAATAAAGATAGGAAAAAATGCAGACGATGATAGACCAAAACAAGAGGCGGGCGTTGGGAAAAGGCTTGGAAACGCTGCTGCCGGGGACTAGAAACAGCGAGGCGGTGCCGGATGCTGGGGGAAAGCCGCGCGAGATCCACGTAGAACTGATTGACCGGAACCCGTACCAGACGCGGACGCGATTTGATGATGAGCAGTTGGAGGATCTGGCGCGGTCCGTGGCGGCGACGGGAGTGGTGCAGCCGATATTGGTTCGGCCGGTGGCAAATGGGCGATACCAGTTGATAGCCGGGGAGCGGCGGTGGATTGCGTCAAAAAAGGCGGGCAAGTCGACGGTGCCGGCGATTATTAAGGCCGTTAGCGATGAGCAGGCGATGGAAATTACCATTGTGGAGAATTTGCAGCGGGCGGACCTAAATCCAATTGAGCAGGCGCGGGCGTATGAGAGGCTGAGCCGCGAGTTCAAAATGACGCAGGAGCAGATGGCGGTGCGGACGGGCAAAGAGCGCGCGACGGTGGGGAATTTTATGCGGCTGCTTAAGCTGCCGGTGACGGTGCAGGACCATCTGGAGAACGGGACTTTGTCGATGGGACATGCGAAGGCGCTGCTGGCTCTGGGGGATGAGGATGTGATCCTGAAGGCGGCGATACATGTTGTGGAGAAGAACATGAATGTGCGGCAGACTGAGGTGCTGGTGCACAAGGTTCTGGATCCGGAGAAGCCTGCGCGGGAGGAAAAGCCTGAGGTTGAGGTTGATCCGAATGTGAAAGAGGCGCAGGAGAATTTGCAGCGGACTTTGGGATTGAAAGTGCGGATTGAAGACAAGAAGGGCAAGGGGCGGGTAGTGATTGAGTATGGCTGCCTAGAGGATTTTGATGGGTTGTTGGAGGCGCTGGGGGTGAGTTAGAGGCGAGTGTTCCACGTGGAACAGGGTTTCACCTTTTGTTCCCCTAGCGGCATTTGTTAGAGCCGCAAGCAATGATACCGCTGGGAGTACGTCGACTTAGTGATGCAGCCGCCGCTGGCCGGTATGCAAGCGTACAGTCTGCCCGGGTTGTGCCAGCACGCGGTATGTAGCCATTTGTCCGCTGACATCCATCGGCTGCGGGTCGGTAATTACCTGCCATCCATCGGCGAGTTTTTGGTCGAGCACAAACGCCACCGGGTGGTCGGTAAAGTTGTGGAGCAGGTAATCACTCTCGTTGATCTCATATTCCACACGCACCGGCACACTATTCTGCAGGCTTGTTTGTGTCTCGATCAGGTGCTTCGCACTTTCCTGATGGCAGATACCCGGATCGGTGAAAAAGCGCGGCTTTTTGTTTGGAGTATTTTTTTGATAGATCCGGCAATTGCCGGTGATGTGGATCTCTTCGAGCACATTGACGATGATTGGCGGCTGCTTTACCGCGGCAGAGACTTTGTGGTCCGGAGTCTGCGCCCAAGTCGGCGACAGTATCAACAGTGGTACAACCAACTTCCATAAATGGGCCAAGCGACACCCCGGTGAATCATTGCTTGCATGGTACATGCGTGGTTGAAAGGGCCGAAACACTCGGTCAATCCCAGTTGCCGTTGCGCATAAGGGGTTCGGCGGAGCCGTCGGCGTGGATGCCATCGACGTTCATGGTGGCGCTGCCGATCATCCAGTCGACGTGGATGAGGGAACTGTTGGCGCCGAGGGTAGCGAGTTCTTCATCCTTCATTTTTTCGCCCCCTATGAGGCAGGTGGAGTAGGCCTGGCCGAGGGCGATATGGCTGGCGGCGTTCTCGTCGAAGAGCGTGTTCCAGAAGAGCAGGCCACTTTGGGCAATGGGTGAATGATGGGGCACGAGGGCGACTTCGCCGAGCCGGGCTGCGCCTTCATCGGTGGCGATTAGCTTTTTGAGGGCCGCTTCGCCGGCGGTGGCGGAGGCTTCGACGATGCGCCCATTTTCAAAGCGGACGGAGATGTTTTCGATCAGCGTGCCCTGATGCGAGAGGGGCTTGGAGGCACGAACGCGGCCATTGACGCGGTCTTTGTGCGGCGTGGTGAAGCACTCCTCAGTGGGAATGTTGGGCTGGCAGTAGATGCCGTTGCCAGCGGTGGTGCCGCCGCCCGCCCAGAGGTGCTGGTCAGCAAGGCCGACGGTGAGGTCTGTAGTTCCGTCAGTTGAGTGGAAGCGAAGAGCGGAAAAGCGCTTGTTGTTGAGGAAGTCGACGCGCTGCTTGAGGCGGGCGCCGTGCTGCTGCCAGGCGGCGATGGGGTCGGGCTGGTCGGAACGTGAGGCGGAAAAGATGGCGGCCCAGAGTTTGTCGAGGGCGGCGGCTTCGGGGAGATCGGGAAAGACGAGTTTGGCCCAGGCGGGTGTGGCGCAGGCGATGATGGTCCAGTTGATTTCGTGGCGGGTGATGATTTCCATGGCGGGCTTGGCGGCTTTACTGGCGGCAATGTTGGAGCGCGAGACTTTGGCTGGGTCCTGCCCGGCGAGGAGTGAGGGATTGGCGCCGGTGATGCCGAGGCGCGCGGCCCCGGAGCGATAGGCGTTGGCGATGGCGTCGGAGAGCCAGGTGTTGGTCATGTCGAAGCTGGCATCGGGCGCGTGCTGGTAACGGGAGAGGATAATGTCATCATCGCTGAAGAAGGTGGTGACGAGGAGGGCACCAGCTTTGTAGGCCTGTTCGGTGATGCGGCGGACTAGCGGAAGGGCTTCGACAGGTGCGGTGATGAGGAGCTCCTGACCGGGCCGAAGGTTGAGGCCGACACGGACGGCGACTTGGGCGAGGGCGTCGAGTTTTTCTGCGAAGGTGGGAGCGGGGGTCTGGATAGCGGTTGAGGACATGGTTCTAGGGTACAGCGAATTGGGAGTGGATGGAGTGTGTGGGTAAATATGCTGAGATTACCGCGACGCTCCTTTGTGAAGGGTATCGTAAGCGCGCTTTGAGTGTGTTGGCCTCAGGGCCATTCGATAGAGTATTTTATAAAAGCCTGCGAGTAGGAGGGTTTTTACATTTTCAGACTTTATTTTGGAGTGTTTGCGGCAGGAGTCTTTCTGCTGAGACAACCTTGACGTATTCGCGATTTGATCTCTTGTGAAACCGGTTGTTTTGGAGGAGGAGCCAGCATGGGCGCTCCTGCACTTGCGACGATCTGAGCATCGAGCTCTTCCAGTGTCGAAGGGCCAGGCAGGCCAACAAGTTTCATTCGGCGAAGCCATTCACTCCTGTAGGTAGTATCAAGGGCGATATCCGCTGGAAGTGGTTCGGCCAGAAGTAATTTTTGAGGACCTAAATAGAGGAAAGCATCTATCTGGTCTGAAACCGTCTTAAAAGGCTTGCTCGCAAAGGCATCGCTTACGTTACAGTCTTGGTCTGTTGTAATCGGGGATGGAAGGAATGAGTCAAGGCCTAAGGAGCCGAGTCTGCTATTTTTTGTTCTCAAGAGCGACGGCCAAACCCCACCCTGTGCGTACAAGTTTCCGAGCGGTTCGTCGCTGGTGCCATAATATCCAAGATCACTGATAACGAATGTCCTGCCAGGGTAGTGGCGCTCGTACCTCGTGACAGCATCCCCTTGACCTGGGCCACCTCCGTGCAGCAGATGAAAGATTCCGAAGAGCATCAGCGCTTTGCGGTGCTTAGAAAGTACTTCGCTTTCCATTACAGATGCGATGCTTCCATCTCGGTCGAAGAATGGCGTGAGGTCATCGTATGAGCGAACCTGGCTCCAATCAATCGGTGGATCTGCGGCAACGATTCTGAGGCGACTTGTGGGAGGAAGGCGTTGGTTGAGCGAGCGGATGAGTGGAAATAGCTGCTGATAGAAACCGGATGCTCCGCACATTTGCTGGACAGTTGTGTCTCGCCAGACATGCTGGACTTCAATGAACGGAACGTTTTCACCGGCGATGTACCGATCTAGAATGGGCTGGTAGCGCACATTGCCACATTCAACGACTATGTCGTTTACCGATGCGGGAAAGCGTGGGTCACGAATGAGGGACAGGATGAAGTCGTCGATATCTTTCTCTCCATGACCCGCTGGTATCGCAACAACCTCGAAGGTCTGAAAAGCATTCAAGATCGCTGATATCGCAGGTTCAGGGACCGCGTCCTGAGTGACGCTGACAGGATGGCTGGCTGAAACCTGGGCTTTGCAGGGTTGTGAAGTGAGTGAAATTGCGGCAAGTGAGAGTAGAAAGGTAGCATAACTTGCACTTCGCAACATGTGAGAAAAAGACTGCTCATACATGGTTAGTGACCCCTTTGTTCAACTGCCATGATGCGTAGCTAGCTGAATATATATTCTTCTTGTTACCCTTCAAAGCTATCCGATAATTGATGCCTCGGACGGGATTCTTCAAATGAATTTGCAGTAATGCTTTTTCGGTGAGCGATTCATTAATTCACATTGAACAGATATAAAAGACTACGGCGGGGGAGAGTAGTTGCTGGGGTTGGGGTGCGTGTGAAATCATGTGCGGCGGGAATAAATTGGAATCAAGCGGCTTGAAAACAAAGTGATTTGAAAATCAACGGAATTAAAACGGGTGTGAAGTGGGGCAGGGCATGTTGAGAAAATCTTTTGCGGTGGGCAAGGCAGTGGTAAATAAAACTACTGCGGCGGTTAATAAAACGAGGTCTGCAGTTAAGAAAACCAGTGCTGCGGTCACTAAAACGACGGCTGCTGCTGGCAAATCCATGGTGAAGAAAACTGCGACGGCGAAGAAACAGAAATTGGAATACATAAAAGACAGTTGGGATGAGAAGGTGGCGGCAAAGCTGGATGCGCCGGAATTGTTGCGGTACCGGTCAAATTTGCTGGGGATGGACTTGCGGCTGACGAATTTTGCGGGGGGCAATACGAGCTCCAAGGTAATGGAGCGGGACCCGCTGAGTGGCGCGGAGACCGAGGTACTGTGGGTGAAGGGGTCGGGCGGCGACCTGGGGAGCATCACACGGAAGGGATTCGCGACGCTGTATATGGACAAGCTGCTCTCGCTAGAGGGAGTGTATCGCGGCGTGGAGTTTGAGGACGAGATAGTAGATTGCTATCCGCTATGCACGTTTGGTAACAACCCTGTGGCTGCGTCGATTGATACGGCGCTGCATGGATTTTTGCCAGCGAAGCATGTGGACCATTTACATCCTGACTGGGCGATAGCGATGGCGGCTTCCGCGAACGGCATTGCCAAGATGGAGCAGTTCAACAGGGAGTTTGGTCACAAGCTGGTGTGGCTACCGTGGCAGAGGCCGGGATTTGAGCTGGCGATTATGATGCGGAACAAGGTGCTGGCGACTCCGGGCTGCGATGGCGTGATTCTGGGCGGGCATGGATTGTTTACCTGGGGCAATACACAGCGCGAGAGCTATTTGAACACCATCACCATGATTGACCAGATGGGGCAGTTTATTGCGGCCCATGCGGGGAAGAAGAGCAGGAGCAAAACATTTGGCGGCGCAGTGGTGAAGGCACGCAAGGACGGTGCGCAGTTGGCGGAAGTGCTGATGCCAGCGGTGCGTGGGATGGTGTCTGAAATGAAGCCGATGGTGGGGAGCTTTTGTGATCTACCCGAGGTGCTGGAGTTTGTGAATTCGGCGGAGGCGGCGAAGCTGGCGTATTTGGGGACGAGCTGCCCGGACCATTTTATTCGGACGAAGATACGGCCGCTGTTTCTAGATTGGAGTGGCGGAGGCAAAACGGCGGAGGCAGCGGAGGAGATCAAAGCGAAGCTGTCGGGAGCGTTTGCGAGGTATCGTGCGGAGTATGCGGAGTATTATGCGGCACACGCGGTGAAGGACTCGCCCGCGATGCGAGATGCGAACCCGACGGTGGTGCTGGTGCCAGGGCTGGGGATGTTTAGTTTTGGCAAGCACAAGATGGATGCGCGGGTGACGGGGGAGTTCTATGTAAATGCCATCCATGTGATGCAGGGTGCGGGAGCGCTGGGCGGGAAGGCGAGTGAGAATGCGCCGACAGAGTTGCCGCAGGCGGGACCAGCGGCACCTTCGAGCGCCTTCAAAATGCAGTCAAATTATGTGGCGCTGCCAGCGAGCGAGGCGTTTCGGATTGAATATTGGAAGCTGGAAGAGGCGAAGATCCGAAGGCAGCCGCCGGAGAAGGAATTGAGTCGGCGCGTGGTCCTGGTGGTGGGCGGAGCGAGTGGCATTGGTCGGGAAACGGCACTGCTGGCGGCGGAACGCGGCGCGCATGTAGTGGTGGCTGATCTGAGTCTGGCGGCGGCGGAAAAAGTTGCCGAGGAAGTAAGGGCGATTGCGGGTAAGGAATATGCAGTGGCTGCGGAAATTGATATCCGCAACCGAGAGAAGATACGGGCGGCGCTGGCAGTGACGGTGAAGGCGTTTGGCGGATTGGATATTTTGATCAATACAGCGGCGCTGTTTTTGACTCCGCCTGAGGGTGAGGACAAGGTGGCGCAGCGTGATGCGCAGTGGGCGCTGACGCTGGATGTGAATGTGACGGCGAATTATTATCTGGCGGATGAGGCGAAGAAGATTTTTGTGCGGCAGGGGACGCCTGCGAGCATGGTGCTGACGAGCTCGGCAAATGCAGTGGTGGCAAAATTTGGCAGCGAGGCCTACGACGTGAGCAAGGCGGCGGTGAGCCATTTGGTGCGCGAGCTGGCGGTGGGGATGGCGCCGCTGGTGCGGGTGAATGGCATTGCTCCGGCGACGGTGGTGAAGGGGTCGACCATGTTTCCACGGGAGCGGGTGAAGGCGTCGCTGACGAAGTATGGGATTGCGTTTAAGGAGAGCGAGAGCGATGATGAGGTCCGCAACAAGCTGGCGGCGTTTTATGCCAAGCGGACGCTGACCCATGTGCCGATTGACCCCAAGGCGTGTGCGCAGGCGATTTTGTTTCTGGCGGGACCGCATGCGCCGGTGACGACGGGGCATTTGATCCCAGTGGATGGCGGGTTGGTGGATGCGTTTTTGAGGTAAGGCTTAACGGTGATTGCCAGTGATAAAGGCTGATAAGGTCAAAGACAAAGTGAAGGGGTGAGTCAAAGGCAAGGGAAAACGCTTAACACCAATAAACACTGATCAAAATTGATTAAAGTCAAAGGCGAAATACTGATAAGGGCAAGGACTAAGTCAAATGCTAGAGCAAGAGTAGTGCTGAAGGGCTGAGAGAAATGATGGCGAGGGCTGCTGCTAAATTGGGCGCGGTGACACCGAAAGACACGCGGGCGGTGGTGGCGGTGGATTTGGGTGCGGAGAGCTGCCGTGTGAGTTTGCTGCGGTGGGTGGATGCGGGTGAGGGTGCTGCCGAGAAAGCCCCGACGATTCAGTTGGTGCATCGGTTTGCGAATGCTGCGCATGAACGGGATGGGCATCTGCGATGGGACCTGGCGGGCATATTGACGGGTGTGGCCGAGGGGCTGCGGTTATGTGCGATGTATGCGCCGGAGGGGGTCCGGTCAGTGGGCGTGGATGGCTGGGCCGTGGACTATGTGCGGACCGGGAGCGATGGCAAGCCGCTGGATGATCCTTATTGTTATCGTGATGGACGGAATGTGGCGGCGGAAGTAGCGGTGCATAAGGCGATTGCGCCGGAGAAGTTGCGTGCGCTGACGGGTGTGCAGTTGATGCGGCTGAATACGCTGTATCAGCTATATGCGGACAAGCAGGCGGGGCAGAGTGCAGTGTGGTTGAACCTGCCGGAGTATGTGCTGTATTGGCTGGGTGGGCGCGCAGTGGCGGAGTACACGAATGCGACGCATACGGGGCTGCTGAAGAGCGGTAGGGCTGAGTGGTGCGAGGAGATTTTTGAGGAGCTGGGGCTGCTGGTGGAGGATGCGCCGGAGATTGTGGCTACAGGCACCGATGTTGGCCTGATGAGCAATGATCTGAGTGTGCTGAATGCGTTTCGCGGGACGCGGCTGATTGCTGTGGCATGCCATGATACTGCGAGCGCGATTGCGGGGATTCCGGCGAGTGGGGATGATTGGGGCTATATTAGCAGCGGGACGTGGTCACTGGTGGGGCGATTGCTGGATGCGCCGGAGAATGGTGCGGAGGCGAGTACGCTGAATTTTACAAATTTGGGAGCGGCGGGAGGAAGGGTGTGTTTCCATCGGAATGTGAATGGGATGTGGTTGCTGCGGCAGTCGCTAGAGTATTGGAAGAAAAAAGAGGGGCGGGAGTGGGACGTGGCGGAGTTAATTGCAGCGGCGGAGCGGATGCCGCAGCCGAGTGCGCTGCTGGATGTGGACGATGAGGAGTTGCAGCAGCCGGGTAAGATGCCGGTCCGGATCAATCGGCAACGGAAGCGCAAGGGGCTGGCGGCGATGGATGAGAGTGCGGAAGGTGCTCCGGCGATGGCGGCGCTGATTTTTTATTCACTGGCGGCGCGGTATGCGGAGGTGCTGAGCGATGTACAGCGCATCACGGGGAAGAAATTGAGGCGACTCTATATAGTGGGCGGCGGGAGTAGGAATGGGTTTTTGAATCGGCTAACGGCACAGGCCACGGGACTGGAAGTGCATTGCGGCGCGGTGGAGAGTACGACGCTGGGGAATTTTGCGGTGCAGCTGGCGGCGCTGGAAAAGGGCGATGTGGCGGAGTGGGCGCAGGTGTTACAGGGTGCGGGATAAATGATCGTGTAATGGTGCTGACAGGGCTGGGATGAATGTGGCAGAATGATCGGCGTTAAGAGAAAGCTGGATACGATCATGAATACGGTCAGGGAAATAAGTGCTATAGGCATCAACAGAAGTAAGAGAAGAAAATTCAGAAGAGATATGGTCTGGTCCCGGAGGTGTGGGGCCATTTTTATTTTTGTGGGCTGTATGGCGATGGCAGCGGTTGGGTGGGCGCAGAGTACGGGCAATGCGAATCCTGTTATCAGCGTAAATCCGGGCAGGATGGCGCGGGTGGGGACAGTGGATGATCGGTTTCAGTCGTACAACATAGAGATGGTAGAGGTGACGGGCGGGCGATTTTGGAAGCCGTATGGAAGCAAGGCGACGACGGCGCAGCAGGTTGGAGGGAATACAGCCAATGCAGCCATTCAAGCCAATACACCGGCGGGGATGGACCCTGCGATATATGAGTATCGGGCACCGATTAATTTGGGGAATGAGCGGTTGCGGAAGTTGGCGGCTGCGCTGGGCCCGGCGTATGTGCGGGTGAGCGGAACCTGGGCGAACACGAGTTATTTTCAGGGGGCGAATGAGGCGGCGACGATGGCTGCTCCGGCGGGATTCAATGCGGTGCTGACCCGCGCGGAGTGGAAGGGCGTGATTGATTTTGCGCTGGCGACGGATGCAAAGATAGTGACATCTTTTGCGATTAGCCCGGGTACGCGGGATGCGGCGGGCGTGTGGAAACCGGTGCAGGCGGCAGCGCTGCTGGCTTACACGAAGCAGATGGGTGGCAGGATTGCAGCGGCGGAGTTTATGAATGAGCCGACGATACCGTCAATGGGTGGTGCTCCGACGGCATACAGCGCGGCGGACTTTGGGCGCGATGTGGCAGTGTTTAAGGCCTTTGCGGCGAAAGCTGCGCCGGAGATGTTGCTGCTGGGGCCGGGTGGAGTTGGCGAGGGAGTGGGTACACCGCTGCCGGAGCGGATGCATCCGCTGTTGACGGAGCAATTGATGAAGGCGGTGATTGCGGCGGCAGGGTCCGGGGCTGGACCAGTATTTGATGCGTTCAGTTATCACTCGTATGGCGGGGTGTCGAGTCGGTGTTCGGCGATGCGGCCACAGTTGGGGACGACGGCGGATGCGGCCTTGTCAGCGGAGTGGTTGGGGCGGTCTGACAAGATTGAGCAATATTATGCGGGGTTGCGCGACACGTATGAGTCGGGCAAACCGATTTGGCTGACGGAGACGGCGCAGACAGCGTGTGGTGGGGACAAGTGGGCGGCGACATTTTTAGACAGCTTTCGATATTTGAACCAGATGGGAGATTTGGCGAAGCGCGGGGTGCAGGTACACATGCACAACACACTGGCGGCGAGCGACTACGGATTGCTGGATGAGAAGACGTATGAGCCGAGGCCGAATTATTGGGCGGCACTGCTGTGGCGTAAATTGATGGGGGCTACAGTGCTTGATGCTGGGGTAACTGATGATGTTGGCCTGTATGTGTATGCACAGTGCTTGCGCGGGCGCGCGGGTGGAGTGGCGCTGCTGGTGATCAACGTTGGGCGGGAGTCGGCGCGGACGATGGAAATGCCGATGGATGCGGAGCGATACACGCTGACGGCTGCGACGCTGATGGACAAGCAGGTGCAGCTAAATGGGAGCGACTTGAAGCTGGGAGCCGGAGATGTGCTGCCAGAGTTGAATGGAGTAAGGACCAAGGCGGGCAAGGTTGTATTTGCGCCGGAGAGCATTACATTTTTGGGGATTGAGAAGGCGGGGAATGCGGCTTGTGGGGAGTGAAGATTGTGAAATAGGCGATGCTGAAAAGGGCGATGCGGCGTATGAAGAGACGAGCGGGACTGATTCCATTGATTGCAAGTGTGATGTTTATGCCGTCTACTGCTGCTGTTGCACAGCCAGCTTTGCAGTGGGTCCAGATAACGGCCCAGCATGTTGAGGTGGATGGGCTGCCGTTTTTTGCGGAGAACGGCGGCGAGTTGTCGCGGCTGCCGGAGAAGTTGAAGGCGAGCTATCGGACAGCGGTTTGGAATTTGGCACAGTCGCCGAGCGGCGGGCGGATACGCTTCAGGACGAATTCGTCGACGCTGGCGATTCGGCTGGAGTATCCAAAGGCGCCGGACATGACCAACATGCATGCCTTTGGGCAGACGGGCGTGGACCTTTACGTGGGCGATGTGTATCGCGACACGGCGATTGACGGCAAGACGGGCGGCGCGGTGGAGCATGCCTACTTCAAAGGCCAGCCGCGGGTGATGCGGGAGATCACGCTGTACCTGCCGCTGTATATGCCGGTGAAGGTGGTGGGGATTGGGCTGGATGCTGACGCGGTTATTGAGTCGCCGACCAAGTTTGCGGTGGCGAAGCCGGCGGTGTTTTATGGGACTTCGATAACGCAGGGCGGGTGCGCGAGCCGGTCTGGCATGAGCTACCAGGCGATATTGGGGCGGAAGCTGAACCTTGATTTTGTGAATTTGGGATTTTCCGGCAACGGGCTGGGTGAGCCGGAGCTGGCGCAGGCGGTGGCGAGCATTGATGCGTCGGTGTATGTGCTGGACCTGGCGCAGAACAATCCGACGGTGGATTCACTGAAGCAGAATTATGCGCCGTTTATTGCGGCGATACGGGCGAAGCATCCGGCGACGCCGATACTGGTGGTGACGCCGATCTACGCGGCGCATGAGGCGACGGCGGCGGACGCGAAGCTGGATGGGATGCGGGCGTTGGTCCGCGAAGTGGCGGCGGAGCGGATTGCGGCGGGGGACAAGAACATTCAGGTGGTGGAGGGGACGGACCTGCTGGGGCCGATGCGCGGGGACGGGCTGGTGGATGGAACGCATCCTAATGATTTGGGGTTTGAGTGGATGGCCGAAGGGCTGGCGGCGCGGATTTCTGAGTTGCTTGGGTTGAAGTAACCGTGATCGGATCTATCGTTTTCAGACTAACGGAGGAGCATTCAATCTGTTGTCAGTGAATTGCTCTAAGTTTATTCTAAATATCTACTGATCATTTAATATCATGTGTACTTTGCGTTGAAGCGAATTTTTTATAACGCACAATGTTATATCCAACCGTGTAGCAATATACGCTTGCGGGGATAAATTCTAATGTAATGTCTCCATCTACTTTGCAAGTCGTTGTTAATGTTTTTGAGGTTACGGTGGGATTCGATAGGTTATTTTCCATACAGAAGCTGATGAGACTGTCCAGTTCTTCTGGATGTTCAAGATATCGATCAGACCATTTCACTTCAACGGCCCATAACGCACGCATATCTGCTTGTCCAAGCATTACGATGTCCACCTCACCATCTTTCCATCTTGCATAGTGAAGCGTACTCTCACTATGAAACCATTGCGAAAAAATTGCCGTTTCTGCTAGATACGGTAGTTTCACATCATCTTCCCTCATTGGGGAGAATAACGCTGCGCGCATAGATGGGTTTGTGAGGTAAACCTTGAAATAATTGGCTCTTCTGAATCTTTTAGCACTGTGGTCAATTCGATGAACAATTTTTATTAAAAATGCGGCTTCCAAATATTCGATATACCTCTTAATAGTATTTTTACTCACACCCGAATTTTGCGACAGTTCTTCCAGGGAGATTTCGTTTGCCGTGTTAAATGCAAGAGTTGTGAATAGGTAATTTAATTCCTGTATATCTTCAATACCATAAAGACTGGGAAGATCTCTCAATAGCACTTTATCAATGATGTCACTCTTAATGAAACGCGCAGGGTCTTCCTGAATCTGTCGAGAAAAAATAACTTCTGGATATCCTCCGAAATTTAAGTAATACAAGAAGTGCTCGTTCAGCGACTTTATGTCTTTAGCGACGAAGCTGCCATTTCTACGAATCAACCCCTCTTTCGGTGGCAATTCCTCTAATAGATCCGTTTTTCCAAGCAATGCTAAATATTCGTAAAATGTGAGAGGAGGAAGAAGGAAATCGGTAAAGCGTCCTGCTCCAGACTCTTCACTTTTCAATCGCAGTGCAGCAGCTGCAGATCCAGAGGCTACCGATTTGATATTGGGATATTGATCAACAACTGACTTTAGGTGAACTTCCCAATCACGTAGATACTGAACCTCATCAAAAAACACATAAATTTGCTCCGTGGCAAAATTCAAACCAGTTGCCTTCGTGTAGTAAGAAAGCAATTTCTCAATACTAAAGGTGTTATAAATTGGGTGGTCGACAGAGAAATAGCAGATTGCCCTTGGTGAAATTCCCGCATCAATGAGTGCTTTGATTGCATGGTGAATCATCACAGTTTTTCCAACCCGTCTCGGACCCATCAGTACTATGGCACGACGAACAGAGGTTTCCTTTACCAAAGGGAAAAAGAGGTCCAGATAAGCACGAGGTGCCCATCTGCTGTATTGATCGCTGATGGAATTGCTACCAATCCACCATGGATTCTCTAGTCTGATTCGTTGAATGACATCTTCTTCCGAGATCGTCTGCATATTCGGGAATTTTAGTTCAGCACTAAGCTAGAGTCAATTGACTGACTCTAGCTTGATTCTTGTGTATAATTTTTTTATTTTCAATGATTTGAGGGGAAATATTAGTGCTATTAAAATTACCTAGTAATCACGATTCAGTCAGTCAACCAGGTTAAAGCGCGGGAGAGATAGGTTTTTAGTTCGCGGCGGTGGACTACTGCGTCTAAGAAGCCGTGTTCGAGGAGGAACTCGGAGCGCTGGAAGCCTTCGGGGAGTTTTTGGCGGATGGTTTGCTCGATGACGCGGGGGCCGGCGAAGCCGATGAGGGCGCCGGGTTCGGCGATGTTGAGGTCGCCGAGCATGGCGAAGCTGGCGGTGACGCCGCCGGTGGTTGGGTCAGTGAGAACAGAGATATAGGGGATTTTTTCTTCGTCGAGCCGGGCGAGGGCGGAGGAGATTTTTGCGAGCTGCATGAGGCTGGCGATGCCCTCCATCATGCGCGCGCCGCCCGAGGCGGCGACGACGATGAGCGGGTGGCGCGTGGCGAGCGAGCGGTCGATGGCTCGCGCAACGGTTTCACCGACGACCGCGCCCATGCTGCCGCCGATGAAGCTGTACTCCATGGCGGAGAGGACGACGGGGTGCGGGCCGAGATGGCCGGTGGCGTTGACGATGGCGTCGTTGAGGCCGGTCTTCTTCTGGGCTTCGAGGAGGCGTTT
>Ga0116230_10001714_pt1 | contig 21009 bp, 14 predicted proteins | sample S1TSphfallax_3_FD_88678 | JGI IMG/M metagenome (GOLD analysis project Ga0116230, IMG submission 88678) | Host-associated microbial communities from peat moss isolated from Minnesota, USA - S1T2_Fd - Sphagnum fallax MG | ecosystem: Host-associated > Plants > Peat moss > Unclassified | place... | reverse complement strand
AAATCATTGTGAATTGCAGAAATGCAATGACACAAAAAACCATCACAACGAAATGCAACAAAAACTACAAAGTAGCTATAACCTCTAAATATACTAAATGATTCAAATGACCATGATAGTGCGCACACAAAAAGAAAACACAATGACTCAAAGCCTTACCAAAAACAATGTTTACCACAAACCAAAATATCCATTCTCCTCCTTGCCTTCACCTTTCCATCACCTCCAGAAATCACCGCTTGCAACAAAAGCAATGGCACATGAGAACAACATGACAAAATGTAACAAACTACAAATTTGAGATCAACTCCAAAACTCACCGCTTGCAACAAACGCAATGACACACAAGAACATCGCAATGAAATGCAACAACGAGAAGAAACTCTAGACTAGCTCCAGAAATCATCATGTGCAATAGATGCGATGGCACACAAGAACACTGCGATGAAACACAACAATAATAAACTCCATACCAATTCTAGAAATCATCGCTTGCAACAATCACAATGGCACTGAAACGAAATACAACAACAACAAACTCGCAAACTCTAGAAATAAACAACCAATGGCCACCACGTCTAACCATCTCCAAAACAATCTAACCCTAAACTGACCAAACCCTAACAAAAACCCTAACCCTAACTTCCAATAACATAAAACCTAGATCTTCTAATCTAAAACCAACTAAGTCATAAAACTTACTTCTAGTTTAAAACCAGCTAAATTAATGCAAAAATCAAAACAACAAAACTAATGCCAGCGTCTTGTCCCTATATGGGCAGGGCCTAACAAAATCACACACATAAAACCATGCACAAAGTTTTGAGATTCTAGAACACACCATGAGAATAAACCACCAAACATGAAAAAGATTGAATCTCATTCACACTGAATTGAATTCTAACAACAAATAACCAACTCTAAAAACCTGATGTCCTGTAATGAATATTAAATACTTGACAATGTCTACTACTTGTGAAACCCAGGATGTGCATGCACAAAGTTGCTTGCTTTCATCAGAATTTTTGCCTGCACTTCAAGCACAAAAGGAAGATAAGATAGAGAAACACCTAACCCGATGATGGGACCTTGAATTGAGCCCTCCTTTGGACCTCTATGGTTGTTCAATTTGTTTGAGAATGAGTGTGACTGCAATAAAACACAGTTGAAGGGAATTTTTACAATGACACCATATGTAGTTATGTTGCTGAGGAGGTCTCTGAGGAGAAGTTTTTTCTCCATGGGCACAGTTGTAGCTGACTGACTCCAAGGAGTCAAACATACAAACATAGAAAGGTAAAGCACAACTAGAATCAAATGAATTGAATTGGCAGTTATATACCATTTGTTTAATTAGAAAGAGTTCCATTCCATTCGTTATACAAGTTGCATTTACAACAGATGTCTACTTAAAATCTGTTGCTCATGATCTAGTTTTCTGGTTACTCATCATCCTTGCTTGATTTTGGCTGAAATTTTCACCAGTGATTTCTGAGTATGTCAACTGTGAATTCAACATTTCAATTTGTGCTTCCATTCATGGATAAGTAGGATTTGACCACTATTCTAACTAAAGCATCAAATAGAGGTAAAATGGTTTGAGAAAGGTTGTTAATGGTTAACTCATTGGACCCACAGACAGTCTACAAAGCAATTTACTGCATCTTTAAGAATCTGGACTCAAGAACTGTCATTTCTTTTCCAAAAATCTACACTTGATTCAGACTGGCTTGCCAAATAACCATAACTTTGATCAGTCAAACCAAGAATCAGCAGACAGTTTCAATCTCTCATTTTTCTATAGAAAGGATTTGGAGCTTGTTGACTTGCGTATATCGTCTTCTACCTGTACCTATCAGTCCCAAGGGAGATGCAAACACTTGACATAGCTGAAACATGTACAAGATGTTATCAATTTTGTGAGGTAGAAGCAGGAGCAGGGAAGATCTTCCAAAACTGAAGGTCAAATAGCTATGCAGAGAACATGACTCTCAAGATTCAAGCTCATGAAACAAAAGAAGCACATGATTTTGTAAAGTTGAAGAAAAAATAAGTGGAATTGATTAGTAGATGAGTACGCACTCTACTCATCCATTACAAAACTGACGATTTACATGTATGTGTGTACAAGATATGAGATTTTCTCTCAACAATTTCTGACAAGTTCTAAAACCTAACTGTGGTAGCCCAATTTTGCAACCTATAACAATTCCCACAAGTTTCTAAAAACCATCTGTGAGAGCCTGATTTTGCAAGCTATAGTGCCTTATTAACCTACAAGGTAAAATAATTTATATGATTTGTGAGAGGTGATTACTAGCAAACCCAAGTAATTGAAGCTTTGGGATTGAGAAAATCAAATCATGTAAATTCGGACAGAATTGTCAACCTGACTTGAGTCTTAAATGTAAAATTCCAAAATTCCTTGAGAGGTTTAATGTATATGGAAATGTTATGTACCTTGTTTTGGACAGAAGATAGATTTTCCAAGACTACAAGCGCACCCCAAACCTGACAATATCTTCTAAAAGTCCTCCATTTACAGGAGACTTATCTCTCAGGGAATCATTGTTGGTCCCTTGTTCCAATGCCCCTCTGGTTGCAGCTGATGATGGTTGTTCATGATTGGAGGTCCAGAACGGAAGTTTGAAAGCTCCAAAAAGATTGACATCTGAATCACTTCCAATGCCTTGAGCTCTAGAATTGTCTGGTCTATGCATTTGACCTCCACTGTTTTGTGCTTGCATCTGGTCTTGAGCTCCTCCCAGCAGTTGTTGGGGTTGAAGAGCATTGCTAAGACCTTGCACAGCAGAAGAAGAAGGATTGAACTCTTGCAAGCTTCGATGACTTATCAAGAAACTCTGGGATTGAACTTGATCATTTAAGGATTGACAACCCACATTGCCACCAGTCTGAACCTCTTGGCCTGCCTGTAAGGTCAAGCTCTTTGATGCTGTGGATGCATGATCTGTCTCAGCTCTTGATTGAATTTGTGCAGTCAAGTCAAAGCTGCTGCAGGATGCAGTAGGGATAACAGGATTAGGGGATGTCAAAGGGCCAAAGCTTGAAGTTGGAGGTTGTTGGTATGCTGCTGCTTCTGCTGCAGCACCAGGACCTCCATTTTCTCTTGTGTCAGCCAGTGGTGGAGAAGTTGGAGGATAAACATCAGAGCTGGAATTTCTAGAGTTTGTTGGTGGAGGGTTCACATGAATATGAGTACCCTCATAAGTTGTGATGACAAGCCCTGTATCCTCAGCTGACCTCTCCACCCTTTTCCTCACAGGACACTTCTGATTTGTGCACCTGTAGTAGCTCCTGAACCACCCAAATCCCAACAAATCAGTTTTCAGACAATCCATTTCTTAATAGATTTGTTTCAGAGCATCAACAGATGTAAGGTGCACTTATCAAGAGATGCTCAAGATCGTCATTGATCTTCTGAAGATCAGCTTGAGTTTCAGGAGCTTTCATGAACCCTGGCCTAGTAATGCTCTAAGAGCAGCTCCACCAGTACACTGTACAGCAAATTTTGGATCCAGAAAAGTCAAAACATGCCAGTTCAGCTGAGCAAAATGGTTTCTGGCCAGCATTTTTGCACAGGATGCTGAGGCTGGCAAAAGGCACAGCAATGCCTAACACCTAATGTTGACTGGCTCGATGGTTTGATTGGTCCAGGTGGGTTGCTCTTAATAGTCTCCCACCTTTTGCAGCCCTAGTTTTAGTTTTATGGGTGAGGTTGGGAAAAAGTAAATAATTAATCTTGGATGTGAAAAATACTGTTGCAGTGCCACATACTGAGCATGGATGGAGCTGCTCTAAGCACCAGGAACAGCAGATATCCAAAACCCTTGTTCAAAACCCTTGTGTTGAAAACTGTAAAGGGCTTGATTAAGCTCTTTAAGAAAAAAAGCCAGATGCAAAAGAAGAAGACAAACAGCACAAAGGGTGTGTAAGGTTTTCTGCGTCAGAGAGAGAAACCAAAACAAGTTGAGATTGCTGACCGAGGGTGAGGGCTGTTCTTCACAGCTTTCTGTCCATATTTCCTCCATTTGTAGCCATCGTTCATGACATCAATCTCGCTGCGTGTTTGGATGGCATACCGAGGTTCTCGAACTCTTTTGGGACCACCTTTCTTGCCAGCCTTGATTGAAGAAGATCTGCAAAGTGTCATCAAACAAATCTCGTCTGAGCAGAAGTTGTCAAATGAGCATTGCAACAACAAGACCTTCAGAAGTTGTTGCTTTGTCTCAGAGCAGCAGTAAGCATGAAAGGAACCACAGTCAAAGAAAGAAAGAATCTGTGACATTTTGTCTGTTATACAAGGGGAAAAAAAATCCGGTTTGTGGAAAACTTGGGAGCTTACAGTTTCTTGAGCTCTGGGGAGGATTCAATCTCTTCATTCTTGTCCATAGCTGGGTCTGGCGTCTTCCTCTTAGGGGTGCTGCTTGCAGACACTTCAACAAGGGTTGCAAGTTTTGAGGCATCATCATCATCATCAGGTCCTTCATCACTGGAGGAGCCAGAAGAAAACGGGGAATTGGGTGTGCTGGGAAGGGGGGTGGAAGCTCCTCCTGAGGCCACTGCCAGTGGAAGACGAGCTGGAGATGGTGATCGGCATCCATGGGTTGTAGCAGGAGATGGAGAAGAGGTTAGGACTGGCGACAGTGAGCCAGTTGGAGAAGGGGAATGGAACTGTGTGTTCATCTGCAAAGAAGGGGAGGAGGAGGAGAACTGCTTTTGGAAGTCAGGAATGTCACCCAGCTGCTGCTGCTGATGATGATGATGATGACCTAAATCTTGAGGAGGAGTCGAGACCTGATTTCTTCCTCTTGGGCTCGGAACTGAGGAGATGGGTGTTGTAAGCAGAAGCTTCTGCTGGATTGCCTCATAATTGTTGAGGACCTGAGAGTTGTTTCCTGGAAAGTTTCCAATTCTGGGTGTGTTCTGATTCTCTCCGAAGCAGCTCCACGCAGCAGCGTTAGCGAATTCGGCGATGGGGGAGTCGGAAGATAACAAGAAGTCATCCTTTTGAAGCTGCTGCTGCAAGAAGAAGCTATTGGAAGTGGCAGCAAAAGCTGCCGATCCAGAGAAGCCACCAGATACCAGGGGATCGGTAGCATTCATGGAAATGAGGCTTTGCCATTGAGCTGTGGGAGATGGCACTACCAGAGGATGGAGAAGATCATCTGTAAAGCTCGAGAAAAACCCCTGCTGCTGCTGTTGCTGCACCATCAAGGCATCAACATCCCGCAATGGAGGCTCTACAAACAGATGCTGCTGCGAAACTGCCACATCGTCCTCACCACTGAATGATCGCATCAGCTTCTCCAGTTCGAGGCTTTCGTCCCCCCCACCCATTGCTTGAAGCTGCAGTCCAAGCTCCAGAGTTGCAAATTGCTTTGAAAAACTCACTCTTCCGAGAATGCGAATCTCCTCAAGGACGAGAACGCCTGATTCAAGCAACTGCTATACCTGACACTCAGCTCAGTACTATTGCAATTGTATGAGGAAGGAATGTCGGAGACGATGGGTTTGCATTTACGAATTCCCCGCAGTTGTTTATCGCCTCAATGCTCTGTCTGTCTCAGTACCGCCCCAAAAAAACTCAATGTCTTCTTCTTCTACTTTTCTCAAACAAGAACCCAAATCCCTCCGCACTCAGTCAGTGATCTCGCAACTGAATTCCGACAGTTTGAAGAGCAGAAAAAGAATACCGTTGTTGGAAAACGAGTTGATGGTTCTGGGAGAACCAACCTTCAAGAATACAATGATCTATCTTTATATCCTGAAAGAAAAAGAATAGATAACAGACAAACTTCTGTTGGAATCAATTGCAGAGGAGCGGGGGGGAAAAAAACCCAAAACAAAATAAAGACAAAACAGGAGATTCAACAACTGATTACCTACCCAACCATAACTCCTCTTCTTCTTATTAATCCTCCTCCTCCTTCTTTCTTCTTCTTCTTCTTCTTCCGCTTCCAATGACACTCCAGAATGCAGGACAGACAGACACACGCAGAAAGAAAGAAAAAAAAAACTTCACTAAAGCAGCCACAACTCCAGCAAAGACACACAACAACAAAAAAAAACAAAACAAAAGCAAAACAAACAAACAAAGACAAGGAGCTTCCAACAAAGTACGAGAACTCTTCTGTTTCTGAACCAAAATCCGAGAGAGAGAGAGAGAGAGAGAGAGAGAGGGAGAGAAAACCCCCAAGAAAGAAAGAATAGCCAATAAACAAGTAGCAGATAGCAACAGAAGAGTGTGCAGAGACACAGAGAAGGAATCCCGGAGCTCCAAAATGTGAAGCAAAATTTTTACAAAAACCAAAGCAAAGTAACTAGACAAGAAGCAATGCAAGCAACGCAAGCAAAGCAGGCAGGAAAGCGCGGTACCGCCGAAGCGCATTTATGAACGAGTCACAAGAAGCAGCGAAGAACAAGAACAACAAGGCCACCAAAAGGGCGAAATCAACGGCGGAGAATCAATCCCATCCCATCCCATTCGATTTATGTTATTCCTATTATTTGTTTACTATTTACTATTTTAAGTATTTATTAAAAAAGTATTATTTATTTATTTATTTATTCTGTTATTCCACTCATCACATATATTCAAATTGAAAATTTGACATTGGACATAAATAAATAAATAATGATGAATTATTGAAAACCATATGAAAACATACGGGAAATAATAATAATAATAATAGTAGATCATCATTGTCACTAGTAGTGGATAGCATCACAAAGCCCAAATTATTATTCTAGTGAAGTTATCAAATGTATCTAAGCTAGTATTCAAATTAAATTGGACATTCACATAACTAATGATGAATTAATGAAAACCATTATGAAAACATAATTTTATTAAATGTCAAGGGGGATATTTCTATTGCAATATTTTCGAATTTTCTGAAAATTTTGACAAATTTTGGAAAAAAAATTTGAAAACTTTTCATCACATTTGGGCTTAAATTTTAATTTGGTAACATTTTTAAATTTTAGTTTTATTATTATTATTATTATTATTATTATTATTATTTAGACATGTTCTAAACACTTCTAATCACTTAATGCTAATTTGTTCTTGGGATGCTAACCAAATGACACAACATCAAAAATAAAAGTGAAAAAAAATATCAATGGTTACTTCACATTGAATAAATGGTTCATCCTTTTTAAAATTTCGTTCCTTTTCACATTGTGATATGGTTTCATAAATTTTTTCATGTAATCAATACAAAAAATAAATTGTCCATGTTTTAAAAACATGCACATTCAATTTTGTGTTCCAAAATTAATGAAAATCATTTCATGCAAAATCTACATGATCATGAAATTTATTTTGATACTGTAAGATTCAAGGAACAAATGAAAATATATTGATATTTTAATCATGTGTTAATTGATTGTTAATGATATAGTATGGAGCACCATGAGGCCCAAATTAGGTGAAAATTGTTTCCAAAAAATCTTGGAAAAAGTTGAAATTGCAAAAATACCCACATTGTAATGTGTAATTAGGTGACAACAATCCAAAATTATTACCTATTCTATTTTGATTTCTTTGTTCAAATTTTCAACCTTGTTATTGTTAGTGATAAATTTGAAATTAGCAAAACTTGTAGATAATGGTGATTTTTTTGAAATGGATATGAAAAGATGAATTAACATGTGCCCTTTCATAATTGAGTTTCCATCATTTTAATTCAATTTCGTTGATGTTTGTTTGACAAAAACACTTATTTTGGTTTTGGGACATGTGCCCCCAAAAATTCTCAGTTCAATGACATGCCTCTTTGAAAATTTTAGTGTTGGGACATGTAAAAATATATTAAAACTATGCATTTTATCCGAATTCAAAGCAATTTGTACACAAGTTCTATCAAATTTTCTTTTTCATGCTATTCATATTAATATATTTCTCTTCCTCCTTTGGAACTAAATGATTTAAACTATTTCAACAATTAATTGTTGAAAATTTGTTTGAGCATTCTAAGAAGAGGTCTACATTTGAAATATTGTAACAATATTGAATCACCAAATACCCTCCTATGCCTCAAAAACAATAGATTGAAGGAAAGATGCCATCTATGGCATAAAACCGAGCCAAAATTTCGTAATATATCTAGAGATACACTTACAAAGTGTAATATGGTTGTTGAGCTTTACAAAAACAAAGGTAAGCTTTTCATTTTCATGATGCCTTAACAATCGTTTTTCTTTTTCTTGTGATATCCAACAAATATCACAAGAAACAAAATAAAAATAAAGAAGCAATGCCTAATTTTTAGGTCATTGTTTGGATACACAAAAGATGAACCCTAAAAAAATTGTCTCCTTTTGAACCTGATGGCAACATAGCACCATTTTTAATAGATTATATAATGATATGGTGCCAAATTGACCTTGGAATTACAATTTTATATTTGAATAAATATTGATTCTTGTCATTGATGGATTATAAAAATTAATTTGAGTTTGTAGGCTTGTCATAAAAAATTTACTATGTTCTTGGATGTATCCAAATTGTATATTATCAATTTTGAAATATGTTCCATTTCCTTTTATCGATCATTTTGGCCTTTGGGACACAAGATGTAAAAAAGCTTTGTGTAAAGGACAAATCCTAACTTTTTTCTTTTCTTTAGGTGATGGATCTCCTTGATTGGTCAACAACTCAAAAAATTTAAAACTCACTTGGCAGACTCCTCAAATGAAACCTATCCACCTATCCACATAGTGGAGTGGTACAAGTATGGGGGCATAATACATTAGGCACTTTGTACAAACATGAAGGAACCGGATGGAATACATTTGGGAACACCAAATTCCAAAAATTCCCATCCCATTCACATCCAATTTCAAGTTGTTTTTGTGATTTTCAATTGTGAAAATTTGAAAGAAGCTTTAAGAAAAATCGCCAAATTTCTATGCACCATTCAAGTTAGTAGCTAAACATATAAAAAGATGTTTTCATTTGTATATTTTCATATCTTGTTTATAGCCAAATTTAGTTGAATCTTGGCATCCATGGTTGCCACTTTGGCTACATCACAAAACCAATTTTTTTTTTTAAAACATTTTTGCACTTCTTCTTTTTTTTGGGGGCAAAACTATGAAATTTTTGCAACAATAGGAAAGAGAAATCTTGTCAATTATTGGATACCTACTCCACATTGGTGGACTGACCCAAAGCAAGAAGCTCCTAGGTTTTAATCAATTTTTGTATTTTGCCTTCCCTTGTAATTTCCTTAAATTTCAACATTTCAAAACAGATAATTTCTAGAAGATTTGAAATTCTCAAAAATAATTTAATTCCCGCTGAACCTGCAAATTTATGACCGTAATTTCATGCAGCCAATGGGAAGGCTCAGCATGCACTCAAGAACGGTCCAGTTCTTTTCTTTTTGAGGGGCCAAGGGGAGAGGGATTTTTTTCCCATTGTTCCCAATGTGTTCCCAATATGTTCCCAAAGGGTTCTCATGTTCTTAATGTGTTCCCCAAGATGTTCCCAATAGCACCTGAGTTTTATCCCATATGAATTGCCCAAAGTTCAACTCCCCATATGTGTATAAACTGAAATGGTGAAGGGAGCACATTTGTTTCTATTTTTGCAACTGGGGATCCAAAGAGATGTTTCTGTTGGGGGCATGCCTGATGTTCTAAAAACTTTATTGATGGTGGTGGGGAGTTGGGCTGGATTGGCAATGCTCAGTAATTGCAAGGTACAATATTTTGTGAGTAGTGACCATAACCAATTGTAGGGAGTGTCTCATTAACATGGCAGCATGTCATTGGACGTGTGGTTCTCAGCTATATCATGCATCTTGTTGCCTTCTGATATTTTTGTACCTTCCTAATACTTTTTGGCATGTTCTTGGTTGTTAGTTGACTGGATCTCAATAACTCACTCCTCTATGTCCCACAATCGGTAAGCTTCACGCTCTTGTACAAAATGTTCTCTCTGGTAACTGCTGGAGTGCGCTCATTGTCTTGATTAGTCTCAACACTCACATGTCATGATCACCTCAATCAACTATCTCGATAACTTGTGCACTCTCTCACTAGTTAGGTAGTTCATAGTTTTGAGGGCCAGAGTGAATCAAGACCCACCAGTGCAACCTAATGGATGGATGGTGAAATGGAAATGCTTTTTCATCTCAAACATTATATGTGCACATACTTGTTATTTGAATTTCATTGGGATCCAATTCCCTAGCTAACGGCCCACACTAGCTAGTTCAGTTTCTGTTGTTACTGCCTACTAACAAGCCACCAACCCTTACTTATGTACTAACCATCTAAAATGTATCTACTTGCCTTAAGCACAGGGCTGAGAATTCGGGATCTTTTGGAAAGAATTTGGTGGGTATCAACCCAGCTGATACCTTAGGTGCCAAGTATCACAATGTTTGTTGGGGAAAGTGAGGGAGAGGGACTATCACATTGGATCCAATTTTTGGAAGTTTTACCTTATTAGAACCAGTTTCACATTAGGTGAACCGATTTCTTGGGTGAAAGTGTTCAGACTATTTAGATTGGAATGGATTGTTTTGGTGTTCAGAGTAGGTAGATGTACAACATGTTATCTATTGGCAGGGCCATCGTGTTTGTGATGCCTCGTTTTTCTTGATACCCAAGCAAGGTATTAGATGCTTACCAGGGTTTGGCTCTCAGGACCATGGTATAGTGGACATAGGTTAGGTCAAAAGTTTAAGGTAGGGAATTCGCAATTGAGGATTGAAACCAAGCCCTCCCAAGCATTTAGAAAGCTCTCTGCTCTTAAACAAGGTACCCATATGTGTGAATACTTGTTGGACACTTATTATTTAAAGTTTTACACGGGAAAAATTTGATATATGTAAATTTTTAATTAAAAACTAAAAATCTAATCTCTTATTACATGTAGACATGTGATTTAACAATTCATTACGATACAAACAAATAGTTTTGGGTTCAAACCAGTGTTGGCCAATTATTGAGTTTTTACCTAGTTATCAACCTAGGTATCGAGCATGTTATTAATAACTAACCAATTGATTCTTGATTTTTAAATAACCCATTAAATTGATAATCATTTGGTATTGAATTTTCAAAAATAACCTACTTAAATGGCTAAATTATCATCTAGGTAGATTATCAATCTTTAAATGCTGATACAACAAATAAAGTTAATATTGACATTTTAATTTTATGAAATACCTTGTAATCAATGTATAACCAGCAAGTTAACCAAGTTAGTAATTAGTTATTTGATAACCTACCCTTATGCATAGTCAACGATTATTACCCTTTTTCATATTCTTCTTGACATCCATTTTTTGATATTGATAACCTATGTGATCCTGAGAAATTTCAAAAAATAACTTACCCAATAGTTAAATTTAAAAAATCACTAGTCTAACCTTGGTTTAAACCTTCAGGAATGTTTTTTAGTAAAAGGAAACTGAAATTTGGCAATTGGTTTGTCAAAACCGCTGTAAATAATCACAAATTAATTCCTTTGTGAACTAGCTAATGTTTTAAAATTATACATATTAATACCTTAGTTGATTCTCATTAATTCTCACAATTTTATGCAAATATCAAAACCAACAGTTCTCACAAAAACTTGAGACCTACCCAATACTAGTTTCTTTTTACTATACATGAAAGAAAAATAACTTCATAGTAACCAGTTTGGCTCTCTTTCCAGCTGCACTCAAATAGGGGATAAAACAAGGTTTAGAGGGTCAAACTACGGCCCAAAGGCACAATGATCTTATTAATATTTTAGTGTATTTCCAATTTCATTAAAGATTATTCACTCAAACATAGTATCAAAACTCGATCATAATTCTTAGTCCCATAGATTAGACATGAATCAAAAATCCTTTTAAAGGCCATAAGATTGCAACCAAATTTAACTGTAATTTTCTCTTAAATGTCATGTAATTGTTATTTAAATGGCAAAAGGCTATATTATTGATTTCAAGTAATGAACTTGCATTTAGTTCCTTTCTAATTTTTTTTGTCCTCAAAAATCAGGAATTACACCTCTTATACCTTATCTAGTGGAAAATAACCAAGCTCAACTTTCAAAACACCCCAAGAAGAATATTTTTGTTTTTGGAACTCTAGGGACATGCTTATAAACCATAATCACCGAGGGAGCAACTCCTTGTCCTCGTAAAGTAAGATTTAGTGTGCAATCTTGTGCATGCATATAATTTGTTTTGCGATATTTTCTCAAAATCAATATATTTTAATTAAATGCATACTCAAATATATATAAATTTGAAAAAAAAATCATTTTCATAACCCTAGATAAATCTAAAAAATATTCATACCCAAATTTAGGCATTTTGTCAAACTATCATGCTTATATGCATGGCTTCATACATGACAACCGATTACGGACATGTTAATCATGCCTTTAGGGTTAATGTACATTCTTAGGTTATTGTATGTTTTTAGGTGTTTAGGGTTTTAGCTTTGTTGACGAATGTATAAAAGGCCAAGCTATTCCCTTTTCTTGTTAATTTTTCTAGAATTCATTTGTCATGGAAAGTTTCTTCCATAGTCAGATTGGAATTCTAGATGCTCACAGTGGCTATTACATGGCCACCATTTACATATTCTATGTTTTCTTTCCTTTTTTTCAATTTAATTCTAGAAAAATTGCTCTTTGTTGCTTAATGTTGAAAACTGCACATTTTTTTTCATTTTGAGTTTCTTGGGTTTCTTTTGTTTACTAGTTTCTTCAGTTCTTGAATTATTGCTACTTTTTTTTATAAAATTCTTGTACTTTAACTACAACATGAACAACAAGAACCATAAATAGCAACAACGTAAGCAAGGGAAAAGGGACATCGGAAACAAACTACAAGTTGTGAAATTTTGAGTCCCAAAGCTTTGGAAGGAGGAAGAAACAACCAGTTCCAAAGCTTGTTTTACTGCCAGTTTTAAGTTTTGGGAACATGTACACACACACACGCACAAGGTTTGATTACAATACAAGATATGCACCAGGTAATGCAACCCCACGTACATTTATTTTCCTTGTACATGGGTTTTGAAGTTAACATCTAGGTTGTGCACTCTTGTGTGTTTTTGAGCTTGCAATCATGTAATGAATAACCCTTGTAGTAGCTTTGGAAGAAGAAGAATAAAAGAATTTAAAAAAAACATGAAGTAGAAAAAAAAAATTCTTTTCACTTCTGCACGCCATCATTGTAGAGTTCGTAGATGTGGATCACTATGTAGCATCATCATTGTCCATCATAGTCGTCATTTCATTCCATCTGACATTCATCGCAAATCCATTTGATGTCCGTCTTAGTCTCGTTTGATGTCCATTAGCTTTCGTCCGACGTTCGTCATCGTCCGTCCGACCCCTTCCATCCATCGATGTCTGTCCATTGACACAACGTATTCTTCAAATCGTATGTATTGCATACACACATATTTGATACCATATTTTTCAAATCATACGTACTACATACATACGTAGCCGATACCAAATTATTTAAACCATATGTTGTGTTAGAACTTTGTAACCAGTGCTCTATATTGCTACAAAATTTTGGGGCATAGGACAACACCATGTCTTTAGATGATGAGAGCACTACCACTCAACCAAAGCCAAGGTATCAACTATGAAGCAATACACAATCATTTGAACCAATTTATTTGAATTCATAATCTTCACAACAGTACCATTAAGCGTCTATAGTGTCACTGTCATCTAGTACAACTCTTATAAAAAATTCAGGTTCAAATTACATTACATCAATGTTACATTAGAGTCCATTTGGAAAGGTTATCAGTGGGGTACACTTATTGTTGCACCAACTTTCACACCATCATCGTATATTTCGTTACAAGTTGTTACTCTACACCCATATACACCATGGAGGTCAATAGGTCCTTTGGGAGAATTTAAAAGTTCAGTGGAAGGCCATGTACCATTACTTTGAAGGAGTTTAAGGTAATTTTTTCAACCGTGGTTTGTGAATTGGAGTTCATGTATGGCGTTTATTACACCGAGGCATTCGTATTCAAAGAATTGGCCCGTTATGTGCACTATGAAGCATTGTACGTCTACAAACAACATTTTTTGAGGATTTTGAGTGTCACCTAGATCCCCAATCTAGCTTGTGCCACAGCCATCATCATTGCCTTTCAAGCTACATGCAAGCTGCCATTGCACATTACAAGACTATGCCCAGTAATCCAAATTCAGTACCTACTTCAATAAACCTTTCTCTTCGACAATTCATTGTTGCTACCGCAAACAATCCTCTCACCATCAATGCACCAACTTTTGCTAATCTAGTGGGGGAATTCTTTTGAGTTCTTGAGCTATAATTTCTAGTTAAAAGTTTTGAAAAAATTCAATAGTTTGCCACCTTTTCTCGGCAAAAGGATAAAACCCTCAAGATGCTCTATGGGAGGCTTTTTAAGCTTAAAGAAGATACTAAGAGCATCACAAACCTAGTAGCTACCCATTGGTATCTTCATTCGTTGGAAGGTACTCTGACATTCCATGTGTAGGTTTTGTAATGAATTTTTGCAAAATTTGGAAACTCGTACACTTTATTGGATGTGCACAACATTTTTGAAAAGCTAGAATTGGCTCATGCACACTATGAAGCCAATACTATGAAACCTCCATCACGTTCGAGGCCTCAGCTTCCACCAATTGCGTTAATCATATCAACACATTCTTTTTCAAAGGCTAAAGTGGTGCACTCGATTGCACCCATCCTACCTTGTTGTAACTACTGTGGTAATCCTACCCACAAAGCTAGTGAGCGTAACATTCCTTTCGAGGATCTCTTTTGTGATTATTGTGGGAAAGAAGGACATCAGGAACCTGTTTATTTTGTTAAGTTCCCAAAACGGAAGTAACTTTGATTACCACAACAAAATCTACTAGCATCGTCCATTGCCCTTCAACCAAAACTCAAGGCACCTCAGCCTTCCATTCATGTTTTCCCCACCAAGGGTAATTCCAGTAAGAATGCTAAAAAGAAGGAACACAATGTTGACAAGAGGGAGGTGCTTCAAGCCCACACTATTCAAGTTCAAACTTTGCAAAATGATCGAGGGCCCAATTTACTAATATGAAAAGCAAGTCTTCCCAACCAACTAGTCATGCCTAACTTGTATAGGGTTCAAGATCACGAGAGGGACCTCCTAGGTCATTCTATGGCCTCTCACACGGTGCCATGGTTGGGGAGTATGTTCTTTCCAGTGCACACAATTCTACTCTCACACAAGAATTTACCACTTTTTTTTTCCCTTCCTATTTTGCGGCACAAGAGGTTAACATGGACCAGAGTTTCTACCACTAGGTAGGTAATTCAGACTAATGGATTCACATCTAGTTCAAGTCCTATAATTACTAGGGCTAAAGGAGCTCGAGCAATCATGTCATAATTTTTTTGTCCTTTCAACACAAAAGAAAAACGCACCTTATTAGCGAAGGGGGAGGAGACTACTACACCATAAGTTGCTAAGGCATCAAATTTTCATGTCCTGGGAATACATGTACATCAGGAAAACACACAATTTTCCACTAATCAACTTATGGAATGCCAACTTCAAATGAATGAAGTGGCACAAAAGCTTATGAATACACCATTGTTTAGTTTTCAAGATTTGAAACTAAGCACCAAGGACATAATTGTAATACTAAAAGATACCCTAAACATTACATCAAGTCCTCTACCAATCCTTGAATCACATGCTACAGGGGTCCCATCTAACACCTTGGAAAGACACTCGATTGGCTCATGTATTGTAAATGGCGTTCATAATCTGGTTAGTAGTTCTAGCATGGCTAAAATATTGGGCTCTCCTACCTTTGATTCTACATTCACATATTAGAAAGGAGCTAAAAACACCTCATTTGTGGATTTGTTACTCAACAAAGGTGTTGTGGATAGACATTATCTCCACAAAGTCTCTCACTCATTTCCAAAGGTGGTGCCTAGTGAGAGAACTCCCATCGTCATCAGAGTTTGCATTGTCAACAATACTGAATCAACAATCCAAGTGGGAGGACATACACCTAGAGTGTTACTTCTTGGTACATGTGCCCAACTAATCATTCTTGGAGTTCAATTTGCCAAGAACATGGGCATGCTCGATTCCAAACTACGGAAATCTATATGGCAGATTCGCATTGCTAATGGGAGTGTAAAGGAGGTACTTGGGGAAAGTTCGAATTTGATTACATTTAACTTCAATGAAGGTACAAATCAGGAGCTTTTCCTACATGTTAGATGTTTAGTCACCAATGCCGCTAGTTACGATGTGCTCATTGGGCAAGAAGCCTTGTTTCCACTAGGTTTCACAATCGACAATTGGTTTGAACATGCGTACTATTGACTGGATTAGGAAATCGATGGCCACCACCTGGGATACATACCCCTTGATTTACATGGGAACCATAATCTTATGGCTCACCATTATGTGTTAAAGGAAGCACACATTATTTCCTACATACAACAAGCTAACCATGAATGGGTAAAGGGAGATGAAGAGGAGACAACTTACGCACAAGCTATTGAAAGCTTGAAGGTGGTTCCTATTGACATTCAACATGGACCAAAGGTTTTACAAAGGTTCAAAGTAGCCCATGAGCCTTTGGTCAAAACTTTGTTTAGTTTTGAGAACATGGAAAGCCATGGCGAATCGATTAAATTAGTATTTCGTCAACTAAGTATCACGTGGACATTGTTCAAGGAGGGGATTACATTAATAAACTTGTTTGGTGGTATTGGTACAGATCTCGAAGCCCTACTATAGTTAGGGATGGTTTGGAGGTATTTCTACGTAGACATTGATATTATTACAATGCGAGTGGTAGCATCGAGAATGATGGAACTCACGACTAGATTTCCACAACAATTTGCAACCATCACATGGAAGGCCATTTTCACTTTCTTGCCCTCTGACATATAATTAATTTAAAAGAAGCATATGGCTCCATGGACCTCATCATTTTAGGTTGGGAGTGTTAAGGATTTTCAACGATTGGACTAGGAGAAGGCTTGAATGACACAAGATCCAGTCTCTTCATGGACATGGTACGATTCATCACTTCGACTCAATCCAATTCTCCTATGTTTGGTTATGTAATTGAGAACACACCTTCTCAGCTTGACCAAAAGGAGAAAGTCCAGGAGCACTACACGTTGGTCAAACATTACCTTGGAGAGCTACTCCTACTCAATGTGGCACAATGCAGTTCCTATGCGCACCAACTATGCAATTAGTGGACCAACCTTGCACCATTCTCAATTTTGCAATTGGCTTTGATATACATCATCAAAAACCCCAACCTACAGGTTTTTCACATATTGGATGAATAGAGCTCCTATCAACCAGTTACAAGGCAAAAAAACCTCCTTGGTTTCCTATGAACACAATAGGAAAACCAAAAGGTGTTTAGCCCACCTTTGTCTCCTTTCGAAGAGCACACGCCTTTCAGTGAAATGGACCAAGCCTGATCTATTGTCATGCTTCAACCACTTGGGATGAACCAAGCCCAAAAGAAAGAGAAAGGGCTATAGGGTTCCAAACTGGCACTACTAGTCACACTAAGGTGAATAAATTAGAACATAATGCTTTATTAGGGAGAGGCATGGACTCCCTTACATGGTTGTTGGTAACCTGTGTATTCTTTCAAATGTACACAACACCAACACTATTTCAATCAGCTTGTAGTTATGGCAATGCGACTACATGGCACCCCGACCAAGTACACTTGCTTATCTTCAACACTCTACACTTCACTCTTAGTGTTGGGGGGGAGGAGGTACCATGTAATTTGATTAAAATTGTTTCTAATACACTTGGAAGTACATCAACTTTTGGATAAATAATTACAACCTTGTACGAATCTACGCAGTTGGATAGTGGAAAACCCAATACACCAGGTTTTTCAAACACATTTCCAACTCCATTCCATGTGTTTCCAACTACCTTTTCATTATGGGGAACCAAGTCATCAAGAAGGAGAGAGACCATGTCACAAACTTGTTAATTAAGTATGAAAATGTGTTCGCATTCTCAATGAAAGACTTAAATAGGTGTGAGACCATGTAATTCTCTATAGACCTTATGGATGAAACACCCATCTATTGGAGGAGGCATAGGTTGAGCAAACATGAGTGGGAACTAGTAGATGAAAGATGCAAAAAGCTCCATGAGGCTGGTTTCATTCAGCCATCAAGTTTTGATTTCATAGCCGTTACAATAATGTTAGCAAAAAAGGACTCAATTAGATTATGGACCAAGAAAAGGATGTGTGGGGATTATAGGCCTTTGAACCTAGTTACACCTCAGGACAGGTACCCCATGCCCATCCCTGAATAACTATTTGATAACATTGGAGACTCAAACATCTTCACAATTGTGGATTTGAAGCAAGGCTTCAACCAAATTATGCTTGTTGCGAAGGATTGTAAAAAAAAGACATTCCATGGAAGCAACAAGTTGTGGGAATGGCTTGTGATGCCTTTTGGATTGAAGGATGCACTTATCTTCTTTCAATGAATCATGGATCAAGTTTTCAAAGGGGTAAATTTCCTGAAGTGTTGCATAGATGATGTCCTAATGCATAGCAAGAGACTCTTGTAGCACTTGGCTCATCTTGAGGAGTTATTCAAGAGGCTCCATGAAGTCAATATGAAGATCAATCCTAAAAAATGTGCATTTGTTGTCACCTCATTAATCTACCTTAAAATAGTAGATTAATTATACCTTGGACATATAATTTTGCCAAATGGTATTACTATAGGATTTATGTCCAAGACTTCAATACTATTGTTCATCCTCTCCATGCATTGTTAAAGAAGGATGTTGCTTGGACATGGAGTGAAAAGGCTCAGGAAGCTTTCAACAAGCTCAAGGAAAAGCTTTCAGAGTTCCCCATATCGAGAAGACTTGATTTTGGCAAGGTCTTTATTCTACACACTAACTGGAGTGCTCTTGGCATTGGTGCTATTCTTGGCCAACTTGATGAGGAAGGCAAGGAATATGTTATTGCCTATGCATCCTGAAGCAACAATAAGGTTGAGATCAACTATTCTTCATATGAAAGGGAATGTCTTGCTATTGTATGGGCCATCATACATAACAAGTTCATTTTGTTACCGACCACTAGCCTATCAAGTGGTTGATGACCAATGACAAGCTTACTAGTAAGTTAGCTTGTTGGGCGCTTATACTTTAGGAGTACGATTTCAAGGTTATTCAACAACTTGGTATTACACATCAGAATGCGGATACCATGTCGTAGATACCTTTCACTACCTTTGAAGATTTCTTAGAAGTTAGGTAAGACTTCGACCAGATTCCAATAATACATGTATTTTATGCATCTAGTTATCTTACACTACTGCAATGTAACTTGGTTGAAATCCGATTCTGGATATATGGGAGGATTTGGACACTTTGAAGTTTCTTCAACATGGGGAATACCCTCCCCAAGTTACATCAAGTCATCGAGATTGCATACAACCACGATCCAAACACTACTCATGGAAGGACAATCACCTCGTCCGATGCTTACCACAAGGCAACATAGTGGTTTTTGCACCACAGGAGCGACTTGGTATTATTAAGAAGGTACATTAAGAGCTTGGACACTTTGGAGTTAAGCATATTTATAACCTTTTCACTCCTCATTACCATTGGAGAGGTATGTATGCTCAAGTCCGAAACATCATTGCTAGGTGTGAACAATGTGATAGAATGAAAATTTCTTTTTCTTATCGACAGTTCATGTTTTTTTCCGTTCCTTATTCAGGGCATGTTTTATCGTTTGTCATGTGATTTAGCTGTGGAGTTACCACAAACCTCTAGAAGTAATGTCTACATCATGATTATGATTGTACATTTTTCAAAGTGGGTCGAGCTTGTTGCGCGGCCAAACAAATCATCACACAACACTAGCCATGTTTTTTTACAACAGCTCTTAAGTAGGTTTGGCGCTTATGTTAAGTGCCTTATTGATCAAGGAACATAATTCAAAAGAAAATTCCAAGACCTACTTAATCATGTTCTCATTGACCATCACCGGACTTCAAGGGATTATCCCCAAGCTTATGGCCTTGTAAAGAGGATGGTTCAGACATGTAAGAAAGGACTTCGAAAAATTTGCCTCACTGGGAACAAAAAGGATTGGGACCTGCCCCTACCTTACATCGCCATGGGTTACATGATGTCCAAACATGCCTCTTTGTCTCGTTTCGCTCCTTATTTTCTACGTTTTGGGAGACATCCCATTCCACCCTTTTCCATTGTTGCTCAAATGGACCAAGTTATGGACTTGGAATCCCTAGCCACTTGGGCTAGGGTCATCGCAAAATAGGTTGTTTTATTTAAGAGGGTTATGCCCATGGCCATGGAGAATTTGTCCATTGCACAACATCGAAAAACCTTACGGTATGCACACACATGAGGTGGCAGTTACAAACCTAAAGTGAAACAATTTGATGTTGGTGACTTTGTGCATCTCCAACAGCAACCTAATCATACTTTAGAGACTTTTTCCGGTTGCACTATCTTGAAGATTAAGGCGATCAGGCCTTCAAGTGTGTTAGAGTTGCAAGGAGTTGACAGACGCACAATTCAAGATCATTCCAAAAACTATGCACCCTGCCACTTGCCAAACTTGGATCCTACCATCATCACGTTGACTTGGATTCCTCCACTTGACTATCCATGTCAGTATGTTAGAGGAAAGACGATGTTGATCAAATGTTGTTTTGCAATAATTATAATGGTGGATACCATCTATTCTACTTCAAGTCGGAGCTTAGTCAAGTTCCCACCGGCATTTGGTATTGTTCATCATGTTCTCTTGTAGCACCTTGATTTCTATTCAAACCATGCCATGTTTTTCCCAGCTCAGGTCTTGGGGGTGGGGGGGGGGGGGGAAACATGAAATTTATATCCACATTCCTTTTTGGGTTTTTAAATTATTTGTGGGGGTTTTTTTTTTTT
>Ga0116230_10001712_pt1 | contig 21018 bp, 21 predicted proteins | sample S1TSphfallax_3_FD_88678 | JGI IMG/M metagenome (GOLD analysis project Ga0116230, IMG submission 88678) | Host-associated microbial communities from peat moss isolated from Minnesota, USA - S1T2_Fd - Sphagnum fallax MG | ecosystem: Host-associated > Plants > Peat moss > Unclassified | place... | reverse complement strand
GCGGCGCTGATCCGGCTGGCGGTCGGCACCGCAAAATTTCACGGCGCCGAGATTTTTCTCGCTCACGTCCAGGCGCAGAACCGGACCATGTTCGAGGCGATGCATTGGCGGGTACTGGACGAGAAGACCATCCACGGCCGCCCGCATTTTCTGATGGAAGCCGAGGTCGCGGCATATCTGGCGATCGACGGCACGGCGCTGCGCGTGCTGCCGGCGATCGGGCCGCGGCCCGCGAGGGTACGGCCATGAGCCTCTACGGCATCACCGAAATGCTGCGCACCGCCATGGGCGTGGCCCATAAGCGAGACATCGCGCCGGTGCTGGCGCGGCTGAATCTGGGTGCCGCGAGCGCGATCCAGGTCGGCGATGATTGCGCGGCCATCCCGGATGGGGACGGCTTTCTGCTGCTGGCGATCGAGGGGTTTCTGCCGGAATTCTGCGCGGCCGATCCGGTCTTCGCCGGCTATTGCGGCGTGATGGTGAATGTTTCGGACGTCGCCGCGATGGGTGGCCGGCCCATCGCGGTGGTGGACGCGGTCTGGTCCGCCGGCGGCGATCAGGCGGGGCCTTTGCTGGACGGGCTGCGGCAGGGCGCGGAAAAATACGGCGTGCCGATCATCGGCGGCCACACCAATACACGGGCGGCCGCAAATCTGTTATCGGTCGCGATTCTGGGCCGCGCGAAAAACCTGCTGAGCGGGTTCGCCGCGAAACCCGGCCAGGCGCTGATCGCGGCGATCGATCTGCGCGGCCGGCTGCGCGGCACCAGCTATTGGGATGCCTCGAGCGACACCCCCGGCTACCGCCTGCGCGGCGATCTCGAAATTCTGCCGGAGCTCGCGGAAGCGGAACTCTGCGGCGCCGCGAAAGATATTTCCATGGCGGGCGCGGTCGGCACGGCGGTCATGCTGCTGGAAGCATCCGGGCTGGGCGCCGAAATCGACATCACCGCGATCCCCCGCCCCGCCACCTTTCCGACCCATCATTGGCTGACGGTATTTCCAAGCTACGGTTTCATCCTCAGCGTCGCCCCGGAACACGCGCAAGCGGTGGTGGCGCGGTTCACGAAGCGGGGAATTCATGCGGCCGTGATCGGATCCACCGACGAAACCAGGATCGTGCGGTTGCGCAACGAGGAAGGTGTCAGCAATCTCTGGCACTTCGCCGACGAGGCTTTCATCGGCTGTGGCCCGGGAGTGATGCAGAATGCCTGAACTCTTGCTGCGCCTGCGCTGGCCGGATGGCGCGGAGACGGTGAACTACTCGCCATCCTCGGTGATCCGCAATTATTTCCGGGCCGGCGACAGCTACGGTCTGGAGGAATTTCTGGACCGCGCCCGCAACGCGATGACGGCAGCCTCCGCTCGCGTGCAGGAGGTGTACGGCTACCCTTGTAGCCGGGCGCAAGCGACGCTGGCGGCGATCGAGGCGGCATCGACGCGCTTTGAAACCTCGCCGGACGCGGCGGTGACGGTCGTGGATTTCGGCCGATGAGCGCATTGCGTCGCCAAGAGGAGCCAGAACACCACCACGTGGTCATCATCGGCGGCGGCCAGGCCGGCTTGTCACTGTCCTGGCACATGACGGCCGCCGGCATTGACCATGTGGTGCTGGAGCGTAACGAGATGTTCCACGCCTGGAAGCGCCAGCGCTGGGACAGTTTCTGCCTGGTCACGCCAAACTGGCAGTGCAAGCTGCCGGGCTATGAGTATCTCGGCAACGATCCGCATGGGTTCATGGTGAAGTCCGAGATCATCCGCTTCGTCGACGGCTTCGCCGCGCAGTTCAACCCGCCGGTGCGGGAGGGCGTGGAGGTCACCGCGCTGGCGCAAGTCGGCGATTGTTTTGAAATTGTGACGAATGCCGGGCCGTTCACCGCCCGCCATGTCTGCATCGCGACCGGCGGCTATCACACGCCGATCACGCCGCGCATGGCCGAGCGGTTGCCGTCGCGGATCGTGCAATTGCACGCCAATGAATATCGCAACCCCGCGCAATTGCCGGACGGCGCGGTGCTGGTGGTCGGAACCGGCCAATCCGGCTGCCAGATCGCGGAGGATCTGCATCTGGAAGGCCGAAAGGTGCATCTCTGCGTCGGCGCCGCGCCGCGTGTGTCCCGGTTCTATCGCGGGCGGGACGTCGTGGATTGGCTGCAGGACATGGGCCATTATGACCTGCCGGTGACCGACCATCCGATGCAGGAAGGCGTGCGCGGCAAGGCCAATCATTACGTCACCGGCCGGGATGGCGGCCGGGATATCGACCTGCGCAAATTCGCCCTGGAAGGAATGCAGCTGCACGGGCACTTGAGCGCGGTCGACGGCGAACGGATCGATTTTGCGCCCGATCTGCAACGGAATTTGGACAATGCGGACCAGGTGAGCGACCGGATCAAGGACGGGATCGACGCCTATATCACCGATCGCGGCATCGCCGCGCCAACGGAGGCGCGCTACGTGCCGGTCTGGCAGCCGCCGGCGCAAGACCCGCCGCTCGATCTGGCGTCCGCCGAGATCAATTCGATCATCTGGTGCGTCGGCTACAAACCGGATTTTTCCTGGGTGCACGTGCCGGTGTTCACCGGCGCCGGCAAGGCCAGCCACCGCCGCGGCGTGACCGCGGTGCCGGGGCTGTATTTTCTCGGGCTGCCCTGGCTCCATACCTGGGGCTCCGGGCGTTTCGCCGCGATCGCGCGGGACGCGGCCTATCTGGCGGGGCACATCACGCGCGCCTCCGGCCGCGCGCGCCGCGCCGCGGAGTAGCGCCGGCGATTCACGCCCGGTTGACGCGATAGCGTCACACTGCGACGGCTTCTCCGGCACAGCCGATTCTGCGAGGATAGACGACATGGATCAATCGAACGTAACCGGGGGCGAGGAACCGCGGGTCTCGACGGCGGCGCGCCGGGCGGTGGTCGATCTCGGCTCGAATTCGGTACGGTTGGTCATCTATGAGGGCGAAGCCCGCAATCCCGTGCAGATTTTCAATGAAAAGGCGGTGCTGCGGCTGGCGAAGGGGATGACCCGCACCGGCCGGCTGGACGAAGGCGCGATGGAGCAGACCGAAACGGTGCTGCGCCGCTACGCGGCGATCGTCCGGGCGATGGGTGCCGCGCCGTTCGAGGTGCTGGCGACCTCCGCGGTGCGGGACGCCGAAAATGGCGCGGAATTCGTGCGGCTGATGGCGGAACGCCTGCCGGAGATGCGGATCAACGTACTGTCCGGCAATGCCGAAGCGGCTTTGTCCGCCGAGGGCGTGCTGTGCGGCATCCCGGGGGCGGACGGCGTGCTCGCCGATCTCGGCGGCGGTTCGCTGGAGCTGGTCCGGCTGGATGCCGGGCGGGTCGGCGAAGCCACAACCATCCCGGTGGGGGTGATCCGCCTCGCGGACCGCGCCGGCGGGGATCTGATCAAGGCGCGCGCCATCGTCACCGCCGCGCTGGAAGAGACACCGTTCATCGGCGAGGCCGCCGGCCGGGATCTGTACGTCTCCGGTGGCGCGTTCCGGGCACTGGCGAGAATCCATATCGCGCAGACCGGCTATCCGCTGAACATGGTGCATCATTACACGATCGGCCGCGAAGAGGCGCGCGACCTCGCGGGCGTGATCAGCGAGGCCGGCCGCAAGCTGATCGAACGGATGCCCGGAGTCCCCCGCCGGCGGATCGAGGACCTGCCCTACGCCGCCCTGATCCTAAGGCGGTTGCTGCGGGCGACCGGGGTAAACCGTGTGGTGTTTTCCGCCAATGGCCTCCGCGAGGGCTGGTTCGCCCGGATGATGCCGCCGGAAATCCGCGCCGAAGACCCGCTGCTCGCCGCCGGGCGGGATCTCACGCGGGGAATTTTACGGGACGCCAGCCTACCGGCGGCGCTGATCACCTGGACCAACCCGCTATTCCCCACCGAGACCGGCGCGCAAAGGCGGCTGCGGGAGGCGGCGTGCTGGCTGTCCGACATCGGCAGCCACGAGCACCCGGAATATCGCGCCGAACAGGCTTTCCTGCGCGTGCTTCGTCAGCCAGGCATCGGGCTGGACCACCACGCGCGGGCGTTTCTGGCGCTGACCATGGCGCTGCGTTACGAGGCGGCGCCCGATGCGGCGTTCCTGGCGCCATCCCGCACGCTGCTGGACATGCACGCGGCGCGGCGGGCGGAAACCTTGGGGATCGCGCTCCGGCTGGCCTACACCTTGTCCGCCGGAACCCCGCAATTGCTCGCCGGCACGCAGCTGACGATCGCACCCGGCCGGCTCATCCTGGGCCTGGCCGAGGCCAACGGCGTGTTCGCCGGCGAATCCGTGGTCCGCCGCCTGGACCGCCTCGCCCAGATGCTCGGCCTCGAAGCGGAGACCGAGCGGCTGTAATAGCGAGCGCTGGTTGACGACACGGCGAAGTTGCTGCATTTGGCGACTCGGGCCGCCCGGCCCAAACAGCGGCATCTGTCCGCGCTAAAATCCTCCTTATCCGCCGGCGATCGATGCCCTTTGGCATGAATCACGCCGGTTCTCCTTGAGAGTTCCCCATGCATCTTGCCGAATTAAAGGCCAAAACCCCCACCGACCTGTTGAATCTTGCCGAGGAGCTGGAGGTCGAGAACGCCTCCAGCCTGCGCAAGCAGGACATGATGTTCGCCATCCTGAAGGCCTTCGCGGAGAACGACCAGGCGATTTCCGGCGACGGCACGCTGGAAATTCTGCCCGATGGCTTCGGCTTCCTGCGCAATCCGGAAGCCAACTACCTCCCCGGCCCCGAAGATATTTACGTCTCCCCCGCCCAGGTCCGCCGCTTCTCGCTCCGCACCGGGGACACGGTGGACGGCGAAATCCGCGCCCCCAAAGACGGCGAGCGCTACTTCGCCCTCGTTAAAGTCGACAAAATCAACTTCGAAGCACCGGACGCGGTCAAGCACCGCATCAATTTTGACAACCTGACCCCGCTTTACCCAACCTCCCGCCTGAAAATGGAGGTCGAGGTCGCCGAGCCGACGGTGAAGGGCATGCCGAAGGACAACACCGCCCGAGTGATCGACCTGATCGCGCCGATCGGCAAAGGCCAGCGCGCTTTGATCGTGGCCCCCCCGCGGACCGGCAAGACCGTCATGCTGCAAAACGTCGCCTCGGCGATTTCCGCCAATCATCCGGAGGTGTTCCTGATCGTCCTGCTGATCGACGAGCGGCCGGAGGAAGTCACGGACATGTCGCGCAGCGTGAAGGGCGAGGTGGTCGCCTCCACCTTCGACGAACCGGCCACCCGCCACGTCCAGGTCACCGAAATGGTGCTGGAAAAGGCCAAACGCCTGGTTGAGCACAAGCGGGACGTGGTGATTTTGCTAGACTCCGTCACCCGTCTCGCCCGCGCCTACAACACCGTCGTCCCGTCCTCCGGCAAGGTACTCACCGGCGGCGTGGACGCCAACGCTCTGCAGCGCCCGAAGCGCTTCTTCGGCGCCGCCCGCAATATCGAGGAAGGCGGCTCGCTCACCATCATCGCCACCGCGCTGATCGACACCGGCAGCCGCATGGACGAGGTGATCTTCGAAGAGTTCAAGGGCACCGGCAATTCGGAAATCATCCTGGACCGCAAACTGTCCGACAAGCGCACCTTCCCGGCCATCGACATCACCAAATCCGGCACCCGCAAGGAAGAACTGCTGGTCGAAAAAGGCGTGCTGTCAAAAATGTGGGTCCTCCGCCGCATCCTGAACCCCATGGGCACCACCGACGCCATGGAGTTTTTGCTGGACAAGCTGAAATACTCCAAAACCAACAACGATTTCTTCGAGGCGATGAACACATAAGACCCTCGTCCGTAGGGTGGGTAAGCCGCGCGAAAGCGCGGCGTCACCCACCAACGAACGCCCCCAGCCCTTGCCTTTCCCACCAAAAAATCCGATTTAGGACCCACACAGTCCTGATTGAGTGGAGCCAAACATGTTCATCGAGACCGAGGGAACGCCGAATCCGGCGACGCTGAAATTCTTGCCCGGCCGCGAAGTGCTGGGGAACACCACCGCGGATTTCGCGGACGCGGACGCGGCCCTGATCAGCCCGCTGGCGGATGCGCTGTTCGGCGTCCCAGGCGTCGCGCGGGTGTTCCTGGGCAGCGATTTCGTCACCGTGACCAAGGACATCGAGAGCGATTGGGCCACGATGAAGCCCCAAGTGATGGGCGTCATCATGGAGCATTTCGTCTCCGGCCGGCCGGTGGTGAGCGATACCGCGGCGCTGGAAGCGGAGGATGTGCAGCCGGAAGACGCGGAGATCGTCGCGCAGATCAAGGACTTGCTGGATGAGCGCGTGCGTCCCGCGGTCGCCGGCGATGGCGGGGACATTATTTTCCGCGGCTATCGGGACGGTGTGGTCAGCCTGCGCATGCAGGGGTCCTGCTCGGGCTGCCCCTCTTCCACCGCGACGCTCAAGCATGGGATAGAGAATCTGTTGAAACACTATATTCCGGAAGTACGGGCGGTCACGCAGGCCGCCTGATTTTTGGGGGCGACGAATGGCTTGCGATGACGCCGCGCTGGACGCGCTGTTCCGGAATGCGCGGACATTCTGGGAATTCACCGATGAGCCGGTCACCGACGACGACCTGAAAGCTCTATATGAGCTGGTAAAACTCGGGCCGACCTCCGCCAATTCTTCCCCGGCCCGCTTCGTGTTCGTGCGCTCGGCCGAAGGCAAGGAAAAGCTGCGGCCGGCGCTCAGTGCCGGGAACGTGGAAAAGGTGATGGCCGCGCCAGTAACGGTGATCGTGGCGCAGGACCCGATGTTCTACACGCTTCTCCCGCGGCTCTATCCGAAGGCCGATACCAAAACCTGGTTTTCCGGCAATCCGGATCTGGCGGAGGATACCGCGTTCCGGAATTCGACCTTACAGGGCGCCTATCTGATCCTGGCGGCCCGGGCGCTGGGGATCGATTCCGGGCCGATGTCCGGCTTTGACAAAGCCAAGGTCGACCGGGCGTTTTTCGGCACCAGCGGCTGGAAGAGTAATTTCCTGATCAATCTGGGCCATGGCAAGGCCGCACCTGGATATGAGCGGCTGCCGAAGCTCGGCTTCGAAGAAGCGACCTTGTTTGCTTGACCATCCTGGCGATTGAAGCGGCCGGCCCGCGAGCCGGCCTGGTGCTGCTGGATACCGCGGGCGAGGTGCTGGCCAAAAAATTCGTGGCCGGCCGGCCGGGGCTCATCGAAACCCTGCCGGTGCTGCTGCGCGACGCCCTGGCCGAGGCCGGCGCGGCGCCGGATCTTGTTGCGGTCACGATCGGACCAGGAAGCTTCACCGGCCTGCGCACGGCGATCGCGCTGGCCCAGGGCTTTGCCGCGGCTTCCAGCGTGCCGCTGGTGGGTGTCACGGTGGATGAGGCCTTTGCCGAAGCATTTCCGGGCCTGCAGCGCCCGCTTTGGGTGGCCATCCGGGCACGCAAGGGGCGGATATTCCTGATCCGTGACGCCGTGGCGGCGGGCTTCGCGGATGAAGACGTGCCGCGTATCCGCGGACCGGTGGCGCTGGCCGGGGATGCGGCGAACGAGGTGGCGGCCCGCCTCGCGGCGGCCGGCGCGGACGCGATGCTGACCAATGCGCGGATGATCGACCCGGTCTGGGTCGCCCGCGCGGCGCTGAAACGGCAGAACGCTGGCCTGCCGGCACGGGCCGTGCTGCCGGTCTATGTCGACCCGCCGGAAGCCAAATTGCCGGCCGGCGGCCTACGTCCGGCGCCGGTGTGACTCTTCGCGCGGGCCCGGCGCACGCCGCGGCGATGGCGGCGATCCACGCGGCGGCGTTTCCGGATGACCCCTGGGATGAAGAGAGCTTCGTCATTTTGCTCGGCCAGCCGGGTGTCGCCGGGTTCCTTGACGACGGCGGCGGCATCCTGCTCCTCCGCGTGGCGGCGGATGAGGCCGAGATTTTGACGATCGGGGTCACAACGCCGCGGCAGGGCATCGGCCAGACCCTCTTGCGTGCCGGGTTGGACGCGGCACGGGCGGCCGGCGCGGTGGCGGCATTTCTGGAAGTGGCGGCCGACAACGCCGCCGCCCGCGCGCTCTATCACAAGGCCGGGTTCATCCAGGCCGGCAAACGCCGCCGCTATTACCCAAATGGCGATGACGCGCTGGTCCTGCGTCTGGACCTGTAGGAACGCCATAGGCGGTGTGCGTGTGTCGGCTCACCCCTTCTGAATCACCAGCACCCAGCTCCCGTCCGCTTGGGCCGTGAGGTCCAGCAGCTCGTGGCCCTGGTCCGCCGCCGCCCGCGGGACGTTCTTCAAAGGATCCTCGCCGGCCAGCCGGACCAGCAGGATTTGCCCCGTCTCCATGCTGTCCAAAGCCAGGCGGGTGCGGACAAAGGTCATCGGGCAGACCTCGCCGGTGATGTCAATGGCTCGATCATGGGCGGGCAGGGTGATGCTCAAGACGAAAAACTTCCCAGGCTGGACCGGAGAAAAACTTTGGTTCAAAAGGGCGCCTGATGGATATAAGCATCGAGCGCCTGTGCATAGAGAACGGGCTGAAGATGACTGGGCCGCGGCGGGTAATCGCGCGCGTGCTGTCCGAAGCGACCGACCATCCGGACGTGGATGAACTGCACCGCCGCGCCAACCGGGTGGATGAGCGCATTTCCCTCGCCACCGTCTACCGCACGGTCAGACTGCTGGAAGCCAAGGGCATTCTGGCCCGGCGCGACCTCGGCAGCCGGCGGGCGCGCTACGAACCGAGCGGCGAGCGCAATCACTTCCACTTAGTTGACCAAGATAACGGCACGGTACTGGAATTCTCGGCTCCGGAGGCCGAAATCCTGCTGCGGGACATCGCCGGGCGGCAGGGGTTTGACGTGGACGTCATCAAGATAGAATTGTTCGGGCGCCGCTCGGTCAAAAGAATCGGCGAAAGCATCCCGAAGTGAACACCAGCGTCACGCCGGACCTGCCGCGCTTCAAGCTCGGCAACGTCGCCCCCGGCTTCGCCGAATTGCGCGCCGGCAATCTCGGCGTGCGCCTGGCGGAAACCGCGGAAGAGCTGGATGCCGTGCAGGCGCTGCGCTACCGGGTGTTCTACCGGGAGATGGGCGCCCAAGCGGACGCCGCCACGGTCAAGAGCGAGCGCGACGTGGACATGTTCGACGCGATCGCCGACCATCTGCTGGTGGTCGACCATGATCTAGGCGAGGGCGCGATGAGCGTGGTCGGCACCTATCGCCTGATCCGGCAGCCCGCCGCGGCGCGGCTGGGGCGGTTCTATTCGGAAGGCGAGTACGATATTTCGGTGCTGAAGACGTTCGCCGGTCAGTTGCTGGAGCTGGGGCGCAGTTGCACGGACGCGGCGTATCGCTGCCGGGCGGTGTTGCAGCTGCTGTGGCGCGGCATCGCCGCCTATGTGTTCCACTACGATATTGACCTGATGTTCGGCTGCGCCAGCCTGCACGGCACCGATCCGGAGGCGCTGGCGCTGGAGCTGACCTATCTGTCCACCTATCACATGGCGCCCAAGGCGATCCGCCCGCGCGCGCTGGACGCGCTCTACGTGAATATGGACCGTTGCGACCCTGGCAAGCTCGACCGAAGGCGGGCGCTGATGAGCCTGCCGCCGCTGATCAAGGGCTATCTGCGGCTCGGCGGCTTCGTGGGGGACGGCGCGGTGATCGACCGGCAGTTCAATACCACCGATATTGCCGTGGTGGTGCAGACCGACCTAGTAACGGAAAAATACTACCGGCACTACGAACGGGAAACTCGCTAATTCTTGCCAGTCGCGTTATGGGGCGGGGTGCGAAACTTCAGGTGACACATGGCCGAGGATGACACGCCGGTTCCGGAGTCCCAACTGCCCTATGACGAGTGGACGCAGGAAGCGCTGCGCCAGGTGGTGCTCAGCGCCATGAAGCATGTGGCGCTCGAAGGCCTGCCCGGCGGCCACCATTTTTACGTGACCTTCAAGACCGGGTATCCGGGCGTCGTCATACCGGAACGGCTCAGGGCGCAGTACCCGGATGAGATGACCATCGTCCTGCAGCACCAGTTCCATAGCCTCAGCGCCGATGACAAAGGTTTCTCGGTCGGGCTGTCATTTTCCGGGGTACCCTCGGTGCTGACGATACCGGTAAAAGCGGTGACCGGCTTTGTCGATCCCGAGATTCGGTTCGGGCTGAGCTTCAACGTGGTGATCCCGGAGGTGACGCCGGAGCCGGAGACGCCGGCGGCGGATGAAGCGCCGGCAAAACCCGCCGAGCAGCCGGCGGCGGTGGTCAGCCTGGATGCGTTCCGGCGGAAGAAGGAATGATCGATTTGGTTAAGGATACGCAACGGGAACGGCCGGCATGAAATTCACCGTTGACCGGATTGACCACGTGGTGATGACGGTGCGTGACATCCAGGCGACCGCCGGGTGGTATCAGCGCGTGCTGGGCATGGAGCGCGAGGAATATGGCGGCTCGAACCGGACGGCCTTGCGGTTCGGCGCCCAGAAAATCAACCTGCACGAGGTGGGCCACGAGGTACTGCCCCACGCCACCCTGGCAAAACCAGGAACACTCGATCTGTGCTTCGTGATCGCGGTGCGGGTGGAAGACGCGGTGGCCCAGCTGCACGCCTGCGGCGTCGCGGTGGAAAAGGGGCCGGTCTCCCGAATCGGCGCGCTCGGCGACATCATGTCCGTCTACTGCCGCGATCCGGACGGCAACTTGGTGGAGCTGGCCTCTTATCTCGGACCCTAGACAGTCGTCGGTTGTCACGCGCCAGTCGTCGGATTTTACCATGACCGGCCCCCGGCTCTCCGATTTCGGCTACGATCTGCCGACCGGCCGGATCGCGACCGAACCGGCGCGGCCCCGCGATGCGGCACGGCTGCTGCATGTCGGGCAAGACCTCCACGATCATACCATGCGCGACCTGCCGGACCTGCTTCGGCCCGGCGACCTGCTCGTGGTCAATGATACCAAGGTGATCCCGGCCCAGTTGACCGCCTGGCGCGGCACCGCGCGGATCGGCATCACGCTGGATCGCGCGCTGGAAGACGGCGCCTGGCGCGTGCTGCTGCGCAACGCGCGGCGCGTCAAAACCGACGACATCTTGTACATCGATCCGGAATTTTCCGCCCGCGTCCTCAAAATCCTGGAAGGCGGCGCGGCGGTGCTGCGGTTCGAGACAGCGGATTTTTCCGCCGCCCTGCACCGCGCCGGCGCGCTCGCCCTGCCGCCTTACATCGCGCGGCCGGCGGGCATCACCGCGGCAGACGCCGCGGACTACCAGACCATGTTCGCGGCGCATGAAGGCGCGGTCGCCGCACCCACCGCGGGCTTGCATTTCACCCCGGCCCTGTTGTCGGCATTGGCCGCGCGCGGTGTGCGGATGGTGAAGGTCACGCTGCATGTCGGCGCCGGGACATTCCTGCCGGTGCGGCACGAAAATTTGCACGAACACCGCATGCACGCCGAGCGCGGCATTCTGACCGAAGATGCCGCCACCGCCATCAACGCCGCCCGCGCAGGCGGCCACCGCATCGTGCCCGTAGGCACCACCGCGCTGCGGCTGATCGAAACCGCCGCGGATGACGCCGGACAGGTCAACCCGTTCGACGGGGAGACCGACATCTTCATTCTGCCCGGCTATCGCTTCAAGGTGGCGGATCTGCTGCTGACGAATTTTCATTTGCCTTATTCGACATTGCTCATGCTGGTGTCGGCATTCGCGGGGATGGAACGAATCCGCGCGGCCTATCAACACGCGATCGGCGCCGAATATCGGTTCTATTCCTACGGCGATGCCTGTCTCTTGGAGCGCGCATGAAATTCTCGTTCCAGCTCGAAGCGGTCGATGGCGCGGCCCGCGCGGGCCGTTTGCAAACCGCGCATGGCGAGGTCGCAACGCCGGTCTTCATGGCGGTCGGCACCGCCGGCACGGTCAAGGCGATGACCGCGGACGCCGTGCGCGCCACGGGCACGAAAGTCGTGCTGGGCAACACCTATCATCTGATGCTGCGGCCCACCGCCGAGCGCGTCGGGCGCCTCGGCGGGTTGCACAAGATGATGGACTGGCCTGGCCCGATCCTGACCGATAGTGGCGGCTTCCAGGTGATGTCTCTCGCGAAGCTGCGCAAACTCGACGAAGCCGGCGTGACGTTTCAATCGCATATTGACGGCTCCAGGCATTTTCTCTCGCCGGAGCGGTCGATGGAAATCCAGCACCTGCTGGATGCCACGATCACGATGGTGCTGGACGAATGCACGAAATTTCCAGCGACGCATGATGAAGCGGCGGACTCCATGCGCCTATCCACGCGCTGGGCAAAGCGCTCGCGCGCCGCCTTCGTGGCGCGGGCAGGCTACGGGCAGTTCGGAATCGTGCAAGGCAGCGTCTATCAGGATTTGCGGCGGGAGTCGGCGGCGGCGCTGCGCGAGATGGATTTTGAAGGCTACGCCATCGGTGGCCTGGCGGTCGGCGAGGGCCAGGCAATGATGTACGACATGCTGGACATCACGGCGCCGCTACTGCCGGCGCAAAAGCCACGCTATCTGATGGGCGTCGGCACCCCGGATGACCTGCTGGGCTCGGTGGCCCGCGGCGTCGATATGTTTGACTGCGTGATGCCCACCCGGGCCGGCCGCACCGCGCGCGCTTTCACCGCCGCCGGCGTGCTGAACCTGCGCAATGCGCGGTTCATCGATGATGCGGCGCCGCTGGATGCGGAATGCGCGTGCGTTTGCTGCGCGCGGCACACCCGCGCCTATCTCCACCATCTGTTCCGCTGCGAAGAGATGCTGGGCCCGATGCTGCTGACCGCGCATAATCTCACCTACTACCAGACGCTGATGGCCGGCGCGCGAGCCGCGATTCTTACGGGCGCGTACGGAGATTATTGCGCACGGATACGCGCCGGCTGGCAAGCCGATGGCTGACAAGGCCGCGATCGCCGCGAAGGCACGCGCCCTCGGGTTCGACGCGGTGGGCTTCGCGCGGGCGGAACTTTCACAAACGCAACGGGAGGGTCTGCGCGCTTATTTGCAGGCCGGCCATCACGGGACCATGCAATGGATGGCGACGCGCTCGCACGAGCGGGCCGATCCGCGCGCCCTATGGCCGGACGCGATGACCGTGATTTCGCTCGGACTATCTTACGCGCCGACGGGCGATGCCTTGGCCGGAATGGCGCTGCGCAAGACCGGCAACATATCGGTTTATGCCCGCGGCCGTGACTATCATGACGTCATCAAGGGCAAGCTCAAACACCTCGCGCAATTCATCGCCGCGCGCGGACCGGGCGTAAAGGTGTTCGTTGACACCGCGCCGGTGATGGAAAAGCCGCTGGCGCAGGCAGCGGGTCTGGGGTGGCAAGGCAAGCACACCAATCTGGTATCGCGCGCGCACGGCTCCTGGCTGTTCCTGGGCGAGGTGTTCACCACGCTGCAAATCCCGCCCGATGCGGCTGGCGAGGATCATTGCGGCTCCTGTTCCGCGTGCCTATCCGCCTGCCCCACGGACGCATTTCCGGCGCCCTACAGACTGGACGCGCGCCGCTGCATTTCTTACCTCACCATCGAGCATGACGGCCCGATCCCGGAGGAATTCCGGGCGGCCATGGGCAACCGGATTTACGGCTGCGATGACTGCCTGGCCGTCTGCCCCTGGAACAAATTCGCCGCCGCCGGCCACGAGCAAAAATTCTTCCACCGGGCGGAACTGGTCGCGCCGGCCTTGGCGGCACTGGCCAAGCTGGATGACGCAAACTTCCGGGCGCTGTTCGCCGGCTCGCCGGTGAAACGCATCGGGCGAAACCGTTTCGTCCGTAACGTCGCCATCGCGGTGGGCAATTCCGCCGAGGCCGGCCTGGTTGACACCGCACAGACCTTGGCCGCGGACGCTGACCCGGTCGTGGCCGAAGCCGGCGCCTGGGCCGTAACGCGGTTGAAGACCCGGCCCGCGTTTGGCGCTGATCCGACAAGTCGAGCGCCCTGACCCATCCACCTCACGACGTCATGCCGGCGCAGGCCGGCATCCACGACTTTCTCGTCTTCACATGACTCATAGGCCAAGCCTACGGGCAAATTCGTTCTGCATCCGTTCACGGCGGGCTTGCCGGCACATCCTTGATGTTCGCCAACTTCATGAAGCTACCATTCACCGTCCGGCCAACATCACCGGGACCACGCCCGCCGGGCAGACGGAACATGCCGGCCCCCAGAGCGATTATTGCGAGAAGTTACCGGCGTTGCCGCGGTTCCGCAACGAATCAGTGATCCGTCAGGCGGCGTCCTCGGATTTGCGGTCCGCCCGTTTCCTGGCGTTGGGGTCCAGATGGCGCTTGCGCAGCCGCACCGCGCTGGGCGTCACCTCCACCAGCTCGTCATCCTCCACATAGGCAATCGCCTGTTCCAAGGACATCTTGCGGGGCGGCACCAGCAGCAGCGCCTCATCCTTGCCGGCGGCGCGGATGTTGGTGAGCTTCTTCTCCTTGATCGGATTGATGTCCAGATCGTTCTCGCGAGAATGCTCGCCCAAAATCATGCCGACATAGACCTTGTCGCCGGGCGAGACGAACATCGCGCCGCGATCCTGCAGCGCGAACAGCGCGTATTGCACCGCTTCCCCATCCGCGGAGGAAATCAGCGCGCCATTCCGTCGGCCCTCGATATTGCCCTTCCACGGCCCATACCCCGCGAACAGCCGGTTCATCACCCCCGTGCCGCGCGTGTCGGTCAAGAACTCGCCGTGATAGCCGATCAGCCCGCGCGACGGGATCTTGAACGTCAGCCGCTGCTTGCCGCCGCCGGACGGGCGGATATCCACCAGCTCGCCCTTGCGGCGGGACATCTTGTCCACCACCACGCCCGCGTATGGCTCGTCGACGTCGATCAGGGTCTCCTCATACGGCTCCTCGCGCTCGCCGGTCTCCTCGTTCTTGCGCGTCAACACGCGCGGCCGGCCAATGGTCAGCTCGAACCCTTCCCGGCGCATCTGCTCGATCAGCACGCCCAACTGCAACTCGCCGCGGCCGGACACCTCGAACGCATCGGTCTCCGAGGAAATCGCGACATGGATGGCGACATTGCCTTCCGCTTCGGACATCAGCCGGTCGCGTATCTGGCGCGACGTGACCTTCTTGCCCTCGCGGCCGGCCAGCGGCCCGTCATTGATCCGGAAGGTCATGGACAAGGTGGGCGGATCGATCGGCGTCGCCGGCAGCGGTCCGGGCAGATCAGGCGATCCGATGGTCTCCGGCACCGTCGCATCGGTCAGCCCGGCGACGGCGATGATATCCCCGGCCGAAACCTCGGTGACGGCGACGCGTTCGAGACCGCGGAAGGACAGCAGTTTCGTCAGCCGGCCGGTTTCCACCACCGTGCCGTCCAGGCGATAGACCTTCACCGGCATGTTCAGCGTGGCACGGCCCTGCTCCACCCGCCCGGTCAGCACCCGGCCCAGGAACGTATCGGCTTCCAGAATCGAGGCAACCATCCCGAACGGCGCGGAGATATCCAGGTCCGGCGCCGGCACGTGCGACAGGATCAGGTCAAATAGCGGGTTCAGGTTGACCCGCTCATCCGCCAGCTCCTTCACCGCCCAGCCCTGCCGGCCAGAGGCGAACAGCATCGGGAAGTCCAGCTGCTCGTCGGTGGCGCCGAGTGCCGCGAACAGGTCAAAAATCTCGTTATGCACATCATCCGGCCGGGCGTCCTGCCGGTCGATCTTGTTGACGACCACCATCGGCTTCAACCCGCGCGCCAGCGCCTTGCCGAGCACGAATTTGGTCTGCGGCAGCACGCCTTCGGCGGCATCCACCAGAATCACGGCGCCGTCCACCATGTTCAGGATGCGCTCCACCTCGCCGCCGAAATCGGCGTGGCCCGGCGTGTCCACGATGTTGATCCGCGTATCGTTCCAGACCACCGAGGCAACCTTGGCCAGGATGGTGATGCCGCGCTCTTTTTCCAGGTCATTGCGGTCGAGCGCCCGCTCGGTCAGCGCCTGATGGGCATGGAACGCGCCGGATTGGCGCAACAGCTGGTCAACCAGCGTGGTTTTGCCATGGTCAACGTGCGCGATGATGGCGATGTTACGGATGTTCAGGGACATGGCCGTCCGCATACCGATATTGCGTTGCAAAAGCGAGGACTAATGCGCATGGGCGCCCTGCTTCACCGGTTTGTCACGTTGCCACCAGAAGCCGGGCCGATATTGCCTTTGCGCGGCGGGGCGGTCAGAAGGGCGGCCTATGGCTGCACGCCTCGCCTTGAACCGGATCGACCGGTATATTTTCGCCCAGCTGGGCCTGGCGCTGGTGCTGGTAACCGCCGGGCTGGTCGCGCTGATCTGGCTTACGCAGTCGCTGCGGTTCATCCAGATCATCGTCAATCGCGGCCTCTCGCCGGTGGTATTCCTGAAACTCACCCTGTTGCTGGTGCCGAGTTTCGTCGCCACCATCCTGCCGATCACCTGCTTCATCGTGGTCGTGTTCGTCTACGCGCGGCTATCCGGCGACCGCGAGCTGACGGTGATGCGGGCGGCCGGCATGTCCGATCTGTCGCTGGCGCGGCCGGCGCTGATGATCGCCGCCGGGGTAATGTTGCTGTGCTACGTGCTGAACATCTCGCTGGTGCCGCAATCGCTGACCGCGTTCCGCAACTACGAATTTGAAATCCGCAACCAGATCGCGGCGTTTCTGCTGGAGCCGGGCGTGTTCACCCCGGTGGCCGACCACGTGACCGTGTATGTCGAGTCGCGCGGTCAGGATGACAGCCTGTCCGGGATCATCATCGAGGATGCGCGCGACCCGACATCGATCGCGACGATCCTGGCCCGTTCCGGCCAGCTGCTGCTGACCTCCCAGGGGCCGATGGTGGAGCTGGAGAACGGCTCGCGCGAGCAGGTGGACCCGCGGACCGGGGAGCTGGACGTTCTGACCTTCGACCGCAACGTGCTCAGCCTGGCGGAGGCGGGCAAGACCGGCGATCTGGACCCGACCGACAGCTCGGAGGCGCCGATGGCGGAATTGCTGCATCCGAGCGACGCGCTCAATCGCGCCGAACAGGGAAAATGGCTGGTGGAGGGATATCGCCGGCTCGCCGCGCCTCTGACCGTGCTGGGCTACACCATGATCGGGCTGCTGGCGGTCCTCGGCGGCGTGTTTCGCCGCCATGGCGGCTGGCTGCGGCCGGCCGGCGCGGTGGTGACGGTGACGTTGCTGGTCGCGATCGGGCTGGCGGTGGATAATTTCGCGGCGCGCAACCTGGCATTGGTGCCGCTGATCTGGCTGGCCGCGGCGCTGCCCGGCGTAACGGCGGCGGTGCTGCTGTTCGCGCCACCAAAGACCAGACGGCAGCGGGCCGAGACGTTTGACGCGCGGCCGCCGGGCGCCAGTCCACCGGAACCGTTGTTCCGATGATCGCTGTCCCTGTGACATTGTCGATCTATTTCGGCCGGAATTTCGCGGCGTCCGTGCTGATCATGCTGGCCGGGCTGTCGGCGCTGGTGGCCTTGTTCGATTTTCTGGAATTGCTGCGGGAATCCGCGAATGATCCGGCCGCGGGGTTCGCCATTATCGTGGAGATGGAAATCCTGCGGGTGCCCTGGACGGTCATGCAGATTCTCCCGTTCGCCGTGCTGCTGGGCGGAATTTTCGCGTTCTGGCGGCTGTCGCGCTCATCCGAACTCGTCGTGGCGCGGGCGGCCGGCATTTCCGCCTGGCAGTTTCTGGCGGTGCCGGTGCTGTTGGCGGTGGCGCTGGGCGCGTTCGGCACCGGCGCGATCAGCCCGCTCTCGGCGATCATGTATGGCCGGGCGGAGCAGCTCTACAATACCTACCTGAAAGTCGGCGGCGGCCCGCTTTCGCTGACCGGCGGAGAGCTCTGGGTGCGTCAGGCCGACCATGGCCTGACGCCGGACGGAGTCGCGGTGCTGCATGCCGGAGACGTGCGGCTGAATTCCAGCGTGCTGCGCGCCGACCATGTCAGCATTCTGCGGCTGAACGACCAGACCGGGCTGTTACAGCGGCTGGAAGCCCGGCACGCGACGCTGAGCGCCGGCGCCTGGGATTTGAAGCAGGTCTCGATTTTGCGGCCGGAGGCGGCGCCGGTACGCCAAGCGGAGCTGATGTTCCCGACCGATCTGACCGTGCACCGGGTACAAGAGAGCTTCGCCTCGCCGAACTCGCTATCCTTCTGGGAATTACCGCCCTTCATCAAGCTGCTGAAACGGGCGGGATTTTCCGCCACCCAGCATGAACTGGCATTCCAGGCGCTGCTGGCGCTGCCGCTGCTGTGCGGAACCATGGCGCTGGTGGCGGCCGGCTTCTCGATGCGGCCGTCCCGCCGCGGCGGGGCGACGCGGATGCTGGTCAGCGGCGTCGGCTGCGGGTTCGCCTTGTTCATGATTTCCGAGGTCGCCAACCAGTTCGGCACCTCCGGCGCGGTGCCGGTGGTGCTGGCCGCCTGGGCGCCGGCGCTGGCCGGGCTTTGCCTGGCGCTTGCCTTGTTGCTGCATCTGGAAGATGGCTGAGCGCCATGAAGGGTGGCGGGAAACGATCCAATCATCTGGCGAAAGCGGCGCTGGCCGGCGCGCTGGCGGCCGGCCTGTGCGGCGGCGGCCCAGCGGCCGCCCAGCTGGCGGAGCTGGCGAGCGGCGGTCCGCCCGGCAGCAACAACGCGCCGGTCAATTTCACCGCCGACCAGGTGAATTACGACAAGACCGGGGACATCGTGACCGCGCGGGGGCATGTCCGCGCGGTGCAGAACGGCCAGACCCTGTATGCCGACAAGGTGGTACTGAACCGGCGGACCAACATCGCCAATGCATTCGGCCATGTCGTGCTGATCGAGCCGTCAGGCCAGACCGTGTACGCGGACGAAGCGACCTTGTCGCAGGGCATGAAGAACGCGGTGATGCAGGGTGTCGCGGCGCGGCTGGCGCTGAACGGCCGGCTGATCGCCAATGGCGCGAGGCGCTATGACGACAAGATCGACGAGCTGGCGAAGGTGGTCTACTCCGCCTGCAATCTGTGCAAGACCGATCCGACCCATCCGCCGCTATGGCAGATTCGTTCGCTGACCGCGACGCGCGATCTGCAACACAAGATGATCGAATACCGCGACGCCGAGATGGAGATGGACGGCATCCCGGTGTTCTACACGCCGTATCTGACAATGCCGGACCCCTCCGTGAAGCGGGCGACCGGGCTGCTGATCCCCTCGCTCGGGACCAGCTCGCGGCTCGGGTTCTTCGTCAACATCCCTTATTTCATCGTGATCAACCAGGAATCGGACATCACGCTGATCCCGATCATCGCGGCCAAGCAGGGGCCGGCGCTGGATGCGGTCTACCGGCGCGATTTCAATGACGGGACGATCACGATCGACGTCTCCGGCGGCCGCGACACCGCGGCCGCGCGCACCGCCCGGAGCTCCGCCTTCGGGGATGCGATCTTCTCCAGCGGCACGTTCGACCTGAACCAGAGCTGGCGCGCCGGGTTCGCCTACAACAACGCGTCCAACCCCAAATATCTCGACGATTTCAACATTCTGCCGAACGCGACCTACCTGACCAGCGACGCCTATGTGGAAGGATTTGGGTCGGGCAGCTATGCCAGGCTGGACGCGGAAACCTTCCAGGGGCTGGTGACCAGCGTCAACCAGAGTGAGCTGCCGATCGTCTCGCCGGATGCGCAGTATGATTTCGAATCCGCGCCGGACGGCATCGGCGGCCATTATGACGTCGCGGCGCAGGCGTTCAACGTGCTCCGCAAGCTCGGCACCAACACCAGGCGGCTCTCCGCGATCCCGCAATACACGCTGCCCTTCGCCGGGCCGATGGGGCAGTTATGGGAAGCGCGTCTGGAGCTCGTCGCGGTCGCGTACAACGCCACGCGGCTGTACGACCAGCCGAACTACAGCCGGCTGGACGGCGCCGATACCGGCCGCGCCGAACCCTATGGCGCGCTGTTCATGCGCTGGCCGTTCATCCGCCCAGCGGGGCGCTTCGGCAGCCAGATCGTCGAGCCGGAGGTGCAGCTGGTGGCGGCGCCAGAGCTCGGCAGCCGGCAGAATTACCGCATTCCGAACGAAGACAGCCTCGATCTGGAATTCACCGACGCGAATCTGTTCGACTTCAACCGCTATCCGGGCATCGACCGGCTGGAAGGCGGATCGCGGGTGGATTACGCGCTGCATGGGGCCTGGTATTTGCCGGGCGGGTTCATCGTGGACGGGCTGTTCGGGCAGTCCTACCGGTTCCACAAGGACACCGATTATCTGCCGGAGAGCGGGCTGAACGGGAACGTGTCCGACTATGTCGGGCACATCATTCTGACGCCGACGCCCTGGCTGAATGTGACCTACCGCACCCGGCTGAGCCATGACGATCTGGGCGCCAGATTCATCGACACCACCGCGAGTTTCGGCACGCATCTGCTGAATTTTTCCACCGGCTATCTGTATTCGAACACCGATCCTTACACTTTGTACGACAATCCGACGCCGACCGCGGCGTATTACATCGCCCGGCACGACGTGACGTTCAACGCGACGACCAATGTGGGGGCGTATAATTTCAGCTTCGGGCTGGAGCGCAACTTGACCACCGGCACATTCGATCAGGTCAATGCCAATGCCGGCTGGCAGAACGAGTGCTTCGGCGTGAGCTTGCTGTATGTGCAGCGGTTCACCTCCTTCGACCTGGACAATGGCAGCACGACGGTGCTGGTGCAGTTCAATTTCAAAACCCTCGGCAATGTTGGATTCAGCGCCCTATGAAGCAGATTTGGACGATGTGGTTGTGCGCGCTACTGGCCGCGGCGGGGCTTGGCCCCGCCGCGCTGGCCCAGAATGCGCCCACCGGCCCGGCGCCCACCGACCCCGACAGCGCCAGCATCGCCGCGGTGGTCAATGGCCAGGTGATCACCAGCGATGACGTGGACGCCCGTGCGCGGCTGCTGGCGGTCTCCACCGGCATGCCGCTGACGCCGGACGCGCTGGAACGGCTGCGGCCGCAGATCACCAAGGAGCTGATCGACCAGACGCTGGAGCTGCAGGAG
>Ga0116230_10001710_pt1 | contig 21027 bp, 15 predicted proteins | sample S1TSphfallax_3_FD_88678 | JGI IMG/M metagenome (GOLD analysis project Ga0116230, IMG submission 88678) | Host-associated microbial communities from peat moss isolated from Minnesota, USA - S1T2_Fd - Sphagnum fallax MG | ecosystem: Host-associated > Plants > Peat moss > Unclassified | place... | reverse complement strand
TTTTTCATGTTTCCTTTCTTACAATCAGTTTTTTTTGTAGCATGAAACTCAGTTTAGCAGCAAATTTGGTGCTAAACTGAGTTTGCCCTGTTCCTTTCACTAGATTGTAAATGCCCCCCCATCGAGCATTGTCTCGCCCTTGTTTTTCTTGTGTTCTTGCACATGTTTTTTGCCCCCTGCATGGCTCTACATGTTCTTTTTATTCTGCAAAAGAACTTAATATTGTTCTTATAATTTTTTAATAATTTACATTCGGCAGTAGCTCACTGAATTTGAAACCCTAAACTTTCTTGTTATAGAACATGCTACCAACCATTGGCACAAATTTAGGGTATGAGGAATGTGAGTTTTTTTTTTTAAAAAATTTATATATATATATATAAAGAATGATGGCCAAAACCATCCCAAGGGAGACAAAAAGGAGGAGGCCAAAGAAAGGCCAAGAGACACACAACCGGAAGGGCCCAAAGAGAGGGAGAGAGCCAATCTTTCTTGTGGTAGGAAGCTATTTCACCCATGGCCCCTCTAATGTCACATGCATGCAAATTGTGAGATTTAATAGTATTGGGAGGTCTAAAATAAACATCACTTGCCAATCTTCCTCTCTATAGTAGAGGCTAAAGCATATTGGAGAACAATACTAACGCACTGCTTGAAAAATTGATTGCAAAAAGATAAGGATAAATGACCTCCTAATTGTCTATCGTGGAAAAGAAGAGCACATTCCCTGATGAAACGATCCATATCATGCCTAGGCGCACAGTGCATTTCCATGGCCATTGAAATAAAATGGTGCCCTTCATGAAACCCTCTATATTTACAAAATTTAATAATGGTGTTAAATTCTACAGCTACATTCGTTGGTCAATTAATGACATTCAAAGACACTATTTCGTGTTGGGTAAGTAACCACCACATTGGCAATGAAGACTTGGTCTTTTCGAGTCATGTAGAGATTGGTTGTAATGAAATTCTTCATGTAAGGGCGTACCATTGTTCTTTCCATATAGCATGCCCATTCTTTCGAGTGAGGGCATACATGACATTTTGGATGGCATTATATGTGGTTATCTGTTCACCTTTAAATGGACAATGAGCTAAATGCATGCCAGATGCATCCAATTCGTGTCTACATTCACATGTGAAAAAACTAAATGTTGAAGGTTAAATCAAACCAAGGCAAAAATGCAACACTAAGGTGAAAGTAGAATGTGCAATGCAAAATGAATAAATATATGGCCTAGTAATGAACCATAGCCTTGCCCCCTTGCCTGAACAAAAACAAATGTGAACTTTAGATGCTGAGGAAATGGAGTCTTCCTTCAAGATAGACTTAAGGGATGTGTCATGGTGGATGTCCATCAAAGAAGCCTGTAGACCTAGGGCACTAATAACAACCAGATTCTTAAAAGAAAGGAGCATCTCCCTAGTTGCAGGAAATAGGCCATCTTGTGCTACACGTAAGTATGACTGAAGTAAGTGTGGCCCCCCTTCAACCTAAAAAACATACTCCTCCAAAACAAGATTATCAAAACTACGAAACCTAGAGCACAAATATGGAGCCACAAGAGCCCAATTCATTAAAAAAGTAAATGGGGCACAATCCTCCATAGAAAAAAAAATCTATACCACCAAAGGATATTGGTAGTCAAATTTGATGTTTCGCTAAAGGGCTTTCAAAAGACTTTCACGATGTTGGACCCATAATGTCCTCACATACTAGTATAACTCTCTTGTCAAAACCTACCAAAAGAGATAGGAACGAAGAAGGAGGTATTGTTTGTGTGAGATTATAAAATTAATGAGCTACACATGAAGACAAAATTCCCAAAACAACTTGGGTGTCTCCTAGGATAGGAAGATCATCAATATGCGTCATGTCCTAAGATAAAACTTCATTCAAAACATGTGTGGCAAAGTCCTAAGAACTCATTAGCACTTCCAAAATGCAATGGCCATTTGTGACCAAAATGTAGTTGTGAAAAATTTATATACCTAAATAAATCCCTGAAAAACTACAACACTTGCACTTTGAGCTTAAGCCCAACTTGGGCTAATTGGTTTAAAAGGTGGTCAAAGGTGTAAGAAAGCTCATTCATAGGCCCCACAATGTGGGTATCACTTATTAAAGATAGAAAGACATAGTTGGGGGCTTATGCGATGGTTTCAAAAAAAGTTCAATAATGGGCCAAAGCAATAAATGACCTCTTAAAGGGTCACCTTACTTTGTGCTTAAAGATGACTTAATAATGGTGACCCCCTCCACATGTTGCTCATCTTAGTAATAAAAAAAGAATGTGCACCATAAAACAACATGGTAAAGGGGACAATGTTCGCTAAAGGCCCCTCGACATCACACAATTTAAAAAAAATAATAGTCCAATAAATGTTATTAAAAATGTGTTCAATGTCAATTTGCATCATAACCCAATCAAGTTTGATACCAAGTGACGCGCCCCCAAGTTCCTTGTTAGACTCAAAAGGGTCCAACTATGTTAAAAAGTGGAAGTAATTGAAATTTGGTGTTGTTCCCAGCTTCCAGCACTAAAGAGGGTGAGAGGGGCGTGCTGAAAGCTCTAGGATTAGACTAGGAAGAAGGACAACTTATTTAGTTACTTAGTCCTACATCAAAACCAACCACAAGTTGGTTAGTTCACCTTCGGAAACACTTTTGGTGTTGGGACAAGCCACGGGCAACACGAACTCACTTGACTCACCACGGCCCGGATTCGGGGGAAGCCACCACCTTCCCCCATATAGTATTTTTTGCGTTGCTCCGCCGCACCCGCATCCGAATGGCTTTTATTCTTGGGATTCCCAAGGAAGAGTCCTGAAACTATCTCGAATTGGACTCTCGGGACTTTGGGAGCTCATAACTCCCGGCTCAGACCTTTGATTGGGATGAGGTCTAAAACAAACTTGTAGCTCTCCTCAAGAGCTTTCCAACGGTGTGTCGCACTCCACTTGCACACACCGGGGTTGGGTCAATTCTCGACTTTTGGTGGTCGGGAGTCAAATTGTCAATTTGACCCCAACCTTTCTTTTGACCATAACTTGTGCTGCAGATGTCTACATGGCACATGTGAGGCCATTTTCGACATCTACATTTCAAGGCCTTTCCAACGGTATAAACAACATTGTAAGGCGAGGTGTTTTAACCCCTCCAACTGAACTCTAAAGTTTCAAGAGTCCGAGAGGACTCCAAGTTCCCACTTTTGGGAACGCGAATCTCATCCTCACACTTGCCTCAAAGTGGGGTTGCGACAAAGAATGTGCACCATAAAACAACATGATAAAGGGGACAATGTTCGCTAAAGACCCCCCGACATCACACAATTTTTAAAAAATAATAGTTCAATAAATGTTATTAAAAGTGTTTTCAACGTCGACCGACATCATAACCCAATTAGGGTGTAGGTCGAAGAGGGTTTAGATGCCAAAAGGAAGGGCCACATAATCTCCAGGGGTCGATACTTTAAATTAATGGGGATATAGGTGTTCCTGAAATGGCCCTCGAAGTTTTAGGATAATGGAATGACTAATACACATGTTTATGGCTATAGGATGAAATCCATTAATGTCCTTTGCCATTGCCAACAATCTGCTAGCCCCTAGCATTAAGGCCATTGACTTACATATATCCCCATGAGCAACAATAATAATAACTTGGAATAATTTAAAAAACTTTAAGGATGGGTGCTTTGGTATGAGGCATCTTTATATATGTTCATATACCATTCGAGACAACCTACCTAAAAACAAATGGGGAGCAGTGGTTAAGGTTAAGGTAAACAAAGTCTTATCCAAGAGAAAAATGTGCTCAAGTTGATAATAAAAAATAAGAGGAAGGAAGGACAAGGTTTGAAGAAAGGAAGTGTAGTTGGTGTAGGGCAACAACAATGTCCTTCAAAGGAATAACTAGAGTCATGGGTTGGAAAGGTTTGGTTGCATGATTATACTCATTGACTTTCTCTAAAGTAAGACATTAACGAAAATGAGTGGTCAAAGAATTTTCCCATGAGTGGAAAAAATAAAACACATAAGAGGCATGTAAAGACTCCTTCTAAAGAGAAGACCAATCACATGCCATAATTTTTTTAAAGTAAGCAGAAACCTCTTGTTGATTTGAACAACCTTCTCAAATATATCACAAACACCAATGAGGCAACAAGAGGAAAAGGAACCATGTTAATTCGTTCGTCGAGTCTTGAGTAATTTGATCAAGGGGTAAGCGAAAAACTTGTTTAACCTCGTTTTGGATTATTTGAATTTTTTTGTAAAACACATGAAACATAACTCAAATAGCTCCAAAATGGAGCTAGATTGAGCCCGAAACCAACCTCAAGAAGTAAGTGGAATAAAACTAGGGATGGACGACACCTATAAAGAAAAAAAAACTTGGTTAGCTTGGGAAATGAAGTTAGAAGGAGAATGGGCACTTTTGACATGATTCCAAAAACCACCTAAAATGTAAAAGTTAGAACAATAAGGACAAGGAATATTTCGCATTGATGGGGGCTGTAAAAAAAGTAAAAAACACACCGAAAACCCTTAAGAAGCAAAAACTCAAGCAGCCCCACTCCCAAAAAAAAAAAAGAACTACACTAAAAACCCTTAAAAAGCAAAAACTCAAGCAGCCCACCCTAAAAAAAAATTTGAAAACCAGACTGGTTCTCACGATGGTTATCTTATCCGGTTCTCATTATGGTTTTCAGTGAAAACCGGTGGCAGTTTTCAACCAATGGGTGAGACCTGCCCAACACTAGTTTCAACCATTGGTTCCAGTTTTTGGACTATTTCAGAATCATAGAACTGTCGGTCTTGATGAAACCTTGCAAAACTTTATTTATAAACACACTGCAGATTTGGAAAATGTAAAATGAATAAGAAAAAGGAAAAAGGAGAATTTACAGGATGTCAAGTTAGTTCAAATTGGATGTGAGGGGACATATTAGCTTGTTTGTATAGACACCGAAATACCCCAATTGCTAAAACGAGGAACTTATTGGTGAGTTGTTCGATCATGATGATTTTTTTAAATTTTTTACAAATCATCATAATCAAAGATGAGTTGACCCAATGTCAAAAAGCCTTTGAAATTTCCCAACCAAGGTTCAATTTTAGGAATCAGAAACCAAAGACCCAAAGTTGGGACACATCACACACTTGGGAGCCATGCCCAAAATCCTCAACCAAAGGCCCAAAGTTGTACAAATTCTTCAAGTCCCTACATAGATTGGAGGTGGGATGGTTGGTGTTCCATGCATTTGGGGAGGGGTGTGCCACCTCATCCAATGTGAGCTCCTCATGGGTATGCCAAATTTAGTTGCCAGCCAAAACACTTTCCCGTCAGTGGGAAGCAGGAAGACCGTTCGATGCTATCACTGTTTAATAAGCTTTTGTCGGTATCACCATGACCATCCGATAATTTTTGGTTGGTACCACCATAACCATCCGATAAGTTTCTATCGGTACCACCATGACCATTGGATAAGTTTCTGTCTGTACCACCATGACCATCCGATAAGTTATTGTCGGTATCACCATGACCATCCGATCGTGTTTGTTGGTACCACTTTAGATTTATGGCGGTATCTTTTTTTTTCCACTGAGAGCATCTCCACAGGTGCACAGTATGTGTTTCCAGAGAGTCTAATTCGTTGCGAAAAAGTGAAAAAGTGACGGTTTAGTGCAGGAAACTCGGTTTTGTGCACCAAATTTGTGTAGCGGGGCGTGGCTGGTAAAAGGTGCAACACAGTTCTCCACCTCCAAAAATGAGCGTAATAAATTGGACCTGACTGCGGATCAGTATTTTTCATTGGTCGATCATAATGATTGGTCCAGGTGGTTTGCTATTAGTAGTCCCACATATATGTAAATACAGTTTTATTGGTCAGGTTGCCCAAAAAATAACAGCGAAACTTACACATATCAATTTATTATCCAGAGTGACATACTGAGCACCCGTGGAGATGCTATGAGAGCTATGAACAGTATTTTGTATGTACTGGAACCTTTTGCATGAAGGAGACCCATTTGTCAGGCACACATACCAACCATTGGAATCTGTTGGTACTCTATGCAATGGTGTCTTTTGGTGCCAGTGAGTCGGTTAAGGATATCTTTCCATTATTTATCACAGTAGCTTTTCATTATGTTTTCCCAGCTAACTCTTATTGGGTCAAGTCTTTTGGTTGTTGATATGCTTCATGCGACTGGTGGAGGGTTCTGTTCTTAGTGGTACCCTTTTCTCCTCGTGGCCCGCCTTGTTTGGGCTTCTTGCTTGCCTGGACTTTGGTGCTTGCCTCTTGTTTCTTTTTTCTCTCTCTTTCTTGGGTGCTTTCTTTTTATAAAGTTTAGCAGGGTTTCATCTTTTTGGTTGCGGTTAAAGATATCTATATCATCAAAGCCCTGTAAAACTGTCCATTATGTATAGCAGTAGCTTTTCATTATGTTTTTCCACCGAACTCTTTACGCGTCAAGCATGGACCAATTGAAAGAACTTTGAGAGTTATTAGTCAAACTGTGACAATAGTCACGTTTTCCTCACAGATTTTCTATTGTTTTGAAAGTTTTCCAATGACTTGTAGCCATGAATGCTAAATTGTTTTTGGGATGATTGCCACTAAACATCACCTAAAAAGGTTGTTCCCAAACTCAAAGAATCTATCCTGATTTTTTCGGTCACATGCTTATTCCTCAATTGTAATTATGTACCCAAAAGAAAAATTATATTTTTAGGAGAAATAGACTCTTGGTAACCTAATAAATTTTGAAATGGCTTTTGATGTCCTGTCTCCCTTCCAGGGTTATTTGTTTTTGAGTGGAGTTAATTACTTCACTCACAAAACAAACTTGGTAGTGGTCACATTATCAAAATTGGGTCTCATATGTTGATTAAAAGGCATTTTGCAAATGCTATATGCATTTTTGCTCACAACCCAAAAATGTTTGTAGAATTTCAAAAGCTCATTGATTTACTAAACACCAAAGGCAATAAGCTTCTTTGAAATGTTTAACTAAATGAACTTCCATGTTCTCTCTAGTGAAACATGGTTATGCAAAGTACCATTTGTTTATTGTCAACATGCATGCCTAAAATCCAAAGAACAAGGTGTTTTAAAGAAATTGAATGCATTGTGTGACATTGAATTCATTTTGAGGCTCCCATATATCCTTCTTTTGTTGGACTAGGTACAATTGTAATCAAAATTGCATAAATAAATAGTTATTTATTAACAACTTTGTGGATTTTGTCAAATCGGCCCATGCATAGTTGTATAAACTTTATTGTGATCCTTATGCCAAATTTGAAGATCCAACTTTTGACAACTTATATTTTATTGAGACCCTAACTAATGCAACCTATCCCATGAGTTGGTTTTCTAACCTAAGTGGTGGAATGGATGTTAAATATCTCATTTTTTTCATTTGTTGGGGGCAAATATCCTTTTTACCATTTTGTTGTTGGTGTAAGAGGACTGCAACCTATCACCAAAGCTACCTTCCAACAATCAATCAACAAGGTAAAAGAGGAATGTGAAGGGGTAGTTCATATTCTTGTTTTAAAGCTTAAATGTTATTTCATGAAATTATGACTACCTTGGGTGTCATTTATCTTGGATTTTATACCAAGAATCTAACAAATGTAGAAAAAGGCTTTCACACTCACTTTAGTGTGTTGAAGAAATTTTCTATGTGTTTCATGACAGATATTGTTGAAAGAGGGTATAGGGGGTGAAAGCAAGCCCAAAGACACCGTGACTTTATGGATAATTCTAATATATTTAAAGCATTTTTGGCTCATGGTTGTCAAATGTAAAAGAGTTCCAAGAGCATACAATGGAGAGAATATTTTTCAAGGTATGTAATGAATAAAATTAAAATGTTAAAACCAAATATATTTCAATAATTTGTCACCATAATTTGAAAAAATCCATCATAACCACCTGCATTGCAAGGTACATAAATGCATATATGCTATCTAATGTTTTTGGCATATATCCTTTGTATAATCTCTTCAAAACAATTACCCTCCTTGGGTAAGGGTAACCTTAACTATACAATAGGGTCAAATAAGAAAAGGTAAGGTTGAATTATTTATTAGTTGAGTAGGATAATTAAAAAAATAACAAAAAATAGTCAAGATTGAAAAAATATTTATGTTTTATCATTTAAAACCATGACAATCATGACAATTTGGTCCTTTCCCATTCATATGAATATCAAGGAATTCAAATCAAAAATCCATTTGATAAAATTTTAAGTTTAAATTTCATTTTAGGACCTTTAAAAATGAATATCTATTACATCAGCTTGAATCAGGTTTGCAAAGGACTACTAAAAGGACCCATATAATAAAACAAAATTGATGGGAAAAAAATTAAGAAAATAAACACCTATTTGCCACATTCAAAAAACATTCATACCCAAAAATATATGAAATTTTAAAACTTTAAAAATTCAAAGAACTTTCTAAAATTTAAAACTTCAAATATTTTTTATCACATATAAATGGGATATAATGTACATGATGTTTTAAAAAGAATTTTACTTTATTATACAAGAAGACATAAATTTTTAAAAAAATTAATTTTTGGTTATGATTTAAAATTGTTATGATTTTAAAAAATGAAACATAAAATTTACAAGGAATTGATTTATTTTCAAAAAATACATCTTTATTCAAAATAAAATAAAATGTCATGTACCTAAAAACTTATATACATTTTTCATAAAAAATTTTAAAAAATAATTCAAAAATTCGTTCGTATGAAAAAACATTTTTGGACAAAAAGACATGTAGTCTTTTTTTAAAATAATGTTGTTGGCTTGTTTTAATTTTCTTGTGCCCATTTACCACTACCAAACCATGTCAAATTCTATTACTTTGAAAATTGTAACCTTTGGACAAATTTTAATTTACTCCATTCCATGGATTTATCCCAATATTTCAAATTTTCCATTCCAAAGTATATTAATGTTATCTTATAGCTCTTGTCAAGTCAAGCTCCTAATGTCAACACAAAGATTTCATCTACATTGTGTTTTCAATGATCGAATATCTAGTTTAGAATATGATTTTTTTTTCTTGGGGCATGCAACCCTCAATATCTTATGATTATTTTGATAACTTTCAAAAGGCATCAAGTGGATTTAATTTTGACAATATTTTAAACTTCAATCATATTTTGACCAATAATCCTAACAATGTATGTTTGTAGTTTTGATAGTGTTTCCTTTGGATAATCTCATGTTCTTTTCTTTTCTTTAAGATAATATTTTGCCCTCGTTAGCGCCATCAAGTTTTGTTCTTTCCTTTGTCATAACTTTGGTAACCAACTATTTGTGATCAATGACAAAGAGTTAAGAAAGCTTCTTAAAGGAAACTTTCTTTAAAATAAAATGTTGTAAAATCTAACATGGAGTTTAAACCTTGTAATATGCACCTTCAACAACATTCAAATCAATGGATTTTTTTTATTAAAAATAATTGCAATGAAAATGAACAAGAGATGAAACCACAATACATGAATCCTCAGAAACTTGAAATGCCGAAGACCTAAATATGTTAAGTGAATACCTTGATAACTTGAATGCAGACTTTTTGCCCTGTCCAAAAGTAATGGAGGTTTCGTCATGAACAATACCTAGTAAAATAATATTTTATTTGATTATGTGGGGGCTTAATTAATTAATTAATTTATTTATTTATCAACATGCACTTTGACATGAAACATAATACTTTTTGACTTTTTTGTTTGCACTATAAACAGATTTAATATTTCAATAGAATGAGGATGTCAACTAGTTTCCATCCACTTTGACAAACTTCAAAAGGTAGTGGATTGTAGTATGACACATGGATGATTCCATATTGACCCTGTGTGAGATTTTGATGTCTACACAATAATATTTGTCAAAACATTTGCAATTTTAGTAGTGCATTCTTCACCAAAGTTTGAGGCCATATTATCAACCAACTATAGCATATTCTATAAGTGCGTGAATGAAGAAGAAAAGATGGAAGAGTATGCTAATAACCAATGCTTATAACCTTTTAGGTTTCCACAATTTTTTGCACTAAGCAACTCAAACTTTTGAAATTCCAACACTTTGGGCAATGAAATTTTCAAAATATTGACAATATAAAAAATAATTTAATCTCTTCCAAATCTGATTAGGTATGAAAAGATGTTGGTTCAAAACGAAATCATGTATCTTACTAGAAGTAGAGTGGATGAATTGGGAAGAATAATCACATAATGTCAAACTATGGAAAAAACTTAGTGGGTACGGAAAGGAAGGGTGGATGAATAAGGATATTGCTTTTCATCACATGAGGTGGATGGATGAAAAATATTAGTATGTTCATTGCTGGACGATGCAACTTGCACGCTTGCCTTGCTTTTGTTCACAATCTTGTTTTCTAAGTGATTTGTAGTTGACGAAAAACGACAAATTGTTCTTGTGTGTGTGTGTGTCAATCTTAAAAGAAAACAAATGAACTTCTCAATAGCTCCCCAGAAAACTTGGGCTACCATTGTGAAGGATAGCTTCAAGTTTCAACCCATGTTTGTTGAATAATTATTTTTTGAAAATTTCAACATTTCTATGAAAACTATTTATAGAAATGCTGCAAAAATCACACCTTTAGACTCAAAGTAGAGAATATGACTTTTCTTATAGCCATAGGCTCTCAGAATTGAAGGTTGAAAATATTACATATTACGACAATGTCAAATTTACGATAAACACCATATATGATTAATACAAAAAAATGAATGGAAATCACAAAGTTTTATATCATGAATGTGTAATGAAATGAACCACGACTTTGTCAAAATATGCCTTATTCAACCAAAAAAACGAGTGTCACAATTGATGTAAAGTAGACCTTGTTATATTGTTATGTTAATATTGTCGTTGGAAGGCTACTTACCAAATTTGGAGGGCAAAATGTGCACATCTCGTACATTCACATTTTCAACTTTTTATTTACTAAAAAGTCCTTTTTTAGGTATATAAAATAGCTCTCCATTCTTTGGGAAGAGAGACAAGAGAGGTTCGAGCCTCAAGGTTGCCTCCCTACAAGGCCCACCAACAATGAGTGTCGCATGAAAAGGAAAGGAGATATATCTTTTCAGCTTTTTGGGGTTACCTAAACCCATTTGACATTAAATAATAAATATAAATGTTTTTGACATTTCATAATAGGAAAGTAACATGAACATTGAATATTCAAGAGGGGAAAATTGGAATATTTGAGTGTTGCTAATTGCACACGACAAATAGGGCTTTTAATTCTCTTCGTATGTGGGCCCAAATTTTCTTGAAAACATTCAAACCCTTTTGAAGGGAGACCCTTCTTCTTCTTCTTCTTCTTCTTCTTGTGTGTACCTATACCTTACCCGAAGGTCAGTTTTGTCATTAAATAATCCTCAAAATCGTAATGAAATTTTGTGACATGTTGAAAATCATCACAATTATCATAGGTTATATTTTGAATAATTTCACTACTCATATTACAATATTATAGGAGATGATGGGGGGGAGGGGGGGCGAAATATTCAAATTTTAAAGCGAATTTATTTTTTGACAATTTTTTTAAAAAATTCATTTTGTCGATGTGGAAACTGACCATAGGCTATGGTGGTAGTAGTAGTAGATTGGAGACTATTATAAGCTCAAAACCCTAAACCCTAAACTCTAAATTTTTTCAAAAAACACACTTGCTTGTGATCAAATATGCAAATACCCAATTGTGCGTTAGGGCTTTGAGTGAACATGTACATACCACCTGGGTGTGGTGTTTTTTCTTTTTCTTTTTTTGTGAGATAGGTGTATTTGGGAGGATCCTCGACAAGAGGAATGAGACAAATTTGGCTAGTGCTCAAATAGGAAAGTAATTAAAAAAAAAGGAAAAAACTCCTAATTTGTTTTGATGACCCATAGGAGGAATATATCATCTAAATATGGCAATTTCAAACTTTTTTTACTCTCAAAATATGGTGATTTTGGAGGTTTTTTTTTTTTTCCCCCAAAAAAACCTTTGTACCCTTTGCACTAGGTTTTTTGGTTGTTGTTGTTGCCGAGGTGTAAAATTTAGCCACCAAAAAACACACTAGTACATCCTCTTAGAGAGGTGGTATTAAACCAAGCCAAAAATCTTGACCAATAGTGACTTTGAAGCTTTTTTGTTTTCTTGGCAAAAGAATCCTTCGTACCATTGGCATTCATTCCTTTTGTTGTTGTCCTCGAGGTGTGAAATTTAGCAACCAAAAAAAAACCAATGCTATCGATGTGTAAACACCAATAAAAGGATACGGAGGTGGTGTTAGCCCAAGCCAAAAACGATGACCATCGATGACTTTGCAGCCTTTTTTTTCCCCCAAAAGAATCCTTTGTGGGGGGTGGGGTAGCTTCAACACACGCTCCGTCAAGTTGAAGAGTCTGCGTCCAAAAAAATAATCCTGAATATTTTGAATTACTCTCTATTTTCCTTCTCAAATTATTTTCTTTGGGAAAATTTATTTTAATAAAAAATCAACATACTAGACCTAGATCAACACATTCTAGGTCTAGTATGATTTTAGGGCCAGAATGAACCAACAGTCACAAAGTGCACCATGATGGATGAATGAATGGATGAATGGTGGGTGAACAGAAAACTCTTTTCCATTCAGTTCCAGTTACCTTTCTAGGTTAGCACCGACCTATTGTAATGTATACCAACCATTTACATTCATCTACTTACCTAGTAGCCATCTATTATACTTTCTACCTTCTTATTTACATATGTTATATACTTTACAAAATAGGTCACCTAGGTGAAACCTAATGCCAACTCAATTTGTGTTCATCCACAACCGAGTTATAATGGGCTTCCAATGCATGGTGTGCTGGTGTCTATTGGTTTCACTCAATTTGAGGCACTCAACTTTCGAACCTGCTTCTTTTAGCAAAGAGAAGTTGGGCCATGAATACATGGCCCCGAGGCAATGCCCCAAACTCGCATATCAAGGCAAAAAAAATGCATGAATGTGCACATGGAAAGTGCTTTGTTTGCCTTTATGTCAAGTTTGTGGTGAAGTTTTCTTCCACAATTTAGGGGAGTGATATTGTGGGGGAGAGAGAAAAAGAGAGAGAGAGAGAGAGGATCAAATGATACCTATTATGCATGTAGGTTGTAACTCTAACTATAACTCTTCACATGGTTTGGACCATTAGATGTTGTGAACTTTAGAGGTGTCATGTTGCATCAAAAGGCATATGAAGATAATATTATGCATTAAAATGGTTTTGGGTATAATGGGTTGCATGTACTTTATCTAGTCATCCGTTTAACTAGATTGTATTGGATGAGGTCTAGATTGTCATCTACATTACTCGGTTCTCATCAACTATCTAAGTTTATCATGGTTGCCATGATTGAACCCTAAGTTTATGACACTTATCATGACTTTCAAAGACTTTCAAGGAATCTATTAGGGGTCACTCATTAATGTCTACTTGTGACATCCATAAAACAAGTAGGAATGAGCATTTTCACTTGAAGAACAATGCAAATAGTTGTGCCAACATGGTGTTCAAAAGAGCAATTAATTATCTAAAATTTCCATTTGAAAGGAAAATGATAAAAAACTGAAGTCAATAAAAAATAGGAAAAAACCACAACAATTGGTGATTTTTAAAAAAAAAGTATAAGACAATTCCCGATTTAAAATTTAAAGAAAAGAAAACTCATATGAACACTACTAGTAAAAACCTTGGTTTGACATTTTAAACTTCATTTCACAACTAAAAAGACTCTTATATGTATTATTTGTGGTTAGTTTCAAAATTGTTGTCAAGGAGTAGTAGAGTCTGTAAATTTTTTCCAATTTGTGAGCCCATGTGGTGTCATTGGTATGCTTCTATTATTTGATACCTATATGCATATAATTATGAATTGGTGAGAAAAAAAGATGATTAAGTATGACTTCATGGTTCATAATATTTCATGGGTCAAAACAACATCACATTTTAAAACAAAAAACCAAACACAATTATACAAATTTTTAAATGAAAGTTGGGTATTCAACAAACATTTTTTCCCCATGCTAGTTATTTAATTGAGACATAACAAATTAATGGCTTTCAAGGATTCAAAGCTGGCCATGTTGTCTCCAAAGTCCTAGGCACATGAATTTTGTTGATAGAATAAGAATTGTTCCTTTTGTGCATTGACTTCTTGTGTTTGGGCACTTGCATTTGGGTTTGTATAAATTTTTGCTTGTGGTGACTATTTTTGCCAAATTTGTCATCTTCAACCTCACATTTAAATCTTCACTTCAAAGTTAGTCACTTGCAAAATTTCCAACCTCAATAGTATGTTGGACATCATGTTCTTCATCCGTATTTGTCATTCATAATTGCTAGCCCAATTAGGTGATCCTCCAAGAAAATAAGAAAATCCAAAGTTGGGTAAAGGAAATTTTTGTAGGTACAAATTCATTTTGTAGAAAATTAATTTCTTATGCTCAAATGTTTGCATATTTAATAGATGAAAACACACTCTTGACACTTTGACAAAAGAAAGCTCAAAGATTTTAAAATAAAAAGTTTGTAGTTATGACCAAAATTGGCACGAATGAAGACTTTTTCCTTAGAACCAAATACTAACCTTTTCAAGGAAGTGACTTGTGTTGAAGGTGGAAGGGACCTCAACATTGCTTCAAGATAGAGAATTAAATGCTTTGAGCTCTTAAATAATATTTTTTAAAAATGGAACAAATGCACTAGGGCAAAAGCATGATAAAATAAACAAATCAATCACATCACATCACTATAATTTAAATTTAGTTGATGTACTAAAGGTGAATTAAATTTGAGTGGACCAAAAAGAGGCAAACAATTATAATAATTAATAATAATAAATTGGCCTAGTTCTAGCAACTAGGAGGAACTCATTTTGTCTAAATAGGGTGAGATGTGAATTTTTCCCCAAAAATACGATGACTTTTGTAAGCTTTGCCCAAAAATATATATATTTTTGAAAATCCAAAATCACAAGGGAAAAGATACATAACCTCTAAGATCACCAAATCCAGCAATTTCATTGGCCCATAGCAATTGTTTTTTTCATACCTTACATACAAGCCTATTCATCACCCTCCATGTATATTAGTACACTAATATTATAACCCTTGTTTTATACAAAGCATGTTAAAAAATAATAATTAAAATAATAATAATAATAATAAAATTACAAAGTAGCTAGCAATATTAACTACATAATTATATAAGTATATGTGTGTCTGTGTGTTGTAATAACTGTTTCTAAAGGCATCTGAGAACCAAGGTTTTTTTGGGGATTGAAATTATTATAATTATAATTTCAAGTAATTAAATATAAAAATAAATAAATAAATATTATAATTATATCTATTTAATTTTAAAATAATTATGATTGTGGCAAAGTTGTGTTTGTTTTGTTGTCAATTCAAAATATTGATTATCAAAAAAAATTCAAGATGGCCATGGTTCACAATGTTAGACCATTCTTGTGTGAAGGCAATAAATTGAACCCAATCACTAAACTTTAATAGAATCATTTTACATCCACCATCTTTAACCATAAGTTCTTTGAATATATGAAACTTGTTAAAATTAATATTATCCAAATTATGCGTTATATTGAAAAACATAGTTTCAAAATTATCAAATTCATGATATAACAAGTTGTGGAATAGGTTTGAAAATTCATTTGGATTTAGTAGTCAAATTTTATAGTCAATAAGTTTTTACACTTCAAAATTTCCCTTACGAGGACACCACTGGCAAATGGCATAACAAGTTTCAATATTATGTGGATGCATAGATGAGTCATAATAATAAGCTCATTAAAGGTTAATTACAAATTTAAGTGGATTGTAAATCTAGGTGGGAAATCATAGCCTAAGGATGTGCCCACTTCCACCATTTTGATGCATCTTTTGTAAATATATAGTTTATTTAGCTTTGAATTTTTTTTGAATTTCCATTTGGTTTGCTTGCTTCAAACTCTTGAATTTCTATTTGCTTGATTTTTTGGTTTGTTATCCTATGCAAATTGGAATATGCACAAGTACAAAAGGGGAGTGCATTTTAGCAGCTTAAATCACTATGGGACCTCAAAAATGAAATAGGTTCATTGCATGTTAATGATTTCACCCTAGTTAAAGTTATTACATTATAAGGTCATTATGTAAATATCATGTTTCAATACTAATTGACATGATCAACAATTATAATTTACTATGGTAAATAAGTTTTCTTTATGTTGTTGTTTAAATACTTAGGTTACTTTATAATATACCTTATGTTATTTTAGGTTACTTTAATTATTTTAACTTATAACCTAATTTATTATAAATTATTATAATCTATTTTATCTTAAGGTACAATCATTTAAAATGATTTAAAATAAAATACTATGACCTAAGGTAAAAGAACATATTAAAAAATTGCATATAATAATTTAAGATGGAATAACCTAAAGTAGACCACTATAAATAACCAATAATACTCTAAAATAACCAAAAATGGCATATCATAGAATAATTAATAATAGGTTAAAATAACATAGAATAACTAATAATATTTTTCAACAAAATAAGCTAAAATAAGCTAAAATAACTTATATAGAATAATCAATAATAGTCAATAATATATTATGGTAATATAACCTAAAATAACTAATAAGGACTTATAATTAAATAGCCACCAATAGAATAATTACCAATAACCACCAATATAATAGTCACTAATAGCCTACAATATAATAACTATCAATAGTTTAAATAAAATAACCACCAATAGCCATGAATAAAATAGCTACCAGTAGCCACCAATAAAATAACCACCAATATAATAGCCATTAATATAATAGCCACCAATAGCCTATGCTGAAATAATGTAAAATAGCCAACAATGGTGTATGATAGAATATCTTAAAATAACCTATGGTAAAATAACCAAAAAATGCAAAAAAAATTGCAAAAAAATTACCTATGGTAAAATAATGTAGAATAATTTATGGTAGGATAATCAAAAATTGCCAGGAATGTCCTAGGGTAAAAAAGAATGGCATTAATAACACGATTCAATGGTTAAAGACTTATTTTTTAACATGGAAGTGAAAGGTTCAAACCTTCACATTTTGCACCCTAAGTTGGTGGGCTAAAAGCCTTAAGATAGGTAGCCTAATACATGTTCCTAGGTATTTAACCTAGGTTTGCAATTAGTTATTAGTAAATTAATTATTTAAATTATTTAATGTATTATTACTAAATTGATTATTAATGATTTAATTATTAGTGAATTTAAATAACCATTGGTGAATTCAATTAACTATTAATGAATTCAATTGTCTTTAACAACTCATCCCCATTTGCAAATGGGTTGTCTACTTTCACCATGGTAAATTTGTTCAAATTCAATCAAAATCTAATGAAACACAAAATGAACTTGAACGCATCTGGTGTAGTATATAACATTTAAGGTTTGGTATGCATGGGAGTAAGAAGAGGTTTAATTTGTGCCTTTTGTTAAGATTTGTAATTTTATTTTGGTAGTAGATAACAGATTTAAAATGTAAGATGATACAATAATAATGATGATGATTTATGAACATTAAAAATTTATAAAGCCAATGCAAAAGAAAATCCTTCTTTGACCTTTGTTTTTAAAGATTTTGATTTTGTTTTAAATTCAAAGGTATGTACCATGGGCTTGTCCTTTTACAAGGTTTTGGGTGCAAGTTACGGCTTGAGCGATAATGGATAGCACCCTTTTGGGGGTTGGGGTTCAAATCCCCGTCAAATTTTAAAAGGTTGATGAATTGTTTATTACAAAATCACTATACACCTTCCACCTAGGATATGGCTATTGTAAACAATTGTTGTTAAAGATATTTATTTACATGTGAGTGATATAAGTTTGCATGTCCATTTTCACAATTCAAATATTTGTAACATGTTCAATAACTTATCTAGAGCAATGGGTGAAACCAACATTAGCTTGGTATTAAATCCTAGGCATCATTGTTAACTAGCCTATTGTTGGTTGCTCATGTAACCAAATGCACTCCTTTTGGAAAATACCCATAACCAAATGCATTTCCATAACAATGCACATGTCACTAATGTTTTCCATTACACTTATTGTAGCCACTATGTGTACATTTGCAAATGAAAACTCACCATTGGAACCACTTTTCAATTTTTAAAAATGCCAAATTTTCTCCACTTCACACAAATTTAACCAACTATGATATAATTATGTAGTCACATTAATTCCTAGCTAGTGGCTATTTTAGTCACAAATGTTGTTAGATTTTGACCTAGAATTTGTGCCTTCTATCTATAGCCTAAAAAGAGGGCTAAAACTAAAACATAATCGTTAAAAGGCTACCTAAGGCAAAATAGGGTTCACCCACGATTTTTCTTAAACCCCAATAAATGTTGCCATGTATGGTGAGTTTGAAACTTTTCAATGTCAAATGGCTCCATTATTTTAAAGTTGCTGCTACTTATCTTATTGTTATTACTTTTCGCCAAAACATCAACCTTAGTTAGAAATGTTTGCTGCTTGTTGTTCAGTGCAAAAATATCATTGTTGCCATCATTAGCTATCCAACTAGGATCGCCATCGCCATTACTTCCAAGTTCCTAGTGAAATTGTGAGTATGGCACATCTATGATATGTTAGGATAATCTGTTAGATTTTTAAAATTTTAAATTGAACAAATGTATTCAATGTTCATGCCCAAAAAATTAGAGAAACGAGTTAAAGCTTGGGAGTCATCGAACTTAGTAATGTGACGGACCCAATGAAATGGTTGACCATGTTTCTAGATTTGGTGGCAAGTGTTAAAACGAGGAAAATCATTTGTGATTATGCAAACTTCAGTGTTCAACCTTGTTGTTTGGAATGCTTTCAATGAAAAACAAGGTTTGCAATCCTAAATCTTATCTCTTTATTTAATTGTTTACAATTTACAAGTTGTAAGTTGCAAGGTTGATGTATTGTCATTGTTGGCAATGTTGCTCAATGTTTTCCTTGTCTTGTGGATTATTAAGGTTTACCTAGTTGGAAGGTCATCAATCTTGAATGTTCTAGAGTCGAAAGTCCATGGAACTTATCTAAGGACCTATATGCATATTTTTCACACAATCCAAAAAGAATTCAAGAGTTCATTGGATTGGTCAACATTGTGGAAACAAGAGGTCAATGGATTTTGAAGAACACTGAAACCCGTTGGATTTCGATGTTACTCCCAACTAAAAGAGTTTTATCTAAATACTAGGCCTTACCTTTTAAAATGCATCAAGATGTTGGCGTTGTTAGTCAAGTTTCCCGTAATTTGGAATTGTTTGTGATTTGGAGGTAATGATTGGGTTTTTTGTATCATGCCCTTGCTTGAGGGGTGGAACGAGTTGATAAAATTCTCCCAATCCTAATAGTGCTTTGTATGTGATTTTGTTGCTACCATGAAGTTGTATCAAGAAGATCTCTATTGTTGGTACACTAAGCCAATGCCTACATGGGTGATGTGCTCAATGGGTACCAAAATTTACAAAATGGGACATTAGACGTAGTGGTGCATGAATGGGCACCTAATTTAAATACTAGTTTGGAAAAATTGAGTTTCTACATTGTTAGCACTTCCATCATCTTGAAATATTTGTCTATGTGCATGTGATTTGTGCAAATTTCCAACATACCATCAACAATGTGCAAAGACACTATTTTGAAGCTACAACCGAAGTCAATGATGAACTAGAAAAATGTTTTTTAACTTAGGATGTGATGGATGCTTTAAGGTTGGTTTTCCCACCATATTGATAGTAAACCTTCATGTGAGCAGACCTTTCCTTTTCATATGGTTATTTTGAAATGTTTTATAGTTAACGCAAGAAGCTTGGGTCATCCCAAACTTGGATTGTGGCTTTTAACTAGATGTGAACATTGTGGACCTATAGTTGTCTTTTAAAAAAAAAATCACAATGATGTCTAGTGCTCAACGGGCTATGGACCAGCCCATGGATGTCAATTCAGTGTCCAAACTTTGGAATAAACTCTTTCGAAATGCATTGTTATGTGCTCAACTTTCCAAGTTCATGAACATAGCAAAGTTGGTTGTAGTCCAGATTATGGGATCTGTGGAAGATGAAAAAACTTTCTCAACTCTGACATTCATGAAAACCAAATTATAGAATCAGCTTTGTGAGCATTTAAATTTGGTGGTGTGCATGTTTGCACAACCATTCTATATGATTCATACTTTTCCTTATGATGATGTAATAATGGCTTAGATTGATGAAAAAGAGAAGGGGTCTTTTAGCTTGATGTTTTTTGGAAAACAACCCTAGTTCTCCATGATGACAATCAGTTGTGCTCTAGGTAATCTCTCCTTCCTATTGGTCCCATTTGGTTTTCCTTTTATGATCAAACTAACACGTGGCTTGTAGGTCAGAATTTGGTGGTGTCCTCTTGGACAAGGGTTCAACTCGCTCACATGATTTGTTAATTTATTTTTTAGCATTATATTTTGTTCATGTGATTTCAGTTTTTGTCTCTTATAAATTAATTATGTTTGATTCCTAACTTCTAAGTTGTAATGCAAATGGCTTAAGTCATTAGCCATGACTTTTTTGCCAATCTCTACCACTCCAATCTTTCAACACTTGCCAAATGATTCCACATTTTTTTTATTGTTGCCTAAATTCATACTTTGTCAAAATTGAAATAGCCACTATTCACACAATAATAGTTACAACTCCAAATAGCCAAATGCTATCTTTATTTTTTTCCAATATAGCCAGTAAAAAACAACCAAACATATTAGTGTAACCACTTGAGCTTCTAGCTCAAGCACATCATGATAGTAGCCAGTAGGGCCACTGTCAAGAATCTTATATATAATTACAACATGTGTGTGCGTCCGTGCGTGCGTGCGTCCGTCCGACGCGACAGTTCCGCGTTTTAATGGACCAGCGGAAC
>Ga0116230_10001709_pt1 | contig 21029 bp, 12 predicted proteins | sample S1TSphfallax_3_FD_88678 | JGI IMG/M metagenome (GOLD analysis project Ga0116230, IMG submission 88678) | Host-associated microbial communities from peat moss isolated from Minnesota, USA - S1T2_Fd - Sphagnum fallax MG | ecosystem: Host-associated > Plants > Peat moss > Unclassified | place... | reverse complement strand
TTTTTTCAAATGATCACAAAATAATGTGACATTTTTCTTGGGATGCTTGCAATTGTTGTTAAATTATAAAATAATAATATTTTTTTGAAACATGAATACATCTTTTTCATGTATCTAAATGGTGATTATTCATTAGACAAATTATCCACATCTAGTTCCATTAAAAAATAGAATTTTGATAATGTAAACGGGTGAAAATGTGGTCCCCAAACATTATAGTCCTTATGAAAACAACGTCGAGGAAAACAAATGTAAATTACTTTTACTTCCAAAAGAACTAATGTCACTTGTTAATTCCATTACAACTACTTAGATAACATTTATGTCGCATTTCATGTAGGAGGTAATGAATTTTTATTTTTTAAAAATCCTTTGAAGATAGTCCTACCATTTACACATATCACTGATCCAACTAATGAAATTCATAGTGAAGGAATTTATCATAAAATTAAGAGAAAGGGGATTGGAAGGTAATTAATTTCAAAGATGGATGATCTTGTTTAGTGGGTCTACAAGCCTTCAACATCTAATTTTCCTATCCACAACATTTACAAACCTTCAATGGCTATTATCTATTGTTTACACAACATGCATCCCCTGTGTGGTTGTTTACTGCCATTTGTAGCACTTGCAAACCCTTTGTGGATGCTCCTTACCATCTACAACTCAACCTCATTTACCTTGTAGACTTCAACTTCCAAGCTTACTTCATTTCCATCACCATTTACTGGCAACTATCATCTTGTGGCAACAAGATTTGTCCTACTCCAAAAGCTCAATAAAGAATAAATATCTTATCATTTTTGTCAAAGAAACACAAAACTACTATGAAAATACAACACAATTCTATATCATTATAATGTGAACTACCTTCCCTAATGCTTTATCATCTTTTCATGCAATTCAACACCAACAAGATATGTGGGAATCTATCAACATTCTCCATTGCAAGAATCAAAATACAACTTGACTCCATATTCTCCCCCTCTTTTTAATGTTACACACAACCTTTCTCACAATAGAGTTATTTCATAACAAAAATTCCTAACTATGATACAATGGAATGATCCACAAATCCTTTTCCCATCTTCCTAATCTCCCTTCCTTTCAAAACCACGCAAGGCATATATTTTCCATGAAAATAGGTCCTTATCCTAATCATTTTTAGAAATCCACTAGATAATTGGTGAATTATCACCAACCATTCAACTAACTAACTCCATTAGCTTCATCCTTTTGGTAAAGGATAATAAATTTACCACTGGTAATCAATTAGTTATTAGGATGCCCCATGGTACTAATTAGCCTAGGGATTTTTACCCTTAACATGTTCATTCAAAAATGGGGTTGTGAAAGAAAATGTCTAATTGAAAAAAAATTCAAGGGGGAGACATTTTTCTTTGGATTTACCAAATATGAGACCAAAATTATAGGTTCTTATATATTGATTGATGGGCATAAATTATAATCTAATTAATTCTATCAGAGAATTAGGTTTATATATGCACACACACAAAAGGTATATGTTAATCCAGGGTATTGAAAAATTGAAATAATAATAATACATGTATTATACATTTTAGGCATTTATTTTTAATATGTATGTTCAATTAATAGGTCAAAAGTTCTTAATTCACGAACTCATATATTTTTTCCATTTATCTATTAGATCATTTGTACTTTGTTTATTATTGATGCAAGATTTGCTTGATTGTTAATTATTCCTTTAGAAAACAAGTTTGTTTAGCCTTGTATGATAATTATATTTTGATTCATCTTATTTTATTTCATTTTCATTTTTCATTCATAATTTAAATACAATTTATTATTTAACTTATTAAACAATTTATTATCAAATTGATATATGTTCTTTAGATGGTATTGGATCATAAGCAATCATCAATAACATGAACATGATGTGAAAATTTCAAAACACCATAATAAATCTACAATACCCATCATATACAATAGTTATGAGTAATTAATTTATATTTTATTGTGATCATGTGAAGTGTGAAAGATGTTATATTACAAAACCATATAAATTGTTGTTTAGATAGTTAGTTTTTTTTTTGTTATTCCATTTGTGTATCAAGAACTAATTAAAGATTAAATCCGATGATAGTTTGTTAACCCAATTTTTCAATATGTATATAATGACTAGTTAAAATCAACTAATAACTAATGAAACAATATAACCTTAAGACTATTTTAGTTTTTGGATAATAGGTCTTAAGTTAATTGATATGTTATATGAACTAATAATTGGTTTGTTACAGTACCTCGTTGTTAACATAACATGATTTAAACTTGTGACCAATAATTATATTATTTTGATTTTGAAGTTTATACTGGTTAGTGATTGTTTAAGTTGAACCAACACTATGAGTTGGTGTAAATAGGAGGAATTAGAGCTAGATCAAGGGATTAAAAAAAAACACTCTTTGAGAGTTTTTGAATTCTAAACTAGTTTACTTTGATTTTCTTAGAAGCTTTTCCTTTCTATTCTTTGGAATGCAAGATGTAAAATAATTTGGTCTTGATGAATAAGTAAAAGACTTCTATGCTCTTGTGTTTTGTTCAAATTTGGAGAAAAAAACCATACCTATTGATAATTTCAGTAAACCAAAATTAAAAAATAGAAGAAAGCATGTAAAATCAAATGGAATAGAAAACACCCTTAACATTTGGCGACCACATAATGCAAAGAAAGTGTCAACAATCACATTTATAATCTTTGGTTTTTAGCAATTGTTTTGTTCAAATATTTTAGGTTGAATTTGTATTAAGTTTTAGTAGTTTAGGATCATTTTTGAGTTCATACTTTTTTTTTCCTTTATAAATCAATAATTAATAATTTCTTAGGACTTGCACATTGACCCCTAAATTTTATTTTAACAACTTGTTGACCAAAAGAAACCTAAATTAAATTTTTTGTGAAATGTCAAAAGTAGTCACAAGGGGCCTTAGAAGGCACTTATAATTAAAAGTACCACAGTAATTTGTTCATGAGATGGTTCAACCACAAAAACAACCATGTTTTCAAGCCGAAGGAATATAATCGATTGAAGCTCTTAACAATGAACCCCAACAACTTGTTATGACAAAGGTACCTTTTCATTAGATATCGATTGGACATGAGAAAAGAAGGGAATCACAAGTACCTTAAACTGGTCAATTTTTGACACCCCAGTAGTCAACCCAACAACGAAGGTTGAATGCACAACCAGGTGGGCAAAACACAAAACTTGTTTGACATGTTGATGAAGTAATATTTACAAAACAAAGATGGTAATATGCGATACTCATTTATTATATTCCTAGAGCTATTGTGCCCTCTCGATCAACATCGGTTGTTGGTTACTATACATCTAAACCGGTTCTTGTTTTGAATCCAATCATATCAGATTCAAAATTGGAATGCAAACAACTTAAAACCTAGTTGGAACAATTATGTAACCTATAGCAAAGACCTTCACATAAATCTAGTTCTCAACATCCTATAGAACCAATGGAGGTAGTTGCAGCCCTTATTGCTATTTAACAAATACAACCACTTCAATGAAGTATACCGATTACAACCACCCAATCCATTATAAAAATTGCATTAACATGTTCATATTGTTAACATGTTGAACATGAGTTCAAGAATTGTCCTTTTGTGGATTGAAGAGATTGATGAAAGAAAAACTCAAAACTTTTCTATAGCTTGTGGTACCAAACACACTAGCAACACATGTTGGTGTACTTGTGCAAGAAATTCAACCACAACTAAGTTTGGTTACCAACCCAATATCAGTTAGCGAACATTTAGGTTGGCCATAACTTGTTACACCACTGATAACAAGGCAACCTAAAACTATATCGTACCCAATGTCGTATAATATAGTTTCATCTTTTGTACTTATGGATCTTAACATGTATTCTATGTATTATTTGAGAATTGAAGGACTTGATCCATTGATTTCTAGAAAAAAGTTCAAGGATATGCAACCAATGTTATTCAACCAAAACCAATGCCACATGTTGAAAAATTAATGTAAAACCAATATCTTGTCAGAGTTCCAACTTATGGACTAGAATAATTAGTTCTTGTTGCAAAAGGTGTACATATTCAACAAACAACGACAACAACTCTACCTATTACCATTGGACTACATGTTTATGGTAATGGTGTTATAGTCCAATAGCCTAGAAGGGTTAATTCATATCCACAACCAGGTGGAGAACCGTTTGGAGGTTTGCTTAATGGAAGATCGCCAATAGGAGGATCACTTGATCAAAACCCAATTGACGGACCACCGCCTAATCCACCTATTGGATTTTATGGATGGTCGGCACCTGATCCAAGGATATTCATGCCACCATGGTATCAATTAATTCTAGTTTGATATGAACCAACTAATAAATTATGATATCGAAAGTTTCAATATCCCACATATGCGAAGGATATTAATCTTAATGTTCACATTAAAGTTTTCAAGAAGGCAATCAGAGTTAACGGTGAGATTATGGAGGTTGAAATCATCAACTTAATTGGTTTCACTTTACAAAACATCTCAAAGTGGGGTGAAAATTTTGTTCAAGATCATCCTAACTACACATTTGATGAGTTGGAATAAACATTTTGCGAGCGTTTTCAGACTATGAAAAATGACAAAAACATTTATATGTAGTTAAAGAAAATTTAATAACAAATTAGTGAATATGTAAAGGTCTATTATGAACGTTTGTTTAAATTGGCTAATTACTTACAAGCGAAAGCTATTGATGTTTCCCTCATTACTATTTTTAAAACAAGTTTACAAACATACCTTAAATTGGCAAAAATAGGTATGATGAGAAATAACCTTATCGAACATAAGGAGGCTACAATGATTTGTGAGGAAAGTGGACCTAGTCATAGCAAATGTCGCAACCCTAACATTGGGTTTGTGACTAAGTGTGAAGTGCAAAGGCCCATGAGGCCAAAAATGTGTTTAAGTGTCAAACACACTCTCACAAATGGGGGAGAGTGCAAGGGATGAAGCCCGATGACTCCCAAATGCACTCTCATTTTGGGAGTTGCACTCGTGTGGGAGTTGCAAATGTTCAAAGCCTTGGTTGGAAAGGGAAAAAACATTAAATTAGGCCCCCAAGACACCATTAGAAAGGTCTTAAAGCGTAGATGTTTAAAATGACCTCTCATTGTTCATTTAGATTTGATTTGCATGAGTTATGATCAAAAGAAAGGTTCCTATTGGACTCCCAACCACAAATCCCTTGAAAAGGGGGTCAAATGAGGTCCAATTGGAACGTGCTATACACCGTTGGAAAGATATTTTCAAGGGCTATAAGATGTTTTCCTCGTGCTTTCAAAACAAAAATTTTATTTGAAAAATATATGAACATCAAAAGTTTTGGGACACTTGGGAGTCTTGGGGAAAAGTGACATTTAGATGTAGTCCTCATGGAGAGGCACATAATATATTATAAGGAAAGGAGTGGTGCCTCCTCCCAAAGGTTGTGGGCCATGTAAAACTTGTGTTGGAAATTGTCCCTATTAAGTTTGTCGCATCACTTCCATTTGACTTGCACTAATCACCTTCTTTTTTTAATTATGCATGTTGATTTCATCTTGAATTCTCGCTTATGAATTTGTGTTAGTCCCATCCCAAAGCTTCAACATGCCTTTTTACCCTTGAAGTGCGACGAATTAAGGATCATGCCCCAATTTTTTTTTTCTTCTGATGTTTTATTTTGGGACCCACCTTTGGGTCTCTTGAGTAATTTGGGGGCATGTTAGCAAATTACAATGCTTTGGTAACTCAACTTGAGTCCAAACCAGTTACACAACCCATAATCATGTATACCATTATTAAATAGAAGTTAACATGTACAAACTATGGTAAAAGAGGTCACGTGAAAGAAATTTGTCACAATAGGAAGAAAGAAAAATTAGTAATTCATGTGTTGTACCCATTAAAAGTTGTTAAACTAGTGGTTAAAGTAATTGCACAACATGTTAAACTAACTAGAGTGCCATTAAGATATCCTTGTATTATATGTTTTAGTTTTGAACATTGTGCATTTGATTATCCTAGAAAGATAGAAGTTCAAAACATGTTTCAAACTAAGCAAACTACTATTGCTACTATAATAACAAAAAACCATAAAATTGATTATGTAGTAGTCAATGTAATTAATGTTGTCATGACATTAGTCAAGTACCAGAGTAATAGGCTTTTAAAGAATGTGAATTGGTGAACACAAAAACAATAGTTGATTGGTAAATAGAGGATCAATTACATGATTTTTTTGTTCATACTATTAGGGAATTACAAGGAAGTGAATTAATGTCACAAGTATTCATCGATTTAAACTAACCACTTCATTCGAATTGGGCTAGTCTACCATAATCAATAAATCAACCAACTATTGGCAAACAACCTATGTAGTTGACTCCATAAACAATATCACCATAAAATACTTTGGAGGAAATTTTGAGAGACATCAATACTCAAGTTTTGGAAATTAAGTATGTTATCAACTTGGGGCAATTTTTGAAGATTGTGTTAGACATCAAATGGTACATTTTCAAACCAATTATGTTTGTTCAACCGATTCAACCTGAACTGACATGTGTAATAATGGCTATCGATCATCAAATGGTTATGATTCAAGTCCAAGTTGGTAAAAACTTCATTGATGATGTGCTAATTGATGGAGGATTTGGAGTAAACATCATTAGTAAAAACTTGAAAATATAATTAAGTTGTCAAAACCTAATCTAACACCTTATAATTTGCGTATGTCAAATCAAACTATAGGGTAAAAGCATGGTTGGGTGCTTCATATTTGACATTTTGAAGAATCCACATTTTACAATAGTTACATTTCCTGCATTTAAAATAATTATCAAACTAGAAATCCTATAGTTATCCCCTATGGTTTTGGTCACAAATATTAATATACCACCTTATAAATATCCTTAAACATGTGATTGGTAAAACAATTTAGAGAATTTTTAAAAAAATTCAATGTGAAATGGAATATCAATTGTAAAAAATGATAAAAATCACGACGAATTAAATTTATAAATATGAAAAAAAATTAAATTGGAAAAAATTCAATGCATTTTACAATTAAATTATTCATTTTATGGTGTCCTATTTTTTATTTTTTATTTTGATAATACTATGACATATTTTTTGAATCCACATTCTTCATTTTTTGTATATGACAAACACAATGTCATCATTTCAAAAGTCGACAATGAGTCCATTTTTTTCTTAAAACTCATCCATAAAGTTTAATAAGTGATGCACCCCTAAACTCTTCAAAAGACCCAAGGTGGGTCCCAAAACAAAATAAGAGAAGAAGATGAGATATTGGGGCAAGTTCCTTAACTTTCAGCATTTTGGGGGTAGGAAGGTGTGTTGAAACTTTGGGATGGGATTAAGTCACAAGCAAGAATTCAAGATGAGGTCAACCTACATAATTAACAAAAGAAGGTGGTTAGTGTAAGTTAGATGGAAATGGTGTGGCAAACTTAGTAAGGATAACCTTAAACACAAGCTTCACATGGCCCACAACCTTTGGGAGGAAGCACCATTTTCCTCCTAATAGTATACTCTATGTTTTTCCACGGGGGCTACATCCAAATGTCACTTTTCCCCAGGACTCCCAAAATTGGGACTATTATAGTTTTAAAATTGGGACTTTTGTTGTCCCAAAACTTTGGATGCTCATATATTTTTCAATCAAATTTTTTAAAAAAATACGAAGGTAATATCTTATAGCCTTCAAAAAGATCTTTCCAATGGTTTATAACACACCCCAATCAAATGTCAGTTGACCATTGCCTTTAACAGATTTGTGGTCGGAAGTCAAATTCTCAATTTGATTCCCACCCCTTCTTTTGATCATAACTCATGAAAATCAAGTTTAAATGAACAATGTGAGCTCACTTTAAGCATTTGCACTTTAAGGCTTTGTTAATGGTGTCATGGGGGCCCAATTTGGTGCTTGTTTTCCTTTCTAACCAAAGTTCTAAACATTCGCAACTCTCGTAGGAGTATAACTCCCAAAGTGGGAGTGCACTTGGGAGTCATTAGGTTTCATCCTTTGCACTTTCCCCCATTTGTGAGAGTGTGTTTCACACTTAAACAAAATTTTGGCCTCATGGGCCCTTGCACTTCACACTTAATCACAAACCCAATGTTAGGGTTGCAACAATAAAATTCTTACTAAAGTCTATTGTAACTCGATAATGAAAAAATTGAAAATTTTAATGTTTGATACAATTTTACATTTTAAGTTCATTTATAATCCAAAACATTACAACTATGATAATTCAAACAATCCATTTAATTGTGTTTTCACGTTATAGCCAAACCACTTGATTTTATTAAAGATCTGAAGCTATTTGTTCATGAAATTCCTTATAAGGTTACATTTACTGTTATCAACATCAATGTTCTAGATTCTAGTTACTTAATGTTATTTAGATGCCCACGGTTGAAAAATGCAAAAATATCCCACGATTGGGGAACTAATAGTGTTACTATACAAGGAACATGTACAATAAAAACCATACTTATTACTAAGAAACTTGGTATTCAAACCAAAAGACCAGAAGTCTTACTATGTTGTCATGTAATTATCATATTGAGATAATAACCAAACAACTAAAGGTTCAACAATGTTGTGTAAGTTATGTATTGAACGGGGAAGGTGGATACACAATAAAGTTTAAAGTCGTCTTGTACCATTACATAGCATGAATGTAATTTGCATTGGTTATTTGGGGGCAAAAGTTTACTACAATTTTAATAGAATGTGGCTTAAAGTGTGCCACATAATTCATGGAAGCAAGGAGTTTTAGTGGGAAGTGATGCATATGTTATGCATTGCGGAGTTGAAAATAATGATCACATTTTACTAAAAGCAAGGATTCAATCACGTTAAGGGTTGGGTACTTGAAAATCACTACTAATCATAAACAAAAAGTCCCTAGGGGGGAGATAAAAAGATGTATTTGAAAACCAGGAAAGACTAAATATATTTATGCTGGTGAGAAAAAAGTTACAGAATTATTAGTTTAAATAATAGGAAATGTATGTTTCAATTATGGTTTATAATTTATAACTAGCACTAAGCATATTGTATTGTTTTGTCCTCATTATTTGTTTGTTAGAAGTTAAAAATAAGTCAAGCTTGATTCATAATATATGATGAAGTATTATGAGGGTTTAATGTTATGCCAAAACATTAACTTTGAAAGAAAAAAATATTGGGGATGTAGGGGGGATGAGGAACCAGTTTTAAAAGCTATTGGACCTAGTGATCATTTAAGACATTTGAGTTGCTGAGATTGACCAAGGTTCAACGGATCAAATTAGAATAGTTATATTATCCTGTTTCATCTTGCAAACAAACCAATTTTGTGCCTTAAGTTGATAAAAAAAAATTCGAACTTGAAATATTAATTTGAAGAAAACTAAAAGTCTGAAATCATTTGAAACCAATTAATTACTATAAGTCATATGATACTCTAACTATGTATAATATAAAAGGTCACAAAATTTATAGACCTCCAAAATAATGCCTTTCATTTTACAACCCAGATTTAAGCAAGGACCTCACAATCCCATTTTTTTAATTGTGAAAAAGAAGAAATTTGCAAGGGCCAGACAGAGACAACTGGCCTACATGTGATTGATCTCCCAGCAAGGAATCAGATTGGGAGCCATTGGGAGTGGGGTTCAAAGCGAAGGTAGGGCATGAGGGCATTAGCCATAGGGTCTCTCACCTGAATCCAGAGAAGTTCCTTGGCGAGGGGACTTCCATTGCATAAAGAACTGATGTCTTACAGGGAAATTCTTTGTAAGATTATCTTATAGTGTAATCACTATAAGACCCTAATTCTGTGTTTTAGGGTGCCCTCTACATATATACAAAAAATAATCTACCAGTTCTTTATATATCTGGAGGGCACAGTACTCAACATATTGGTTCCTCTCCTTTGAGGAGCATCTTGAGAAACAAAATGGTGATCCGGTTTTTGTAAGGCCCTTCACCTTATTTTCTTGTTTTCTCATAATACTAGACAAGTATAACAAGAAAACAAGAAAAAAAAGAGGAAAGACAGAAGGACTTGTGTATGCTGAAAGTCCAGCCACAGTGAACCAGCACCCAGCAGTGCACCATCCACTGGATGCCTGTTATGACTCAGTTGTGGATGATCCTCAACTGAGTTACTACCCAGTTTCATCTTGGTAACCCATTCTATAAGAAGTAGGTCTAACATACAGACAGGTAGGTACAAAATAGGGGAATACTAGGTATGTAGATAGTTTATACATAGTAGGTAGGGGCTGTTTTTACTACCTACCTAATTGGTAGGTAGTAAATAAACCAACTGAGCTAATCAACATGGTTACATAGGGAACTAGAAGCCAACAGAAAACTGTTTCCTGATCACATATCATCCATCCTTGATGGTGCACTGCTGGGTGCTAGTTCACTGTGGCCCTGAAGTCCTCCTCTGTGGGCTTTACTGGAATCTGGCTCTGATTCACATGGGTCCTTGTTCCAGTAAAGCTCGTGGCTGAGGGTTTTAGGGTTTTATCTACCACAAAACCACGATCCTTCAGGTGGGTGGGGTGCTAAGGCGACCACACACCGGAATATGGCTCCGGAAAAACTAAGGTGAAACAGTTCACCAGTTCAAAACTTCCAACACGTGAGGCAAAAGTTTTTTTTCCTCATCTGCTGAAGGTTTGATGTTTGATTTGGACTGGGGAGGAGGCGTTAGCAAAGGTCATTCGCTTGCATAGAGATGCACTGAGGGGAAAAATCTTTGGAAGAATCGTCATGATTGCAACAATGGAAATCCGTTCAGCAAGATCACATTAATGGTAAGTTCGCCTGCCAACAGAGAGACATTTCCAAGAATGGTCATAAAAGAGCTGCCCCCTCTGCCTCCCTCAAAATTCATTTTTAGGACTGCTGCATTCAAGGCTATACAGTGGCAGACACACAAGTTACAATATCAAAGCATTGCTTTTTTCAGGGATTTTTTTCTTTTAGCCAAAGTGGCGATCATTCATAGGAATATTTAGCCAAATCTGGCTATAAGCCACATATGAAGTAAAGAACTTTAATCATCCTTTTTTAGTTTTGACTACACACTCGCCAATAAAAAGAACGGCTGCTATACAGCACAGAAATAACTGAAGCTACTATCTCCTATTGACCAACCTGCATGATGCTATAGTGATGCTACTCTTGAACCTCCTCCACATGAGATACACTCTATCGTAAAGTGTTAACAACTGGAGAAGACTTCGATGGATGTCCACTGTTTCTAGTGTAAAAGCACTGCAGAGAGCCCCTGCCCTTCATTCTGTACACTTTCCGTGTATCATTAAACAATGAATTTTCACCCATCTCGCAGCATAGTAGTTGGCCTATCTATATATACCATTCGTGGTAAAATGGTAGTCTGCTTTTAGAGTTCTAAACAGTATTTCGCGGTTATTAGAATCTGTTACAGATATCCGCCAGTTGTCAAATCGGTTTTGCCATTGAACCTTGGTTCTCAAAAACTAAAATAAAATAAAATATATTAAACTGCCTGTGTAAATGTTAACTCTTTGCCTAAGTCTTTCATGAAAACTACTGGTTCATTAATTTTTTGAAATGAACAGAACCAATTGTTCTCTGATCTGATTTTTTTCAAAAACTGGAACTGACAGACTGTTCTTTGATTCTGAAGTTTTTAAACAACTGAAAACATCAATTATTTAAGGAATCAAAACAACATACAACACTGGTTCTACCCTAATATTCGTTGCAAGGCTTGCGATTCTCTACAGTTTTTAAAAAATTGTCCAAACCCTAAACAATTAAGGAAAAACTGCCTCCCAACTAAATACTCCATCAAAATGTGACAAAATTTTCTTTCAAAATTTTTTCTCAAAAAGTTGGGGACTCTTCCAGTAAAAACTGAGAATTTTGACAGAATTTTCCTGTTTTACTTTTTTGCTCTCTTCAAGATAAAAAAAAAATTGCCCCCAGAAAACACTGATTCAGAAATCACCTTATATCCATGAATATCCTTGGTAGAAAAGAGTGGGACGGATATTACTGGAGACACTAATCACCCCGCCCTCCCCCGGGTATTAAGGGCAAGCATAGGGCTTCGAGAGCATAATTCAAAGTTCTTTGCGAATACAACCAAGATATTTACCCTTTAGAGAGTATGTGGATAATTCCTGTTGCTAGCTATGCCATAGGGACGTGATATTCAGTAACATATTAGTTTTGGCATTGGGGGTTTCGTATAGGACTTGTGGATCAAAAAACTGTCCTCATAAAAAAGGTCTACAGCCAAAAAGTAATTAAGAAATTGAGGGATCTTTGTACATAGTACGTACTCAAAGCCAAGATCAGCTAGATATTTAAGGATCAATACTATTTAAAGGTTCAGGTAATGTTTGGTGCTCGAGATCATAACTTCCTCCATTTTCCAAAACACAGAAAATCTATCCAATTAAAGGTTGATTGTGACACGAATTTTCGTCTTTTTTATAAAAAAAACGTTTTTGTACTAAAACTTGGATGGATGTGGGTTTTCAGTGTTGAATGTGTTTCTCCAACAACACTTGGCCACTTTCGCAAAAACAAGAAAAATTGGAAAAGGAAAAAAACCACTGGACGTCAGGCTGCTGTTAGTATTGGGATGTTCCCTATTTTTGGAAAATGGAACCGGCGGGTAAGAAAGGGTATAAATCGAAGGACTAGTTTTGACTTCTCACTTTTGTTTCAAAAACATAAAAGAATAGGGTCCAAAAGCACACCTACTTACATCCACGGGTTCTTTGCTGGTTCTTTCATAAAACGTGTTGGTTCCTCCAAAACCTGGAGCTGGAGGTCCTTTGATCTTGAAATTTTTCGAAACCTGGGACCAGAGTTCTGTGATTCTGAATTTTAAAAAAACAAAAGAGAAATCAGAACCGGTAATTATTAGCAAAACCAAGGAACCACACGACAGTAATTGCTACGAGAGTTTGCTGGTTATTTCTTTTTTCAATAACTGTCAGGTAGGTTTTTTCTGGATTTTTTGGGATCCCACAAGTTATCAATATCAATATCAAAAAAATAGTGCCAGATAAGTTATCAAAAAAGTCATAACTGTTGCTTATGCATCAGGTTAGTTATCGAATAACCAGTTATTAACGATAGATTAACCTGTCGGTTACAAACTGATTATAGGGTTTTTTTTAATTTAATAAAATCAATTTTGTTCTTTAACACGGGTTGCAACGTGTACGAGATCCGGACTGCAGACAGTTTGTTTGGAAAAAAAGATCCGGAGGGTACCATGTTGTCCTTACAAAAGGGCGTGGCGAAAAGTGGCAATGGTTTTTATACGTGCGAGGATTGATGAGGCGGGTGTCGGATGGAAGCTGCTGCACTGGGACGCATCATCAAAGCAGACGTCAGAGAGTGTCAGGAGAGTAGTGACGCCGTTGCTGCTGCACTCGACCCTGCGCGATGCCTCTAATCTTCTCCCTTCTCTCCTGCTCCTCACACGAGTTCTCTGAAATTGTTTCACACAAATGCTCATCGTCTGATTCTCGGGCAATCCGTTGTTAGTCTCAGGATTGCCGCTAAACGTTTCTGTCTACTCTCAAGTATAGCCTGCTGCATTGAGCAGTCTGTTGTGAGGATCGAGGAGGGTGAGAGGTTATAGTCTTGTTTTGATTGTTTTGTTATATGGTTGTTGAGTTGCAGATGATCAGCAGACAACATGAACTTGTACCCAACAGCTTGTGGCTGAGGGTAGAACAGGTCGGGAAGGCCGACAGACACTGGCAATGAGAACTTGCGGAGTAAGTCATGGTCAAGGAAAGCTGGATTGTAGCGAGATTTGCTGTCTACCCGCGTTGCCCTGTACAGCAGCTCTCGTGGTTGCTTTTCATTATATTCAAGGAGAATCAGCTAGTCTTGGGTCTTTTGGAGCGATAAGATAGTACAAATTAGTCGTCAATGCTAGCTGCTACATGAGATGGAGCATGATCAGCGTCCAGCTTCAGGCAGCTGCAGCAGCGCAAGAATTATTAGCTCAATCATCCACACGATGACCATACTTTTGACTCTGCTAATATTATCCACTCGCGCCACTATAGCTGGAGCTGAACTCCAGATTGCAGCAACAAAACCGAAAGCTCAATCTCTCATGTACTACGACACACAGCAGAACTCTCTACACGTTGACAGGATGCCACTTACGTTAGGTTCTAGCGTGACCGAAATTGATGGACCAGCTCGATCCATTGAAGGTGGCGCTGAATTAAGTTGGAAGGGTGACATGGAATTCTTAAGGGGTTACATGACGAACCAGAAGAAGTCGATGAGCAGTGCAGACGCAGCTCATGGCCTTAATTCTGTGGGATCCACTACCAGTCCGCCTGCAGTGAAAGGCGCTGGCAGTAGAAGCAGGCAGCTTGGAGGCCTGCATGGTCACGGCCGCGACAGCCAAGGATTTGGGTCTAGATTCGGGTCCACTTATCGCTTGATTCCCACTGGACCTGACCCTCTTCACAACTAAATAGAATACAAGGCTTTACAGTAAGCTTCAAAAGGTTTGGATCATCTTCAGTTTGTAATACTTGATGTACACGTTATAACATTTAGTAGCTGCTGCAGCTGGCGATGCTTAATCAAATGGTTTAGACTTGTAGCCAAACACATGATTCTGAAGTTCTAGTACTACAACGTCTCACTCTTGGAACGAAGCAAGTTTCTTATGTATCTTGGGCTGCAGTTCATTTTGTACACCAGGCCGAGCTCTTTGATAGAGATCTACTGGTTAGTTAATGGGGGCAGCAAAACACTGTTGGTAGCCCCATTATAGTAGTCATCTGTTGTCCAAATGCAAACTGACTTCTTAGCCTTGCAAAAAGCTTTAGAATATATATACTCATAAAAGACTTCTCAATTCTGTATTGACATGTTCTGGTGTATGGTATATGTAAACCACATGAGAAGTTGATGAAAATAAGTTGCAGAATTAATGTTCTTGAGTAGTAGTGTTTTTTCAAGGGTTGTGGGGTTGGGTGAGGAGGATCTGGAGGATAATATGGACTCTACTGAATCCGAGTGTCAATGGAAGAACAATGCTCAACATAAGTGTCAGAATTTCTCTTGCTTTCAATGTCTTTTAAACCCTTTAAATGTCGTTTTAAACAATAAACCATCTATGTTAGAGACTTTTCACTAGAATTTTGACGTCTTCTGGTGGTGTATTACTACAGAATTGTCAAGCCTCTGCCTGTTATGTCGTGTAAGGTGCTAGGGTGAGTTAGGCAATGCACCCAAAATAATGGGTGTGAAGGAGGCCATTCCATAACTGGGGTGGCAGGTTCAACAACTTTTATAAATAAAATTTATGTTGAAAAGACACAATTTGGTCACTATTACAAGCGTATGATCATCACCAGATGATTATTATGTATATACAATGTGGTGAACACAATAAAGATGTACAAGCACAAGCACCCTTGTGGAGAGAAAGTAACAAATCCTGTCTTTATGAAAGGGGATTTGCACCATAATTCGCTTCACCCCTGGATGTAGGCAGTTGGAGGGGAAAGTGGGACAAGCACCGATGTGTTAGAGAGAGAAAAGATGGTTTCCCCTTCAAAGGTATGAACCTTAAACCTCTCGTTATTATCCAATTCACGACCTTAATTTGTCCAAACCAACTAATCAAGCAGGCATTCCTTTATGAAAAATTTAGACCTCTATTCTATTTAAACTCCCTCTTTAAAAAAGGAAACTTTTGACAATCACCTTGGTCAACTTTTGCTTATGGGACTAAGTTGAGAAAATCATTTCTGAAGCAAATCACAAAGGGAAAAAATATAAAAAACCCAGATCATTATCCTATTGAGTAAGATGTTATATTGGATATATGCATTCATTGATTTCATAGAGGGCATTTCTAAAAAAATTTGGGAAATGTAAGAGGGAACTCAAATTTTATTTTTGTGGAAGAAAATGACATATTCTGTGAGGACAGAGTGTAATGTATCTGTAACTAATGGAGCATTAAAGTGATCTCGAGGAGAGGAAGAATAGGACTCTAAGTACTCAGGTAGTGTTTCTGGGTGGTGGTGGCAGTTCGGGGAAGTTACAGAATTGCTATGGATTTCATAAATAAGGAGGCCTTCAAAACGGTATCATATTAAGCTCCATGTAGTTTTTACTCATAAGCTGTAGAAAGATTACAAGGTCCAACTTGCTGGTATACATGATGTGTCAAATTACAAGTCTTTTGTGTTTGGATGGACTATACGAGCAGTGGGTCCAACCCTATTACCAAACAAAGTTGCAGTTTCCAGCAGTAGTACCCAGTACCTGGAGGATGGCGTCTACAAGGCCATATTCACACTTTTGCTTTTAGTTGATCTGGTCTTCAACTGACGTTAGGCTAGTACAGGATTGGGACAAAAAGGGCAAGTAACCATTTCAGTTCCTTTGGAATAAGATCTGTTGGGGGGGATTGGGGTTGGTGTGTTTTTTTTTCAATTTTTGGATGACGAAGTGGTGATCATCCAGAAGAATTTAGCCAAATTTCAAAACATGAATGTAGAAAGATCTTACTTAGCACCCTTTCATGTTGTAACCAATTATATATATATAGGCATTAAAATTTTCAAACGAATAGGGTTAAAAATCACTGATTTGGGTGTAAATAGGGCATGTAATAGAAACAAAAATTGATGCAATTTAGTGTAAATTATTCAAGTTGTGTTTTTATTTATATGATAAAGTTATTCATAAAGACATTAAAACCCAAAGTAGAACCCTAGGTTTCATTAAAACTAAAATCAAGGATGATGATTGAAATGGAGGATGAGACTATGCCAAAAGAAAATAAGAGAAGAGAGAACTCAAGTTTTCTTTCAACCCATAATGATTTGAGTTTCCTTCAGTTGTTTATATTTTGTATGTGTCTACCTAGGAGTTCACCTAGGTCATGGGATGCATAAGGGAGACTTACGTATTATACAAAGCCTATCTAAGGAGACACCTAAGGACCTACCTAGATTATTTGACACCTAATGATTACTTAGGAAGTTACATAATGCTTATTAGTGTTATGCATGTAAGTGTCAATAATTGTATATACAACATGTAAATCTTGTGTAAGTGTAATTCATTTACATTTACATGTTTGAACTTATTACACTTACATAATGGTAGTGTAAATATTTGTCAAATACACTTATATGGCCCCATGTAAATGTTGTGGGTGTGAAATGGGCTTTTCCCCAATTTTAAAATGAATTGTTCTTTCTAAGGTTTCCTTGTGCTTGTAGGCTTCCTTGGCAGAGGTATCTTGAGTATAAATCTGTGGTTTTAGGTTGTAGGCCCCTCTTGGCAAACTGATAAGATGTATTCCGCTTTTGCAAGGCCACAGATCTTGGGGGTTGTCTCGTAAGTTACTCTGTGTGTGTTGCCGCTAGCAGGACTTAATCTGCACCTTCCAATTCTTGGTGGTGGGGTTTTAATCTATTCTGTGTTTTATCTATCAGGAAAGGGTGAAGGGTATCATCTAATATTGCCTTGGAACATCGCGATTCAATCTAGTCTCATCAGTGAATAGGCTCCTTGCCTTGGGGCATTGCAGCCATCAATTCCACACAATTGTACTAATGAGAGCTTAATATTGACCACTAAGGCAATATTTAGTTCTAGGCTATTTGGACTCTTATAGTTTGCCCATGATGATGCACCAAAGCATACTAGTGATCACTAGGGGGCTAAACGCCGTCGTTGGTTCTGTGCAAAGGGGCTTCGTCCCTTCAATATTTTTTTCATTGAAACTGGAACCAATGTGTGGATGACAGCTGGAGACCTACTAACTTTGTTTCGCTAGCTTTTTTTTAAAATCCATTTTAATTTCAAATTATCTAACCATGTTACATGCTGTGATTTTTTTTGTTTGCAAAGTTTGGCATCCTGCCAAAAAACAAATAGTCAATGTGACACATACAGTGGATATTTTTGGAGAAAAAGTTAGCCCAAAATCGCCAGATTTTGAGAAAAATCTTTTCGAAGTTGCCAGGTTTAGAAAATAGGTTGCAGCGTGCCACCAAAAATATAACAAGAGTCCCTATTTTTTCCTACTTTTGTCTCTAACCTGTAGGCAAATTTGGCTAACTAGTCTATTGGATGATTGCCAGACCATCTACCTCACAAATTTGAGAATGAACCATGGTTATATATGATTCTATTATCACTCACGATTCTGTTTTGAACCTGCAATTAACTGGAGAACTAATACAGGATGAGCTGCTTATTCTCCTTTATTAAATGGGCCATTTCAATGTTTCCCGTGCCACGATCACCTAAAAGAGGAATGCAAAACATGACAAGAGACCAAACCAAATTTGTCAGAAAATTGAGTAATCTGTGTATGAAATACAGGTTGCCGGAAATTTCACACTGATTGCATGTGGCCGCATTTAGAATGACTCACTTGTACAATTATTTTCACAGTAAGAGATTAAGGTGAGCTGCACCCAACTACTGAAGCAGGCCCTTAAATGACAGATGCTCTCATCTGGGTTAAGTTATGCACAGATGATCAAACATACTTGGGAATGATTCAATACAGATTTTGCATGTTTGAGTGATGTTTGGCAGTGCTTGTAGGAACTCCAGCAATCTCTCTCCCACTATGTCTTGCAGCTGTTTGTTGAGCAAATTCATTGATAACTTTCAAATGAATTTATCTCTGTGATGGATCCACTTTGCATGCATAAAGTGTGCAATTATCATGACAAACAGCATCACCTGCAAATTTCCTCTAACTGCTAGTCAGAAGTCAGAATTTGGGGACAAATTAGTAGAGTTATCCATAAATTCACCCTCTATTCTGGCCCTGGTTTGATCCTCTAATCCCTGTTTCATCCCCAATTTGAGTGTATCATTAAAATGAGCCAAATTGGGTACCGGTTCATGAAATTAGGTTTCAGTTCAGACGATTAGCAAAGTCTTATTCTGACAAGGCTAAATTTAGTCAAGGTTATGAGCAGTAGTCAAGGCACATGTGAGACAAATCCCACCCTGGGGGTTGAAACTCCCCTGAGGACCAATTCAGGTGACAGAACTAGTCCCCTGTTTTTGCCCTTGTACTGTTTTCATCCTGACTTCTCATTTCATTCCCAGTTTCAGTGAAACTGAGGGCCAGTATCTACAGTTAGGAGTACTTTACTGATAATTCTAATATTATTATTCAGCTAATTATTACAGAGTTCCACAATAGGGCCAGAGTGAACCAGCAGCCGCCAATGCACCTATTGGCCGTTCTGTCCACTGGATGGGCTGTGTTTTTTCATTCGACGTCAAATGGGTTCATCACAGTCGATTTTTTTTCGTTGCTGATCACTGTACTCTTTTTTTTTGGTTTGTTCTTGGCTGTTTTTTTTCTGAAGCTGACCTCACACATAGCTACCCTATTCACCTTCCTACCATCATAACCTTCCAACCTTGATACCTTACTAATTATCTCCTATTGACATAGCTACCTTAATAACTAGTTATCCTACTGACCTAACTAACTACTATATTAACTACCTACCCTACTAATCTAGCTACCATGTTAATTACATACCCTACTGTGTTAACTTTTTTACTGACCTAACCATTGTACTAACTACCTACCCTATTGACCTAATTACATTACTATTTAGCAACCCTATATACACAACCACCTTATTGACATAAGTATTTTACAAACCTAGTCAACTTGATAAAGTAACTTGTTTTTTACATACTAACTTGCCCTATCTACCTAGCTACTTTGTTAGTGTAACTTGCTTCCTACCTACTAACTTGCTTATTAACCCAACTACCTACCTATATACTTATTTATATATCTATGCACCCACCTTCCTACCTAATTATAACCAAATACCTAACTAATTACCTACTCACTTTTCGCACCCCCCTAGCCCCCAATTCTACTTATCAATTTATTAAGGTTCGCCCTAATTCATGGATGATGAACATATGTCCCCATATGTAATTATTACAAACAATTTATAGTGAAAACAATGTCATAATTGCAACCATTTTGGTTTAGTTGATGCATATTTTACTAAATTTTGTTTACATAATTTAGTTATGGAATGGACATTACAATACATCTTTTTGTGTAATTATTATAATTATATACTATTGGATTGTGGTTTAGGTTTTAAGGTTGGGATACATAAATTAGTTAACAAGTTTTTCACAAATCTATAGTAATTAACCTAAACTAGGCTATTTGGGGGGGGGATTTTGGGGTTTATACATATGTGAAGTAATACAATTCTATTTTATATATTTTTCAAAGAGAGTGAAAAAAATTAGTTTGGAAAGATCACACAAAGGTAAAAAAACATATATTTTCTTATGATTTTTTACAAAATTTATTTGACTATTTTTGAAGATTAAGGTTTTTTTTCGATGAGTAAATTTTTGTAATTTAAAAGCTTTAAATTTTGGTTTCTAATTTTTTTCCTATGTTTAATTTATTTTTATTTTTTTGCATTGTATAATTTGTATATTTTTCTGGATTTATGGCATATATCACTAGGATTTTTTTTGTTAAGGTTTGTATAGTTAGGGTTTTAATAGGATTTATGGAAAAATATCATTTGGATTTTTAAGGTTACGCCTTATGACTTAATGTTTAGGAATTTGATTCATATATATCAAGGCTTAAGGTTTATACTTTAGACTTTGCTCATTGTATTGGTTTTTTATTTTATCACTTCTTTAAATCAATAACATGATTATGAATCTCCTTTGTTTCCATATGTTCCATAGTTGTTAAAGTTCAATATTTCCTAATTCATTTTTGTTTAAATGCAATACCCATATCATATTGTGATAATTCATTAACCATGAAACATAAAAATATTTTTTAAATATTTGATTCCTTGCCAATACATCATGAAATTCATGTTTTCAAAATTATT
>Ga0116230_10001708_pt1 | contig 21030 bp, 14 predicted proteins | sample S1TSphfallax_3_FD_88678 | JGI IMG/M metagenome (GOLD analysis project Ga0116230, IMG submission 88678) | Host-associated microbial communities from peat moss isolated from Minnesota, USA - S1T2_Fd - Sphagnum fallax MG | ecosystem: Host-associated > Plants > Peat moss > Unclassified | place... | reverse complement strand
TATGGCTGACAATAGCTTACGGCCGAGTACCCAAGTGGACTAAGGGGACGGATTGCAAATCCGTTATTCGTCGGTTCGAATCCGACCTCGGCCTTTCAGAATTCACCCTGCAAGAATCCGACTATGACGGGCCAACATTGCTCACTGCGGCGTTTGTTGGTCCGAATTGCCTGGTTGTCCGCCCATTCCAATTTGCTCCGAGCTGGGATTTTTCACTTTCCAGATGTGCGACGACGATCTCGGGCAACAGTTCGCGGTCGCGGCGGTCCCACTGGAGGGCGAATTGCACATCGGATCGACAGGCGTCGCCGTGGGTGATGGGGTAGGTGCGGTGCCGGCGGCCGCGCCATTCATCCGATTCGCCCGACCAGAGCTGGAAGAAACCGATCGGTACGTAACCGCTGGAGGCAAGACTCCACCGCGTGCCAATCTCGAGGCCCGCGGGCATGTTTACCGAGCAATGCGTGTGGTTCATCCACGCGTTTTTGAGCGACTGCCATTGCTCCCAGGAGCGGACCATGATGCGGTCGCAGCCGTAGATTTTTCCCGGATGCAGATGGGCGGCCTCGATCATTCGGCGGAACTGGCCCGGCAGGGCGATGTCGCCGTCGAGATGCAATCGCCACGCGCCCTGGCTGGTGTGCTGGAGGCCGCGTTCGACCATCCGACCTTTGTTGAAATGTCCGCCACCGATGCCCCCGCCGCATCGGGTGTGGTCGCTGCTGAGGATGGTTTCCAGGTCGTGGATTCGGCAAATCTCGCGGGTCTGCTCGTCGTCTTCATTGGTGACGATGATCCACCGGTCCAATTGCCCGGCATTGATTTTCGCGGTTTGGGTAAGAAAGTCGGCGTAGCCGACACACACGGTAATGGCTTCAATTCGCATTGCGATCCTCCGGAGAAAAACAGGTGGGAAACAGCTCGCAGGAACGATGGAGAAAAAGCACCCCTTCATTATCTATAGCGCGAATAGGACATGTTTTGGGCCAGGTTTGGATGCAAGGCTTGATCGGGGCGGGAATTAGAAAAATTTTTTGGCGAAAATCATCTCCGCCTTTTCGGCAAGGTGAATCTGTTTGACGCGGTGGAGGGAATGCGCTGATTTGGAAGGCGATTCATTCAATTCCCCGCGATCAGCGAGCATAGGGCTTCGATCAGATATTCGGGGTCGATGGGTTTGCTGAGATGTCGCTGGAAGCCGGATTGGAGCGCGCGGAGGCGGTCTTCGTCGCGGGTGAATGCGGAGAGGGCGACGGCGGTGACGGGGGTGGCGGCGGTTTCTTTTTCCTTCTGGCGGATTCGCTGCATCAGTGAACAGCCATCTTCACCCGGCAGGCCGATATCGCTCAGCAGCAGGTCGGGCTTCTGGAGGGTGTAGGCTTCAAAACCGGAAGTCGCCGACTCGACGCTTTGCACTTCAGCGCCTGCCTGACCGAGCACGATGGACAGCGCCCGGCGCGTTTCGGGTTCATCCTCGATTAAGAGGATCCGAACGCCCTTGAGACTTGGCGGAGCTATTGATGCCGGGTTTTCCAGCTGTGGCGGAGCGGTGGGTTTGGGATTTTTGATTCGCCGCAGGGGCAGATGGACGGTGAATGTCGCGCCCAGTCCTTCGCCATCGCTGCGGACGTCTACGGTTCCACCGTGCAGTTCAGCCAATTGCTTGGCGATGTCGAGTCCCAATCCCAACCCGCCGTGGCGGCGCGCGCTGGAGGCGTCGGCCTGCCGAAAACGGTCGAATACATGCGGAAGAAATTCCGCGGCGATCCCACGGCCTGTGTCGGAAACCTGGCACTCGACCGATGAATTGCGACGCCAGAGCCCGACAAAGATTTTCGCGCCGCGCGGGCTGAATTTGACGGCATTGGTGAGCAGGTTCCAGATGATTTGCCGGACGCGGTCGCCGTCCACCATGACGATGCCCACATCGGTCCCCAGGTCGCGAGTCAATTCGATTCCCTTTGCGGCGGCGGCGGGAAGAATGGCCTCGATCGCGTCCTCCACCAGGGGGACCAGATCCACTTCGCGCAGGCGGAGCCGCAGTTTGCCGGACATGATCCGGGAGGTGTCCAGCAGATCATCGATCAGCGCCCGCTGGGATTCGGCACTGTTTTTGATTGCGCTGAGGCCTTCCTGCAACTGCGAGGGCTCAACCTGTTTACCGTAAAGCAGCTTGGTCCAGAGCAGGATCGCCGCCAGCGGGGTGCGCAGCTCGTGGCTGAGGGTGGCGAGAAATTCGTCCTTCATGCGGTTGGCGGCTTCGGCGGCGTGCTTGGCTTGCATGAGCGCTTCTTCGCCTTGCTTGCGGGCGGTTTCATCGCGGAGGATCTTCACGAAACCGCGGAGGGTTTCCCCGGGTTCGCCGACGGCGGCCATCACACCGCTTCCCCAGAAGCGCCGCCCGCTGCGGGTGACATGCCAGCGCTCGTCGGCGGCTCGACCGGTCTTGGCGGCCAGTTCCAGCTCGGCTTCGCTCGCGCCGGCCTCGCGGTCTTGGGGGGTGAAGATCATGGAGGAATTCTTGCCGATCGCCTCGGCTTCGCTCCAGCCGAGCAAACGCTCGGCGGCGGGGTTCCAGGTGGTGATGTTCCCGCGGGCGTCAGTCATGAAGATGGCGAAATCGCGAACCGCTTCAACCAGCATGCGGAACTGCTGTTCATTCTGCCGAACCGCTGACTCGCTGGCTTTTCGCTCGGTGATGTCGGTGGCGGTCATCAGGATCGCAATCGGATTCCCCTCCGGGTCCAGGTCCAGCGCCCATCTGCAGAGGGTGGTAATTCGCCGGCCATCGCGGGCGAGCTGCTCGACCTCCCCGATGAGTCGTTCCTGCTGACGGAGTTGCAGGACCAGTTGGTCGATCGGAAGCTCTGCCTGGGTGTGCAGCAGCCGACCGATCTCTTTTCCCATCGCCTCGGCAGCGCTCCAGCCGTACAGATCCGTCGCGCCGTGGTTCCAGTAGATGATGCGGTTTTGAAGATCGCGGACGATGATCACGTCGTTGCTCAGATCCAGCAGCCTTGCCCGCTCGGTGAGCGAGGTTTCCATCCGCTTGCGATCGGAAATGTCGACGAAGGTGATAACCAGGCCGTCGATGCGATTGTCGGATGTGCGGTAGGGCAGGGCCCGCCGCAGGTACCAGCGGCCGCTGTCGGCGAGAATTTCCTTTTCGCGCGGGACCAGTTTTTCCATCACCGCCTGGGCCTGGGTCATCAGGTCGGGGTCGTTGAATTTCCACGCCAGGTCGCTGAGGGGCCTGCCAATGTCGGTTGTAATCAGCTCCATCAGATCCTTGACCGCGGGGGTGAACCGCCGGATGCAGAACTGCGGATCGAGGAACAGCACGGCGATATCGGTGCTGCTGAGCAGGCTGCTCAGATCGCTGCTGATGGCCTGGTATTCCTCTATCTTGGACTGCAGCTGGCTGTTGACGGTGGTGAGTTCCTCGTTGAGCGACTGCATTTCCTCGCGAGAGGTTTCGAGCTCCTCGTTGGTGCTCTGCATTTCCTCGTTCATGCTCATGACCTCCTCGGAGGAGGCCTTGTGCTCTTCATTGGAGGTCTGCAGCTCTTCGATGGTGCTTTGCAATTCGTCGCGAACGCGGCGGAGCTCCTCGGCAAGACCCGAGGTGGTTTCCGACGGCGCGGGTTCTGCAGCAGCGGGGGGTTCGGGTTCGGGCCGCTGATCGAAGCTGACCACGAAATAGTCGGAAACCACTTTCACATCCAGCGGCGAGGCTGTGATTGCGATGCGCTGCCGGTCGTTCCCTTCCCCGATCCAGCCGTCGACAAGGGTGACCAGCTTATTTTCCGCCATCGCCCGCTGCAGGGCACTGCGCACCGCACCGCGGATGGATTCGCGGGCGATGGTCAGGATATCGCGGGTGGGTTCACCGGTGGGCTGTTCGAAGTAGGGGTGGGTGTTACCATGGAAATAAACGATTCGCAGATCGCGGTCGACGGTGACGGCGGCGGGGACATGCCGGGCGAGCAGGGCGGCATTGGTCAGCTGGGCGAAGGTGGGCCGGACGGGAGGGCGCGCGCCTTCGGGACCCAGGGCGGGATGGCGGGGTGCCTGGAAGTCGAACGATCCGTGGCGAGTGGGACCAATCCGCCGATAGATCCTCGCCTTTTTGTCGATCGTCTCGAACATGCTCTCGGTTTCACCGGTGGTTTCACTGGTTCCCAGGAACAGCGCTCCGCCCTGCCGAAGGCCAAAATGCAGCAGGTTGAGCAACCGCGTCTGCACATTGGGTTCAAGATAAATCAGCAGATTGCGGCAGGTGACGATATCGAGCCGGGAGAAGGGGGGATCTTCCAGAATATTCTGAGGCGCGAACACCACGGTCTGGCGAAGCTCCTGGCGGACGCGGTAGACGGCGTCTTCCTTCTGGAAAAAGCGGTCGAGCCGGTCGGGTGATATCTCGGCTTCGATCCCGCCGGGGTAGACGCCGGAGCGCGCGTTGGCGAGCGTCCGCTCGGCGGTGTCGGTGGCGAAAACCTTGATGTCCAGCTGTTTTTGGGTCCGCTCGGATTCCTCGACCAGCAGCATCGCCAGGGTGTAAGCCTCTTCCCCGCTGGAGCAGGCGGTGACCCAGCAGCGGATCTGGGCATTGGGCTCGCGGCTGGCGACCAGCGGGACAATCACATTGGTTTGCAGCGATTCCCAAGCCGGGGCGTCGCGAAAAAATCCGGTGACATGGATCAGCAGATCATCCCCCAGCGCCATCACCTCGGTGGTGCTCTGCCGGAGCACGCGGGCGTAATCACCGAGATTTGAAAGATGATTCAGTCCCATGCGGCGCTGGATTCTGCGGAGCACTGTGGGCTTTTTGTAGCCGGAAAAATCCTGCCGGGTGCGCGTCCGCAGGATCGCCAGGATTTCGCGAAGGTGCTGATGATCCTTCTGCAGGTTGGCGGGATCTGCGCCGCGGACATACGGCTGCTTCACATATTCCCGCAGCACTTTGGGCATCTCATCAATGCGGAGAACAAAGTCGGCATAGCCGGCTTCGATCAGATGCCGGGGCATGGAGGGGAATTGCGCCGTCTCCAGATCCTGGGCCACGCACAGCCCGCCAACTGCCTTGACCGCCTGCGCGCCGGCGGTGCCGTTGCTTCCCATTCCGGACATGATGATGCAGATCGCCCGCTCGCGCTGCTCCTCGGCGAGGGATTTGAAAAAGTCGTCGACGGGCCGGTTATTACCCGGTTTTTCAAGCCGTTCACCCAGGTGAAGCCGGCCCTCGCGGATGGTGAGCGTATGCCCGGGACGAATGACGTAAACGGTGTTGATGGTGACCGGCATCCCATCTTCCACCTGGTAAACCTGCATGCTGGTGTGGCGGGAGAGAATCTCGGCGATCATGCTCTCGCGATCGGGGGGCAGGTGCTGGATCAGAACAAAGGCCATGTCGCTCTGCGATTCCATGGCCTGGAAAAATGAGGTGAACGCCTCGAGCCCGCCGGCCGACGCGCCGATGCCCACGACGGGAAAACTGAGCCGGGGCGGCGCTTCGCGATCGATTGGCATTGCCTGGCGATCGGGATGGGTTGGTAACGGCTGCTCTGCCGGTTCGGCGTGTTCCTCTGTCATGGTTCACTCACGATCCGCCGCGCCGGGGCAACTCCAATTTGGGCAAGTCCAATTCGGCGAGGGGAATAAAATAAATCAGTAAGGTTATTGATGTGCTGCTTATAACTCAAATCCTGCTTTATGCTAACGTCCGAGCAGCCTCCATGTCGCGCACTGGTTTACTAAATGAGGATGACAAATTCAGTCTCAAATAAACAAAACCTGCTTCGACTATCCTAGAATGGAGAATCGTGGCGAATGTTGCGATCTCAATTCCGGGCGGAAAGCACATGATGAAAACAAAAGTATTTCTCGTGGACGATCATGGAATGATGCGATCGGGTTTGAAAGCGCTTTTGCAGGGCGATGAAAGCCTTGAAATCGTCGGTGAGGCGGATCAGGGACGATCGGCTGTCCAGCTGATTGCCAAGTCCTCACCGGAGGTGGTGGTGATGGATCTGCGGATGCCGGATATGAACGGCATTGAAGCGACCCGGCAGATCGTCGCCGGGAACCCCGCGGCAAAGGTCATCGGATTGTCCGCCAATACCGATCGCCAAAGCGTCGTGGAAATGCTCCGCGCGGGGGCAAAAGGGTACGTCATCAAGGAGTCGGCGTTTGAAGAGCTGGCGATGGCGATCAAGATGGTGCTGACAGACAAGATTTATCTCAGCCCGGCGGTGACCAACCTGGTGGTTGAGGATTGGGTGCAGGGGGAGGAAGCGGCGGTGTCAGTGTTTGGAGTTCTGTCCGCGCGGGAGCGAGAAGTGCTGCAGCTGATTGCCGAGGGAAAGGCGACCAAGGAAGTCGCCGCCGTTTTGAACGTCAGTCTGAAAACCGCCGAAAGCCATCGGCGGAATCTGATGGAAAAGCTCCATGTGGAAAGCGTGGCGGAGCTGACCAAATACGCGATCCGCGAGGGAATCACCGAACTCTGAATTGTTCCTCCACCATGTTTGTTGCCAGCGCACCAGTACCGGTATCGTCAGATTCCAATGTCACGCTTGTGCTTGTCAGCGCCGGTGTGGTGCTGGGCGTTGGGCTGATGGGTTTGATCCTGGTGCAGGTTGCCCGATCGCGCGGCCGGCAAAAGCGGGATGTGCTGATTGCGGTGCTGGTGATCTGGGGACTGCTGACCGCCGGAAGCATCAGCGTCAGCGTCATGCAGCAGATGGATTGGTCGGCAACTCTGCAACAACGCATCAGCAGCGGGTATTACGATCCAAACAATGTGAGTGATCAACCGAAACTACCGATACCCCTCTGGTGCGGATTGGGGGCGGCTTACGCGGGAATGATGCTGTGGGCCGCGGTGGGTAAGCCGACGACTGCTCTCCGTTAGCCCTCGGCTTTGCGCGGGTGATGTATCTGGGGATTCCCATTGGGTCGACTGGCGGCTTGGAAAGAGTCGACGCATGGTGTTTCTCGATTGGCCGCGCTTGTGATTTATCTTTCCCGGGGCGACGATGGCGGGCCTTATTCGATCAACCTTTTCCATCCATGCACAGGAGATCGCCATGGCATCCAGCAATCTTTTCGGTCGTCGGTTGTTTTGCGCGGCCGTCTTTGCGATTCTGCTGCTCGGTTCCGTGATCTCCGCCGACGGACAGATGATCCGGCGGGTCCGCAAGAATGCCGCGGGAGGAATTGTATTGCCGTACACGGTTGGTGATGGGCACGGTCAAAGCTGGATGGTTTATCAGGCCGCGACCATGAGCATGCAGGGGAATTTTCCCGTCTACCAGCAGGCGGGCACCATTACCATCGCGGGCCAGCAACCCAATGTGCAACCAGCCGCCCGGCTGGACGACAAAACCAACGATCTGATCATGGAGAACATGCAGGTGGGGCAGTTCATCTTCAGCCGGCGAATTCTTTTCAACAGTGACGAGGGCTATGCCCGCGTGATCGACATTGTAAAAAATCCGACCGGGCAGGAGCTGCAATGCAGCATCCAGCTCACGTCGTACATCAACTTCGGCGTGCAGTCGTCGCAGATCATCCCGGATCCGAAGAAGGCTTCGCAGAACCTGGCATGGGTGGCGACCACCGGCGGTCAGGGCAGGACCGCACTTGATGTTTACGCTTCCTCGAGTGCAAAAGTGTATCCCGTTGTCGAAAACCAGCAGGGGAACAACATGGTTTCGGCAACGGTGAACATCGCAATCCCCGCCAACAAGGAAATCGCGGTCGCTCACTTTCACATGGTGGTCAACACCCAGGAGCAGGGCATCGCATGGGTGAAGGACATGAAGCTCAGCAAGCTGTTCGCCGATGTCCCTCGGGAGATTCGGCGGGAGATCGTCAACTTCCGCGTGAACGGCGGCCTGCTGGGCGATCTCGAAGTGCTCCGCGGCGATGCAATGGATGTGGTTGAACTGCGCGGCGGTGACAAATTCAACGGCACGCTCGGCGAAACTTCTTACAAGCTTGATACGTTTTACGGCACGGTCGAAGTGCCGGTCGAGAAGGTGATCTGCATCATCAACTCCGGCCAGTTCAAGCCCCGGCAATTGATTGTCACGGCGGATGGCCAGATTTTTGGCGGGCATTTGCAGAAGCAGTCGATCGACTTGGAGCTGTCGAGCGGGCAGAAGACGCAGATTCCCTTGGCGCAAATCGCCCGGGTGGGATATCGAAGACGGCCGGAGGAAAAAGAGGATCAGGCCGATGAGCAGCAGCTGCAACCACCGTATCTGCTGCTCAGCAGCGGCGACCGCGTGGGGGTGACATTGGCACCGACCCCGATCGATGTGGTGACGCGCTACGGCTCGCTGAAGCTGACGCCGGACATGATTTCGAGCATCATCTTCAACTCCGACGACAGCGGGGTTCACAGCATCGAACTGACCGACGGCAGCCGATTCAACGGCCTCTGCACCGCAACCGAATTCTCCGTCAAGCTCAACACCGGCGGGAAAGACCAGGAAGTGAAATTTCCGGTGGCCGCGCTCAACCGTATCGTCTTTGGCAACCGCTCGGATGACAAGGATGACAATGCCCCCTCGCTCCAGCTGAAGAAGGAAGATGTCGTGACCGGCACCTTGCAGGGGGATCTGAAGCTGGACACCACCTTCGACACCATCGCACTGCATGCCCCGGAGATCCGGGCAATCACCCATTCCAAGGAAGGCCCCGCCGACGTGAGCGTCACCACCTGGGACGGCACCGTTTTCAGCGGTCAGTTGCAGGAACAGAGCATCAAGTGCCACCTCAAGAGCGGGCTGGACATGCAGATCCCTGTTGCATTGATGGAAACCTACAGCAACCCCTCAGCAACGGTTCCTCCAATGATGCTTGAGAAGATTAAATCGATCGTCGGCGACCTGAATGCCGACGATTACAAGCAGCGCGACGATGCTGAACAAAAATTGCTGAGATTTGGTGTTGGCATCATACCGACGCTGAAATCGATGCGGGACCAGCAGACTCCCGAGGGCCAGCAGCGGATTGATTCGGTTTTGAAGCAGTTGCAGAAGTGAAGGCCCTTAACGGTCCAGGATTTCGACCCAGATCAAGTGTATGACCCAAAAAGCCGATCATCAGCGAATGGCGTTTCATGTGTGCATCTGGCAAACGTACCATGGACGTCTGGTCCATGGCCGGGCGTTTTTCGCAAGCGCGGTTGACATTTCCGATCAAGCCGGACCGGGCCATCGGCCAGGCGCCGATGATGCTTTCAATTCCCACTCAAATTTGGAGTCCCCACGATGTGCGGAATAGTCGCTTATGTCGGTCGAAAAATCGCCCAGCCCCTGCTGATCGAGGGGCTCAAGCGATTGGAATATCGCGGGTATGACTCGGCCGGGATCGCGGTGATTGATGAAAGCGGTCAGCTGCACATCCGCCGGTCGGTGGGGCGGATCAGCGTTCTGGAAAACGCCATCAGCGGTAAGGACAAACTGCCCGATGCTTACATCGGCATGGCCCATACGCGCTGGGCGACCCACGGTGCGCCAACGGAGGTGAATGCCCATCCGCATGTGGACGACACCGGGCGGATTGCCCTGGTGCATAACGGCATCATCGAAAACTATTCAGCGCTCAAGCAGTTTCTCTCGGCCAAGGGTCACAAATTCGTCAGCCAGACCGACACCGAAGTGCTCGCGATGCTGATCGGCGATCTGTATCACGACATGATCCAGGGGGAACTGGTTCCCGCCGGGGTGTCGGTGCTGCAGCGAGCGGTGCAGGCGGCGCTGCACGAAGTGGACGGCACCTACGGCATCGCCGTCGTCTGCAAGGACGAGCCCGACACGCTGGTGGTCGCCCGCAAGGGAAGCCCGCTGATCCTGGGCGTTGGCGATGACGAATACGTCGTCGCCTCCGACGCCAGCGCGATCGTCGAACACACCCGGCAGGTGATCTATCTCAATGACAACGAAATGGCGGTCATCCGGCCCGACTCGTTCCGTACGACCACCATTGATGACATTAAAGTCAGCCCCGTCATCTCGCAGCTGGAAAACAAGCTCGAGGAATACGAACTCGGCGGATACGAGCATTTCATGCTCAAGGAAATTTTCGAGCAGCCCAACGCCATCCGCAACTGCCTGCGCGGGAGGGCCGAAGCGCGCGAGGGGCGGATCGTCCTGGGCGGGATGGCCGACCACACCCGCGATCTGGTCAAGGCCCGGCACTTCATCCTGACCGCGCAGGGCACGGCGTGGCATGCGGGCATGGTGGGCGATTATCTGCTGGAGGATCTGGCCAAAGTTCCCGCTGAATGCACCTACGCCAGTGAGTTCCGCTATCGCAACCCCCTGGTGGAAGAGGGAACCGTGGTGGTCGCCATCAGCCAGAGCGGTGAGACCGCCGACACGCTTGCGGCATTGCGCGAGGGCAAGGAAAAAGGCGCGCTCGCGATCGGCATTATCAATGTTGTCGGCAGCACGATCGCCCGCGAAACCGACGCGGGAATTTATCTTCACGCCGGGCCCGAGATCGGAGTCGCCAGCACCAAGGCGTTCACCTGCCAGCTGGCGGTGCTCACCATGCTCGCGCTGTACATCGGCCGGCGCAAGTTCATGAGCCAGGCGCAATGCTCGGAGATCATCGAAGGACTCTGCCACATTCCTGAGCAGATGGAAACGGTGCTCAAACAGAGCGAGGTGGTCAAGGATATCGTCACCCAGTTTTGTGACCGCGAAAACTGGCTGTTCCTGGGCAGGGGATATCATTATCCCATCGCGCTGGAAGGGGCTCTGAAGCTGAAGGAAATCAGCTACATCCATGCCGAGGGAATGCCCGCCGCGGAAATGAAGCACGGCCCGATCGCGCTGATCAATGAAGGGATGCCCGTGGTCTTCGTCGCCACCCGCGGCGTGCAGTACGACAAGGTCATCAGCAACATCGAAGAAGTTCGCGCCCGCGGCGGCCGGGTCATTGCCGTCGCCACTGAAGGGGACACCAACATCACCCGTTACAGCGATCATGTCGTCTACGTGCCCAACGCCATCGAATGCCTGCAACCGCTGCTCAGCGTGGTCCCGCTGCAACTGCTGGCATACCATGCGGCGGTCGTTCGCGGGTGCAATGTCGACAAGCCGCGGAACCTTGCAAAGAGCGTCACGGTCGAATAACAGCGGATCTCCGACACCCGCGTCGTTTTCCGGTTTTGTTCAGATTTTGTTTGCACGGGGCCGCCATCTTGAGATCCAGGCCAGGGCGGGGAGATCGAGCACACCGATATGGACACCGACGACCCGCTGCAGCGCGCGGGGATCCAGTAATGGAGATAAGCCAATCCCATCCAATAACCAAACCATCACCGTTCGCCCCGCCGAGACCCGCGATCTTCCCATCATCCTCGGCTTCATCCGGGCTTTGGCAGAGTATGAAAAACTATCCCACGCGTGCATCGCGACGGAACAGTTGCTGGCCGAGCACCTGTTTGGACCGCAACCCGCGGCCGAGGTGCTGATCGCGGATTTGGCCGGCATTCCCGCCGGTTTCGCGTTATTCTTCCGCAGCTTTTCAACGTTCCTTGCCAAGCCCGGAATTTATCTCGAGGATCTTTTTGTGATCCCCGAAGCCCGCGGTCGCGGCGTCGGCAAGACGCTGCTCTCCGCCGTCGCGAATCTCGCCGTGCAACGCAACGCCGGGCGATTAGAATGGTCGGTGCTGGACTGGAACGCGCCCGCCATCGGGTTTTACAAAAAGATCGGCGCGGTGCCGATGGACGACTGGACAATGATGCGGTTGACCGGCAGTGAGCTGGAAAAACTCGCCGGGATGAGCACTTAAGTGAGTTAAATGAGCCGCGCACGAAGCGTACTCACGCGGTAAGCGGGGGTGTGCCGATCCGCTTACTGCGCGAGTACACGGCGTGCGCGGCTCTTTATCAATCGGGAAACCCAGAATGAATGTTTACCAATCCATCGTCATCACCGGCGCGAACGGCATGCTCGGGCACGCGCTGACCGATGCACTCCATGCCCGGAACTTGAAGCCCATCCTGCTGCCCCGCGCCCAGTGCGACCTGGCGAATGAAGCACATGTAAAAAGCATTTTCGATCACCGTCCGACGTTGCTGCTCAACTGTGCCGCCCATACCAGGGTGGATCAGTGCGAACAGGAGGCGGACCTGGCCAACCGCGTGAACGGCTTGGCCGTCGGGCAGATGGCGGCGCTTTGCCGTGAGCACCGCACCACGCTGGTTCATGTCAGCACTGATTTTGTCTTCAATGGCCGGGGCACAAAGCCGTACACAATTGATGAACCGGTTGCGCCACTGTCTGCCTACGGAAAGTCCAAACTGCTCGGCGAAACCGAGCTGCAGAAAAACGCGCCCCCCACCTGGCTTATCATCCGCACCGCGTGGGTCTACGGCCGGCACGGGGCGAATTTTCCCAGGACGATGATCACCGTCGCCAGAGCAGGGAAACCGCTGGCGGTGGTCTGCGATCAGGTCGGCGCGCCCACGTACACCGTAGATCTTGCCGACGGCATCCTCGCCCTGCTGGACAAGCAAGCCAGCGGTATTTTTCATATCACCAACAGCGGCCAGACCAACTGGTGCGATTTCGCAAAAGCCAGCCTTGCCGAGTTCGGCATCGATCACCCGGTTTCGGCGATCACCTCCGCCGACTGGGAAAAGCAAAAACCCAGCGCCGCCGCCCGTCCGCGCTACAGCGTGCTGGACCTCTCCCGGATCGAGCAGACAACCGGAACGAAGATGCGTCCCTGGCAGGAAGCGCTCTCCGCGTTTCACAAGGAAGTCGAAACCGCGGGCGGATTTTAAGTGCTCTTGCGCGATTCCGCACTCGAGGGTTCTGAGCGGAGCGGGTGTACGGTTGTGCCGGCAATTGCGGGGCTCGTCTCAGACGCGAATTTCACCGCCGACTTTGTCGTGACACGCGTGTCACGATTGAGGTTGTGATTTCCCGCGAAATCGGTCACGCCCGCGCAGTCGGAGGACCTTTCCAAATCGACAGTGCAGCGGCGAACCGCGCAGATCCGTCGGCCTCGGCGAGTACGCCTTGGCTCAGGATCGGAGACTGACTACAGCGATCCCTCGCGTCAGGTCATTTAAGTCAAAGGATCGTGGGGGTGAACATGCCATTCAAAACATCGGTTCGGGTCTTCGCGGACGTCGCGGTGATTCTTCGGTGCCTTTTGCCGCGTTCAGCAGAACCTGGTTTATCGACTCAATCGCGGGAACCATGGCGGCGATGTATTTTGCGATTTGCTGATCCAGCCCCGGCCGGGTCGCTTCCGCCGGTTCAAGCGTGCGGTAGTAATAAAACTGCTTCCGGCGAAGCAGAGCGAGCGACAGTTCATCCGGCGATTCAAAGCCCTTGGGCGGTCGCGTCAACTGCTCGCCCAGGCACGGCCCCATCAGCTTGACCAGCCCCGCCGGTTCGATCTGTTTCTTAAAACCAGCCGGGTCTGCCGCGATTGCCTTGCGGATCGCGAGCAACTCGGCGGGGCCTGGCATGTACATCCCGCCGGCGATGTCGAAACCGTCGGGTGTCAGGCTGAAATAAAACCCCGCCGATGAATTCTTCGCCAGCCCCGCGCGAAAGAACATCGCGCTGATGTTGGTCTTGTACGGCGACTTGTCCTTGGAAAACCGCACATCCCTGTAAATCCGATGAACCGCCCTGGCCGGATCGCGAACATAATCCACCGCGAACGACCGCATCCGCTCGGCGACCAATCCCGTCAACCGCAGCATCGGTTGCCGAAGCAATTCCTCGAACTGATCCTTCCGCGGCGTGAACCATTCCCGCGAATTATTCTTCTTCAATTGCCGAAGAAACGTGAGCGCCTTGGGGGAAAAACCTTCAAATGAAATGGTCATGGGCGAATGGTAGTTCCAAAGCTTCAGTGAGACACGTCCCACAGCACGGGGATACCCGGAAATTGCATGCTGCTTCGAAAGATCGTTATTGCATAGGGAAATCTTCTATTCAGCTACGTGTATTTTGGGAGATGCGGCATAGGACTCAAGGCCATTTCGGCGCGCATTTTCAGTTTCTATATTGCCGGCTGATGGCATGGACGGGCTGAAAGGCAGCAACGCCTTGGTCTGAATCCCACTGAAGATTATGAATTGAGGTTCCGCTGTGGAGAAGAAAACCGCCCGTCGAATCGCCTGGGCAATTGCAGGGGTAGTTACGCTGGTGATCGCGTTTGTGTTCTATGCGACCTTTCACGGTGCGACCGCCGCCGGAGGCAACGCCTCGGCAGCGGATGACAACGCGTTTGTGGTCAAGGGTGACAGCATTGAAGTGTCGGATGATGGGCTGGCACCGGCGGGCATCCAGGTCGCGACGGTGTCCACCGCCGACGTGCCCAAGACGCTGACGCTGACCGCCAAAACCGGGCTGGACATGGACACCGTTGCCCATGTGAGCGCGCTGTTTGGCGGGAAGGTCACCAACATCAGTGTCAGCCTGGGACAAACGGTGCTGGGCCCGGAAAGTGCCGGCGGGCCGACCAAGATGTGCGTGATCGAGTCGAACGATCTGGCCCAGGACAAGGCCAACTGGTTGCAGGCCTTGATTCAGGTAAAGATCGACGAGCAGGGGCTGGCGCGGGCGAAGGATCTGTTTGCCGCCAATGTGCTGGCCGAGAAATTTCTGGTGGATGCCGAATCGCAGCTGATGAAGGACCAGGCGGTTCAGGAGGCGGCGCGGCAGCAGTTGATGATTTTCGGTCTGAGCGATTCGGAGATCGACGCCATCCGCAAGGAGGCCGCGGTCGAGGCCCAGAACGCCAGCAAGGGCGGAACTGCCCCCGCCAAACCGCAAAAGAGCATCGACGAGATCCGCCGGGAGCGGATGGGGTATGTGCTGACTGCGCCGCGGAGCGGTGTGATCGCCGAGAAATTTGTCGCCGATGGCGAGGCCGCTGTTCCCCAAACCCCGCTGTTCACTATTGCCGACACCAAGCTGCTGTGGATCTGGGGCGATGTCTACGAACGCGATCTGGACCAGGTGAAAAAAGGGCAGAAGATGAAGCTTTTTTTCCCCTCCGAACCGACGCGCGCCCGGGAATGCACGGTGGATTGGATCAGCCCCGTGCTGGATCCCAATACGCACAGCATCAAGATCCGCGGCATCCTCGACAACTCCGACGGGCGTCTGCTTTCGGACATGTACGGCACGATGCTGGTGACGCTGGACGCGGGTCTGAATTCCATCGTGGTGCCATCGGATGCGGTGGTTCGCGTCGGGAACAAGGCCTTTGTGTTTGTGCAGGTTGGATCGGCGGGCGGCAAGACACAGTTCCTCAAGACGCCGGTCACTGTCGAGTCGGTGGGCGTTGGTTTGGGCACAATGGATACAGCCGTGGATGCAGCGGTCGTGGGAGCGCCGGCGGCAACGGCTTCGGGAAGCTCACCGATTCTGGTTCGAATCACCAGGGGAGTCACCGCCGGCCAGACCATCGTGAAAAGCGGCGCGCTCGGGTTGTTCAATGAGATGGCCCAGCACGGAAACTGACGAAAGTCCCCATTCACGATGGTCCCCACCTGAAAAGGGATTGAGCATCTATCCATGGTAAAACGACTTGTAGATTTCGCGCTCGAGCAGCGTCTGCTCACCCTGGTTTTTGCGCTGGCTTTGATCGCCTACGGGATTTACAGCTTCCGCGAGCTGCCTGTTGAGGCGTTTCCCGACCCCGACGACGTGCAGGTGCAGGTGATCGCCCAATGGCCCGGCCAAGCCGCCGAGGACATGGAAGTGCAGGTCACCCAGCTGCTGGAGCAGACGCTCAACTCCACACCGCAGCGGACGAGCCTGCGGTCGATCAGCATGTTCGGGCTGTCGGTGGTGACGCTGACGTTTGAAGACGGCACCGATGACAACTTTGCCCGTTCTCAGGTGCTGGAGCGCATGCAGACGCTGAATCTGCCCGGCAACGCCAGCTGGCAGCTTGCGCCGCTGACCACCAGCACGGGGGAAATTTTCCGGTACATCATCGATGCGCCGGGGCAGAAGCTCGAAGACGTGCGCGCCCAGGAAGACTGGGTGATCGAACCGGCCCTTCGGCAGGTACCGGGGGTGGGTGACATTAACGCGTTCGGCGGCGGGATCAAGCAATATCAGGTCTTCGTCAAACCCGAACAGCTCAGCCAGCATAGCGTCACCTTGCAGCAGGTTTTCACCGCGCTGCAAAACAACAATTCCAACACCGGTGGCAATGTCCTCAAGGCCGGCGAGCAAAGCCTGGTCGTCCGCGGGGTCAACGCGCTTCAGAGCGTCAGCGACATCGAGCATGTGGCCGTGACCAACTACAACGGGCATCCGGTTTATGTCGGCGATGTGGCGGAAGTGCGTACGGGCATGGCATCCCGGCAGGGGATTGTCGGTTTCTACAATGCCAGTGTCGATGACAAAAACAGGGACAAATTGAGCGCAGGCAACACCGGCAAGCCCGGGATGGATGATGTTGTCGAGGGTATCGTCGTCAACCGCAAAGGCACCAACGCCGCCAAGGTAATTGACGCGGTCAAGGAAAAAGTCGCCTACATCAACGCCCACATGCTGCCCAAGGGCATGAAGATGGTGCAGACCTACGATCGCACCACCCTGGTCGACCAGACCCTGCATACGGTTGCTCATAATCTCATCGAAGGCAGCCTCCTGATCCTGATCATCTCGCTGATTTTCACCAGCAGCTGGCGGGCGGCGGTGGTCATCTGCATGGTGATTCCGCTGTCGCTGCTGTCGGCGTTCATCATCCTGCATCTGGAAGGGGTTGCCGCCAATCTGCTGTCGTTCGGCGCGGTGGATTTCGGGATTCTGGTCGATGCCGCCGTGGTGATTGTCGAAGCCATCATGGTCAAACAGGTGCTGCAACCCGAGGCGGACTTCAGCGATCTGGTGCGCACCACCAGCGAAGGGCTGGGTCGGCCGATGCTGTTTGCCAAGCTGATTCTGATTGTTTCGCTGATTCCGATTTTCACCTTCCAGCGCGTCGAGGGCAGAATCTTCAAGCCCATGGCGATCACCATCGCCGGCGCGATTCTGGGGGCGACGCTTGCGACGCTGACCATCGTCCCGCTGGCGTCGGCGTATCTGCTGAAGTCGAAGAAGGCCCAGCATGAAAACCGGCTGACCGTCATCCTCAAGGCCGGTTACGGGCATCTGCTGCGCTTTGCCCTGGACATGAAATCGCTCACCATCGGCACCGCGCTGGTGCTGCTGGCGGCTTCGATCTACGTCGGCTTGCATCTGGGAACTGAATTCCTTCCCAAGCTCGATGAGGGAAACATCTGGCTCTCGGTCGACATGCCCCTCTCGGTTTCCATGGATCAGGCCAAGGCCAATGAGCGTAAAATCCGCGAAATTCTCGAGAGTTTTCCCGAATCCCGGATGATCTACACCCAGCTTGGCCGGCCCGATGACGGCACCGATCCCAAGGGGTTCAACAATCTGGAAATCGCAGTCTATCTGCCGCCCGCCGGTCAATGGACCACCAAAGGGCCCGACGGGAAAGTGGTCAACAAGGACGGCCTGATCACCCAGATGACGGCCAAACTTAATCAAATCCCCGGTTTGGATTTCAACTTCTCGCAGTACATCGAAGACAACGTGGAAGAAGCCCTCTCGGGTGTCAAAGGCGAGCTGGCGATCAAGCTGTTCGGTGACAATTTGAAAGTGCTGCAGGAACAGGGCGACAAGATCGAAAAAGTGATCGCTGGCGTCCCCGGTGCGGCCGATGTCGGTGTTGAGGAACTGTCCGGCCAGCCCAATCTGACCATCACCCCCTATCGCGATCAGATTGCCCGCTATGGCCTGGATGGCCAAACCGTTCTCAATCTGGTGCAGACCGGTCTGGGCGGGCAGGCCCCGGGAACGCTGGTGGAGGGGCAAAAGCGATTTGATGTTTCAGTGCGGTTGTCCGAGCAATCCCGCGACGCTGTCGAGCACATCGCCAACCTCTGGGTGGATACGCCCACCGGTCAGCGCATTCCGCTGGCGAGCCTCGCTTCGATCAAGCAGGAGGAGGGTGCAGCGCGCATCGGTCGCGATGACAACAGCCGGCGCATCGCCATCAAATGCGGTGTCCGTGGCCGCGACATGGGATCGTTTGTCCAGGAATGCCAGCGGCAGGTCGCTGAGAAAGTTCCGCTTCCCCCCGGATATCGCGTCACCTGGGAAGGGCAGTTTGAGAATCAGAAGCGTGCGACCGCCCGGCTTCAGGTCATCGTTCCGCTGTCACTGCTGGGCGTGCTGGGATTGCTCTTTTTCGCCTTCCGCAGATTGCGCTATGCGGCACTGATCATGTTGAATATTCCGTTCGTGCTGATCGGTGCGGTCGCCCTGTTGTATCTCACGCACACCAACTTGTCCGTCTCGGCCATGATCGGATTCATTGCCCTGTCCGGTGTCAGTGTGCTGAATGGAACAGTGCTGGTCGGCCAGTTTAACCAGCTGCGCCACCGTGGCCTGTCGCTGTATGACGCGGTGTTGGAAGGTTCCAAGACCCGCCTTCGCCCGGTGCTCATGAGCGCGTTGATGGCCGCGATCGGCATGTACCCCGCCGCCACCTCCCATGGCATCGGTTCGGAAGTCCAGCGTCCCCTGGCACTGGTGGTGCTGGGCGGCATGATGTCCGCGGTGGTGCTGACGCTCATCGTACTGCCCGTGCTCTACGTAGTGATCGAAGCCACCTTTCCCGCCGAAGTGACTGTGCCCGAGGGACTGGTCGAATGATCGAATCAGCGTCGCAGATTCAGGCGATTGCGACCTACAAGCTCCGGAGTTCCTTTACATGAACCACCATCTCGGCAGGCATCCTTTAATGATTGAGAAAGCGGCAAGGCGATTGCTGCTGATTGCATCTGCGTTGTCGCTTGCGCTCTCCCCAGGCTGCCAGGGATGGATGAAGCCTGAACCGGACAAGGATCACCTCAAAGAGGTCAACACGCTTTTCAAGCAGCGCTACGGTGACCAGATGGATCTGATGAAACTCATCAAGACAGATCCGCATCAGCCGGTTGAAGGACCCAGGGGTGAATTGACTTCTGAACAAGCGGTGAAGCTCGCCTTGACGCATAATCTGGCACTGGTTACCCAGGCCGAATCGCTGCCCATCGCCCAGGCTAACCTGGTGCAGGCGGGGCTCTTGCCCAATCCATCCATCGGCCAATCGGGCGCATTCTATTTCCCTCTCTCGGGACAGGGCGGTTACACCGCATTCGATATATTCGTCAGCACCACCATCAACGAGTTCTGGACGCTGCCGCGAAAGGTGGCGATTGCAAAAGCGCAGCGGTTTCAGGCTGGGATTGACGTATCGACAGCCGCATTCAATCTTGCTCAACAGACCCGGCAGCAATACGAGCAGCTGGCTTATCTGAGCCGCGACGGCACGCTGCAGAATCGCATCGCCCAAACCTACAAGCAGGCGATGGACGAAGCGGGAGCCATGCTCAAATCCGGGCTCTGCACGCGCTCTGACTACAATCGCGCGGTGATCGCCTACGAGGACAACCTCCGCCAGGCGCATCACTACCAGACCCAGTTTGAGGGAGCCGCCCGGCAGATGAACTGGCTCATGGGCGCTCAGGGCTCGGTGGAATGGCAACTCCCGAAAAACATTCAGGATTCTCCCAAGGTGATCCCCGCCCTGCCCAATCAGAAGCGGTTGGAGGAACTTGCGGTGCAATACCGAATGGATCTGATGCGCGCCGACTTTGACCGCCAGATCGCCAAGGTGAGCGTGGAGCTGGCAAAGCTGGGATTCATCCCGCCAACCTCGCTTGAATTTGACGCCGCCAAGGATTCTTCCGGCAAGTGGACCGGCGGACCGAACTTCAACACCGCCCTTCCCATATTCGATCCGGGAATTGTTGCCTACTGGACAGCCAGATATCAGCAGCGCCAAACCGAATCGACCTACATCACCTTGCAGGGCCAATGCAAGCAGGACGTGCGCAACGCGCTCAATGCCCTGCAGGTTGCGACCGAGGATGTGACTTTCTCCCGCGATGTGACGATTCCCCAGGAAGAGGAAAACATCAAGGAGGCCCAACTCTCTTTCAAGCTTGGAAACTCGCAGTTTGATGACTATCTCAATTCGCTGCGCGAATATGTCGGGGTCCTGCAGAGTTATGAGGATGAGATCCAGGCATACAATCAGTCGATCATCGGGCTGGAGACGGCGGTGGGCTTGTCGTTCAAACGAATCCAGGAACTGTCGGCGGGTTCGGCGTTGAAACCGGCAACCGGTCCGGTCATTCCCGGTTTGCACAAGCCCTCCACCGAGCCATCGCAGCATGTTCCCTTCAGCCTGGAACCGGTCACCATGCCGGCCGCCACACAACCCGCCTGGCCCAATGACAACATTCCGCGGCACAGGGCATTTAACCTCTGGGACCCGCCTGCTACGCTCCCCAGCACGCTTCCGGCAACGGGCCGATGAACGGGGCGATGAACGGGGCGATGAACGGGGCGATGAACGGGGCGATGAACGGGCGATGCAAAGGGGGCTGAGCCGGTCATGGAGAACTGCGATGAAAAAGATAGAGGCAATTATCGACCCCGAAATGCTCTCGCGGGTCATCTCCGCATTGCACGCGCTGGACCATTTCCCCGGCGTCACCGTCAGCGACGCCCAGGGCCAGGGTCGCGGTGAGGGACCCGGCGGAAAATACGTTCCGCACGGCCCTTCCTGGGCGTTTGCAAAAAAGACCAGATTGGAAATCTTCTGCACCAATGCCGATTGCGACAAGCTCGTCCAGGTGATCGGCGATGCCGCCCGCCTTGGTCAGGCAACCCATGGCATCATCGCCGTGACCACCCTCGACCACGTCGTCCGCACCCGCACCGGACAAAAACACGATGAAGCCCTGTAGAGCTCATCCCGGTATTCTTTGTGAAAGCAAGACACCATGAGGCCCTCTGCAAACGTTTACAGGCTACTGGCTGCCGCGTTGGTCCTGACAATCATCTTCTTCCACCGCCCGACCCTCCGAGCCGAGGCCCCGGTCCCCCGGCAGCG
>Ga0116230_10001705_pt1 | contig 21031 bp, 10 predicted proteins | sample S1TSphfallax_3_FD_88678 | JGI IMG/M metagenome (GOLD analysis project Ga0116230, IMG submission 88678) | Host-associated microbial communities from peat moss isolated from Minnesota, USA - S1T2_Fd - Sphagnum fallax MG | ecosystem: Host-associated > Plants > Peat moss > Unclassified | place... | reverse complement strand
GGACTTGGGAGTGCGTCATCCGCCATGACTAGTTCTCACCTGCATCAACAAAAAACCAAGAAGGTAACAGAAACAATGTGATATTTGCATTTAGAAGGGGTCGAGGCTTTTTATTTTACAAATTAGGGTAGGCGAAGGTGTGGGAGTGACAGCGGAACCTCATGAAAACTCGAACATCCTAGGTCTAATGGATTCATCAAACCCTAATTTCGACGGTGGATCTAGAAGTATGTGGGGGTTTTTTGTGATGCAAAATTTAATTCCAATTTACTATGTACTACATAGTTAATTAGTGCATGGTAAAATAAATAGGTAGGGAATATCAAAGAGTAAATGGTACACGGGGATGTTAGTTCAACCATTGAATTAGTCAAGTAAGAATTCAAAGACAATTACTTGTTACTACTGATAAATTATCTTAGTAGTTAGTTACTTGAAGTAATTAGGATGAAGAAGTAGGATGTGAAGGTCAACGGACGGAAGGGATAAAGATCAATCTCAAGAGACCTCATCAAGATATTCAAAATAAAGGGAAGGATGAATCCTCCAATCCCATTAGTCATGAGGATTGTCATCATAGTTGATTGGAGGATGGAATATTTCTGGTGTTTCATTGGGGCCAAGGATTCTCATCCTAAACTCAATTGGATGGCAATTTATTCTCAATTCTCATTGGCTCTAGAAGGATGAAGAGGCCATTGATTGGAGCAAGGGATTTCGAAGCTTTCATTGGACAAAAGGAACAAGTTCAAGGAAGGTCATGGAGGCGTACCAAGGGAGAGGTTTTTTTTGGTGTGTGTATGGGGAGAAGAAAGAAAGAGGAGGAGGAAGTGTGAGGAAGGAGTGAGTTCTTATGTGTGGAAAGGTGTTCATGGGAAAGGTGTGTGCAAGAATCAAGCATGGAAGGAAGTTGTGTGTAGCAAGTGCTTATAACAAAGCCTCTGGATTTTTTGTTCAATTAGTTGTTCCTCTCAAATCCGTTGTTGGATTTGTTTCAAATTTAAATCAGTTTTAGTTTGAAAGGTGTAAAAGCTTCTTCTCAAATTTCAGCATCATCGGGTTTGCTGTAAGGGAGCTACACTGGTTGGAAGTAGAGGGTGTTGTAGTGGAGTTCATGGAAGGATTTCCATGACAAAGCCTTTGGATTTTTTGTTCAATTAGTTGTTCCTCCCAAATCCACCGTTGGATTTGTCTCAAATATAAATTGGTTTTAGTTTGAAAGGTGTAGAAGCTTCTCCCCAAATTTTAGCATCATCGGGTTTGTTGTAAGGGAGCTACACTTGTTGGAAGTAGAGGGGGTCGAATTAGTTGTTTTTTCCTCAATCTAGGCAAATGGTTTCTAGTTCCGAGGCTTAACTCTTGATAAAAAAAATAAAATAAAAACTTATGAGATGTTGTAACATGGCTTCTTTATTATTAGCTTTCCAAAAATTCAATGCATGTTAGATTAGGAGGTTGTATGTAAATGTCATGACAAATGAAACGGAAAGGTTCTAACCATCAAGCGCGACATTGAATTGAACATCAACATACGGCTCCTTCATATTCCATCATAGTGAGTTACGATTCTTTCACCCTATCTTTGTATTTTCAAATTGGACACAACGCATTAGATCTTTAGTGAATTTCATTACTTACCTTGAACCACCTTACTTGTTAAACTACAACTACATAATAGTTCCACTTCCAACTGGGTTTTTTGTGAGTGCATATCTTAATGGTGAAGGTGTGCAATAATTCCTCACATTTGGGGTCACCATTTTGTCACCTAATATGTTGAAAAATAGTTGTAGGATTTCACATTGCATGTTCCATTCATAAGGGCACCTTGGTAACACGGTAACACAATTAATGTTAAGACATGGCACCTTTCAAGCTTTCTAATAGCTCAAGGTCATAGCCTATTCATGTCACTAACAAATCTTAGTGGCATATGAAGTTATCTGAACCACAATATCTTTGTATTAACTGGTAAATTTGATAACATAGCGGTACTTTGGAGCGTTGTACTTATTCTCGTTTCTAGTGGTTAGATGTTTTATAACTTGATAATCACTTTTCCTAGCTTGCTTATGCACGTACTTAAATTGAAACCTTTTCAAGTAGGCCTTAGTCATATTGGTCATATTTTCTAGTTGGTGTGGCACTTCATGCTACTCATCCTCTTCCAAGCACAAAACATTATAAGAGTAAAAGGAGAAAGTCACCAAAAAATACATGCACACCAAAGACATGCAAGCATCATAGTTTCATTCAATTGGTCACCATGAACCATATTATCATTGATGTAAATTCAAGCAAGACAATAATTTCACTATGCACAAGCTAGTAAAAAACCTACTCCTTAAGCCCATGTTTTCGATAAATAGGATAAACAAATATCCCTAAACTTATATTATTCATTGTTGCATCATTTGGTGGCCCCCAACTGAAAGTTTTTATTTCATTTTCCAACTTCCAAATGGTAAAAAACTTCTTATGATCAAATAAATGATATCTATCTTAGACATTTTAAACCTCTATTTGATTTTTAAAAATCATATTTGATTATGATTATAATAAGTTGTAATTTTACCAATAAAATTTAATTTACATGTATAATATGTAATTAAATAATCATCATATATAATAATGATAAATAGATCATAACTCAAACATAGTTAGTAAAAATATAATAATTTGTATTGTCCATGTCAATAAACAGTACATAAAAACCAATAAATAAAAAAATTAGACACAAGTTGATTATCAAACAAATATTGTAATTCCAAAGATGTCACATATGTTTTAATCATCAAAATATTTTAAATGGACAAATTATTAGTTTTAGGTGCCAAAACAATTATGACCGGTTGCAAAATCAACTAGGTTTTCATCCATCCAAGGATCCATTCACAATATTGGATGAAAACTATGCATTTTTATTTTACTTTTACATCCAAACATGCACTTGTCACAAATTATAGTTGCATTATAGTACCATCTACCTACCTACCTACCATCTATCTATATTTTATTTATCTATTTTCCTACCTACTATCTACCTACATATGAAAACAATTTTTTGATTTACTTATAGTCTACATAAGCAAGTATGAACATTCAAAAACATAGGCAGGTAGGCATGTGTACTTACTTATCTACCTAGTTAGGTATATATTACACCTACTTATGAAAAAAATTGAAATTGAAATGTTATTATCCACATTGACAAAACAATTCATAGAAGTTCAAGGATACATGTTAAATCCATTTACAATCATATTTTTTAATATGTATTTAAGTGTAATTTACATAATGAAACATCAAAGTCAATTATTATGTAATTATCAAATATCTTTAAGCTAAATTATTGGTGTTCATGAATTCAAAATCAATAATAAATTAAAGATAAAAAGTCCAAAATTAACAAATGACCATTTCAAAATTCAAAATTTGGAAGAAACTTTGATCTGGGGACCAGCATATGATGCAACAATAGATATTAATATATATTTTTTGCCTCATTAAATGATCCAAAAAATAGATATTTCCAATGTTTTGATTAGAAAATTTGATCCTAACCACCAAATTTGAAAAGTCCAAAATTAATATTTTAGTCTAAAGTTAATTAAATACATGTTATTATTTAATTTTGTTATTCAAGGATACTACATTAATCCTTGTTAAATAACTCAAAGGTAGTAAAATACTTATTAGTGGTTCATATTTGAAATATTTATTTATTGTTTATAAAGTTTAATGTATAGAACTTAGGTTTAGGGTTTATGGATTTAAAATGAATTATAAGGTTGAATAAATAATTACATAATTTTCTACTATCACAATATTTCAAGTTGGATTTTTCCTAGAAATCATTGTTGTACTAATATGTCTTAATTCATAGTTTAAATGAAATTTATATCTAGATCAATTAAATCATTGTAAATCTATAAATTGTATGATATTTGTTTATTTATTTATAGTTTAAGTTGTATCCATGTATAGATGTATATGTATGTATGGATGTGTGTTTGTATGTGTTTGTATATATATGTATGTGGATGTGAATTCCCCATTTGGTATGATGTTTAGGGGATCACAATGTGTCCCATATATGAGCACAAGTATCATGCTAGTGTAATGGGAACTAATAGTATTTAGTATAAGTGTACAAAACATATTCATATGAGAAAATCATATGAATCTTGATTTTTTTATGAATGTACATAAAAGGGAATTATGATGCATAATGTGAATAAATCGCCACAACTCAATGTGTTTTGATTTTGATAAAGCCCTTATCAATTTTATGAATTTTTACAAAACCCTAATGGTTCACCATAGTCAAGCCTATTCTTCTTAATTGAAATTTTATTCTATATTTGTTGTTAAGATTATTTCTACAAATAATATAATGAAAGTTTAAGAACTTAATATTGAAGAATATTGGAGAATATTTGGAACAAATAGCAAGGGTAATGATGCACCCCCAAACTCTTCAAGAGACCCAAAGGTGGGTCCCAAAGTGAAATAACAAAAGTAAAAAAGAGTTGGGGCACATTCTTTAACTCGTAGCACTTTGGGGGTAGGATGGTGTGATGGAGCTTTGGGATGGGACTAGGACGAATTCACAAGCGAGAGTTCAAGATGAGATCAATTTGCATAACCAAGAAAAGAAGGTGGTTAATGCAAGTTCAATGAAAATGGCGCGACATACTTAATAAGGACAACCTCAAACACAAGCTTACATGCCCCACAACCTTTGGGAGGAGGCATCACTCCCTTCCCAATAGTATATTTTATGCCTCTTCACGAGGACTACATCCAAATGTCACTTTTTCCTAGGAACTCCCAAGTGGGAGTCCCAAAACTGGGACTTTTATTATTCCAAAATTTTGGACACTCATATTTTTTTCAAATCAAATATTTTTTGAGAGTACGAGGACAATATTTTATAGCCCTTGAAAGTATCTTTCCAACATTGTATAGCGCGTTCCAATCAGACCTCATTTGACCCTATTTTCAAAGGGTTTATGGTCGGTAGTCAAATTCTCAATTTGACTCCCGCCCCTTCTTTTGATCATAACTCATGCAAATTAGGTTTAAATGAACAATGTAAGGGCACTTTAAGTATTTAAGCTTCAAGACCTTTTTAATGGTATCCTAGGGGCCCAATTTGGTGCTTGTTTGCCTTTCCAACCAAGGCTCCAAACATTCACAACTCCCACTTTGGGCCTCATCCCTTGCATTCTCCCTCATTTGTGAGAGTGTGTTTCACACCAAAGCACATTCTCGGCCTCATGGGCCTTTGCACTTCACACTTTGTTGCGAACCCAATGTTAGGGTTGTGACATGTAATAAACCTTGTAATATTATAAACAAATATATCTCAAATTTTATAATTAAAAGTGTTGAGTCAAGAATTTAAAGCAATGTGTAGAATAATTGAAACTTGCATTATGTTTTCATGATAAGTGATTGGAATAAAATATTGACAAAATTTTAATTTCTCACTTAATATTAGGCAAATATAACATTGACCTTTGCCATGGTAGATTCACAATCATTCATGTGACCAAGAATCATTTATGAATAATTAATTTAGATATCAAATGAACTTATTTTATTTCTTCATGGGATCTATGTTTTGTCAAATAGTAATTTCCTTTCGAAGCCTTTTTTTTGGGGAAATGGTGTCCATATATGTTGATTAGGGTTCTCCAAACCTACTTCTTCCAAGCTTATTTACCTCACACCTTTGTCCTTGTCACCTACATGAATATGAAAAGGCAAATTAGCATGTAGTTTTCATGCCCATGTTTTATATATTAAAAAAATTTAAAAATCTACCTTTTACAAGTGTAAATACCTACCTCCTTTCCATGACATTGTCCACCTACATGGATAGGAAAAGAATAATTTTGAAATATGGGACAAATCATGATGAAAATTTACTTAAATTATATGGCAACATAAAAGAACTTTACCCTTGGGGTCAAGGGCATTACAATCATATTTGTAACAAAAAAATGTAGTCTTTTGATATTAAATGTTTAATGTAACAAAATATTTATTACAATGTTAAATTTTGAGTATTATAAGATAAACCATAATTTTCAATATCTATGATTGCAATGAATTTTGAACTCCCCAATTTTCAATATAAAAATGGATTATCATGAAAAAATAATGGATAAACTAATTGGTAAATGAAGACATTTACAAAATAATAAGCCTTATTAATGAAATTGAAATATTAAAATTTATTTTTGTATGTTGGATGCAAAAAAAATAAAATTATGAATGTTTTTTGCCATTTTTATTTTACTATTTTCACCATCAATGTCAAATAAACTATTGATGTATGGCCACACATCGTGTTTTTTAAAAAACTTTATGGTGAATTCTTTATTTCATAGAATAAAATAATAGAAACATGTTTATCTTGAAAAATTCACCACTTTGGGAACTCAAGAAATTGATAATATCTATTTGATGAGAATATTTTTTATTACAACTTCTATTGGCCTCGTAGTGAATTTAGTGTTTTTTCAAATTTGCCAACTTTCAAATGGCCAATAATTGTTAATTTTGGACTTTTCAAAAGGCTTTCAAAATTAAATTATATATACATGAAAAAACTCTAGACATTGGGTCTAAAATAATGGTAGTAGTATGCATACAAACATTGTAGCACACTCAATATTCATGCAAACATTTTAGAAACATTTTGGACTTTGATATTAGTGTAATGGTTCATACAATGCACACCAATCATGAATCAAGGTATAATGTTTTTCTTTTTCAATTTATGCCCCAGACCTATCCTGATGCCACAAAATACATTCACCCCATTGTTAAAGGCAAGATTGTATTGTGGTAATTAAGCCATATAAGCATAAATAGTAGGTAAAATTGTAATGTTTATTCTAAGACAAGCTAGATAGAACAAATGAATAATTAGTTACATGGTAAGGCATATTACCTTGTTGAGTTGGAATTTAAATATATGTCGGAGTTTTTTTCTTCTCCAAGACTAAATACTAATGTGGGAATGCAAAGACAAGAGATAGTATAACAATAGAAGATAGAAGCATGATATTTTATCTCTTGTTTTTTGTATTTTTTCCAATATTTATTGTTCTTCCCTACATATCATTATGAGAAGTAAAATTGTGGCATAATTATGACAGATTCATAATTGTGCATATACTTGCGGTATGGGAAGTATTATGGTTGAAATATTATGGATGAGGTTTGGATTTATATTATAGATTTTGCATGAATGGAAATAAACATGTACAAGAACAAAAACTATAATTCAACCAGTGGTAGAATATTAAGATTTACCAACTGTTAGCCCTATAATTAATTTGATTTAGTTTAGTTTGGCCACTAAACCTTATGGCTCTCACCCCTCAAAATTTCAAAACTTTGGACTAACATAAGTCTTAAAAGCTTCTAAAATTAGGAGTTTGAAGCAAAAAATTCAAACATCTTGAAAACCTCAAAATCAATAAGATATTACCCATGTTGCAAATTAATATAAAGTAGTTATATTTATTAAATTTATCACTTCAAAAATTTATTGGAATATTCCCAAAAAATTTTGATTTTTAAATTATTCTAAAATATATTTTTTCAATTATTTTGGAATATAATTCATGTTAAATAACTTTGGAAGATTCCTTCCAAATTATTATGCAATATTCCTTTTGAATTATTCTAAAATATTCTTTTAAAAATCATTCTAAGACATCCCTTCTAAATTAGTCCAAAATATTCCTTCTACGTTGAACTTGGAATATTCTTTCCAAATTATTCTTAGAAAACATTTAGTTTTATGAAAAAGTAACCAAAATATGGTAACACTTAAAGAAGAACCGTTGGTCGAAATTCTGTCAACAGTTGACATGACAATATTAATTTGGATTTTAAAAAAAACATTTCATGGGCACATTTTGGGAAAAAAATTTTCAAATATGGCAAAAACGTTTTTACAAGTTTCAGTAGGCTACAAAATTAGAAATGTAATGGGAGATTTTTGTCTAAACCTAGATATTAAAAATCACCACTTTAACATATTAATACAAAAATGAAAATAATGAAACCCTGCCATCATTTGCAAATTCATAATTGCAAAGGGTGGAGACGAAGAGGCGGTGATGTATGGTAATGCCCCCCTCTTAATTGCTTCCACTTTTTCCCCATCCTACGCCTCACTTGCATTCTTTTAGTTTGTTTCATAACTTTTCTCTTCATACCTTTTCTCTCATCTCCAAACCTTTTCAACTTCAATAATTTTGACGCGTTCCCAAGTTCCTTGTTGGGCCCAAGTTGGGTCCAAGTTAGTCAAACAGTGGAATTGTTTGGAACTCGGGGCACACTCCCAGTTCTCAGCACTAAAAGGGGTAGAGGGGCGTGTTGAAGCTCCTGGATGGGACTAGGAAGAGGGACAAGGTTTAGTTACTTACTCGAACTTGCATCCTTGGTGCTAGGACATTTTGGAGCACCCTTGGTGCTAGGACAAGCCACATGCAACTTTGGACTCACAAGACTCACCACAGCCCGGACTTAGGGGAAGCCACCACCTTCCCCCATATAGTATTCTCTGCATTTCTCCGCAACACCTACATCCAAATGGCTTTTTGTCTTGGGACTCCCAAGGAAGAATCTCGAAATTGTCTCGGTTTAGACTCCCGGGACTTTGCAAGTTCATAATTTTTTGCTCAGACCTCCGATTGGGATGAGGTCTAAAGCAAACTTGTAGCTCTCCTTGAGAGCTTTCGAAGGGTGTTTTGCACTCCACTTGCACACACCGGGGTCAGGTCGATTCCCTACTTTTAGTGGTCGAGAGTCAAATTACTAGTTTGATTCCCAGCCCTTCTTTTTGCCATAACTCATGCTATAGATGTCCAAATGGCTCATGTGAGGCCATTTTCAACATCTACACTTTGATAGATTTCCAATGATATAAAGAACACTTCAAGACAAGGTGTTTTGACCCCTGCAATCGAACTCTAAAGTTTCGGGAGTCCCAGAGGACTCCCAAGTCCCCATTTCGGGAGTGTGAGTGTCATCTTCACACTCTTCCAAAAGTGGGGTTGCGACAAATTCCAATTAGGCTTTTGTGTTATCACTTTTCAAATCTCATCTCATTTTTTCTTTTCATTTTCTAACCACATTCAACTTTTCTAGTTACTTATTATTCTTTTTCTTCTTCTTGTGAAGAAAGAAAATAGGTACATAAGCCAAACTAGGAAAGGGAGTGCTAAAGGAAGCAATGAAACATGGTGAAACACTTAACGAAAAGAAATTCTTATAGTTGCAGAGTTGGTGTGAAGAAACCATCTTACACATTTGAATTTTCTTCACCCTCTTGTAACTTGCAACTTCCTAGGTTTATGAACTTGTAATTTCTTTTACAAAGTTCTCATTGTGGTTGAATTTCCTTCCTACATAGTTATCTTGCAACGTGTTATTTGATTTGTGTAGAGTTCTCTTGCAAGTTGCAATATATTTGCTGGAGAACTCTCATTAGGTTTTGCACAATTTAGAAATTCGATTTCAATGTCTTTCCTAGAAATGTAGAAAATCCATAGAATTTGACACTTCTAACATATTGCAATTAAATTTTCATTTCTACCATTATTTCAGTGGCCTTGCTTTTCATTTTCGGATCATTGCATGTGCTTATATCATTCTGAAAGAACCCATAGAAACGAGGCGAAATATTTTTGACCTAATACCAATTGAAGTTCGACTTTATCGATTTGCTTATGGATAAAGGTTTAGTGGCTTAGGGTTTGATCTTATAGTGAGTATTCTAATTAAGATAGTTGAAACTATTAGGAACCTTAAGTCCTTGAAGCGTAAATCGTATGACAGTTAATCACTTGACCTTCTTAAAATTTTCAACATCTTTTTAATCTATATCCTTGAGGAAATAACATTCAACTAGCATTGTGCTAAAGATCTCTATTGTTGTTTATATAACTATTGCATAATAGTTGAGTCGAGACCGGATGCCCTTCTTCACTTCAAACAAAATGCGAATATTTTCATTCAATAGAAATTTTTGCACAATGTAAAAGTAAAATCTCATGCAGATATCAATTGGACATAAACTTCATGACTAGAACATTGAACTGGACTTGAGGTTTATGCATTTTGGTCTAGGTTTTTGGAGTTCATTATAAGTTGATGAAGAAACGATTAAGTGAATGCATTACATATAACAATTTTTAAGGTCGATGGAATAGTGTTTTTCCTTAAGCACAAGTAATTTCTAGGGATATTCATGCAAACTAAGATGAAATGATATGGTGGTCGCCAAATCTCTATTTCCATCCTTCACACAAGTGAAAATTTGGTGGCCACCAAATTGCTAGCAACACAACTCGCATTCATAACAACCTAGTGGCCACCAAATCGCCAATAACCCAAGTCCTCATGTTGGTAATGATCTGGTGGCCACTACATTGTTAGCAACATAAGTCCTTATGTTGTTAATGATTTGGTGGCCACCAGATTGTTAAGAATGCAAGTATTTGTGTCATTAACAATTCAATGGCCACTAGATCACCAACAAAATAGGGTTTTGCGTCGGTATTGATTTGGTGGCGACCAAATCGTTGAAAGGTCAGTATCCAAAAACCTAACTATCTAGTGGCCACTAAATCGGTTTAAGATTAATATTTGAAGACCTAACAATTTGGTGGCCACCAAATCGTTAAAAGGCCAGTATTAGAAGACCTAACCATTTGGTTACCACCAAGTAGGTATAATCACTATTGAAAAACTAGGTAACAATTTGATCATTACCAAATCAGTTTAGGGTTAGTATTTGAAAACCTAATGATCTTGTGACAACCAAATCGTTAACAATGAAAACCAATGTGATGGTAACAATTTGGTGGTCACCAGATCATTACAAACCCTAGTCCTTGGGGATGCACAAGATTTGGTGGCCACCAGATCATTGAAAGGTCAGTATCCAAAAACTTATTATCTAGTGGCCACCAAGTAGGTACCATCATTCCTCCAAGACCACATAATGATTTAGTGGTTGCCAAATTGTTGTAAGGTTAGAATTTAAAGGCCTAACAATCATTTGGTCATGAAATTGTTACCAACGTTAGTCTTAAGGGGAACTAACAATCTAGAAGCCACCAAATCATAACGTTTTTGAGGATTAACCTTTACAACGATTTGGTTGCCACCAAGTCGTTACATCCCTAAAGATTTGCCCCTATAACAATCTGGTGGCCACCAGATCATTACATCCCAAAGGATTAGCATTGGTAATAATATGGTAGCCACTAAATCATTAACACTAGTTTTCATGGAAAAAATGATATGGTGGCAACTATATCATTTCTCCTTTACAGAGGACTAGTAGAAAATGCATGGGGCTAGGAAATATTATTATCTGGTGGCTACCAGATCAACTATTTTATATTTTTGTTGCTAAAATAGTTTGCTTGTCCATGTTGCAATGATCCTTGTACTCAACTTTTCACCAAAATCATACGGGAGAAATTAGGGTACAACAACCAATACAAGAAGGCGAATGTTAGTATTTGGTTGTTAGACAAGGAGGTAAACAAATTGGGTATTGAGCTGATGATGGAAATGCCACATATTGAGTGGTGCTTCCTTGAAGCGTACAAGGATGATGTACATAAGGTTGTGGTTTTCTTATCAATGCCGTTCTTTTTGTTGCAAGTTAGGATCGTGTGCCCAATTTCCAAAATGGACGACAACCCGCATTTGAAGAGTTGTGAGAGAGGAAAGTTCAAGGTTGCAAAGTTCCCGAATAAGATAGCAAAGCTAATACACTAGATGTGGGATGAGATGGTGACTGTGATAATCATAAAAAAGGAAAACAGAATGGTAACAACCTTTGAAGCAATTCAAATTGATGTTGAGGGGTCATTAGTTATTAGGGCTCCCAAAAAGCAAATAAAGGAGGCAACAATAGAGGGGAAAAGGGAAAAGACAATTGACAACCTTGTCATGAAAAAATATCCCAAGGGCCTTGATGAGATTGAATGCAAGCACGTCGATGACTTAATCAAGAGCTAATTTTCAGACTATTTTCCCCTTAGAAGTAAGCTTGTTGAAGGGGTAAAGGTTCTTGTGGATAGATTTTTGCCTCCTCTTAGGGCAATTGTGTACTGCCCATTGAGCGATACACATAAAAATGAAATCAAACATCAAGTTTTGATGTTCCATTACATTGATCAATAGTGTCCAATTTTTGTTATTTTTGTTTAATCAAATGATCCAACTAAGATTTTGGAAACGTGTCCAAGAAACTAGTTTATTGTTTCGAATTCAATCTTCTTATTATGGGTGGACAATATACCATCAAGATCGTGAAGGTAATTTCCATACTATAGTGTTTTGTTTCAATTTTCCACCCACTACTTTAATTGTTTTGTTGAATTCCTTTGAGTTAATTTGTTGATTTATTTCCTCAGGAAATATTTGCAATGAACAATGTCAACAATGACATACGAGTGTGATTCCAGGCCTTTGGTATAGTTGTCATTTGGAATGTTGACTTGTAAAGCTTTGTAAGCTCTCATCTATCCTCAATAATCCAAATACATTGAAAAATTCAGTCCCTTCATATAGGGTGAATCTTCAACATGTGTGAAAAATATGGATTGAGTTTAGTCAACCAAGCCCAAAATTTGAATAAAACAAAAACAAGACACAAGTTTACAAGGTATGGATTTTTTTATAAAAAATCCACAAGAAATCCATGTTGAATGTTTGCTACTAGAAATGATCTAATGTGTTTTATTAGTTTTGTGTAGAGTTTTGAAACTTTTTTGACAATTGTGTTTACAATTCAATCGGTGAAGGAATGTATGTTAATCATGTTGCTTTTAGACTTGCGTTATGAAAAGTGGAAGGAGATTTTGTTGATGTGGGAGTAGGGAAAGATTTTGGATGAGTACAACAAATTACCTTTAAAACCACATCCTATTGAAAAGTCGACATTCAATTGCCCTATGGGATTGAAGGAGTTTCACATGGTGAAGCTTGCGCATGGTTTGAAGGTGCACATAATTTTGTTGTGGTATTAGCCTACAACATGAAGCAACCTACACCTCTTGATGATGACGGAATTATGTTACAACATCAAGAAACAAAGGGTGATAAAAAATAAGATCATGGTATTCCATAGACATCTTCAACGAATAACACAAAATCCACAACCATACATTGAAGAGATTTGGAAAAAAATGAAATTACAACATAAATACAACAAGGTGTTGTTTGTGTTGTTGGAAAGGACGTTAAACAATGATTTCTTCAAGGGGAAGATATGTATGAATCCATTCAAAGATCCTCCTTTTGAAGAATTTAATGAGATTATCGAGGAATGGATTTCAAGGTCAATTGATGGAAACCCATAAATTGGCCCTATTTGCTTCGAATCGCATTATAGGGTCGATCCACTTTTAGAACTTGACAACCTTAAAGATCTGGATGGCTCTTCAAGGAATGTTGATTTCTAGGGCAATAAATATGGAGATATTTGTAGTCTCTTTTACTACAAATTCTTTAACCGAGGACCCAAACATTTGTTTTCAAACAAATTGGAAGAAAGTGTTCTCAAGTTTGTTGTCCATGAATGTTTCTTTCAAAACAATTGTATGTATTTACAACTAAAAGTCTTTTAACAATTTGGTTGTAACATTTTAGGAAGATGACTTCATGGACGAAATTTCTATGGAGTACGGATTTTACCAAGCTTCCAAGTAGGAAGTTCCTTCATTGAAGTCATTGAACTTGTCAATGAACTTGCCACTTTTGGTATAAATTTACCTATCTCCTTCACAAGAAGAAAAGTCTGCCTAGGAAGAATTTTTGGCATCAAGGCATCTTCCATAGATTTGTTACTTCTTTGCTGAAGATACTGAGACACACCATTCCACCATGCAAAACTGGTTGTAGAATGAATTGAATGGCGTTAGGGTTGAATTCAAGCTTATACAACCTCTAATCTTCCGGAAATGGACACTTGCGAATCCTAAATCTATGTGTATGATTCAGGTTTGTTGTCCATTATAATTCTTAACCAATATCAATGCAATGTGCATGAGAGTAAAATTCAAGTTCTTGAGCTCGTTCCAATGGACTTGCTTGATAAAACTGAAAAAATTGCAATGATTAGTCTATCGATTTTGTATAATATAAATCTAGTGCCCCTTGCAATTTGTGTTCTAACCTTAGTTGCAAATCTCAAACAACAAAGGTCAGTCATAAAAGAAGAGCTATAGGAAACAAATACATCTATTCCTGCAAGAAGGAAGAAAAACAAGAGGAAAATTGCTCATAGGGTTATTATCAGAAAGGTGAACATGAGAGCAGGTAATAGTAATTTGTCGCTCTCGAGGAATTTTCAATCTCGTGTGGCTAAATAAAAGAGAATGATAGGCAATAAGATGCCATTAAATGATATATTAGCACAACCTAACATCTATTATGTGGAACCATCACAAATGACCACTACTGCTAAGGAGGACAATATCAAGGATGTCAATGATGATGATATTGGTATGGAGATGAACATACAAATTCTTTTGGAAAAGTTGAGCCCACCTAGAACTAGATTAAATTACGATTAATAGTTCTCCTCATTAAACATTATACAATTCAATTAAATTATGAATACATTTATTTAGGATATTTCATATTTTTATTTTAATGTGTAATATGCATCTTGTGGCCCACATCTTTGTTTTCATAATGGCCAATAGATAGGTGTGCTTGGTGGTCACCAGATACAATGATCCAATGGCCACTAGATTGATTAACTAGTGGCCACTAAATATAATGATCTAATGGCCACCAAATAGGTTGATTAGTTGTCAACAAATGGGACGATTTGGTGGCCACCAAATTGACCAATTAGTAACATGTAGATACTACGATCTATTGGCCACTAGATTGTCCTATTTGGTGGCTTCCTAACATTGTGATCTAGTGGCCGTTAGATTGTCCTATCTACTAGCCACAAGATTGGCATGATGTTGAAGAATTGAAAAATTCAGTCATGTGGGATAAAAATCAAGTGCTTTTGTTGTGCCTACATATATTTATTTCAAGTTTTATGTTTTCCAATATTTAGCTTTTTACTACATCCTTGTTTGTTTCTCAAACTTCTTTGTGGTTCTCAATTTGTTTATTTTTCATTTTTCTTGTTTGGTTTATTTCTGACCCTTTTCTACTTTCTATTTACAAGTGTATGAATCTTTGTCCAATAACTTTAATGAATACACATATGAAGACTCATATGATCAAGACAAGCCCGAGTTTTATTTTGGTCTTAGTGGAATTCAAAGGACAGTTATTCGATTACTTGGACAACTTGATGGGATTGAATTGCATTGGAAAAAACATGTAAAAAGGCAGGAAAGACGGAGGAGACCGATGGCATCTCTAGTCTAGGCTTCGCCCAATCAAGGCTCTCAGTCTCCAACTCCATCTCTCATATCTTTCTAACAATTGGTCTTGTCACGGCCACATTTGTGTCTTACATGATTTGATGGTGTTGAAAAGTTTTGCATGGGAGTGCCAACAAAAACAAGGGGAAAGAGCTCATTTTCGGAGGTTTCAAATCTCCTCTTCTTGTGGATGCAAAGGACATGAAGGTGAATCCTTTGCATGTGATTTTCAATTTGAACGGGGTCCTTGTTGGGAAGGAGTATTTAGAGTTAATCACCTCCTACCTTCACCATTTAACTTGGCTCAAGGTCCTACTTTACTAAGCAAGAGCCTTGTATCTAGGCCAGCTCTAGAGGAATTCCTCCTTAGGTGTTTAAAGTAGTTTACCATCTATATATGGATGTTTGCTCTACTTGCCAAGATGCATGCCTACTTGAGAAAAATAACAAAATAGATGGGTATTGAGATTGACCCAAAAAAGATTATGGGTCAAGATTTGTGCAAGATTACCAAACATTTTTTGTAGTTTCCCATCAAGCTAGGCCATTATCATGTTAATCGTCTCATTCATGATAAATTCATTTATCATAAAAAAAAAATTGATTTTTCCCCTAGGTATCTTGATATTCACCTTGGGAATATATTGTTGGTAGACAATATGCCTTATAGAACCTACCTAAATCTACCCTTTAATGCTATCTTTGTTAAGTCCTATGAATATGCGCCAAAAAAGGATAATTATCTAATGAAAATTCTTTTCCAATAATTAGAGTTCCTTCATTACTCTGGGCTTGGTGTTCCCACCTTTGTGGAGCTCTATCCTTTTGACACCATCAAAAGTATTAAGGAAGATGATGTCAAAGTCTAGACGTTGTTTGAAAAATGCACCATGGCTTATTCTGCTGGTTTTGGTAGAAATTGTTTGACATCCATAATAAGTAGTCCAAATGTTTTCTTTTGTTCCTTTCTTCCAATGTTGTTTTTGATTTTCTAATATCATTGATTTTTATGGTTAGTTTGCGTTCGGACTATTACAACTATTATTTGTCTATTTTTTTTAGATTATTAGTGCACCCTTTCCTGAGGGGGTAGAAAATAGGAGGAAGGTATGGAGTCACCAAATTCACACATGGTTATTGAAGCCAGCTTGATGAGATTCCTTGAACTTTGGGTTTCAATTCTCAAATGTTTCAAGTAGAAGATGTGGAATCACCAAATTCACGTGCGGTTATTGTAATCAACTTGGATGAGATTCTTATGACTTCAGGTGTTGACTCTGATGTGCCTTATTTGCTTACGACGGAGGTGAGTCCATTTCATATGATCTTCAATTTGAATGGAGTTTTGATTGCAACAAATTTCGATAGGGATTCTTGTACCATCATTCTCCGTCCTAGATTGAAGGAATTCTTAGAAAAATGCCTTGCTCAATTCCAAGTCTATATTTGGTTTATAGCCCAAAAACATAGTATATATAATTACTTGGATTACATTTGGCACAAAACATAAATGTCTATACATGCTTCCAAAGTGCTTGACTAGGAGTTTTGCATGTGAAATTCGCATTTCCTACCGAATAAACTTGACAAACCAATTTTCCACAAGAACCTTGACGTTTTTTTTTTGTTTATCCCTATACTCATGTTGGGAACATGTTGCTCATAGATTATACACCATACAAAAACATGTTCAATGGTTCGTATAGTGCCATTTTTTGGACTCCTTTGACGACCATCGTGGGGAAAACTAATATTTGTTGGGGTTTATTCTCCCTTACTTAGAAAACCTTCATTCATCCGGATACAATGTTCCCACCTTTGTTGAACAAAATCCCTTTTGGTAAGATTAGATGTATTGATCAAAATAATCCAAGACTTTTTTAATTGTTATTTATAAAATGCAATCAAAATTACCAACCCAATTTTTGTAACAATGCGAAATTAAAATTGAAACAAAAAGTACTTTAACAATTATTCATCCTCAAATTTTGCTTGTTTGAATATCTAGAAACTTTCCTTTGGTAAAATTTATTAAATTTTATTTCTTGAATCTTGTTTGTACTTTTGCCTTTATTGCATCTTGATTTGGCTTAGTGGGCCTTCTGTTAAACCTTACACTCCTCTAACATCTAGTGGCCACCAAGTGTTTTCCAACATCAGCTTGGTGGCCGCCAAGTTGTGATATGTGTGTTTCAATCCATGTTCTTATCAAATTCCCTTACAAAATCATCCTTCTATCTTCTAGATATCAACTTCATTCGTGTATATTCTATGTTGGATTAGCATTTCCTTCAACAAGGATGGAGGCCTCTACTCATTTTTGAATTTCTTTTTGCTCTAATTTTTCTCCTTTTTGGCATGTGCATGTTGTTTCTCTTTCTAATGCAAGGATGCGGAGTCAAACTTTTCGACCTCAATCTAACACAACTAAAAAGCTCTTCATTTTTAATATCAATGGTGTCCTTTGTTACTTTCCAAAGTGTGCCCTTTTTCAAGGGGATCAGTGAAAGATTGGGAAAAACTTAGATGTATCTAGGTTGGAAATTCATGCTAGAGTACAGGACTCCTAGCTTGAGCATTTGAGCATTTTTACATTGCTATTTGGTCGTGTATGTTGTTAAAAGATGTCTTTGATATTCTACCTTTGTTGATGCCCAAAACTCTCTTTAATCAATTTGTGTTTGTTTCAGGATGTGAGTGTTGCACTGCAACAATGGGTCAATTTACACGCTTAGTTTATTACTATTTGAAGGACCTAGATTGAGTTCACCTTGCTTGTAGAGGTTTGGTTTATGGGGGTAGGGATCAAACATTACTCATTGATGATGAACAAGGCCCTTCAAAATCCAAAATGGAATGGACTTTTCTTTAAGCCATTCAAAGGACGTGAGTTATCCAAAACAAGGTGTAATGGTTAGACCTTGCATCTCAGTTATGGTCGGTGTTGAAGGGTTTGCCCTTGCAAAGACGGTTCATGCCCATTTTGCAATCATTATGTAGTTCTTAAGGTCGCCATTCAGTTCTCAATATCTGTCTTATTCTTGGTTCAAGTAGTTTGAAGGAAATTCGAATGGGGATTTAACAATATCGCAACTTCTTTTAGGTGACATCCTAAGTACACCCTAAACATGTCCTTGTTTTAGTTATGTTTTCTTTTTTTATAATAAATAACACAAAAATCCAATGTCTTTCATTTCATGTTCATTTTAGTTATTTGTTTTTATTTTATATTTTGTTTAATGTTTATAGCTTTTGGGGAAATTTCAATTATTCATTTTTGTTTATAGTGGATTTCGGTCTTTGTTTACAAACTGCACAAAGGCATTTGTAGTTCTAACCAATAAAAAATCATGTTGTTGACATTGGGGTCTATTTTAGAAAGGCCAAGGATGTAGTTGCATATTTGACTTTTGGTTTAAAGGTTAGACGATTCCTCAATTTGTGGTTACTTATGGAGTGGAATTTTAATTGTAGTATCTCATTTTCTGAATTCGTATATGGATGGCAAGATATTTTTTGATACTCGATCTATTTATATGAAATCAATAAATTGATAATCTTTTGTTTTTCGTGCACTTGAGGTTTACTTTTGTTGTTGGTTCTTGTGGGTGAATTCATATTTCATAATAAGCAAAGTTTTCCTTCTAAGGTTACATCTTGAATGTATATGTCTAAATACGTTTCCAGCTAGGACTATTATACACATTAGTGGCCACCAGATGATTTTATTTTTTAATAAATATCTCTTTCAATTGCTTAGTGCCTTATAAGCTTTTTTGTTCAATGGTCCACCAACAATTTATGAGATACAATATCTTTAAGTATTGTAAATTCTTTTGTTGATACTTTACACAATCCAATGGCATAAAATTTAGTAGATATTTCAAATTTGGTTTTTTGGTTTTGCTAGTGAATTGTTTACTTGATGATGTTATGCAATGTTTTAGTTTTGCACCACTCTTTGTATGGTTTTCTAATTTTTAATATTTGGTGGCTATCAAGTTCATGTACATTCATGAATGTCAATTGTTCTCATGGTGAAAAAAAATTCTTATGCAAATTTGTCGTTTCAACATTTTGTTTGGTGCCCACCAAGTTGAAAATGTTATTATATTTGTTTTTAAACTCTCCAAATTCATTGTTTTTATTTTCGAACTTTTTCAAAGCCCGGAATGAATTAAATATGTGTTATTATTTTTATTATTATAAGTAATCAATTATTATAATCAATTATTGAAATATTTTTTTGGTTATTAAATATACTAAACACTTATTATTGGAAGAAAGTAAATTGTGTAATATTTCACTTTTAAAATAAATTAAAATATTTTAAATGATTAAATGTAGAAAAGAAGATTAATTAGGATATTGTTGAAATTACACATGACTAGATGGATATTGTTTTGTGACTAATACAATTTTTTTTAAAAATGTGTGAGTTAGGGTTGAGAAAAAATATCATTTGAAAATACCTTTTCATTGAAGTTGTTTTATTGGTTTCCACCACAAACTATTTCCAAAGTATTTACAAAAATGGTTGATACATTCCATTCACTATTTCAAAACTTTATGCAATAATTTGAAAACTTGGATGAATATTGAGTGTAAAGGATACCAATGCCCACATAACAATTTCACTTGAATTTTTTTGTTATGTACAAAACTTTTGAATTTTTGATGATCCCATAAAAACACCTTGAAAGATTTTACAATATCACATTTTCTTTTGCTTCAACTTAATATCATTTGAACTAAGAATAAAAATAAGTTGAATTTGTGGACCCAATTCAATTTCAAGAAAACTTTCCTCAAAAGTGATTTATTTTTTTGTAAATCTTGCTAGTTCAACAAGCATATATTTTAAAGATCTTAGAAACAAAATGTTTTATTTCAACAATATATGACAAAGAAAATGTAATTCAAAGTTTAGATGCAAGAAGATTTCAAGTTAACATGTTTATAAGTTAGTGTTGAAGATAAATCACAACATGAAGGGGCATGATGAATTCGTTAAGGATTTGGTTTGTGATTGTGGATGTGATGGTTTCAATTCTCACCTATGAAATTTTATATTTGTAGCTTATTATATTCATAATAGGTTAGGCTTATGATGAACTATGAGTTACAACCTATGCCCTAGTTAGACCATTGTAAGAAAACACATGGTTTTGGCTCCCAAAATTATGATATAAATTTAGAGTCATTTCTACTTGACTAATTTCAATATTTGTTTGAATCAAAATGAACACTAACACATGGACCATGAGGGACCCACATGGAGATTGCAATATTCAATTTTGTCACAAGAAAATGACAAGGACAACATGATGTGCCATGAAGGATGATTGATATGACTAAAACACAAACTACTTTTATCAAGTCTTATGTGGCATAATGTATGTCATGTTCCCAACTTTTAATTAATTGTAATTGTGAATGTGTGTGTGTGTGTGTGTGTGTGTGTGTGTGTGTGTGTGTGTGTGTGAAATTGATTACAAATTTATCACATGCCAACTTTATTCATTATGAAATCTAATTACTAATTAATCAAATGATGAATTAACACACAATATAATCAATTT
>Ga0116230_10001702_pt1 | contig 21052 bp, 23 predicted proteins | sample S1TSphfallax_3_FD_88678 | JGI IMG/M metagenome (GOLD analysis project Ga0116230, IMG submission 88678) | Host-associated microbial communities from peat moss isolated from Minnesota, USA - S1T2_Fd - Sphagnum fallax MG | ecosystem: Host-associated > Plants > Peat moss > Unclassified | place... | reverse complement strand
TTTGCAAAGGTTTGAAATATGTATTTGTTAAAACTACTTAATCTAACTTATAGAAATGCATAACTTGGCCGAAAAAGTCAAGAAAGGGCAAAAAAGAATGGAACAAAGCTTGTGCATGTTCGAATCTTCTTTACAGAAAATTGAACACTCCAATTAAAACAAGGTTATTATCAAAATTTTGACATTTCCTTGTTTATTATTATTTTTGTTAGGATTTGGTTAAATGTAAATATATATTTTTTCCTTTGCAAGTTTGTTAGTAAAATAATCTTTTTCAAGAGGCTTTGGAGTTCAAGGATGTTATAATGTTTTGTTATAGCAAGCGAAGTTCAATAAAGATGACAACCAAAGTTCCACCCCCTTTGACCTAACATATTTGTCAAATTGTTGTTGATTATCTCTCCTTTATTGTAATTGCTTGTGTTCTAAACCAATCTAGGGGACATTTGTTATTAAGTGATGCCTTTCATTCTACCATTTCCATGAGTTTGAAAAACCAAGAAATGCATCATCTTTTCAAACCCTAATGGAAGAGGATTTTGGTGCAGCACTTGAGTTAATATGTTTGGCTTCTAACATTAGAAAAGAGGTTTGTGGAGTTTTAGACAACTTTCTTTCCTTCTTAAAGAAATTTGATGAATGAAAAGCACATAATATGTTAGTTCTAATGTTCAACCCAAAATTTAAAAGCTTTCATTTAGTGTTTTCTTTCATTGGTCATGATCAAGGAGTAACAATTGTTGAGCAATATGACACAATGGCATTATATCCTATGCTCATGAAGTGTTATTATCACTTGTATCCATCGATAGAATTTGATAATGATTTTGCTAACTAGAGAATGGATGATGACAACAGTTTGAATATTTTTCAAATGACAAGAGGGACTACTCAACCAACAAAAGATCTTGTTTAGAGCAAACTCTTGGTTTCCAACATTATCAAGTGGATGTGAAAGAGATTAAATGTCCCCTTCAATGGTGGGAGAAACATGAAGCCATGTTTCTCACAATTGGGTTTTTTGTTCGTGAGATTTTAGGGATTGTTGATTCCCAAAAAAAATTTGAAAAAATCTTTTCCTTGGCTAGAATCCTTACTAATTTGAGAAGATGTCATTTACAATTAAAAAACTTAGAGAAATTTATTTTTATGAACAAAAATTGGCCCAATGATTGTGGAGATGATAGTTGGGTGTTGAAAAATGGTAGCCCCGCTACAATGGGGTTGCAAAATTGACACATTGTTGTTAAATGATAATGCTCTAGTTTTGGGTCAAATTATGTGCTACACATTCACTTCAGATAGTAGTTATTTACTCTAGCTTGACCCAAATTTGCAAATCCATATCCATCAACCCAATCTTGGCTTACAACTACATACACATTGCTACAAATCCATGTGTAATAGTTGCAATTGTGGAGTAGTTGCAATTGATCCATGATTTCAATGTTACATTGTAGTTACAATGTGGCAATCAATACACAAGAGTCAATAGGGTTTTTTTTGCAATGGGTGGTTTTAAAATCAAACCTTTCAACCGCTGCCCCTAGACTCACTCATGATTCACTTGATAGTTTTGTATAAAGTGCAGATTCTGAAAATGCAGCTTGATGCTGGATGGAGCAAGCATGCTATGTCATGCAGTAGTCCTTCTTCTTCTTCCTCCATCAACATTCTTTTTTTTTGAAGAGAATCAATGAAGACTAGGACCCTGTTTCTACCATGTGCTTAAACTGGGTTGATTGTCATCATCAGCTTGTTAAATGAAGCTCTGTGTTTGGATGATGATGATGAATGTGGTGGTGGTGGGAAGCTCCTGGTCCTGTTTCAGTCCTTGAATCTCAATTCCTTCATGAATCGGGCATCACCCTCAAATCTGTAATCCTTCCAAGGTTAATATCTGGTTTTCTTTTCCCCTGCCCAAGAAACACTTTGGGAAGAACTTCAGTCCTCATCATGGGGGCTTGTGACTTCACAGCATTCTCGAAGAAAGTTCAAGGCACAAACTCCAAGGAAGTTCTATCTTTACTTGAACTGAAGAAGTTGAGAAATTCTCAGACTAATTTTCAAAATGGGCAAACTTTTTGTATATCTTTTTTGGTTGTGGAAAGTGTGTCATGCTCTTCATCATCCAGAATTGCAAGGTATGGTTTTTATCTGTTAGGAATGTGCAGAATCTGAGCAAGAGCTTGATGAAGAACTGGAAGACAACATGACCTACAGGGCGGTTTCCGGGATCCAACCACTGGAGAAAAGGCAACAACAACATGACACTGTGCAATCAACAAAGACATTGTACTTATTTCACCAGAACTTAGAATTCTCAAGAGTGAGAATATCAAGCAAACTGTTTTGACAATCTCTAGAAGGTAGGTATTGTAACATTGACATAATTTCTTCAAGCATTCAAGAATTTGAGGAGCCAACAAGGACTGTGTGGTGCCTGGAAAGTGCAGAAGAAAGAAGTGAATTACATATGCAAGATTTTCCAAGCTTCTCAGTTGTGGGATTTCAAAGATGCAATCAGCAAGTTCATGGAATTGGCTCACTCCTCTAATTGAACCTGAATTGTATCCTGCATTGTTTGCAGACAGACTGCAATTTGGGAGCATTCAAGACCTGAATGAAGAAGAGAATATAATGGAATCAACTTGTTGCTGTAACATAGCTGATTGTCAATGGAAAGGCTCCCCTCTTAGTGATGCAACATGAACTAGAAGCTGCTCTTTGACAGCCTGATGAACAAGGAAATTTTCTTGCTATATGGCTATGAATACTATGCCTGTGAACCATGAATGAATCTCTGAATGTCAATCAGACCAAAGATCCAGATCAAGAGGGTGCCGCACAATTGTAGGAATGTTGTTTGTTTTGTAATCTTCTATTGAAGATGGGTGTTTTGATAATGAATCAGACATCAAAGCTTTTGGGTGCAGATACAGAGATCTGTACATGATTGAGCAAGAAAAAGAGAGAGAGATTTCTTGTATGGGAATCAGAGTCATAGAAGATTGAAGATCCATATGATGATGACTCTCTGAATTTTTCTTCAGAATTGCTGAACGATAGATCTGTGCATTTTGTAATCTTTATGATTCTGAATTTATCAAAATTGGATTCACCAGACTTTCACTCCCTGAGAATGAGAAAAACAGTTTTGCAACTGTCAGGAGAAATTGCAAGAAGAAAGAACTGTAGAGAATCAATTAGCAAGAGATCCTGTTACCACAATTTGTCTAATTCAGTCTCAACAATTGTTCTGTTTTGTAACAATCTAGAGATTCAGAGTTTCAATGCTCTTCATTTCCCCAATTTTCAACCCCTCCCTTGATGCATGCAGAGGTTCCTCTTCTCCCTCAAATGGGTCTTGCACCATGCTGAATCATACCCATGTCTCGCAATGGAATGTTCTGTTACTGTTGTTCCATAGACAAGTAACTATATCCAGAATCTCTCAAATGGGCATGAAGAAATAGAAGTAAATCTAGAACCTTTGAAAGTGGGCAAGGACAAAGACCCAAGATGTCAGAGAAAGAGAGGCAGTTGCAATTTATGAAGGAATTGGAGGAAGATTGGTCTCCACCACAAGCATCTCCGAATATGAGCACAAGAGGATCAAGGAGCGTGTCTCCTGTGGAGATCAAGTTTATGGACCTAGAAGCCTCAAACAAGTCCCACAAGCTCAATGGGAAGAGAAGGAGGTCTGAGATCAGGAGAGCATCAAAACTTGAGAATGAGCAGAACAGTGAGTTGTTTCTTGCTGTTGCAGCATTTACCTCTGAGATCCTTCTTTCTTGTTGCAAATCCTTTGTTTTTTGTTTTAACTCTAGGGCTGGAAGAGTAACCTTTTTTCCTTTGCAAGATTCTTCCAACTTCTTTCTAGGGTTTTTTCTTCTGACACAAACAAGATGGAATGAAAGGGAAAGTATGTGACATTCAACCAAATTTTGTCACCAAGGAGAGTTGTTCAAACAGAAGTGCCAATTTTTTTATCTGTGCAGAATTGATGGATATGGGACACAAAATTGGGATGGCAATTGTTGTGTGCAAGTACTTCTTTTTGTTTGTGTATTGGTTACAATTTTTTCCAATGCCATTTGTGGTTCTGTTGCAGGATCTACTAAAAGCATAAGCCACCATATCAGTCTTGTCCCTGAAGCAAGAAAGTCCCTTGACAATGCATCAATCTCACAGAAGCTTGATTGGATAGGACTACAGATGCGGGTCCCTGAATACCTTGAAAACATGAGAGGAGTGTCTCGTGAGGCCATGCAAAATGCTGCTACTGCCTCCTCCTCTTCCATCCAGCATGGGCGTCGCAATTCTCTTGTCATGAACAGTTTTGATGGATCAGCTCCAAATGCCACCGATGTCACTTTGGAGCACCAATTAGCCAGCAAGAGCAATATGTTATCCCTTGAGAAAAGACCGAGTCTCAGTATGATGGCTTTCCCTGCGAATGCCAAACAGTGGCTGCTTCAGTCTCTGCGCTTGCAGGACTCAGAGCTTCAAAAGCTTTTCAACAAGGTAAAATTAAGTGTTATGTTTTTGGTCTGACTCAAGAAAATACATGTCATGAACTCCATTCTTTGGATGTATTCACACACATAGTTTCTTTGGATGCACCAGATGGAGTCTGTCCCTCAGCTAATTGAAACCTACCACTTGAAAGAGCTTCGAGCTGAGTGGGAAGAACTTGACATGCGGGATGTGAATTTGCCTCCGGGAGTTGGGATGCTCATGAAGGATCAAGCATTGCTTGAGAGGTTGAAGAATCTGCTCACACGGTTCATTGAAATAGAAGAAGCAAATCAATACAAGGCATATGAAGAGTCTCTGAAACAGTCAGAGACAACTACCATTAGTGATACAGAGAGCGAGCTTCCTTCTGAAATATTATTGCCTGAAGACTCCCATGGCTCCCCAACCCCTCCTTCCCGCAACTCCGTTCACTTTGAGGTACTCCGCTTAGAATCATATGATATGTATTAATTTCTCCACAATACATTGCACCCAATTTGCCTGGCAAACCTTCAGGGGCTCAGACTGGATAATTCTGGACATCAGATGAGTTATTTTTGCTAGTGATGATGCTGATAGTCCAAGATTTCTTTTTGCTGAAGGTTGCATGTCTTTTCTGGTGAAGCGTGGTTGCAGGTAGGTGAAAACATGTTGCCATTATATGGGAAGGGGGTCAGCCTTTGCTCACTGTGTAGTCAACTGAAACCCCGAAAAATGCCAAAAGATAGTTTGTACCTGAGTCGGTCACCATCTCCTTCTCCCCAGATTTGGTCACCACTGCCATCTTTCATTCCTATTGAAGACTATGTTGTTCATCGCTCTATTGTTCAGGTACTCATCTCTTTCCCTCTCCAACAGAGTCACCCCTGTGACTGTTAATAATCTGAAAGAAATGGAATGCAGGGTAACAATTTAGACCCTCATTTCCTGAAGAGCGCATTGCACAAGTCTTGCCATCAAAGGCAGACCAGAACACTTGTAGTGTGAAGAGACGAATGTTTGACAGATTTGATTGTAGTTGTGTCATATGACAATTGTAACACACTATGTACAAGAGGGGATAACTAAAAGGAGAACATGATGAGGTTGCATTGAAAATACATGTAATGTATAGTGAAGAACATCAGATGGTGGTGGGGAAGAGGTGACAGCCATTGGGACATCAAATGGAATACAAATCCACCTACATTCACCGAGAAAAGAGATGGTACACAGTGCTCTTCCCAGCTCTCCAGGTGTGTGCGTTTTCATCATGAATCCATCGTTATCCACACATGCATGTATTTTGATCCTTGTATCATACATAACACATGATGAGTCTTGATCATCCTGCGCCTTTGCAAAACTGGCATTTTGGGATCAGCCTGTAGTTGTGATATTGGCTTGTAGTTTTTCCAAAGATGTCCTACATCAGATTCCTTAATTAAACTGGGATTTTGCAGCCAGGAAAGAGAGAAGATGTGCAGCTGCTGGAGGAGTGGCTTAAGCATGTTACACAGCGGACAAAGTGTGAGGATAGTGATGGCCACATTGCTGACATTGACTGCTCCTTCATTTTGCACTCAATTGCATTTCTGGAAGTTGTTCGCCAGGTTGAACCTTTTGCTTCACTTCCCATATATAGTGAACCTTTTGGAAAACAGCTCTATGAAACAGAACCTTCTACAAGTGATTGAGAGAATGACACCCATTACTGAATCTAAACTTAGTCTAAGTAAGTTTTTCTACGCAAATGACTTCGTTTCAGGTGCAGTTGGAATGCGAAGAGAGGGGTGACATGCTATTGCATGTGTGGAGGCAACTACTTCGTGTTTTCAACCAGGTCGTATTTTCATCCGGGTTAGCTTCTATTAGGTCTGAGCCAAAGATTGATCAATTGCTTGCACCTTTCTAGTCCTGGCAAGTTTGTTGACAGTTTCATAGTTTCTCACTTTCTTCCTTTTGGTGTGCAGCTGCTAACTGAACATGAATACACATGAAAAACCAAAGACATTATTATTAGAGTTTTTTGCTATATTCTGTGCATTCTGGTGTCTGATAAGTTATATGCATTTCCACTGAACACTTCTGTTATGATCTGAGCGTCGCTATGGATTTATTTATCTCAGAGACAGACTGAAGCAAAAAGATGTGCTTAAGGTCAATGGGTTGTGATAAATATAATTCCTTAGTGGAGATATTTGTGAGGAATCCATCCATAGCTTAGAGCCAAAAGAGAGATTATAACCTTAGTTTTCTTTTTCTTTCAATCCATGCAGGTGATGGTACATGTGGAGCCAAAGCTATCAGGCATAGACAAGGAGTTGTTGCAGCTGAGAGAACAGATAGACATGGACAAAGAATATATTGCAACAATCTCTGCTGAGTTTGAATCTTACACACAGAGAATAAAGATCACTGAAGTGCAGATCAAGGAGAAGGACACCCAATTTGCTCGGTTTCATCGATGCCGTCTCTGTCTTGCTGAGAATTTGACTCCCCGTTCTCGTGAAAAATTTGTGAGACGCACCACCACCAAGCGCTTCTCTGGTGCCAATACAAAGGCGGAAGTCCAGGAAGAGCAAAGCCCTGAAGAGCTGCTCCAGGCTAGCCTTGCTGCCCAAGAAAGTCACACCTCTGAAGAAGGTAAGGGACCTCTATTACAACCTGAAAATTGACACATGCAATACAATGTTGCAAGGCTTCAAGTTTATCTTGAACCATCTACAAAAACCAACATCAACATGGGTTTTTGCAAAATCAACGTACCCCACTTTCTGTCAGTGATGCTAAATTTGCAGTTTTCTGGACCTCACAGAAAAAGCAGGTTACATCAATATTGATAACAATGGAGGAATCATGTTGCAAATAGTTCTAGACCAAATCTAGGTTCATGGTGGGCTTGCCTTTCCTAGTGTCTAACCAAGCAATCCTTGTGTGATGATGAGCTTCAACAATTTTCAATGTGCAAAGGTAGACAGAATATCAAAGCTCATTACAAATTCATCATGGGCATACAAGGATGGTGTCAAATAGCCCTTACCTTTGATGGTTTCTTTTGAAAATGTAGGAGCCAGTAAACTTGGTCTTGACCAAATAGAAGGTGAGAAAACGAAAGAGAGCAAAGGACATCCAGGCATTGAAGGTGATGCAATGGGAGGGGATATTGAAAGCATGCATGAGATTGTGGCATTGCCTGGTGAAATAATTCCCGGGACTGCTGGATTAGAGAGTACAAAAAAGATATCACAAGCTTTTCAGCACAAGGATGGCTTACACAGAGACATGCCTGTTCAAACTCTTGAAGACAACACTCAAAAGCATCCCTTCTTTGAGATTTTGCAGCGACCTGCAACAGCCCCTCCAAGAATGGACACGAGGGGAATGGAGGTATTTGTACCTTTAACTAAGGAGGAGAACGCTATCTTTCAGAAACAAAAACTTGAAAGGAAACTTGCCAGTGGGCTAGAAGGGACCTCCGATGATGGTGAGGACATAGCAGGCACAGACCAAGAGATTAAGAATTTGGCAGCTAGCACTATAGAGCTTTTGGAGCGCTCACATTTTGATTTGGGTTTGGCCACCAAGATTCGGGTACTGCTTTCCAGACTCCGTCAAGTGAAGAAAGTAGGAGTACAAGGAGCTGCAGTAGGAGATGATGAGGAGCAGGAACCTGAGGCAGCAGAAATAGCAGTTGATGAGGAAGATAGCTCTGTTGCTAGTAAAAAGAAAGGAAAAAAAGGGTATAATATCATGACATCCTACACACATGAAAATTTCATCTTTGCCATGACTTTTGTGCATTTCAGTAGAGCTATCACATTTGCAAGTGAAAAGACCATTGCATACCTCTTTTGATGTGAAAACCACAAAGCAAACTGGGTACTGTGGCATGTGCCATTTTAATGTGATATATGCCACAGTAATCACCACATATTGTACATTGTAATGAATGAAACCACAAAGTTTACCTCACACATGTCATGAGCCACAGTGTTTTGTGTGAGAAAAAACACAATCTCTTGTTGTGCATGTTAACAGATTAGAAGATAGCCAGCAACACTCAAACTCATGGACGTTGAATCTTTGCTTTCAGATATATTTCCTGAACTATTCTTACTTGTGGATTTGGGGGTAGATGGGGCAAGATGAGAAAGGGGTTGGACCCTGCGAGACGGCGATCAAGCCAATTGGATGATCTGATGCCACAAAGTAGGAGAGGCTCATCCATTAAACCGTATGGCTGCTACATTTGCCTAACCTAGTTCAATGTGTACTGAACAATCTTTCTGGGGTGTTTATTCCACGGAGTTGTGAAATGCAATTTCCAGTGCCTTCAAAAGAACCTGATTTTGGTTTCAAGGAAAGATGGTCACAAGCTGACTGGTCAGCTCAAGAAGTAATTTCAATTTTCTGGTCTCGTCAGAAGTACTGCCACATTCGTTGGTTGTGCTTTGTCATTTTGTGAGCTCATCACCACAGTTGGTCTTTGTTCTTTTTGTTTGGCAGGATGAAGCCCAAAGACTTGCCATTTATTCCATTGGCCTTTGGCAAGCTGATGAAGATCTCTCCAGCCCCGAAGTTGGTGAAATCATTTACTGAGCATCAGGTTTGGACATCTGTTCTGAACAGCCGCACTTAAGGACTGTGTCAAAGGAGGTTAATCCTGCAAGAAACATGAAATCATGATTTGTAGCATCAGGTTGTCTGACTATTGTGATGATGGCTTCAGAAGCTTTGGCACAACTTCGTCCTTCGGGGCCATCAGACCCCTCTCATACAAAGTTGAGAAATTTGGGTCTCTGGATTTTTGACTGGATCATCTGTAATTGTTTCTTGAATCTCTAATATTGATGACAGGAAGACCTTGATATTAGGTGATATACAAAGAAAGGAAAAGTTCTATGTTTTGTTGTCAGGTTTGTGGACTGCTTGATGCCCAAGGAAAATTAGACATCAGCAATCTGGAAGAGAAAGGAATAGTATGTTTGTTTAGCTAGGATGTATTATGGCTAACTATAAGTGTGAGCGAGCTTGCAGCTGTCAAAGCTTATACAGGAGATCTATGAATCAAAAATAGTTGCTGATGCTGTTGATGATTCTGTGGACAATGAGCGACAAAGTGCCTGTGAGTTTGTGTATGACTTCATGCTCAATAGCTATGGCCTCAAGGGCATTGCAGAATCTGCTGTGCATGGAATCTTCAAGAAAATCAAGCAATTGATGGTCAACAAAGGCATTGAGAAAACCCATAAGGTTGGTGGATTTGCAAATGAGAACTTGCTTTTGTGAATTGTCTTCAAAATGATCACATCCACATCTTCAAAGCTTGAGCTAGCCAAATAACATTTGTACAGTTTACAAATTTTGTGGTGAAATTGTCTAGCTTAAACGAAGGATATAAATACAGAGGAAGAAATTATCTGACATGACAAGGCATATTGCAATTTTGCAGCTAAGAATATTTCAGCGATTTTGTGGCTATGATCTAGCTAAGTCATATCCTGAGCAAGTTCTATACATGTACCTCAAAGTGATGCAAACAGCAACCAGTAGACCAGGTGTTGTGATTGCCTCTGAACTAGATGATGGGATCAATTTCATCAACTGTGGACAAATTGAGCACTTGCTTGATGAACCCAACCTTGTTGCCCACTTCAATGGGTCACGTGAAGTCGCAGCAGATTTCCTAAACAACTTTGCTGCAAGCCACTCCACCCTTGAAAAATCTTCACCTGAGGTACATGAAATGGAATATTACATTTGTGTAATATGTGCCATTACCTAATGTCAAATTGCCATATTAATGTAATATATGCCACGATAGACACCACATATTGTACATTGTAATGGATAAAACCACAAAGTTTACCTCATACATATGTCATGAGTCGCAGTTTTTCATGTGAGAAGAACCATTCTGTTGTAGCATCTCCACTTACTTCTCTCATTGGAGTTGGTATTATATTTTGTTTCTGTCCCCATCCATTCCTGATCCTTGTAGGTTGTAACTTCATTCTTTGTTACCTACTTACTGACAAGTGCCTAATATTCCAAATGGCATGCAATCCTTTGACAGATCCTGAAGCTCGTAAAACAAGCGAATTGGAAGAAACTTGATTTTGACCTGCTAATGGAGGGAGTTATCGAATGCAACCCTCACAAAGTATAGTAATCAAATTGTCCCCCTTCAGACCCAATTTTTCCAATGGATGGTATACCAAGTAGAGAGCATGCTGAACTCTTTGTATTATATACTGGTCAGCTTCAAAGAAAGATATGTCAGTTTACTTATTTAAGTTCATTCTGCAATCTTCAACACACTCATGTATTCCATCATGAGCATAGGAGCTCTCTATTATTGATTGTGATGTTCAATGGAAAACACGTCAGTTGTTTGATTAACTATGGTCTGTGCTGATATTGAAACAGGAAGTCAGAACTGCAGGAAAATTGAAACCAGCTGCAAAGGCGATCCCGCTCTCCAAAGAAGAGGTTACTAGACTTTGATTTCATAATCCAACCAGAGTTTCGTTTTTTCAATTTTGTCAAGTAGGTGGATCAGCTATCATCCATACAAGGATTGAGCCAAACTTGGGTAGAGGTCAGCCAGCAAAGTAGAAATATTTTATGATCCTGCTTTGTTCTGGTGAGTGACCTCCAGGAACTCATTGTCTGAATATGGCAACTTCCAACTTTCTTTTCCTCAAAATATGGTGCACCAAAAAAAAGTTGTTCTTGCAGTGTGAAGATTTGGCCCCCACAAAAAATACACTGAATCCAACCATTGTCATCCAACCAAGTCAAATGTGTTCACTCTTCAGAGATTTTGTAGATGGTTTTAAGATCCCTTGCTCAAGATCTTTACTTGAGAAGACCAATAAAAGAGTGAACGAAAAAAAAAACCACTTGGAGGAGAGAAAAAGTGGAAGAGAAAACACAAAAAACAGGTGTCCAAAAGGTTCACAATGACAATAAGAAGACTGAATATTGCAGAAGGGTTCAGGGGTTTAGAAAACTGATGCAAAGATTTCTAATCACCTTCCAGGGATTGGAGCTGGAGGCACTCTTTGTGGCAGGAGATGCAAACCAGGATGGAGTGCTAACATTCAGCGAGTTTCGAGAGATATTGAGAACTGCAGATTCTACAGTCTCCCACCAAATAGCCCTTCGCATGTTCCGAGAAACTTTATGTTTCATGCCTGATGGTGGAGACAGTATTAGCCCATTTGCTTTTGCCACTGTCGCTCATGCCCATGGTATCAAAGCACCACCAGCTGTTGTCTTCAATTTACTCAAAAAGACTTGGTTGCAGGTTAGTAGTATTGTCCACATCCCAACTTCACTTCTCCACAATGTACCTTCCTTCAATGTTATATATACTGCACCTACAACTTTTGTTTGGCACAAAATAATTCACAAAAGGTCTAGCTTGAAAGAAAAACACAAAGATTACTGGTAGTTGTCAAACTTGTTGAGAATCAAACTCCCATGCATCCCAACTATTCAAGGGTCACTATACAACAATATATACAAATATACAACACAAGGTCTTCTTTGCATACTAATTCCTCAACTGTTGAAGTTCTTGAAAATTTGCCAAACTTTGTTTTCTAAAATAAATAAATACTTGACAAAGAAGTGCTGATTGTCAGTCATTGGAACGGTACTCCTTTTCAGCATTTTAGCTCAAAAACCTGTGTGCAAAATGACATGGAAATCTCCATCATTGCTTTTTATATAAATGTTGCTGTCGGATGTTGAATATGATGAATTCAGATCCAGGATGACATAAACCCAGAGAAAATGAAAGATGATGAGCAGAAGCACAACGCAGAGGAACTGAAGGATGCCATAGAGGAGACGCTGAAGTCTCAGACTGATCCTGCCTTGGGGGTCCAAAACTTCCGCAAGTTTGTTCTCACCTTCTGTGGTGGCAAAGGTGAATCCCAGGGACCTCCATCAGCTGAGGAAGGTGCTGACGATGAATCCGAATGAAACAGACTTGACAAAGTAACTATAACCTCCCTATTGGCATCTTTCCACTCACATGCATCCGGTACAAGGACAATAGTATTATTCAAGTTTTGGCATTTGAAGGCTCACTTTTTTGGATCCAGTTAAAGAAATCATACATATTAGAAGTGTCATTTCATGTACTCACAGCTGAGAATCCATGCATGCTTTCTTCTGCTGTATCTAATAAACGAGATCAAGCATCTACAATTGAATTTGAACATCCCCAGCTTGCAAATCACCTTGAAGGCATATGACAAGAATAGTAATAACCAGCCTGCAATATGTTTGGATACTTGTGAGTTGTTCACCGAGTGCAAGAGTGCCATATGGTGAACAAAAAGTGTGAATCTGTATCCCAATAGGTTTAATGCCCGAATGTACGAATGAAGTGCACAAACCATAGTTAGGACCTCTTGTTCAGTGGTTGTATAATTATGTTCAACCAGTTGATCATGCTTACTTGTTATGTTTTGGGCTTACCATAGGCCCGGGAGCTATCAAAGATTGTGTCCATGTATACATGGAACTCCCTTTTGCTAGTTGGGATAGATGGGTCCAAGTTTGCTAGAGTGTCTCAAAAATATTGTCTAGTTATCATCGGTTAGCAATGTTCAACGAATCAAGACTAGCATTCACATGAATCTTATGGTCCTATCATACATTTTCAAAATCACACCAATGGATTTTCATTCAATTTGAGTAAAGTAATTTGTGAAAATATATTGCAAGGAAGAAAAACTTTGTCCTCACTTGGAACATTTGTGTTCATAATTGAATAGCTTGAACATATTTTTTTCAACCATTTGGAGTCAACTTCTCATGGTTAATAAATGACAATAACACCCATCTTTTCAATGGTTTTATTTAGAAAAGACCTTGCTAGCATATGCAATGACTACTTCCTTCTTCTTTTTCTGACATAAAATTGCCTCCACCATGTTAGTGGACCAATTGTCATCCAATATCATGTTGAGGTAATTTGAACTTATGTGAACATATCCTTTGATAATAGTAAAAATTCATGAACTATTGTTGCAACCTTGATAGGATGCCAATGCCCAACAATTTTGTGTTTGGCTTCGATTAGGCATTTTGTTTGTTCTTTTTTCCCTTCAACATTGTGTACCTCAAACATCTAAAATATTCTAAAATATTCGAACCAATGAATTTTTTAAATCAACACAGAAAATGGACAAAAGTCCACCAAATGTGCATGCAATATAACTTAATATATAGACCAAGCAATCCAACTAATGAAAGGACTAACTTGATCCATGAACACATTGTAAGCCAAAAAAAAAGGGGGTGAAGCATAAGAAGGTTCGACATTGATTGAACCTCCAACCTTGAAAGTAATTGTTTTAGTTCATGACCAATCCTACATCAAGGTGCATATTTTGAAACAACGGTGTTGGTTGTGGAAATGTTTGGAAACCTCAACCACATCCAACAACAACAAGCAAGGCATGAGCAATGATACCTATGAAGGGAGTTTAGTGGTTTTCAGACAATGGCAACCAGCTTCTAGGATGATGGGAGCCATGAAATGACAATTTCCCTTTTGTCATCATTGTTTAAAATCTCCCCCCAACATTCCATGTTGTCCTCACATCAATTTCATCAACCCTTGTTGTCCTCACTATCTAAGTTCTCCCTTCATTTTTTTGTTGATCACATGGTCCCTTGTTATGGTCATTGACCCTTCTAGTCTTCTATATCATCTTCCCCATCTGTGATCTCCTTTGATTTTTTGGGTTGATCACATTGTCCCTTGTCGTGGTCATCAAGCCCCATAATCTTCTCCATTTGTGATCTCCCTTGATTTTTTGGGTTGATCACATTGTCCCTTGTCGTGGTCATCAAGCCCCATAATCTTCTCCATCATTCCTTGTCATCATCCAAGCCTCCCATGTAGTTCTCATGGCATTGTTGTCTCCAATGTCCCCTTTTATGGTCCCTATCATCCACCGTTACTACCATCATCCCTTGTCATCCCCAACTATTGTCCTCATCTTCCTTGCCATTCCTTTCACCATTCTTGTTGTCTAATTGTTCCCCCCATTGTTTCTTGTCTATATGAAATATTCATCAATATGGATTGCAACAATTCATCAAAATTCCCATGAAATTTTTGAGAGTTCTCTTCATTCTATTTTTTCATTAAAATTTGTTAAATTTTACTAGAACATAAAGGTATAAGTCATCATGTTTTTATTCACTAGTTTACATGTGATTCAAAGACATACATTTATTTTTGTTTATTTTAGGATTGTAAGAGAAAAATATTCACATTCATTACATTACCCTTGTACATATAATTAAAATTAATTAACAAACCTTTTCACCACCTTCCACACGTATGCAACATCAAAACCTTTCCCATTTCAATCCCTTTTAACAACACATTCAACACTACCCTATTTAATGATCCTTTTGTATGCATGGAGCTCAGACCATGTACCTCAAATCATAGAATGTTCTCAAAATAGGCCCTTTTCTCATATAGAAAATAAACATTGCCAAATTGGGAGAAATGTCAAAAGTTTTTGTTGTTTCAACCATTGCTTCATGACTTACTAGATAGTGAGCATGAAACAAGTATAACTTTGATAGATGTAATAATTTTAGAACATTGGGTTTGATGGAGGTAGTAATTTCGAAAGCTTGCAAAGGAGTTGGAACTCTACCAAGTGCACCAGCATCCCCTCTTTTCTTTCCACGCCCTTCCTCTCACTTGCCACAATTTATTAGTTTGAATGCATGAGTGTTTTCATATGTGGTCACTTCAGTATGTTTCCCAACCATCACAAACAAAAGCAAAGTTTGGAGATTTGTAGAATGGGTTCATTTTGGTAGATCTTATTTGCATGGCACATTTGCCTTCACTCTACACCTTTGAAAATCCCCACAATTACAAAAAGACATGTATCAAGTACCCCTCTATTAGAGCCTCAAAGAACCTTGTGAACTACTCTACCAACCTTCCGAAAATTAACAAAACCATAAGCAATGGTTGAGATTGCATGTGAATAATTCGGTTATTTGTAAATCCACAACCAGTGTCACTCCACAATTCAAGACACACCAAGATCAAGAAAACATATAACCATGAAAATGTCAAAATTCACAATTCCTTCCACCCGACCTTGTTACAAATTATGCATGTGTTCATGCATGAACAAAACATGTTTCACATTGACACATCTTCAGTAAACTAACTATTAATACTAGGTGCACTTACTAGGACAAGAGTTCAACAGTATTTTCACTCTCCAGACAACACTTTTGCTGCATTACCAAAGATATGAAACACATGTGCATCTTGGTTTTAAAATCTCAACACTATTTCAAATTTTCTTTGCAAAACTTTGATGCCTACCACACAGCTCCTCACACAAACAAATCCTATAAGCATCCAATTATGTTTATTTTTGTGATCTCATGTTAACAATCATAAACAGTTCTACATCTTGATGATAGAGATTCAAAATCATTCACTCATCAACCTACACATAACCTATAGTCAAATTTTGCTAGCAAAGTTTTTCTCTAGTTCATAGACATATACCACATTAGAACTTCTTACATTTCCAACACTTACTACACCACATTCCACCCTGTCCATGTATTAGTAGAGACTTCCAATGGATCTTCAAACTCCTATTTTATGTTCTTTTGACTGTTTGGCAACATACAATCAATCAATCAATTGAAATCAGATTTTGAACTTGATCTATGTACTTTTGAAGTAAAGCATCTTAGATTGAAAAAAAGGGATTTAGGAGTAACCAACTAGATGCACAGGTAACCAAATATAATCACCCAGCAACCATACAACCACCATGCAACCACCATGCAACAAAATCTGTACCTATTAAGAGGAAACAATACAATGTCTACCATTGAACAAGAGAAACAGTGAACAAAGAGAACTAGTGCTGGCTACCTCAGGGTATTTTCCAGCTCTAGAAACTTGGATGAGGGTACAGAATCATGCCAGCATCATGTTTTTAATTACACATAAGACAGGTACAATGGACAAAAAGGAGCAACAATGGTCATGGATTGTACCTCATTCAAGCTTTTACTTCACTGAGCTTTACAAAGATAGATGCAGAATCCAATCTTCCCCTGAGAAGGCCTCTGGGGATGTCAAAAATGACAGACCTCGTTCAAGCTTTTACTTCATCAAGCGTGACATAACATGCATGCAGAATCTAGTCTTCCCATAAGAAGGCCTTCAATGTGACAGACTGTGCCTATGATAACAGGGACAAAAGGGAATCCAGTGTTCCTGTAGCAGGCATCCCACAACACTAGAGCCACATTGATTTGCTTGTCTGGGCTCAGAACAAGTAACCTCCAAAGAGAGGTTTCAGAGATAGAGCATCTAACATTCAGAAAATAAACCCCATTTTTAACTGTTACCTGAACCATATCATTTGCATCCAGTGATGGTGGGCACAGCTGCTCTGTTGGAGCTCAGAATTTGTTAATAGCAATAACCACAATCTTTACCTCAATTCCGTATGCACTACATAAACACATTGGTCACCAAATATTGAAGTCAGACATAACATATGCCCTTGATGAACCACAAACACTTCCAACATTCAGAAACATGATTTTCACCACTGCAATCTACATCTACCAATCAAACAACCAATCCCCACAATGTCAAAGCCAAGTCACAAATAACCCAACACAGAGTATCTACAAGAGGAACATGATGGCAGCTAGCATCACTTTGAATGCACCTTGGCACTCAACTATGGTTTCAGGCTGTTATCCCCTGCATTATTTCCTAATTGTCCAGTACACAATTGTAAAGTTGGTACAAAGAATTACACAGAACTCATTGCCATGGAGTATGACATCCTAGAATCTATTTAATATAAGTGAACCTGGAAGTGAACCACTACAACACTACTGAGTAAATTAAAGCATTGACATGAAGATGTATGATACATATGAAAAGCATTAATCAACTAATCTTGGGCCTACCACTGCTGGTTGGCCAGAATTAGCAAGTGGGAAACCAGCTGTATAGAGGAAAAGCAGCTGAAATAAACAGCATAATACTACTGAATATCCACACATCATCAACACATGTTCACAGTTAAGGAAAATATAGAGCTGCATCACCTTCAGAGTGTCTTCTGTAAACTTGTGAGGCTTCTGGTCCTACTAGTGTACAATCTCCAACATATTAGACCCAAAAATTAAGCTCCAAATGTGGAACTGAAAAGCATAACAGAAAAAAAACAAACAATATATAATTTTGATAAATGGCAAGACACAACAGCATGCTTCTAAAAATCCATGCATCAGATGTAAAAACCAAAACATTGGAGCCCTCTGCTGTTTCCATCCCATGGACCTCCAGATAATGTGTACCCATGAGTTTAAAAAGGATTGAGCAACTCATCAAACAAGGAAGGATTACAGCCCATGACTCTTCCATTATCAAACTACACTTTGCATCAATAAATACACACACCCCCCCACCCCACCCCTTAGTTCTAGATAAAAGCATCAGACATAGAAAACAAACGGTATCAATAAATGAAGGGTGCACATACCTCTCACCATCCACTGACATCTGCAAGGAACAAATACTACTTGTCTTCAACTCCAAGCTCATCCTAATCATATCAAGGTGGCACTGCCTGCCTTCTTACAACCTGCAGATGTTGCCAACAAAAATGCAGCAGCCAAGATTCCAGGTATTCAGTACAAGATGCTGAGTTTTCAACTGCACACAAACTTTACCAATTTACAAAAATGTGCCAAAACAGACCCTTCCACAATGTGGCACTACTCATCACAATGAAGATGGTGATCCAACCTGATCCTTGCCATTGAGGCAAGATGCAGCTTCTCAGAAAGACCCACGAAACGCAGCCACCACCTAAGGTGCATTGGCAGTCAGTTTGACAAAAAAGAAAAAGGACAACACACCCCCATCATGTCTAGAATGCAAAAGAACCTGGCAAAACCTTATGCCCCAGAACAAATCCCATGTGACCACTTAAGGTCAGGCCACAGAAAGTGAGCTAGTCCAAGAGAGTTGTGCACCCAAAGACTAAAAATTCTGCTGTCCTGTCCTCTGATAAGTGAGTCCCTCACTGGTAGCTTATACTGCAACCAGGAATGGCGGTGATGGGTTGTAATGAGCACACTAGAGTGATGTGCGGTGACAGCCTCATCACAGGAAGACTAATGTACCTTCTTGTAGCTGTTACCTAGCGCTTAAAGCACCGAAAGAGCTAACCGCCTTCACAAGACCTGACAGCATCCCTGAAGAAAGAACAGAAATCAGACTCCACATCCTTTAGGAACCCACAGCCCAGCCTTCCTATCAACCAATTCCCCAGACTCAACTCACCTTTTATCGCTAATGATTAGACAACCCATCATCTAGATGACCTAAAATAAATTGACAGCAATATAAGCATGCAAAATCAAACACAGGATTCCCAAGAGTTTATAAAGCATCTTTGTCACAAGAACTGTCAGATCTGTAGCTGGGCACTTATCTACATGTAAGGGACATTGGGAGGACGTCAACTAACTAGTCCTCATTCTCATTGTGAGCCACACAGGTCAACATTTCATGTTCCATCAATTAACATACAACACACACCAAGCACAAGTAAAGTAAAACAAACATTTATCTTTGATACCAGGAACAATGAACAGGAAAAAACGCCTTGGGCGTGTTGTCTTACAATAGGACAGAGTTTAGGGTCTGGCAGTGTCACCCTGTTAAGACCAGCTGAAGCCCACCCTCGCCATGCGCCACTGATGCTTTGGCACACTCCAAAGACGAGCAGAGCCACGACAGCAAGAGCGTTCATCAATAGGTGAAAGAAATGAAAGCCCAAATAAGACAGATCTTGATTGTTTTGTCCAATCCAAGCCACTCATTCTACAAATAACAACTAACTTACTAATCACTATATATGCACGACACAATGGATTCCTACACAGGCAACAATGTATATGCCAGAAATTGGCATAACTACTTCACTTGCCCGAGATGAATGGATGGTTCAATGCCTGTGACACTGTCATGCGCTTGTCTGGATCCAGAATAAAGATCTTCTCCAACAGATCCTTGAAATGCGCCACTGTTTTGGGGTCTTCATCAACTGTTCCCGAGCTGGCAACAAGCACCCCCATGTCCTTGGGTTTTACATTCACCATAATCCTCTTCACCATCTGCAGAGTCATTTCAAATGTCAAACTCCAGCCAAGATGCAAGCACCAAATGTGATTGTGAAGCTTGATTACAGCCTAAGTATCTGAGGTCAACTTGCAAGTGATCATTCAGTCCAAGTACCTTCTTAGTGACAAGGTCCTCTTCAACAGCACAGAAGTTGTAGTCCTGGTCAAAATGCTGATCTGCAAAGGCTGCCTGCACATATCCACAGATCACATGTCTTGATGGTTTAGCAGGAAATCATTTGTCTCAGACAAACACATCCAACACTGCCATAAGAGGACATTGAAACCACCATTCTTAAAACAGGACATCGAATGATCTTCTTGTGTATTTCCCAACCTCTCCCCTCTCTCTTTTGATCCAGGTAAAAGACACAGTTAGCTGCCAGGTACAATTAAGGTGCATTCTGCAGGTACAGATGAACAAGGCAGCCAGGAGCCTCTAGTGCTGCAGTGGCCATGTAGTCTACCTGTTTGTACCTGCATCCAATCTTAACAACCTCAAGATGTGCACAAGTGACAAAGGGTTCATTATCTTGTGTTAGATGTCAGTATGTGCAGGTCCACTATCAAAGAAGAGGAATCTAGACAGCCAGTGCCACATGCTCTATGAGCCAAGCTGCACAGCTCACCAAATAATTACGAGCAGGCCTCTTATCCCATCACCTAGGGTGTGTGAGTCTGTCATATTTGAAAGCTTAAAACTCCACCTGTCAACTGCGAGGCACAGAATGTTAAGCAGACAACAGTATGGTGTGCTCAACCTGGTTTATATCACAAAAGATGACATAAGCTAAAGCATATGATTAGAATTCTACCTTTTTGAGCATTTTCTTTGAGAAGGGCCCCTTCAACTCCATATGGAGCCTCAGCATATCGTTGTTTGTGTGCCCAGGGAAAAGCATCTTGCCTGAGTACAGCTCATACAGACAGCAACCTACTGACCACATGTCCAAAGCATGGTCATAAGGTAGACCAAGGACTGCACACAGGAACAGTTAAGGCCACAGTGAGTAGATAATTAAAACTGCACAAGCATTCAAGTGGAAGCATCAATGCAAAAAAGGTGAGAAAATAACACTTATATGCTAATACTCAAAACAGCTGGTATAACACCTTTGATGAAGGTCCTTACTGATTTCTGGAGCTCGATAAAATCGACTGACGAGGTATGGAGTTATTTCATTTTCTCCCGCAAACATTGCAGAGCCGAAGTCACAAAGTTTGAGTACGTTCTTTGCATCATTAACCTGCAATAAACAAAGGGTACATTGAGTGCTCACAGTGAAGCAGTTTCAGATCACAA